>JAABUQ010002610.1_pt1 | contig 35185 bp, 36 predicted proteins | sample 5560001 | NCBI WGS metagenome assembly JAABUQ01 (sample SAMN10711888, study PRJNA513371) | rock metagenome | isolation source: Antarctica rocks | place: Antarctica: Victoria Land, Finger Mt nord | collected 2015-12-18
GTACCGGGCCGCCACCAGGCCGGCCACGATGAAGCCGGACAGGAGCGGGGCGAGGTTGCGGATCAGCCCGACGCCGACGACCGGTCCGATCCCGTCGACGAACGTCGCGCCGAAGTACGCCTGCATCGCCAGGAACGACCCCATCCCGACGTGGACCAGGGCCACCGTCGGCAACCCCATCCCGAGGAGGCGCTCGACCTGCCCGGCGGCCTCGGACCGGAACGAGGCCGTCGGGGCGACCGGGCGGACGGTCGCGCGGAGGGCGGAGGTCGCCAGCAGGGCGACGCGGCCGAGGTAGCCGATCGCGCGGGTCGGGGCGCGAAGCGGCATCAAGGGGCCGGGTCGGGGGATGGTCTGGGCGGATTCAATGGCCATGATCGTGGCGGCCCTCCTTGGCCTCCGTCCCGGGCCTTCCGTCGCCCCGGGGCGGGTCGGATCGCGACTTTACGCAATGCGTCGTCCTTTGGGAAGGCGACCTGGGCCGACCGCTCCTTCCACCACCCTCGCCAGCGGTCGACGGCCCGGCTTCGCTCCTCGACCGCCCCCCACGGGACGAACCCGAAGTCCTTGCCGGTCCGCTCCTTGAGCCCGTCGTTGGCGGTCATCCGGACCACCTCGTCGGGGTCGTCGAGCCGCTCGATCATCGCCGGCACGGCCACCCACTCGGGCTGTCGATCTCCCAGGGCCACCGAGCGGGCCCGGACGATCGGCGCCGGGTGGAGCATGTCGCGGAAGCTCCGGGGGGCCAGGCTGCACCCCGGGCCGCCGCCGGCCACCAGCATCCCCAGCAAGCCGACCAGTACCGGGCGCTTCACCGCGGGGCCCCCTTCCTTGGAGGTCCGGACCAGAGGGCGCGACCGGGTCGCCCCAAACTTCGCCGACGCCCGCCTTCCTAACCGAAACCGCCCGGGGACGCAACGCCGACTCGATCCTCACCGGGCCGGAAAAGGGGCGGACAAATCCGGCGAGATGTCATCTCCCGACACGATCGGTCCCTTTGAAGGCCGATCGCCCGCCGCGACTTCAACCCCGCTTGGCCAGGGCGGCGCGTCGCTGGCGCCGGTTCAACCGCGACGGATTCGGCGACGCGACCGGCCGGGCCGAGGGATCGGGGGCCGGCGCCGCGACCGCCGTGACGGGGACGACCGTCCCCGGTGCCACCTCCGCGAGCGTCGCGGTCGCCCGGCGGAACGAAGCCAACGCCGACCGGTCGGCCCCGGCCCGCGCCGCCGGGGCTCCGGGGTCGGGCCCGGCCGCCCCGGCCGCCTGCAAGGCCCGCAACTCGCCGAGGGCGCGGTACAACCCGCGCTCGGCCGCCGCCTCGTGGCGACGGGCCAGCGACGCCTCCGCCGACGGGTCGAACAGGGCCAGGTCGGCGGCCCTCGACCGGGCTTGCGCCGTCGCCTCGTCCGCGACGCCCTCCCGCTCGCCCCGCCCGGCGTCGAACTCGGCGACGGCCCGCTCGACCCGCCCGGCCAGGCTCGCCGCCTCGTGTTGGGCGCATCGATCGAGCCGGACCGACAGCAAGGCGATCCGCGCCACCAGGGCCAGTTGGATCGTCCCCACGGCCTTCAACTCGCCCGCCAGCGACCGCGACCGGCGTTCGACCTCCTCGGCCTCGACCGCCGTCGGGGCGATCGACTCGCACGCCAAACCATGCTTGAGGGCGTTCCCCCGCGAGGTGGCCTTGCCCTCCTCCGTCCGGGGTCCGCACGACTTCTGGCTATTCGACCGATTCGCGGCGATCCGGGCTTCGCTGGCGGCCATGAGCGTGAATCCTCGGGGTCGAGAGGCAAGGTCGCGGGTCGGTCTGCCGATAACACCTTCTTTCTTTTTCGGGCCCATTAGCAGGGTTTTTCCTCGAAAGAGGTGAAACTCGTCGTCGAGCCTATTTCCGCAAATGGATGCCGAGATTTTTGTCGGAATTGGATCATTACTTTTCCTCTTCGTCGATTATCTCCCAATTAATTTTGTAACCGTTCAGTCCGACATTGGCATGAGTAATGCAGGTGCCGGCGCGCCCAGGCGATGAGCAGATGACCGACTCTTCCAAGAAGTTCAGGACCGATCGCTTTTGCAAGCGCAGGGTTGGGACCACCGTCAGTATCCGCTCCACGAACCGGCAGCCCGATTCGCCGTGACAGCCGAAGGCGTTCATTCGCCAGAGCATCCTCTGGTCCTCGGGCACCGGCGGCCACCCCGGCGCCTTCCTCGTCCTCCAGTCGAACGGCCAACTGGGCATCGTCTACAACGGTGCCTTCATCTGGCTTGTTTGATCCGATGAGCCCCGAGGTTTCGCGACCGAGGGGCCGCATCCCCTTGCCCCCGGCCCCGGCCCGGCCACCCAGCCGGGCCGGGATCGGCAACCGGACCCTCCTCGTCGTGGCCAGGACCAGCGCCTTGGCGCTTTCCTGGCCGCTTTCTTGGTGCCCCCCGTTATCCCGCTGCTTTGGCCCTCCGGGGGCGGTAGGCTCCCGGCCTGAGCACCGTCCCAGAGATCGAGGCGGCGATCCGCAAGCTCCCCGACGACGATCTGGCCGCGCCCCGGGCCTGGTTCGCCGAGTACGATGCCGAGGCCCGGGATCGGCAGTTCGAGCGAGACGTCGCCGAGGGGCGTCCGGATGCCTTGGGCGACGAGACCCCGCGTGACGCCCGCGAGGGGCGTTGCACCGACCTCTGAACCATCGCGCGACCTCGCGATCCTGGGACCGCCACCACCGCCCGCCGGTCGAGGTCCGGCGGCTGGCGGACGCCTGTCATGCCCTGCTCCGTCAAGACGCGCGGCATCCGTCGCCGCACTGGAAGCAGGTCGGTCGCTCCTGGTTGGCTTGGGTCGGCCTGCATTGTCGGTCGGTGGCGGTGCGAGACGGCCCCGATCTGGTGTGGTCCTGGATCGGCGCCCACGCCGAACACGACCGGCTCTTGGGGCAGGGATGAACATCCGGTGTCGGTGGAATTTTCTCGGCCTCCCCGGGTGACGATCAGGTCCCTCCGGCGGCCCGGCGGATCTCGTTGACGTAGTCGTGGGCGAGCCGGGTCGGGATCGGCAACCGGAGCTTCCTGGTCGTGGCCAGGACCAGCGCCTCGGCGCTTTCCTGGTCGCAGCGATGGCCGGGAGAGACGAACAGGGGGGCGACCCGGTCGCGGGTCCGGAGGACGGAGCCGATCACTTCTCCTTTGTCGACGAGCGGGCTCCGGTCGCCCCGGCGGGGCCCGGGCTCGTCGTGGTGGCCGCAGAGGCGGCTCTTGGCACAGCCGACGGTGGGCAGGTCGAGCCAGAGGCCGAGGTGGCAGGCGATCCCCAGCCGACGGGGGTGGGCGATGCCCTGGCCGTCGCAGAGGACGACGTCGGGCCGGGTCTTCAGGCGGGCGAAGGCTTCGAGCAGGGCCGGGGCCTCGCGGAACGAGAGCAGGCCGGGGACGTAAGGGAACCGCGCCGGGGCCGCCAGGCCGGCCCGCTCGACCACGGCCAAGGTGTCGGCCGCCACGACCACCACGGCCGCGAACAGGGTCTCGCCCCCGCGGTCGAACGACACGTCGGCCGCCGCCAGCGTCCGCCAGGGGGGCAGGGGGCTCGCGGTGTCGACCCGGGCCGCCAGCTCGGCTTGCAGGGCGCGGGCTCGCGCGGGGGTGAGGTCCCAGGGATGGTCGATGGGCATGGGCCGGGCCGGGCCGGGTTGGGGGATCTCGGTTCGGGGGCCGGCGGCGACCTTCCGGGGGGCGTCCGCTCCGTCTCCATCGAGGATCATAGGCGGCCCGGGGATGGGCGTCTCGGTCGACCTGGCGGCGATCGTGTCGCCCCGGGTGGCGCGACTTCGATGAAATGGGAAGGAAGGGGCCGACCTTCGACGCTTGCGGGCGGGGAGGTGGTTCGCTAACCTGGCCTTTTCGCGGCCTTATTCCTTGGATGGACGCCCTCCGACGAAGCCGAATCCGGGCTCCGCCACGCGAGCCGGCGGGGCGGCGCCCCGCCGGGGGATCGTGGCTCCGGGTGACCCGCCTCGCCCCAGGGAGAGAGGAAACGGATGTCTCAGCTCACCACCTCGCCGCATCGGTCCGACCGCTCCCAGCTCGACAAGCTCTGCACGTCGATCCGCGGCAAGCTCCAGTTCATGGACTACCTGGTCCGCGCGGCGGTCGCCGACGTCGACCGGTTCGACTCCGAGAACGACCCCGGGACGCGGATCTTCCTCCGGCAATTGATCGAGATGCACTCGTCGAACCTGGCCGTCGAGTGCGAGAACATGCGGCTCGTCGGCGAGCTTTGCCACTCGCTGGAATCGGCCGTCAACGGCGGCCCCGCCCCGTACCACTCGGCCAACGGAGACGCGGCATGAGCACCCTCAATCGTGGGCCCCTCGGCTCCGCCTTCCTCGTCGGCCGCGAGTCGGTCGTCGTCCCCAACTCCAGCCCAAGCTCCAGCCCGGGCCCAGGTCCGACCCCGGCCCCGTCCGGCCCGGCGGACCTGGCGTCGGAGTCGTCGCCGCTGGCCCGCGCCTCGGTCGTCTCCGTCGAGCTGCTCCGCGCCCTCTCCGAGGTCAAGGGGCAGGCCCAGTTCCTCCTCTACCTGGCCGACCAGATCGAGGACTCGCTCCACCAGCTCGGCGACGAGCCCGACGACTGCCAGAACTCCTTCCTCTGCCGGGTCCTGGGCATGTATTCCGCCCAGCTTGAGAGCAAGCACCAGGGGCTCGGCGACAAGATCGCCGAAACCTGCCAGGAAGTGTACGTCACCGTCCGCGAGTTCGACGCCACCTGAGCCGGGCCCGGTCCCGACGACCGCCCGCCGGACTGCCCCACTCTCCCGGGGCGGCTCGGCGGGCGGTTCGCGTCGACTCCGCGATGATCGACCCCAGTTAGACCAGCGCCGGCTCGTCCCGGGTCCGGCGGAGCCATCGGGTCAGGAGGCCGCCGAGGCCCGCGATCGTCAGGCAAGCGAGGGAGTGGCCGATCATCTGGAAGTATCTCGGGCTCGCCTGGTTCATCTGGGTCGTCCGGTCGGGCGTGGTCCAGATTTCCCAGGCGGTGGGGACCGGGAGCGTCGTCGGATTTCCCCCGGACGCCCCGGTGAGGAGAACGATTCCCGGCCACGACCCCTGCGCATCCGGCGACCAGTTCGTCACCCAAGGGGTGGTGTTCGCCTCCGTGAACGGGCTCGGGATCAACCAAGGCTGGGGGTACGTCCCCCCCGCGACGACGGCGGGCGCCTCCCTGGGGATCGTGAACGGATAGATGAGGTCGAAGATCGCGGGGGTGACCAGGTTGGGCCCGACGTCGGAGAGCGGGGCCGGGCCGTGATAGGCCAGGTGATAGGCCCAACCCAGGGTCGCGAACCCGACCCAAAAGGCCCGCCGCGCGTCCCTCCGGTAGATCGCGGCGAGGATCGCGATGATCAGCGTCGCCACCGTCAGCGAGTAGAACGCATTTCCCCAGAGGGGCGAGGGGGACACCAGGGCGGCCAGGGACACCCCCAGGAGGGCGATCCCCGCCAGCAAGCCGGCGATCGAGACGCGGAACCGGCGCATCGGGTCGACTCCCTCGAAGGGGCCCGAAGGACGAGTCGGACGGGTCGATTCTAATCCGTCCGGGGCCGCGCCGCATCCGGTCGGGTCGGAATTGGCGAGAATATCGGCGAGGGTCGATGCAACGAGCGGGGGAACGGGCGCCGCCCGGTCCCCCCGGCTACTCCGACCGAATTGATGCGGCCCGATGGCCTCAGCGGGCGACCCGGCGGCGGAAGGCCGCGACGGCCCCCACCAGCCCCAGGCCGAGCATCCCCAGCGACGCCGGCTCGGGGACGGAGGTGGCGAAGTCGATCGAGGACGAAGTCAGGATCGACGGGAAGCTGTTGGCGTCGGTCGCCTGGAACCGGACTCCCAGGAAGCCCCCCTGGGTCCCGAGCACGCCGGGGAGGAAGGGGAGGAGGTCGAACGAGTAGCTGTTGGTGCCGGTGCCGACCTGCAAGCTGACGCTGCCGACGCTCGTCGTCGGTGTCGAGAAGTCAGCGAGCACCTGCGTCCCGGTCCCCCGGAACAGCGAGACGGCGAAGGTGCGGAACTGGTCGCCGCCCGAGTTGTTCACTCCGAGACCGAAGTTGAGCGAAGCCCGGGAGAAGGTCGTCCCGGCCTGGGGGCGGAAGTCGAATTCGACGATCGCCCGATCCTCGATCGGGGGGTTCGACTGGCCGGGGCCGATGTTCCGCAGCAGGCCCTGGAACGGCGCGGCGTTGAAGCTCAACGTGCCGGAACGGTTTTCGATGCTTTCGGTGATCACCGGTGTGGTGAGATCGGCGGCGGCTTGCCGCCCGCCCGCCAGGAGCAGGGCCAGGACGGCGAGGGTCGAGAGGGGGGCGCGAAGGCCTTTCATCGGGACGTTCCTTGTTGCCACGGGGGGAAACCGGGTCTGGGAGGGAGCCATGGGGCTTCGCGGGCACCATGCAAGGTAGGGAGTTCCCTGTGAAGGTTCAACACCGACCCGAACGACGTCGTTTTTTTGCCCCACCGGGGCGGCCCACCCGGGAGATCGGCGGGCTTGCCGGCGGCGGGCGGCGGGTGGCGGCCCGCGGGCTCATCGAGCGGATCTGTCGGGTCGATAAGACTGGGGGGCGGCGGCCGGGGCGGGTCGGGACTTCGGGTTGTCGTCCCCGGCCTCTTGGATTACATTCCGCCATCCTGACACCGCCCGGGGGGTCTCGGATCGATCGATGCCCGCGCGACGGGGCGTCGACGGCCGGCCGGCCCGGCTCCCGTCAGCTCCTTTCAGGGAAGAAGGGAAGATGCACGTGGCCGCCACGGTGGAACAGCTCGCCGCCCTGGTCCGGGGCCGGCTGGAGGGGGACGGCAGCGTCCCGATCAACTCGGCGCGCCCGGTGGGCGAGGCCGGGCCGGGGGACATCACGTTCATCGAGAGCGAGCGGTACGCCAAGCTCCTCAAGGGCTCCCCGGCCTCGGCGGCCATCGTCGGCCCTCATTTCCTGGCCTCGGGGTCGGCCCGGGCCGAGATGCCCGTCATCGAGGTCGACGACCCGATGACCGCCTTCCTCGCCGTCCGGTCGCACCTCGTCGGCGAGGCCAGGCCGCGCTGGACCGGCGTCCACAAGATGGCCGCGGTGGCCGGATCGGCCGCGATCGGCGCCGAGGTCGCCATCCACGCCTTCGTCGCCGTCGGCGACGAGGCGGTCGTCGGCGACGGGTCGACCCTCCATCCTGGCGTCGTCGTCGGCGACCGGTGCAAGCTGGGCCGGGGGGTCATCCTCCATCCCAACGTCGTGCTCTATGCCGACGTCGTGCTCGGCGACCGCGTCGAGGTCCACGCCGGGACGGTGGTCGGCGGCGATGGGTTCAAGTATCAACTCGTCGACGGCCGGCACGTCAAGGTCCCGCACACCGGGCGGGTCGAGGTCGGCGACGACGTCGAGATCGGCTCGAACTGCACGATCGACCGCGCGACGTTCGAGACCACCCGGATCGGCGCCGGGACCAAGGTCGACAACCTGGTCATGATCGGCCACAACAACCAGATCGGCCGCCACAACCTGCTCTGCGGCCAGGTCGGGATCGCCGGCAGTTGCAAGACCGGCGACTACGTCATCATGGCCGGCCAGGCCGGGATCAAGGACCACACCGAGATCGGCGACAAGGTCGTCGTCGGGGCCCAGGCGGGGGTCCACCGGAGCATCCCGGCCGGGCAGAGCGTGCTCGGCTCGCCGGCGATCCCGGTCCGCGAGCAGCGTCGGCTCTTCCAGATGATCGCCCGGCTCCCCGAGATGCACCGCCAGCTCCGCGAGCTGGCCGCGCACGTCGCCGGGCTCGGCCCCGCCGCCCCGCCGCAGGGCGAGGCGGAGGACGACCCGACCGGATTCTGAGGGCGAAGCGAAGGGGCGGCCCGGAGGATGGCGCCGCCCCGGTCCGAGGTCCCCTGATAGCGGGAGGATTCCACGATGTCCACGAATCGCACGCGAGCCGGGCTGGCCGTCGCCCTGGCGCTGGTCGTCCTGGGGTCCCCGATCGCGCCGGCCCAGGCCGGGCCCATCGGCGACATGCTGGCCCGCCACAAGGCGCAGCGGCAGATGCAACTGCCGCCGGTCGAGAAGCCGTTCACCGGCCGGCCGGTCAAGGACATCAGCCCGTCCAGCATGAAGAGTCGGTTCAAGAAGCGATTCACGCCCTCCGCTGGCCGCGCGGTCAAGGGGCCCACGGGCGCGCTGGGTTCGATGTTCCACGACTCGGGGGTGAACCGGACCTCCCGCTAGGAGACGACCGGGATCAAATGGGTGATGGGTGATGGGTGATGGGTGATGGGTGATGGTTCAATTTGGTAACCCATCAACCATCTCCCATTTCCACCATTTTGGTCTTGCCGGTCTACCAGTGGACCGGCCCCCGGAAATTGGATGGGTGGCGCGGGTCCGGTAGTCCGGCCCCGTCCGAGCGACACGGCCACGGGCACGGGCCCCGGCACGGGTACGGGACCCGTGGCACCCGAGCGGATTGCCGGGTCGGTCGGGACCTGTTCCCAAGGTTTTCGGAGATCGGGCCGTGTCGCTGCTTTCCCCTCATCGCCGGTCGCGAGGCCGGGCGTCGTCGGGCCCGCCGCCGGATCGGATCGGGCTCCTGGCCGGGAGCGGCCGGTTCCCGATCCTGTTCGCCGAGGCGGCCCGCCGGCAAGGCTTGAAGGTCGCCTGCGTCGGCATCCGCCACGAGGCGCCCGAGGTCCTCCGCGAGCTTTGCGACTCGTTCGAGGTCGTCGGCGTCTCGAAGCTCGGCGGGATGATCCGGTCGTTCAAGCGGCGAGGGGCGGGCCGGATCGTGATGGCGGGCAAGGTGACCAAGAGCGTGATGTACACCCCCGGGCGGGTCCTCCAACTCTGGCCGGATTATCGGATGGCCCGGTTCTGGTACCGGAACCTCGTCGACAAGCGGGACGACTCGATCTTGCTCGGCGTGATCGCCGAGTTCGCGCGGGACGGGATGACGTTCGCCTCGGCCCTCGACTATTGCCCGGAGCTGCTCGTGACCCAAGGCGTGTTGACCCGGAGGCGGCCCACCGCCGCCGAGCGGAAGGACGTCGACTTCGGCTGGATGCTGGCCAAGGAGATGGGCCGGCTCGACGTGGGGCAGTCCGTCGCGATCAAGGAAAGCGCGGCCGTCGCCGTCGAGGCGATCGAGGGGACCGACCGCTGCATCGAGCGCGCCGGCCAGCTCTGCCGGGCCGGGGGCTGGACCCTGGTCAAGGTCGCCAAGCCCCAGCAGGACATGCGGTTCGACGTCCCGACCGTGGGCGTCACCACGATCGAGAACCTCCACAAGGCCGGCGCCCGGGTCCTGGCCATCGAGGCCGGCAAGACCATCGTCATCGACCAGCCCGACGTCGTCGCCCTCGCCGACCGCTACGGGATGACCATCGTGGCGCTGGACGGGACGACGGCCCCGGGCCTATCGCAAGTCGAGGACCCGACGCCCGATGGTATATCCTTGGGAGATCGACTTTGAGGGGTCGTGCTTGCAGTCGGACTCTTCGAAGTAGGAGGTCGCCAGGATGAGCCAGGCGACGAAGAAGCCCGCGCCGCCGCAGATGGCGCACCCGCCGTCGCCGCCTCGGGTCGTCCCGGCCTCGGCGACGAGTTCCGACTTGTAGGGGTCGGACGCGATCGAGAGGCCGAAGGCGTTCGGTTGCCGGTGGTAGTCCCAGTCGGAGGCGAAGCCCCCCGGCGGGCGTTCCAGCTTCCCCGCCGACAGCGCCCATTGCCTCCTCCAGTCGGCTTCCTCGGGGCTGATATCCGTCGGGTAGCGATCGCGCGGGGCGTGATCGCCCCAGCGGAACAAGGTTGGCGCCCCGCCCCCGCAGAGGTATTCCCACTCGTCCGAGGTCGGGAAGCGGAAGCCCGAGGCCCGGAGTTGCGCGGCCAGCTCCGCGTGGGTCCTCGCCAGCGAGCGCTCCGCCAGGATCGACCCGTCCTCGCCCCTCGTGACGCGGGTGCTGGTCCCCTCGCGGGACGCTTCCACCCGACGGGACGAGCCGTATTCTCGGAGGATCTCGCGGACCTCGGGGTCGTCCGGCCCGATCGCCTCCCATCCCGGCTCGAAGGGGACCGTCTCGACGAGGAGCGGGGCCAACTCGATCGGCCGGACCCGCGACGTGGCCCGGGCGACGTGGTCCGAGATGGTCCCCTCGAACTCGTACTCTTCGGCGGTCGATTCCCAGCTTTCCCGCTCGTCCGGGTCCGGCTCCCACCCCTCGGGATCGAAGCCGATCGAGGCCGTCCCGCCGGGGATGAGCGCGAAGCGGGCGTCTCCCTCTCGATAAAAGGCGACGGGATGCCACCGGTCGACCAACCGGCAGGTCCGGAGGGACTCGAAGGCGAAGCCGGTCGGCAATTCCGAGGCCAACCGACGAGCGACCGTTTCCCGATCGGCCGTCGTCATTCCTTCCCAGCGGTCGATCGACAGGTCCATGACGATCCTCGGGGTTCAGGTCGCGGCGGCGGCCTTGGGCAGGCGGCCGGCCTCGATGGCCCGGGTGATGATCTCGGCGGCGATCGGCAGGCCGAGGGCGTGGGAGTCGAGGACGAGGTCGTAGGTGTGGGCGTCGTCGGCGTCGACCCGGTACATGGTCCGGACGAAGTGGGCCCGGCGGCGGTCGAGGTCGCGCGCGGCCCGGCGGGCGGTCCGGACCGACACGCCCATCCGCTCGGCCAGGCGGACGGCGCGGACCTTGGGCGGGGCGACCACCCGGACGTTGAAAGTTTCCCCCCGGGGCAACAGGAAGCCGGCCCCCCGGCCGAGGAGGATCGACTCGCCGGCCCGGCCGATCGCCTCGACCAGCTTGGCCAGGTGGTCGAGGTACGCCTCCTGGGGGGCGTAATGCTCCTCGCGGAGCGGCAAGATCCAGTCCTGGACGACGCTGGGGGCCAGCTCGTCGAAGACGCGGACCTCGTCGATGGCCAGCTCCATCCGCTGGGCGATCGCCTCGAGGATCTCGTGGTCGTAGACCTTCCAGTCGAGCCGGGTGCCGACCATCCGGCCGATCGTCCCGGCCCCCGCGCCCGCCTCTCGGCTGATGCACAGGTTCCGGAACCGCGCGACCGGCGCCGGCGGGCCGACCAGCTCGGCCCGGGGGGCGGCCGGGCGGCCGAACAACCAGCGCGACAGGGCGGCCGGCCAACGCCCGTGGCCCGGGGTCGGCCCATCGGCCATCGGTGTGAGTTCGGGCGCGGCCATGCGTCGAGGTCCCGGGGATCGGACGATCGGATGGGGTGAACGCCGCCCGAGCGGAGCCGCCGGGAAGCCGGGTGGCCTATCCAGTTTAGTCTGCGGCTTGTGGAAAGGGAAGTCGGGCCCGTCGCCTCGGCCGGGGCCTGTAATCGTTACAAAAGATCGGAGGCCGTATCCAAGTCGCGGAATCCCGGCGGATTTCCTCAAGTTGCCTGGAGCGACGACTTAGGCGCGGGCCGGGCCCTCTCGGATCATCGACCGGCATGGACTTTGCCTTGAGTCTTCGAGTCGCCGCCCGCCCCACTCCGGGGACGGACCAGCCAGATCGGCGGGCCGACCGAGATCGACAGGGAGAGGGACCTCATGATCCGTAATCGACGCCACACGCTCCTCTGGATGAAAGACCTCCTCGACCACATGAATCGTTGCCACGAGCAGTTGCAGTGGGCCGCCGACGGCCCGACCGAGGCCTACCTCGCCGAAACCCTGCTGGTCGACCTGACCGAATGCCAGAAGCTTTGCGAGCAGCTCAAGCCCACGCCCCGCAAAGGGGTCGGGCTGATGGCCTCGGCCTGAGTTGGGTCGAAAGACGGATCGCGGCTCCCAAGTATTCCAGATTTTTGGAGATCAGGTTCATCTCGTCTTGCTCCCGTCTGAAATCCGAGATCCTTGCGATCGGGCATCCCGCAACGTTGACGGACCGATCGACCCCGGGCCCGATCGACCCGCCCCTTGCGGGCCGTCCGGGCGGCGGCTAGGCTGGTCGTCGCCCGGCCCGGGATGCCGACGGAGGGCCTCCCGCCCTGCGCCACCCAAGGCCCGGCCCCCGACCGGGAGCCCCGCCCCGAGATGATCCCGCCCGAACCGCCGCCCGTCGTCGAATTCACGGTCGACTCGCTCCGCGTGGTCGTCCACGAGGACCGGGCGCGGCTCGGCCGCTCGGCCGCCGCGAGCGTGGCCCGGGCCATCGCCGCCGCCCAAGCCGGAGGCCGGCGGGCCCACGTCATCTTCGCCGCCGCGCCCAGCCAGGACGAGTTCCTGGCCGGCCTGGTCGCCCATCCCGGGATCGACTGGTCGCGCGTGGTCGGGTTCCACATGGACGAATACCTCGGCCTCGGGCCCGACCACCCGGCCTCGTTCCGCCGGTACCTCCAGGAGCGGCTGTTCCGCCTGGCCGGCATCCCGCCCGACCGGCTCCGCCTGATCCCCGGCGAGCAGGCCGACCGCCCGCTCCGGACCGCCCTGGCTTACGAGGATCACCTCCTGGCCGAGCCGGTGGACATCCTGTGCGGCGGGGTCGGCGAGAACGGCCACCTGGCGTTCAACGACCCGCCCGTGGCCGACTTCCTCGACCCGGTCCGGGTCAAGGTCGTCCGCCTCGACGCCGCTTGCCGGGCCCAGCAGGTCCACGACGGCTGCTTCGGGTCGATCGACGAGGTGCCGACCCACGCCTTCACCCTGACCATCCCCGCCCTGATGGCCGCCCCGGTGGTCTCGATCGTCGCCCCCGGCCCCCGCAAGGCCGACGCCGCCCTGGCCGCCGTCCGCGGCCCGATCGGCGAGCATTGCCCGGCCACCGCCCTCCGCCACCACCCCGGCGCCACCCTCCACCTCGACCGCGAGTCCGCCCGGCTCCTGATCTGATCGGGTCGGATCGGGCGGGGCGACGGGCGATGCCCGGCCGCGACCCTCGGTTGTCGATCGGGGGGCGGATCGGCTACAATCCTGCCGATCGAACCGGGATGCTCCCACGACCGACCCGACGCTTGAAGGACGGGCGATGGCCGCCGATCCGTTGCTGAAGACCCCGCTCCACGGCTGGCACCACGCCCACGGGGGCCGGCTCGTCGAGTTCGGCGGCTGGTCGATGCCGGTCCAGTATTCCACGATCACCGACGAGCACCACGCCGTCCGCAAGCGCGTCGGCCTGTTCGACATCAGCCACATGGGCCGGCTCGACTTCCGCGGCCCCGACGCCGAAGCCTGGCTGGAGCGGGCGACCACCAACCACGTCGCCAGGCTCGCCCCCGGGCAGGTCCAGTACAGCCTGATGGTCGACGCCAAGGGCGGGATGCTCGACGACGTGCTGGTCTATCGCCTGCCCGACGGCCACCTGGCGATGGTCTGCAACGCCTCGAACCGCCTCAAGGTCCTGGGCCAGCTGGAGCGGCTCCGGGACGGGTCCGACGCCCGGGTCCAGGACCGGACGCTCGACACGGCGATGATCGCCGTCCAGGGGCCCGCGGCGCTGGCCGTGGCGTCGCGGCACTTCGACGCCCCGCTGACCGACGTCCCGTATTATCACGCCGTGGTCGGCAAGTTCCACGGGGCCGACGCGCTGGCCAGCCGGACCGGCTACACCGGCGAGGACGGCTTCGAGCTGGTCGTGCCGGCCGAGAAGGCCGAGGCCGCCTGGGAGGCCCTGATGGACGCCGGCCGCGTCTTCGGGATCGAGCCGTGCGGCCTCGGGGCCCGCGACACGCTCCGGTTCGAGGCGGCGATGCCGCTCTACGGCCACGAGATGGACGAGTCCGTCAACCCCTACGCCGTCGGCCTCGGCTGGGCCGTCAAGCTCGACAAGGGGGATTTCGTCGGCCGCGACGCCCTCCGCGAGTTCAAGAAAGCCCCCGGCCGAACCCGCGTCGGCCTGGCCCTCGACGGCAAGCGCATCCCCCGCCAGGGGTACCCGGTGAAGCTCGACGGCGAGGTCGCGGGCGTCGTCACCTCGGGGACGTTCGCGCCAACCCTCGGCCAGGGGCTGGCGATGGCCTCGGTCCGCCCCGACGCCGTCCGGCCGGGGGCATCGCTGGTCGTCGACATCCGGGGCCACGACGAGCCGGCCCGGATCGTCAAGCTCCCGTTCTACCGCCGCGCCGCCCCCAGTCCCGCCTGAACCTCCACCAAGCCGTCCGTCCGTTCGCATCAGGACCCCCGCCCATGGACCCGACGACCCTGAAATACACGCCGACCCATGAATGGGTCCACCTGGCCGGCGACGTCGCCACCCTGGGGATCTCCCGGTTCGCCGTCGACCAGCTCACCGACCTGATCGTGATCGACCTGCCCAAGGTCGGCGCCACGCTCACCCAGGGCAAGCCGTTCGGCGAGGTCGAGAGCGTCAAGGCCGTCAGCGACCTGTACGCCCCCGTCGGCGGCGAGGTCATCGAGGTCAACGACGCCGTGGCCAACGACGTCCAGATCCTCGCCGAAGACCCCTACACCAAGGGCTGGCTCGTCAAGGTCCGCGTGGCCGACCCCGCCCCCCTCGCCGCGCTCCTCGACCACGACGCCTACCAGGCCAAGGTCGCCGACGAGGCCCATTGATCCCGCGATCGGAGACCATCATGGAAATGGAAGTCAATTCGCCCGAAGTCCCCCTGGCCGCCAGCGAACTGGCCGACTGGTTGGATCGGCAAGGCGCCGATGTCTGGTGGAGCGTCGACGGCGACTGGCTCCTGAATGGGCGGGTGTCGTTCCCCAACACCGGCGACACCCTGGCCGCCGAGATCCGTCGGATCGACAAGCCGTTGATCTTGTACGTCGATGTCGAGGACGTGGTGCTGCCCCCGAAGGTCACGGCGGACAACCTCGGTGACCTGGCCTACATCGACCAGTTGCGGCAAGACCGGGTGTTCCGGCTCCGATGGGCGTCGAGTCCCCCGGCGGACCACTGGCTTCTCCTCGAAGACAAGGAGTCGGCGGAACTCTACAAAGCCGCCCTCACGGACGAGGGGGATTGAGGGATGCCCTTTCCTGTCATCGACCATGCCAGGCAAATCAAGCCCATCCCGACGCATACGATCGACTTGCCGGAAGAGGCGGAATTCCCACGCTGGCATTATGAGAGGACGACGATCGACGCCTGGAACATGGTCCTTTACTTCGAACGGAATCTGGCCAGGGTTAATACTTATCGAGCTTCATCGGAGCGGCATTTCAGGCGATTGAATAGCATGGTGCTGCTCAGCCTCGTCGAGGCTTTCGAAAGGTTCTTGAAAGAGCTTGCCTCGGGCTGCATCGACCAAGTTGGCCGCCACGTCCTCGACGATCGACTGAATGAATTCCGGCCACAAGGCAGTTCGCTCGCCGCCCATTTCGAGGTGGGGGAGCAGAGGAGCCTGGGCCGGGCGCTCTGCGAATCGTCGACCTGGCTCGACTGCGATCAGATCAATCGGCGTTTCAAGAAGATCCTGGCCGACCCGTTCGCCGAGGGGAAATATCAGGTTTTCCCGCCGAAAACCGAGCGGTATAGCCTCACCGAGATCGTCTGGCAACTCCGGCACTCGATCGTGCACAACGCGGGCGTCGTGACGCGATCCGATGCCTTGAAATTCCAGTTGCTGACGCGCCGGAGCATCGGCGCCCCCAGGCTCCTTTGGCCGACACATGCCGATATCTGGTATGTTAAACTCTACCTCGACGAGATCGTCGAGGAGATCAACGACGAGGTCGGCGCCCGGCTCGATGAGTTGATGACGACCTTGTTGGCCGATAACCCCGGCCTCTTCGACGCCGCCGAGAAGGCGCAATCCCTGGCGAATCTCTTCCGTCGCCCCTCCGTGGTCGCCGGGGCCCACCGGAATCCGATCTGATCCGGCGGGCCGCCTCGCCCGGAGACACGGGTCGTCGTGACCGATCATCCTTGAACGCAGAGTATCGACTTTCCTTCCGCCCCCACCGTTGAGCACCGGCCGCGAGGCCGCCTCGGATCGAATCATGGCTTATATCGCGAACACGCCGGACGATGTGCGGGTCATGCTCGGCGCCATCGGGCTCGAATCGCTCGACGACCTGTTCGACATGATCCCCGCCGAATACCGGCTCCGCCGCCCCTTGGACATCCCCGAGGCCCTGAGCGAGCTGGAGCTGACCGCGCACGTCGGGGCCCTGGCCGCCCAAAACCGGGGGGCGGACGCCCGGCCTTGCTTCCTCGGCGGCGGGAGCTACGACCACTTCATCCCCGCCGTGGTCGACAACCTGGCGAGCCGCGGCGAGTTCTACACGGCCTACACCCCCTACCAGGCCGAGGCGAGCCAGGGGACGTTGCAGGCGACGTTCGAGTATCAGACCCTGATCGCCCAACTCACCGGGATGGACGTGTCCAACGCCAGCTTGTATGACGGCGGCTCGGCCGTGTCCGAGGCGGTCCTGATGGCCATGACCGTGACCCGCCGGCTCGGCCGGGTGGTCGTGGCCGGGTCGGTCCACCCGGAATATGTCCAGATCCTCGAAACCAACCTGGCGAACCTCGAACCCGAGGTCGTCGTCGTCCCCCCGCGAAACGGCCGGGTCGAGCCCGCCGACCTGGCCGCGGCGATCACCGACGACACGGCGGCCGTGGTGGTCGCCTACCCCAACTTCTTCGGGCAACTCGAAGACGTCGACCGGCTGGTCGAGGCGGCCCGGGAGCGGGGGTCGCTGGCGATCGTGTCGGTCGACCCGATCAGCCTGGGCCTGCTCCGCCGCCCCGGCGAGTACGACGCCGATATCGTGGTGGCCGAGGGGCAATGCCTGGGCAACCCCCTGGCCTACGGCGGCCCGTACCTGGGCATCCTGGCCTGCCGCGAGTCGATGGTCCGCAAGATGCCGGGCCGGGTCGTGGGCCAGACGGTCGACCGGGCGGGCAAGCGGTGCTTCGTCCTGACGCTCCAGACCCGCGAGCAGCACATCCGCCGCGAGAAGGCGACCTCGAACATCTGCACCAACCAGGGGTTGCTCGCCCTCCGCGCCAGCATCTACCTGGCCGCCGTCGGCCCCGGCGGGCTCCGCCAGGTGGCCGAGCTGTCGACCCGCAAGGCCCACTACGCGGCCGGACGCCTGGCCGAGGTCCCCGGCCTCGCCCTCGCCTTCCCCGGCCCGTTCTTCAAGGAGTTCGTCGTCCGCTCGGCCAAGGACCCGGCCGCCGTCCTCGCCGAGGTCGGCCGCCGGGGATTCCACGGCGGGATCGCCCTCGGCCGCTGGTTCCCCGACCTGGCCGACGGCATCCTCGTCGCCGTCACCGAGAAGCGGACCAGGCAAGAGATCGACGGCCTGGCGGCGGCTTATCGCGAGGCGCTGGGGGTGGCTTGACGCCCAGGATCACGCCGTTGGCGGCGCGATCGACGACTTCGAGCGATCCGGGGTATGATGGGTCAATTGCAAGATGGATGAACCGTCGCCTCAGATCCTGGTAATCGCCGGACCGAACGGCGCGGGCAAGTCGACCTGCGCGGCGCGCTATCTTCCCGAGGGGATGGCTTACGTCAACGCCGACGAGATCGCCAAGGACCAGCCGGGCTATCCATCGCCCGCCGTGGATATCCAGGCGGCCCGGATCGCCCTCGAAATGATGGATGCCCTGGAGGAACGGAGGGAAAGCTTCGCCTTGGAAACGACGCTGGCGACCCGGTCGCTGGCCCGGCGGATCGTCCGGCTCCGTGGATGCGGCTACCGATTCCACCTGGTTTTCGTCTGGGCGCCCGGCGCCAATTTCTGCGTGGAACGGGTCGCATGGCGCGTGCGTTCGGGCGGCCATCATATTCCCGAAGAGACCATCCGGCGTCGCTATTCGGCGGGGATCGATAACTTCTTTAAGTTGTATCGACCGATGGCCGAGGTTTGGGAGTTGTTGCAAAATCTCGGGTTCGAAGGCCCTCGCCTGATCGCTAGCGGCCAATTGGGAGGAGTGGAAACGATCCACGACGCCAGCTTGTGGAACCTGATCCGACAAGGGGAAACCGATGAGTGAAAAGACGGTTGGTGTCCGCCTGCCCGACGCGGCGGAAGGGCCGGACATGATCGCGGCGATGCGGCGAGGCGTGGCCGAAGCCCTCGCCGAACACAAGCGCCAGGGCCGCTCGGTCGTGACCTGGGACCAGGCCCGGCGACGGGTCGTCGTTATTCCCGCGGATCAAATTCCCGTACTTGAGACGGCACCGCCCGAACCGCCTTCGTCCTGAGCTGAAGAACTTCCCCAGCGGCGCCGCCCGCCGCGAGACTTCTAGCCGATCGAACTTACTTATGTACAAGCTCGACACGCCGAAGCTCCTCTTCGAATCCAGCCGGCCCGGTCGCTCGACGGCGTTCGTGCCGGGGTCGGACGTCCCGGAACGGCCGCTCGACGGGCTGATCCCGACGGATCATCTTGCCCCCTCGGCGCCGGCGCTGCCGGAGTTGGGGGAGCTGGACATCGTCCGGCATTACACGAATCTTTCGACGTTGAACATGTCGATCGATGGCAACTTCTACCCGCTCGGCTCGTGCACGATGAAGTACAACCCGAAGCGGAACGAGCGGCTGGCGGGCCTCCCGGGGGTGGCGAGCCTGCACCCGTACCAGGACGAGTCGACGCTCCAGGGGATGCTGGCGATCTTGTTCTCGATGCAGACGATGCTCGGCGAGATCGCCGGCCTCGACGCCGTCAGCCTCCAGCCGGCGGCCGGGGCGCAGGGGGAATTGACGGCCCTGTTGACGGCGGCGGCTTACTTCCGCGACGAGGGCGAGAAGCGGACGGTGGTCCTCGTCCCCGACAGCGCGCACGGGACCAACCCGGCGTCGGCCAACCTCGCGGGGTTCCAGGCCGTCACCATCAAGAGCAACGCCCAGGGGCTCGTCGACCTCGACGACTTCCGGGCCCACCTCGACGACCAGGTGGCCGTCTTCATGATGACCAACCCCAACACCGTCGGGTTGTTCGACCCCCAGATCGGCGCCATCGCCGAGTTGCTCCACGGGCGCGGGGCCTTGCTCTACCTCGACGGCGCCAACATGAACGCCATCCTCGGCCAGGTCCGGCCCGGCGACATGGGCGTCGACCTGATGCACTACAACCCGCACAAGACCTTCTCCGGCCCCCACGGCGGCGGCGGCCCGGGCGCCGGGCCGATCGCGGTCCGCTCCCACCTGGCCCCGTACCTGCCGGCCCCCCTGGTCGCCAGGCGGGACGACGGGACCTACTTCCTCGACAACGACCGCCCCAAGTCGATCGGCCGGGTCCGGGCCTATTTTGGGAACGTCGGCGTGCTGTTCCGGGCCTATTGCTACATCAGGACCCAGGGGCCCGACGGGCTCAAGGCGGTGTCCGACCACGCGGTCTTGAACGCCAATTACCTGATGAGCCTGGTCAAGCACGTTTATCCGGTCCCGCTCGGGGACCGCTGCATGCACGAGTTCGTCGCCTCGGCGCGGTCGATGGCCCGCGACCGGGGGGTCCGGGCGATGGACATCGGCAAGCGGCTGATCGACTACAACTTCCACGCCCCGACGGTCTACTTCCCCCTGATCGTCCCCGAGGCGATGATGATCGAGCCGACCGAGACCGAGAGCCGCGACACCCTGGAAGCCTTCGCCCGGGCGTTGGTCGCCATCGCCTCCGAGGACCCGCGGGTCCTCCGGGACGCCCCGAGCACCACGCCCATCTGCCGGCCCGACGAGGTCGCCGCGGCCAAGGCGCCGGTCTTGAAGTGGAAATCGGCCCCGGTCGCTTCGGCATCGGAAACGGCGCCGGTCGTCGGCTCGACTCGGGGCGGACAGTAAGTCCCGGCGGCACGGAGGTGGAAATCGGCCCCGGCCGCGTCGGCTCGACTCATCGGGGTTCGAGCCGCCAGTCCATCAAGGTCCAGGTATTCGGGTCGAGTTCGACGGCCGAGGGCGGGCGGTCGGAGTCGACCTCGAAGTGCTGGCGGCGGAGGGTCATCTCGACCTTCGCGACCCGGAGGGTGGAGCCGGGATCGCCCCCGAGGCCAACTTCGAGGGGCAGGCGGTAGGGGTCGCCGGGCTGGAGTTGTTCGAGGTCGAGGGCGACCCGGCGGGTGGTGGGGTCGTGCCGCCAGGTCCCGGCGAGGCGGGGCGACCCGGGCCGGCGGAGCCACTGGTCGAAGAAGCCGGCGAGGTCGGTGCCCGAGGCGGCTTCCATCGACCGGCGGAAGTCGGCGGTCGAGGCGTTGGCGTCGCGGTGCTGGCGGTAATAGGCGCGAATCCCGAGCCGGAACGCCTCGTCGCCGACCCGCCCCCGGAGCATGTGGAGGACCCATCCCCCTTTCTGGTAGACCAGGGGATTGGTGATCGCGGCCAGGTCGGCGAGGTTCGCGTGCTGGACGGCGAGCCCGGGGTGGGCGACCTCGAAGGACCGGACGAGGTCGCGGTCGCGTTTCATCCGGGCCACCAAGGCCGGGCGGCCGGCGTGGTGCTCGGCGGCGAGGTTGGCGAAGTAGGTGGCGAACCCCTCGGAGAGCCAGATGTCGTCCCAGTCGTTCTCGGTCACGGAGTCGCCGAACCACTGGTGGGCGACCTCGTGGGCCACCAGGTCGGTGGCGGGGCGGCCGTCGACCGACGCTTCGCCGTAGAAGATCGTCCCGGCCAACTCCATCCCGCCGTCGATCCCCGCCGCCTCCACCGCGGCCAGCTTCTCGAACGGGTAGGGGCCGATGAAGTCGCTGAAGAACTCGAAGGCCCGGCGCGACGGCTCCTCGAAGGCGACGATCCCCGCGTCGCGGTCCTGGGGGAACGCCCAGGTCTGGAACGGGACCCCGCGCCAGGTCGCCGGCTGCCTCGACGCGAACCGCGCGACGCCCAGGGCGTTGAGCCACGAGGCGACCGGGACCGACTGCTTCCAGTGGGTCAGGCGGCGGTCGCCCCCGAGGTCGGTCTCTTCCCGGAGGAGGCCGTTGGAGACGACCTGATAGCGGCTCGGGGCGTTGACCAGGAACTCGCTGGTCGCCTTGTCGGACGGGTGGTCGACCGTGGGCAGCCATTGCCGGGCCTTGTCGGGCCAGTTGTCGCTGAAGAAGGTCCGCTCGCCGTGCTTGTTGGCCCCGATCCGGAGCCCGGACGCCGGCCGCCCTCGGTAATTCACCGCCAACGCCCGCCGATCGCCGGCCTTCGACGGCCTCCCCAGGTCGACCCGGAGCCGGTTCGCGGCATGTTCGAACCGGGCCGGGGCGCCGTCGGCGGTGACCGCCAGCACGGTCATCCCCCGGCCGGCCGATGGGGTGGCCAGGTCGAGGATGACGCTCGCCAGGCCGTCGACGGTGAACCGGACGGTGACGACCGCCGCCCCGGCGATCTCGTCGGTCCCGTCGGCGAGCGAGAGGCCGAACCGATAATGCTCGACGTCGACCCCGGCCTGCCGGGGATAAGTGTCGGCGGCGGCGAGGCCGGCGCACAAGGCCACGCCGCAGCAGGCCAGGAAGGGTCGGCGCACGTCGATCTTCTCCGATCAATCGAGCCTGACGCTCGCGGTATAACCCCGCTGCCACTGGAACGCCCCGTCCAACCCCTTGATCCGCGGGACCCCGCCCGCCGGGACGGCGTTCAGCTCGCGGAAGAAGTCCTGGAGGGTCGGCGTGGGGACGTCGTTGACGAATGAGATCAGGTCGCCGGCCGCCATCGAGGTAACCCGCGAGGTCGGGACGCCGTTGGTGAGCTCCTGGACCGTGACCCGGCTGGCGGGCGTCCCGGGAGTGACCGAGGTCACCTGGACCCCCCGGCCCGCGACCTCGATCAGGAAGACGCCGAATCGCCGCCGGGGCGGGTTCGGGTTGCCGTCGGGCGGCGGGACGTCGCCGCCCCCATCACCCTTGGTCCCGACGGAGAAAACGGCCGCGCGCTGGGTCGCCTGGTTTCTCATGTAACCCTGGGTTTCGGCGTCGGCCTCGTCCCTCGGGGCCCTGGCCAGCGACCCCCGCTTCATGGTCTGATAATTCTCGTTCATCGTGGTCCGGAGCGGGCGGACGACCTCGGCCCAGCCGATGGCGTCGTCGCCGTTGGCATCAAGCGCCTCGAACGGCGTCATCATCAGGACGTTGGACAGGGACATCGTGAAGATCCCCCCGCCGGGCGACCTCCCCTGCCCGGGGAGATCGTAGCCGACGAACCAGCCGAATTCGCCGGTCCGGGTCCTCGGGTTGTAGGTCGCCGCCGTGATGTCCACCAGCCCCCGGGCCCGGAACAGGAGCGACCGGAGCACTTTCGCCGGGTCGCCGGCGCTTCCCGTGGGCATGGCCTTCGGCGGCGTGTAGTAGCCGGTGCTGCTGCGACAATCGGTCAGGACGACGGCCAGCCGGGGCTGCCGGGCCGTCATCGACGCGATCAGGTCCGAGCGGAGCAGGGAGCCGCCCGAGGTGGCCAGGAGATGGCCCCGCTCGGGGTCGGTGGCGCCGTGGCCGGAGTAGTAGAAGAGGAGCGTGTCGTTCGGCCCGACGTCGGCCTTGCCCCGAAAGTACGCCTGGATCATCGCGGGGGTGAGCCCCTCCCGGCCAATCTCCTCGATCGAGACGCGGCCCGGGTCGACCTGGTCGGGGAAGACCCGGCCTTCGGCGTTGCCGCCGCCGGCCTTCACCTCGTTCAGCAAGAAGGTGATGTTGTCCTGGTTGGACTTCTGGCCGGGCAAGCCCGGCTTGCACTGGTAATCGACGGCCAGCAGCGCGTGGACCTTGCGGGCCTCGTCGGCCCGGGTTTCGCCCCGGCCCGCGAGGACGACCAGGGCCAACGACGCGATCAAGGACGGACCGCGAGAGCCCCAAACCCGACGGTGATTCATGGCGCGACCCTTTGCCGAGGGGGAGAGGTCCGCGTCGACGATTCCAAGGATGGCAAGGTTATGGGGATTTGTGGGCGCCGTCAAGGACCTGTTGCCTTCAAGATCAAGATGCGAGCAATCGGCCGATTCAGCCGACCTTGACGATGTCGTTCTTCGTGGCGAACCCCGGCGTGATCCGATGCCGGCCGGTCAGGCGCCAGCGGGCGAGGCTCGGCCCGGTGGTCAGGGCGACGAGGCAGGCCACCGCCAGGGCGATCGGCAAGAACACGTCGTCGACCAGCCCGGGCGGCCGGAACCGATCGAGGGCCAGGAACCCGACCATCGCCGTGCAGAGCGGGGCCAGGAAGACCTGGTCGTAGCCGGGCACGATCGGGCGGAGCGTCGCGAGCCGGCCCCAGAAGCTGATCGGGGCCGCATAGCCCCAGCAGTAGACCACCAGGCGTCCGCCGGCCAGGAACAGCACGGCGTTGACGAAGGTCAGGTGGATCATGGTCTGGCGATCGGCCGGGTTGCCCAGCAGCGACTCGGCCGCGAACAGGTACCAGCCGGCCAGGAGGCTGATCAGGACCCCGGCATGCGCGGGCAAGATCCTCGTGGCGCGGACGTTGGGCTGGAGCTGGTCGAAGGGCCAGCCGCAGGTGGCCTCCTGGGCCATGTCCTTGGTCGTCGCCAGGTTGAATTTCTCGTAAAGCGGCCAGGGGAACCGCGCGAGCGAGGCGCGGAGGCCGAGCCAGCCCGCGAGGTAGCCGAGGACCGCCGCCGCCAGGAACGCCCGGGGGTCGGGCCAGCAGCGGATCGCCAGGCCGACCAGGAACGCGATCGCGTAGCCCGAGGCCGCCGCCCCGGTCGTGAAGCTGGGGATCGCCAGCAGGGCGAGGTAGCCGATCAGGAACAGGCCGAGGACCACCATCGGGGCCGATGGCCCTTGGGTCCGCCCGAGCAGCGCCAGGGCCGCCAGGGGCAGGGCGTCTTCCCAGGACAGGGCGATCGGGCCGGCCGGCAACGGCTTCCGGGCCGTCCACGGGCTCCGCTCCAGCCAGATCCGGTAGTCATTCCGGAACGCCGGGTGGAACCCCGTCACCCGCCAGCTCCCGTAGATCAAGGCCCCCACCCGGAGCAGGTACAACGAGAGCCGTTCCGCGTCCATGACCTGGCCAAAACGGAGGAACATGAATAAATGGAATCCCTCGAACAGGGTGTAGATCGCGGCGAACGCCCCGATCGCCCGCCCCGGCGGGAGGACCACGCGGAGCCCGGTCAGCAGGAGCATCATCGGGCGAAGTCCCGGAAATAGTCGTCGATCCGTCGGGTCGTCTCGGGGTAGATCAAGCGTTCCAGGACGTCGCCCAGCGAACCCCGGCAGCCGGTCGATCGGCGGAGCCCTTCGAGGGTGTCGAACGCCAGGACCTCGCCCCGGTGGAGGACCACGACCCGCGTGGCGATCTCCTCGACCAGCTCCGGGACCGGGCTGGTCATCACGATCGTCAGCTCCTTGTCGCGGGCGTGGCGGAGGAACACCCGCTTCAGGGCGAGCAGCCCCGACGGGTCGAGCCCGCCCGAGAACGGCTCGTCCATCAGCAAGACCGGCGCCTCGGTCACCAGGGCCGAGCACAGGGCGGCCTTCTTCTTCTGGCCGGCCGAGTAGGTCCGGATCGGCGAATCCCCCTGCTCGGCCAGCTCGAAGAGGTCGAGGAGCCGGCCGACGTGCTCCATCAGCCGCCCGGCCTCGACGTCGTACAGCTTGCCCACGGCCAGGAGGAACTCCCGGCCCGTCCGGTTGCCCGGGAGCCAGGGCTGGTCGGGCAGGTAGACCGCCGTCCGCCGGATCGCCAGCTCGTCCTCGACCGAGGCCCGCCGGGTCCGGCCGTCGACCTGGACCGTCCCCTTGAAGGGCGAGAGCAGCCCGCCCATCACGCCGAGCAACGTCGACTTGCCCATGCCGTTGGGCCCGATGATGACCACGACCTCGCCGCGATCGATCCGGAGGTCGACCCCCTTGAGCACCGGCCGGACGCCATAATGATGCGTCACTCCCACCAATTCGATCACGCGATCGGCCCCCCATTGTCCGGTCTCGGGGCGACGACGGCCCGCGGTCGTCGCCGGGGACCAGTCTAACCGGACGGCCCCCCCGGGGAACCGGCGAGGGCGGAGGAATCCGCCGCCGCTCGGCCCTTGAAGTGTTGCTCGGTTCGTCATGCTCGGGGATTCCAGATCGCAAGGATCTCGGATTTCAGGCCCTCAACGGGAGTGATCTCGATCCTCTGTAATTCGATATCCTTGAGAACTGGGATGGGCATGCCGATCCCCGGATCGAAGGGCCGATCGCCCCTGTCAGCCCTTGCGGACCCCCGGCGGATCGGCCAGGCTAGGAGGACGCTTGTCGGATCGTCGGAATCTCCCGGGGAGCTTCGCCCAAGGTGTCGATCGTCGTCGAGGATTTCCACAAGGTTTACGACGCGACGGTGGCGGTGGCCGGCCTGTCGTTCGAGGTCGCCCCCGGGGAGATCCTCGGGCTGGTCGGGCCTAACGGCGCGGGCAAGACCACCACGATGCGGGCCCTGGCCGGCATCCTCGAACCGTCGAGCGGCCGGCTCTCGATCGCCGGGCACGACCTCAAGGCCGACCCCGTCGGGGCCAAGCGGGCGCTGGCCTACGTGCCGGACGACCCCAACCTGTTCGACAACCTCACGGTCTGGGAGCACTTCCAGTTCATCGCCGCCGCCTACCGGCTGGGCGACTGGGCGGCCGAGGGCGAGGCGCTCCTGGCCCAGTTCGAGCTGTCGGAGAAGCGCGACGCCCCGTGCTCGGACCTGTCGAGGGGGATGCGCCAGAAGGTCGCGATCTGTTGCGGATACCTCCACCAGCCCCGGGTCATCATGCTCGACGAGCCGTTGACCGGGCTCGACCCCCGGGGCATCCGGACGATGCAGGAGTCGATCCGCCGGCGGGCCTCGGCCGGGGCGGCGGTCATGGTCAGCTCGCACTTGCTGTCGCTGGTCGAGGACCTTTGCACGTCGATCCTCCTGATGGCCAAGGGGCGGAAGCTCCTCCAGGGGCAGCTCGCCGACCTCCGGCGCGAGGCCGTCGAAAGGTCGGGGGGCCGGGCCGAATCGCTCGAAGACCTGTTCTTCCGGCTCACCGAGTCGCCCGAGGCCCCCGCCATCGCCGCGGCGACGGAGGTTTGACGTGGACGAGTCGCTCCGGCTCCTGATGAGGCTCCGGCTCGGGGCCACCCTCCGCCGCTGGAAGAAGACGATGTCGAGGCCCAAGGGGATCATCCTCGGCCTCGTCACGGCGATGCTGTTCGTCCCCTGGTTCTTCTCGATCGGGATATCCCTGTATCTCGGGTTCCGGGCCCCGATGGAGCCGATCCGGCGGTTCGCCCCGGCGGCCCTGTTCGCCTTCACGGTCCTGTCGCTGGCGTTCTCGGCGGGGGAGCAGGCCCTGTATTTCGCGCCGGCCGAGGTGTCCTTCCTGTTCGCCGGGCCGTACCGGAAGCGGCAACTCCTGGTCTACAAGCTGGTGGTGACGCTTTGGATCGGCCTGTTCTCGGCCGTGTTCTTCGCCCTGGCCAGCACGACGATGGCGCCCAACATGGGCTCGGCGTTCGTCGGGTCGTTCCTGATCCTCCTGTTCTTCCAGGCGTCGCAGATGGTCGTCGGGCTGGGGGCGAGCACCCTGGGCGCCCTGGCCTGGAGCCGCGGACGAAGGGTGTTCCTGGTCGGCGTGGTCGCGGTGGTCGGCCTGGCCCTGGCGTCGGCGGGGCGCGGCCTCTTCGAGATCGGGGACGAGGGGCTGGAGGCCCTGGGGCGGGTCGAGCGGTCGCCGATCACGACGGTCGTCCTGGCCCCGTTCCGCTGGTTCATCCTGACGTTCACGGCCGAAAGCTTCTTCGACCTGATCCGGTGGGGGACGCTTGCCGCGGCGGTGGACGCCGGCTTGATCGCCCTGATCTTCGCCCTCGACGCCAGCTACCTGGAGGCGGCGGCCTCGGCCAGCGCCAAGCGGTTCGCCAAGATGCAGCGGATGATGGGCGGCGGCGGCGGGATAAAGGGGGGGGCACGGGCCACGGGCCGGTTCCGGTTCCGCCCGCCCGCCCCTCCCTGGTGGGGCGGCGTCGGCCCCAACCTCTGGAGGCAGATGACGACCGCCCTGGGCTCGCCCGGCCGGCTGGTCGGCCTGGTGGCGATGCTCTCGGCCTTGCCGATCTTCCTCGCCGTCGTCGGCCGCAACGGAGAGGCGGCCCGGCCCTTGACCTACTTGGGCCAGTGGCTGGTCATCTGGATCTCGATCGCCATGAGCGGCCTGCTCCCCTTCGACTTCCGGGGCGACGTCGACGTCATGGAGGAACTGAAGGCCCTCCCGATCGGGGCGTCGCGGCTGGCCCTGGGCCAGATCCTGACGCCGGCCTTGCTGGCGACCGTCGCCCAGACGTTCGCCATCGGCCTGACGATGGCGGTGATCGGCGGGGGCGGCGCGGCGTCCTGGGTGGTCCTGGCCTTCCTCGCGCCGATCAACCTCATGTTCTACGCGATCGAGAACCTCCTGTTCCTCTGGTATCCGTCGCGGCTCGTCGCCGGCCAGTTCGACGTGATCGCCGTGGGCCGGCAGATCCTCTTCCTGATGGCCAAGGTGCTCGGCCTGGTCGCGGGCATCGGGGCGGCCGCGCTGGTCGGGCTCCCGGTGTACTTCCTGGCCGGCCATAGCCTGGTGGCGGCCTCGGTGCTGGCCTGGTTCGCCCTCGCGGCGACCGCCCTGGCGATGGTCCCGCTGGTCGGCCAGGCGTTCCTCCGCTTCGACGTCAGCCGCGACATCCCCGCCTGAACGCCGCCGGACCGGCCCGGAAATTCGAGGGCCCCGGGTGATCCCGGGCGCCCGCCAGAGCCGACAGAATACTTGGAACGAGCGGCCCGACCGCACGCCGAGGCCCGACCCCCCCGATGACCATGATCTGCCGGGTATTGCCTCACGAAGCGGGCGACGGGCCCGGCAACATGGCCCTCGACGAGGCGCTCCTCGACTCGGTGGCGGCCGACCCGTCGGCGGCGGTCGCGCGGACGTACTCATGGTCGAGCCCGACCCTGAGCCTGGGCTACTTCCAGGCGGTCGCCGAGGTCGAGGCCGACCCCCGATGGCGAGGGGTCCCGGTGGTCCGGCGGCCGACCGGGGGCGGGGCGCTCTGGCACGATAAGGAGATGACATATGCCGTGGTCATCCCCGCGTCTCACCCGGCCAGTCGCCCCAGTTCCGCGCTCTACCGGGCGATCCACGCCGCCCTCGCCGGCCGGCTCCGCGGTTTCGGGATCGACGCCGGCCTCCGCGGCGGGGACGGCCCGGCCCGGGAATCGGACGCCCGGCCGTTTTTATGCTTTACGGATCGCTCGCCGGAAGATATCGTCCTGCGCGGCGGCAAGGTCGTCGGCGGCGCCCAGAGGCGACGGTCGGGGGCGGTCCTCCAGCACGGTTCGCTCATGCTGGCCCGGTCCCCGACGACCCCCGAGCTGCCCGGCCTGTCCGACCTGGCCCCGCTCCCCGACGGGCCGGTCGACTGGGCCGAAACCTTGCAAGCCGCGCTTCTCGACGCCCTTGGCCTCCCCGCCCGGGCCGATGCCGTGCGTCCCGACGAGCGGGCGAGGGCCGGCGCCCTCCGCCTGGCCGTCTACGACGACCCCGCCTGGACCCGTCGCCGGTAGGCGACGATCCGCCTCGCCGCCGCGACGACCCGCAATCGTCCACTTCCCTGTCGACGCTTCACCGTTGTTAGCGGAGTCCGGACTTCCCGATGAGGCGGGGCTCGCGTATGATGGGAAATGACCCGATCTCTCCCAAGGCCCTCATCCATCCCCGGCCGGTTCCGGTCCTGCTCGTCTTCCATCGGTCTGAATTGATCCGTTGTTCGCGGTTCGGTGGCGAGTCCTCGCCGCCCGAGGTGACCCTCGATTAACAATGGCCGAAGGCCCCAAGAGGTCGGGACGCTGCCCATGAAAGTCCAGCTGGTCGTGGTCCAGGGGAAGCCGGAGGGGATGACCATCCCCCTGGCCGGCCCGAGTTTCAAGATCGGCCGCGGTGAGAGCTGTCAGCTCAAGCCCAACAGCGACCTCGTCAGTCGCGAGCACGCCGAATTTGTCTTCGGGGCCGACTCGGTGTCCGTCCAGGACCTCGGGAGCCGCAACGGCACCGACGTCAACGGCAAGAAGCTGGCGGCCCGCCAGCCCGTCATGCTCAGGACCGGCGACCTGATCAAGATCGGCTCGCTGACCTTCGCCATCGCCATCGAAGGCGTCCCCGTCGCCAAGGAGGCCATGCCCGTCGGGTCGGGGCGGAAGCCGTCGCTCGACGACATCAGCGGCGACGAGATCGACTCCTGGCTCGTCTCCGACGAGACCCGGCCCACCCCCGACCGCCCGTCCGGCGTCTACGGGGGCGACACGATGACCCTCGACACCTATCAGGGCAAGGAAAAAGCCAAGCCCGCAGCCCCCGCCCCGGTCGCCAAGGCCCCGGCCCCGGTCGCCCCGGCCCCGCCCCCGGTGGTCAAGGCCCCGGCCCCGGTCGCCCCCGCCCCGCCCCCGGTGGCCAAGGCCCCGGCCCCGGTCGCCCCCGCCCCGGTGGCCAAGGCCCCGGAGCCCGAGCCCGCGGCCGAGCCCGAGATGGACTACGGGCGGGAGGAGGAATCCGAGGCCGAGCCCGAGGACGACGGGATCGAGGACCTCGCGGCGTTGCAGGCGGCCCAAGAGGACGAGATGCCCGAGGATCTCGTCGACGAGTCGAACCCGTTCTACGTCAAGAAGCCCGAGGTCGTGGCCAACCCCACGGCCGGCTCCAAGGGGGCTTCAAGCCGGGATTCGAGCGACGTCGCCGGCGACATCCTCCGCAAGATGATGGACCGTCGCCGGGCCTCCAAGCCCTGAACCCGGCCTCGACCGGCTCCGGCCCCGCGGCGAGGAACTTCCGACCCTTCGCCGCCGGGCCCGTTTCCTCGGGCCGACCCGGGGTTTGGCCCCCCCATCGGACCCCGACCCCTCGACCCATGCCCGAATCCGACGCCGACTCGCCGCCCGCCGCCACCGGCCTGATCCTCGCCGAGCTGATCGGTCGCCTCGAACGCGACGTCGTCGGCCAGCGCCCGTTGCTCGAACGGCTGGTCATCGCCCTCTTGGCCGGCGGCCACGTCCTGATCGAGGGCGTGCCCGGCCTGGCCAAGACCCGATCGGTCCGGGCCATCGCCCGCGCCCTCGACCTCCCGTTCCGCCGGATCCAGTTCACCCCCGACTTGCTCCCGGCCGACCTCACCGGGACCCAGATCTATCGGCCCGCCACCGGGGCCTTCGACATCCGGACCGGCCCCATCGTCGCCTCGGTCGTCCTCGCCGACGAGATCAACCGCGCCCCGGCCAAGGTCCAGAGCGCGCTCCTGGAAGCGATGCAGGAGGGCCAGGTCACCATCGGCGACCAGACGGTCATCCTCCCCGACCCGTTCTGGGTCCTCGCCACCCAGAACCCGGTCGAGCACGAGGGCACCTACCCGTTGCCCGAGGCCCAGCTCGACCGCTTCCTCATGAAGCTCCACGTCGACTACCCCGACCGGGCCTCCGAGCTGGCCATGCTCGACCTCCCCGACGGGCCCACCTCCACCAATCCCGGCGACGACCCGCCCCTGCTCGGCCCCGCCGACGTCCGCGCCCTCCGTCGCGAGGTGGAGGCGATCCGGGTGGAACCGGCGATCAAGGAATATGCCGTCGACCTCGTCCGGGCCACGCGCGACCCCGCCGGATACGGCCTCGACCTCGCCCCCCTGATCGAGCTGGGGGCCAGCCCCCGCGCCAGCCTCGGCCTGATCGCGTCGGCTCGGGCCCACGCCTTGCTCTCGGGCCGCGACTTCGTGACCCCCCACGACGTCAAGACGCTCGCCCGCGACGTCCTCCGCCACCGGGTCCTCGCCAGCTACGAGGCCGACGCCGAAGGGCTCGCCCCCGACGACCTCATCGGCCGCATCCTCGACCATATCCGGGTCCCCTGAGCCCCGGGGCGGCGGTTGCTGGCCCCCTCGTTCTCCCTCAGGCCGGGGCGGGGGCGGCCTCGGGCGTGGCGAGGGGTGGGGCGGTGTCGGCGTACCGCTCGGCGGGGAGCCGGTTCAAGTAGGCCCAGAACAGGAGGCCCCCGGCGAACACGCCCAGGGAGATGAGCTGGGAGATGGTCAGGCCCAGGGCGAAGGCCCCCTCGTCGCTCCGGAGGTATTCGACGAGGAACCGGCTGATCGGGTAGGTGAGCATCAGCAGGCCCATCACCTGGCCGTCGCGACGGCGGAGGGGGAAGTAGGCGTTCAGGAGGGCGAACAGGATCAGGCCGTCGACCGTCGAGTAGAGCTGGGTCGGGTGGAGCGGGAGCGTGTGCGTGGCGTTGGGGAAGATCTGGCCGTTGGCGACCTCGGCCAGCCAGGGGGGGGAATGCTTGGGGAAGCTCACCGCCCAGGGGAGGTTGCAGGGGTCGCCGAAGCAACAACCATTGAGGAAGCAGCCGAGGCGGCCGATCGCGATCCCAAACGCCAGCGCCGGGGCGATCGCGTCGAGCATCGGCCGGAGCGGGAACGAGCGGACCCGGCGATACGCGAGGAACGCGACCGTGCCCCCCAGGATGCTCCCGTACAGGACGATCCCGCCCTTCCAGATCTCGAAGATTTCCCAGAATCCCTGGACCTTGGTCCCCCAGTACTGGAGGACGTAGAACCCCCGGGCGCCGACCAAGCCGCCGACGAAGACCCAGAGGGCCAGGTCGTAGACCAGTTCGGGGTCGAGCCCTTCGCGGCGGGCGCGGCGGGCGGCGAGGTTCATCGAGCCGAGGAAGGCGAAGAAGAGCATCAGGCCGTAGCCGAAGATCTTGACGCCCAGGCCGGGGATCTCGAAGAGGACTTGTCGCATGCGTCGCCGGTGACCTCGGGGCGGGCTCGGTGGGGTGGGGTCGTCAGCCGGGCAAGGGGGCGTTGTCGATCAGGCGGGCGGGCCCGACCCGCGCGGCGAGGAGGGCGACCGCCCGGCGGCGGCCGGGGCCGAGGGTGACGGCCGGCTCCAGGGTGTCGGCGTCGGCGACCTCGGCGTAGTCGAGCCGGGCCAGGGGCTCGGATTCTATCGAACGGCGGAGGAGAAGTCGAACCCGGTCGGCGTCGTCCTCGCCGCCCTCGACGGCGGCGACGGCGGCCTTGAGGGCGTCCGAGAGTATCCGGGCGGCCCGGCGGTGGTCGGCGTCGAGGTAGCGGTTCCGGCTGCTCAGGGCCAGGCCGTCGGGCTCGCGGACGGTGGCGACGGTGCGGATGGTCACGGGCAGGTCGAGGTCGGCGACCATCCGGCGGATCACGAGCTGTTGCTGATAATCCTTGGCCCCGAAGAAGGCGAGGTCCGGGCCGACGATGTTCAGGAGCTTGAGGACCACGGTGGCGACCCCCCGGAAGTGGCCGGGGCGGCTCGCCCCTTCGAGGACGTCCGAGAGCCCGGGGACTTCCACGAACGTGGCGATGGCCCCGCCCGGGTAGACCTCGGCCACGTCGGGGACGAAGGCGAGGTCGGCCCCGCCCCGGGCGCAGAGGGCGAGGTCGGCGTCGAGGGTCCGGGGGTAGCGGCCGAGGTCCTCGCCGGGGCCGAACTGGGCGGGGTTGACGAAGATCGACGCGACCACGAACCCGCCCGAGGCCCGGGCCTCCTCGACCAGGCGGAGGTGGCCGGCGTGCAGGGCGCCCATCGTCGGGACCAGGGCGACGGTCTTCCCCTCGCGACGGGCCCCGGCCACGGCCCGGCGGACCTCGGCGACGGCGCGGGCGGTGGGTGTGGTCGGGGCGGTCATCTCGGGTCGGCGTCCGGGATCAAAGGGTTCGCGCCGGGCGGGGCGCCGTTGGCCTCGGCGGGCCGGTCCTGTTATGGTGGGGACGTCGGGGCGTCCGGTCAAGTCCGGCCCGGGGTCGTGGTCGGGCCGGGCGGTCAAGTCGGGGCGCCTCCGGGCGAGCTGGCCGGTGGTGCTCGGGGGCGGCCCCGGGCCGGGTCGGGCCGCGGGTGGGCCTGTTGCCGCGAAGGTCCCGTGATTATCCCACCCCTCGAAGATCAGGTCTGGTTCTTCTCGCGGATCTTGGAGTCGACGGCGCACCCGTTCGCGGCGGTCGACCTCGAGTTCCGGTTCGTCCTGGTGAACCCGGCCTTCGAGGCGCTGACGGGCTACTCCGCCGACGAACTCCGCGCGCTGACCGTCCCCGACATCACGCCCGAGTGCTGGCGAGAGCCGAACTCGCGGGCCCTGGCGCAGCTCCACGCGACCGGCAAGTCGGTCCGGTACGAGAAGGAATATCGCCGCAAGGACGGCTCGCTGGTACCGGTCGACATGGTCGTCGACCTCGACCACGACGCCGGCCATGTCCGCGGCTACTTCTCGTTCACGACCGACGCCAGCGAGCGGAAGCGGGTCGAGCGGGCGCTCCGCGAGTCCGAGGAGCGATTCCGGAGGCTCTACGACGAAGCCCCCTTCGGCTACCTCGAAGTCGACGCCGACGGGCTCATCATCACCGTCAACCGGACCGAGTGCGAGCTGCTCGGCTACGCCCGCGACGAGATGCTCGGCCGGTCCGTCGCCGACTTCGTGTGCGAGGAGGTCCGCGAGGCGGCGCGGGCGTCGATCCTCGACAAGATCCGGGGGGCCCAACCCCTGGCCCCGCTGGAGCGGCCGTTCGTCGCCAAGGACGGCAGCCGGCTGATCGTGGCCATCGAGGAGCGGTACCGGCTCGACGGAGCCGGGCGGATCGTCGGCCTCCGGAGCACGATGCAGGACGTCACGGCCCGGATCGAGGCCGAGGAAGCCCTGGTCGCCTCGGAGCGCCGGGCCCGGGCGCTGTTCGAGGGGATCGAGGACGTGGTCTTCGTCCACGACACCGAAGGGCGAATCCTCGACGCCAACCCGGCCGCCTGCCGCCGCCTGGGCTATTCTCGGCGCGAGTTCCTCAAGCTCACCACCGGCGACCTCGACGACCCCGACTTCGCCCGCGGGTTCACCGACCGGCTCAAGAAGCAGCAGGAGCGGCGCCACGTCGCGTTCGAGGGGCGGCACCGGACCAAGGACGGGCGGGTCATCCCGGTCGACATCAGCACCTCGATGATCCAGCTCGAAGGCCAGGACGCCGTCCTGGCCGTCTGCCGCGACATCACCGAGCGCAAGGCCCTGGAAGAGACCCGGCAGCTCCTCGACGAGGCGGAGTTCGAGAACGCCCAGCAGATGGAGGCCAAGAACCGCGACCTGTCCCGCTCCGAGGCCCGGTACCGGAGGCTCACCGAGGGGTCGCACGACGCCGTGATCGTGGCCGACGGCGCGGGCCTGATCACGCTGTTCAACCCGGCGGCCGAGCGGACCTTCGGCTACCCGGCCGCCGAGATCATCGGCCGGCCGATCGCCGAACTCATGCCCCTGGCCCTCCGGGGGGCCCACCTCGCCGGCCTGGACCGCTACGTCGCCACCCGGGAGCCGCGCGTCGTCGGCCGGACCGTCGAGCTCACCGGCCGCCGCAAGGACGGCGAGGAGTTCCCGCTGGAGCTGTCCCTGAGCGCCGTGGAGAGCGAAGGCGAGCTGCAATTCATCGGCGCCATCCGCGACCAGACCGAGCGGCAGCGGATGCGGGCCATGCTCGTGCAGTCGGAGAAGCTCGCCTCGATCGGCCTGCTCAGCGCCGGCGTGGCCCACGAGATCAACAACCCCCTGGCCTACGTCGGCAACAACCTGGCCGTCCTGGAGCGCGACTTCAAGGGGGTCCTGGCCCTGATGAATTGCTACGAGGCGGCCCATCCCGCCCTCGAACGGGCCGACCCCGACCGGCTCCGCCGCGTCGAGGAGCTGAGCGACGACCTCGACTGGCCCTATGTCCGGGACAACCTGGAGCGGATGCTCACCCGGACCCGCGAGGGGGTCCAGCGCGTGGCCAACATCGTCCAGAACCTCCGGGGGCTGGCCCGGACCTCGCCCCCGGTGATGGAGCCGGTGCTCCTGCCCGAGCTGATCGCCCCCGCCCTGGAGATGATCCAGGGCCGACTCCGCCGCGCCGGGATCGAGGTCACCCAGGCCCACGAGGCCCCCCAGAAGCTGTCGTGCGTCGGCTCGCAGATCAGCCAGGTGGCCCTGAACTTGCTCGTCAACGCGACCCAGGCGATCGAAGGGACCGGCAAGGGGTCGGGCAAGATCGAGATCCTCACCCGCCCCGAGGCCGATTTCTACGCCCTGGAGGTCGCCGACGACGGGCCCGGGATCGACCCCGAAAGCCTCCCCCGCCTCTTCGACCCGTTCTTCACCACCAAGCCCGTCGGCGAAGGGACCGGCCTCGGCCTCTCGATCAGCCACGGGATCGTCACCGGCCACGGCGGCCGGATCGAGGTCGACACCGCCCCCGGCCGAGGAACCCGGTTCCGGGTCCTGTTGCCGCTCCGGCCGG
>JAABUQ010002612.1_pt1 | contig 35179 bp, 41 predicted proteins | sample 5560001 | NCBI WGS metagenome assembly JAABUQ01 (sample SAMN10711888, study PRJNA513371) | rock metagenome | isolation source: Antarctica rocks | place: Antarctica: Victoria Land, Finger Mt nord | collected 2015-12-18
GCAATTGGTATGAAACAGGGCTAGGAACATTCATTTGCCCCTATCTAGGGCCTCATCATCATGTATATTAGGGTGCTGTGCACCATTATTTATCAATCAGACGATTTAGCCCTGAGTGCATCTGACACGACAGAACTCGGGCTCAGGGGCTCTGGCACCTTATGTAGAAATCTGCCTACGACGCGCCGCTTCACTGTCCTTGTCTTAGGTGGTTGTACAAATCTTCTGCTCTTCGATCCATATAGCATAGGTGAGCGCTGCTCTACCGTCGCACTGGAGGGTATACAACATGGGGCAAGGTCTTACGAGCTGGGGTATGAAACGCTTATCTCCAGTCGTAATTACGACCCAAACAATGCCGAGCCTCCAACCGGAAGAGTTGCTACTCTCCTCCTACAACAGGTATATAATTGAAAGGAATGCCGCATGATCGAAGCTGTAAGATCGTACCCTCGAGTACTACACTAGAGTAGTGTTAAATCTTGCCCACTCAACCCAGCGCCTTTCTTGATATCACCCCGATTCTTACAGAGTAAGGACGTCCTGTCTCTGCAGAAATTCGCAAAGTCTTTAATCACAATCAGAACGATTACTGAATATCCGCGGCAGACATGGCAATGAACAATCGCGCAGCTTGGCTCCTAAAGAAGCAAGACGCCGCTCTTGTCGTCGATGACGCTCCATACAACAAACCCTCGGCCAACGAGATCGTGATCATGACGAAAGCCGTGGCCATCAATCCCGCCGACTTTGCGATACAGAAAATGGGTATTATCATCGATGCCTATCCCGCGATCTTAGGCTGCGACGTCGCCGGCGTGGTCAAAGAAATTGGCGCAAGCATTGCGGACTTCAAGGTCGGCGACCGCGTCATGGGGCAAGCAGCGCCCCTCCCGGGTGGTATCTACAAACACTCTGGCTTCCAGCAATATGTCGTACTCCGGATGCCATGCATCGCCAAAATCCCAGACGATGCCAGCTGGACCGACGCTACAGTGCTGCCTCTCGGCATAAACACGGCCGCCTCGTGCCTTTTTCAGGAGGGCCTTCTCGCACTCGGGATGCCGCCCAGCAAGGGCGCGAAAGGCGAGACGCTGCTGATCTGGGGTGCGAGCAGCAGCGTCGGCTCCTGTGGGGTGCAACTCGCAGCTGCGGCTGGCTACGAGGTCTTCGGCATCGCGAGCAAGAAGAATCATGATTTTGTCAAGTCGGTCGGCGCAGCGCAAACCTTTGACCAAAGCGACCCAAACATTGTCCGAGAGATCGTTGCCGCCCTCAAGGGGAAGACCTGTGTCGGTGCTTACGACGCCATCTCGGAAGAGACAACCCTCCACACTCTCTGCGATATCCTCCATGAATCCGGTGGAAAGAAACTGATTGCCTCTATTATGCCTGGCGTTGAGAAGCTCACAAAGCATCAAGTCACGATCAAGACCAATTTTGCGAAGACCAACGCGGAAACCCCCGTCGGCCAACAAATCTGGCGCGTCTACCTCGAGCCCGCCCTCGCCTCGGGCGCCATCCAGTACAAGCCTGAGGCGGAGATTGTCGGCCATGGTCTTGAGAGCGTACAGCATGCTATGGACTTGTTGGCTCAGGCTGTGAGCGCGAAGAAGCTTGTTGTCTCTATCTAATATGAATTGAGTGTCGGCTAGACTGGCATGATAGAAAGTACTAGATGGAGAACTGCAGCTAAGAGAGCTCGACAGTCACCAAATCGCCACCGCCACAAGCTGCGATATTACCTTTCTATGGTTCAATAATTGTGACCATCTCGCTTAACCTTTTCCCACAGAGTGTACACATCAGTGATGTAAGAGCATAACATGAAAGTTCTTCAAGAAAACGCCCACCTCCCACAAACCGGCTGAAACAAAAGATTTCCATGCGGATCACTGCGATGGACAAACTCCACGTTTATACTAATACCATTGGCTCTGCAATTCGATCTTTGCCGATCTGTAGATCCACGAGGGTTGCTCCTTCAAATTGTCACGATATCTCTTCTCGACACCTCACCGTTACTCTCACTTTCCCTGAACCTTACTTTTTGGTATAGTGGATTCCAGAATACACAATGCTCAAAAGTGTAAGACCATTTGTCAATCTGCTCTAGCTATAGCAGCGTTTGTCCTGCACTATGAGCCCATCGCATGAAGGGGCCGTTGATGTGGGATGGCTATTAGATGTACTGGTAGAGAGTGTTGATAACATGCTACCACTTTTAGGATTGGCTCCTCATGTGGCTGTCTCTAAGTCTTATCAGACCCTATTGTCCTCATACAATCGTGCCCAGCGCCTAATCATCAGCCGTCTACTAGATTCCCCTATTTGGGAGCTCATCAGTCGTGTATATAAGGGAGCCGCGCTCCATGAGCCATCAATTAGACGATTTCTCCTTAATTCCATTCCCCTTGATTTTGTGCGCATCCGGTAACGGCTCAGTCAACGCTTATTCCACCAAGGCCATCCAATAGTTAAGAGGATGCTTTTATTTGAAACAATCAGTCTCGCTATAGATATAGCGAATCTCTCCTTCTACCGTCGCACAAAGAAGTATAAACCCTGATTACCGTTCTATATTTGGATCGGCACCTGCCTTGCGAAGCTGCTCGACTACAGACATGTGGCCGCCCTCCAATGCGAGATCTAGAGGCTTTAAGCCCTTCTCCGTGGTTTGTTCAATGCTCGCTTGTGCAGCAATCAGTTGAGTGACTGCTCGCGAATGGCCGCTGAATGCGCCTAGGTATAAGGGTGTGAGGCCTTCCGTTGACAGCGCATTGACATCCGCTCCTGCTTCCAAGAGTATTTGGACCACTGCCTCGCGGCCGAAGTGAGCTGCGTTGTGTAGCGCGGTAAATCCAGGAGTCGTCGAAGCCTGGAAGTCACAGCCGCGTTCTAGGAAGAGTCGCACGATGCTTTCGTGTCCCGTGGACGAGGCTTCGTGGATGGCCCTTTTCTCAAGAGTTGCTTTCGCCTCAATGTCTGCGTTGCAGTCTAGAAGGAGCCGAGCCATCGTCTCGTGGCCTGAGGCAGCTGCAAGGTGTAAAGGTGTCCACTGGTCAGTCACTTTTGATTGTATGTCAGCTGCGTTCTCGATCAACATTCTCACGGCTCCAAAATGACCCGCTTGAGCAGCGATATGTAGCGCTGTTACTCCATTCTTGGTCATTGCTTCAATCTTGTGACCTTTGTGTGCTAAGAGAACCATTAGAACACTCTCATGACCTACGTAGGCGGCCGCATGCAGTGCTGTCCATCCCTCGAAATCGTTCGCCATGACATCTGCGCCACAGTCTAATAAGAGCTGGACTACTTCTGGGCGTCCATCTTGAGCTGACGATTGCAGAACACTGGCTCCATCATCAAGTCTGGCGTCGACGCTGGCTCCCTTTTGGAAGAGTAATTTGCTCATCTCTATGTGGCCTTCTGACGCAGCCATGTGTAATGGTGTCCAGAGGTGCTCTGTTCTTGCCTCAAGTTCGGTCTCTCCTGATAACAACAAAAGCTCCGCCACGTCACAGTGTCCTTTCAGGGCTGCTTCATGCAATGCTGTCCTTCCATACGAGCCTTTAATGTTAGGATCAGCTTTTTCAGCCATCAAGAGTCCAACGACATCCTTGTGACCACTGTTTGCCGCGTTACACATAGATGTCCGTCCTGCGGAGTCCTGCAGGTCTTTTTCAGCGCCATTCCTTAATAACAGCTGAACAATCGCTATGTAGCCTTGTTCAGCTGCAAAGTGCAGTGAAGTGTGGCCAGAGGTAGTCTGTAAATTGACGTCAACATTAAACTTCTCGACCAATAGCCACGCCACAGAATCCCGTCCTGTAAGAGCTGCAAGATGGAGCGCGGTTAAGCCGTCATCGATTTTAGCCTCAATGTCCGCACCTTTGTCCAGCAACTGCTGCACAACACGAGATGATCCGCTGAAGGCTGCATAATGCAGGGGCCTCATGCCCCGTACTGCTGGCGATTCCTGGTTCATCTGGTGTTCCAACAGCAGCTCTGTCATCTCTAAGTGACCCAGTTGCGCTGCCATGTGTAATGCCGTTCTTTTCTTTCGATCGCCGACTTCCAGGCTAGTGATGCGAGTCAATACGAGCCGGAGGACCGCGATATGTCGACCACAAACGGCTTTATGCAAGACTGTCGTTCTATTGCCGTCCACTGCCTCGACTACGGCTCCGTTGTCCAGTAGTATCTGTACTACATCAAGAAAACCCTTCTCAGCCGCGATATGCAAGGCCGTCAGTCCATCACAGTCCGCGGCCTGGACGTCTAATCCTGCTTCAAGTATTCGCCTTATCGTGCGACAGGAACCTCCGAGAGCCGCACTATGTAGCATCGTCTTTCCATCCTTGCACACCAAATGAAGCTCAGCACCTATCGCTAGCAGTCTTTGAAATACTGCATCTTCCCCTCCGGAGGCCGCCTCGTGAAGCACTGTAACCCCGTGTTGATCAAGGGCAGCGAAGTCAGCACCACCGTCCAATAGTTGCTCCACCGTCCCCCTGTGCCCTTTCTGGGCTGCAATATGTAGTGCCGTTCTTCCGCCTTCATCCTTCGCATTCAGATCAAAATTCATCTCTCGTAATATCTTCACTAATGTGTCAGAGCCCCCCAAGGCTGCTTGATGCAACATTGTTTGACCATGGAAATCATTTGTCTCCACGTTAGCTCCATACTTCCGTAGTAAGTTCACAATGTAAAGACTACCGGAGGATGCAGCTGCATGCAATGCATTTGCTCCTTGGAAATCTCTTGTATCGGGACTGGCACCCTTTTCCAGCAAGAGCTGTACGCTCATCTCGTCACCTATGCTTGCCGCTAGGTATAGCGCCCTCTCGCCATCGAGGTCCTGTGCCTCAAAGTCGGCACCATTTTCTAGAAGCTGATGTACCACATTGGCAGATTCGCCCCACGCTGCTGCTCCGTGCAATGGCGTTCGACCTGACGAAGTCCTTGCATTAACATTGACACCATTCTTTAGTAGGACGTGCATGACGTCTGTATGACCACCCGAGGCTGCTCCGTGCAGCAAGGTCCATCGATCCCCAGTTTTGGAATTATGGTTAGCACCATGATTGAAAAGAACTTCCAGGACTGCTAGATGGCCCCCTACAGCTGCCGCCTGCATTGCCGTCCATCCGAACCGATCACTGGCTTCCATCTTGGCACCTTTCTCCAGGAGTGTTTGTACAACATTCTCATGGCCTTTCGTGGCCGCTAAATGGAGTGCTGTGCGTTTCAGGCCACCTTGCGCTCTAAAATCCAATCCATCGGCTCTCAAAGAATTAACAGCCTTTTCTAATTTAAGTAATCTAAGGCTTGCCTCGGCCCCTCCTAGAGCGACCTCATGTAATGCCGCAATCGTCCCACCTCCCATTGCATCAACAAAAGCTCCATGATCGAGGAGCAGTCTTAAGATGCTTTCATGGCCACTGTAGGCTGCCCAGTGCAATGGTGTCCTCTCCAAAGAGTCATAGAGATTGACGGTGTCACCATGATCTAGGCTGAGTACTCTCTTGGCCAACCAAAACATACCAGAATAAGCGCTCAAATGCAACAGGGTGAAACCGTGCGGTTGCTCCAGATCCCTGTGACGGCCCTTCCAGTAAATGGAAAACCAATTTTCTCGGATTTTGGATTTTGATTGGAAGAAATATGTTTCCGAGTCGAAAATGCTGGACGTATCGAGTGCTGAGTCCCTTACATGGTCCGTCCAAAACATCAAAGGATACTCAAGAACGCCAGCTTTCCCTATTGACTTCTCGAAAGGATCTGTACACAGGTATTGAAAGCAACGTTTTCCGATTAGACAATGCTGAAGGTCCACATTTGGCGGGAAAACAGTCGCTGTGCTGGGAGAAAGTAGGTAGTCCTTGACTGATTGATGGACTAGATGAACGGTTCCTTGGGAAACTGTCAAAAACGACCCACATTGATCCACATATTCCCGAAGAGCCAGTAGATCTTCACGGCGGTCTTCTGGTAGGCCTGCGACCAGGGCTAGTTCCTGCAACTTCAGCGGTCGAGCGGCGACAATCACAGAGCGTAAGATGTCTTCCGCAAAGTCTCTTAATGTCATGTCTTCGTTGTCCGTCATTTGTCTTAGCATGCGATCATATAATGCTGGTAAGCCTGATGGCAAGCTCTGAAGTTTTGACTCTGTGTTGATGGATCTGATGTTAGGATTTGCGAGCTCGCGGCAAGCTATTGCTACCCAAAGGAATGTTCCTTGGGCACGCGAATACAATCCAGTCTTCACGTGCTCTCTAAGCTCAGGGCTATATCCTTTCATCTCAGCTAGACTTCGGACTCGGTCATTGATGAAAATCGTGACGGCCTCGGCGACTTCCGATGCATACATCTCTAGACTTAGATCAAGACATCCACTCGCCATGTGTTGCCGTATAGTGAAGACATTGCGACTCGTCAGGAGCCATTTCACTTTTCGAGATCTTGGTTCAGACGATATTTGCGTTGACGGGATGGAACGTTTCAAAAGCACGAGAAAGCCATCAAGTTGCTCACGATCACATTCATCGAGAGCATCAACCATGATGTAGATATCAGGACATGCGGGATCCCCTAGCATGTTTCGTAGTATCCTCCACAGAGCTAGCAAAGCTTTTGGTGAAGAGAATAACTGGTTTGCTTGGCTGTCGTATTCTTTCCTTAGATAATGGATCATCCAAGGGTACTGGCAAATGAGCTGGTACAGTATGCCTCTCAGAACCGCAATCACTGTGTTCCGTCGATCGTCTGCAGCGTCACAGAAGAAATAGAGCAGAGCAGTATTGGAGACTTTCAGGCGAATTGACAACTTTGCGATGCCAGAAATCATCAACATGGTCTTGCCTTTTCCCGGGTCACCGTGGACCCACAGCAGTTGTGATTGATCCTCCTCGACCCAATCTCGAAAGGTGGGCTGTTCAAAGACCCATGCGCATGATTCATCAAGCATTCCGTAATTCATGTTTTCGATACGTTCTTTGTCATCTTCGGGATTGGTGAGGAATAGAGCTCGCAAACACTCATTGCCTGCGAAGTCTATCGAGCCGCGAAGGGGATACGAGTCAGTCTGTTGATCAGACTTGGAAAGAGACCAGAGAGTGGGATTTCAGATGATACAAGATGTCAGAGACCAATTTTACAGATTTGATTATAACATGGATTGGTGCTGATCGGGACGCTGGAAGCCGTTTGACAGGTACTGACCGGTAGACTCGAACGAAGTCATTTCTTTGGTGCCTTGCAGTACAAACGCCGTCAGAGAATTGATCCACATGCAAGCATAAAGACGACTGACTGGTATTCCGATCTTGCCCCATCTGGCTATTCCAAGTATGAGTTCCCCCAAAACGATCCCAACCCTTACTTACACCTTCACTTGGCTTCGAGACCTTTGATGCTCTTTTTTGAGTAGCTGACTTTTTCCAACGCTGAAGCTCACCTAGAATAGCGTCGTATCCTTGATCTTCTCGATTCGAAAATCTTGTCATGTCCTAAGATGAAGGTTCAGCAGACAATGCTATGAATAGGGTATGACCTCGAGAATACCATATGATTTGCATGAATCCCATAGCAGCTGTACGGTTTCATCTCAGCAGAGTGCAAAGGCACAATCTAGAGAGCTCAGGATCAGTGCGTAGCGTTATCGATCGGAAGTTGTACCTCTCCAACTCCAAGAACAGGGAGCTCTTCGTAGAAACATGTGATGGATATTTCCAGACCTTCATCCTTTCTGAGACTTAAAATGTTACGAAAAGTCTTCTCCGTAATACGTAACATTTCGGACCCGGGTTCTAACACTGCAATGATATCCTCGTTGGCCCGTCGGAGGACGTTGACTATACGCGTACCAAATCGTCCCCATGACGCAAGGTCTGCGCCGTAGTGAGGGACTCCGAGGAACGCTATCCCTATTGTATTTTCCTCGATCTGGCGGAGGAAGGTCTCGGCGGTGTTCCGCGAGTGGGTCATAGCATCTTCAACAACTAGTCCACCGAGGCTATGAGCAACGAATAGAATCTTCCTCTTCTGTGTGTTCGTACGTTCTCGTTTTCGTACCAAGCCCCCAACCATATTCTCTGCATGGTTGCTCAAACGACTGTTCGATACTGGGTTCCAAAAGCCAATAACATCTGCGTCATAGCCAAAGCTCAGGATACGCGCGTTGGGAATATCTTGTTTCAGTAATGCACTAGGCCAATAGATCTTTGTCTCCTTATGAAGCCAGGTTGTATACGCATTACCGGTCAAGCCGTGGACGAAGACGATGTCAATGCTGGCTTCAGTACCTCCATCGTAATGCTCTCTGATGCCATAGACTTGGCCTTCGCTAAATGCTGGTGGAACAGCTCGCGACGAGGGACTAGGGGATCGTTGGAGGCTGGGCTCGTGAGCCGCTCGTGAGCTTGGCTTCTTGGACCGCATGAAGTTCTTAAAATTAGAAGGCATCTTGTTCATACTTTAGATTGTTGTGTGCTGAATGAGTTCTTGACATCAGGAGGAGACCCTCATACGGACGCGACAAGGGACAGAATGTACCTCAAGCACTGCAATCATCGATCAGTCATCGTCCATTACAGCGAGATCGTTTTTGGGCGCCCCCGAAATGATGGTCAATGAGCTTCGTGGGTAAGAGATTCTGCCACGAGGTGTCTAATGATGATCAATATAGCGAGCCTCGCGCTGGCGTCGTAGCTGTATTCCAAAATGTGAGGCTGAGACTTAGAGCCCTCGTAAAGAAAACATTTGCGAAGTTGCGACTCCGTTCATGTCCTGACCTTCTGTATGAAAATTGTTCAGAGTTTCACCAAAAATTCTGTGCTGTGCTCGAATCAAAATCATGATAATCATATGAGGCGTTACCAATATGTTGTTAGGAAGTCAAAGACGATAAGGTCATGCCCCTCGTGCTGTATTACTCGTGCCTCGGTGAATCGTTTTCGCTGCGATGACTTTAGGTAATTGTGCCTTTGTGTTATACACCGCAAATAATGACCAGAGTAACTAGGAAGGAGCGAACGCAACCGTTGTCCGAATAAGGGTGCAAACATTCTGACTGGGTGCTCCATGATCGGATCTCTCGACTGCCCACTTACTTAGGGTTTAGGGCTTGGGAGAGCTTCGACATTTTGATACAGTACCTTCTATTTTCACTGTCCAAAGTTTCCATTTCCCATGCGATCAACAAGTAGTATTATTCGTTTACCGACCTCCCGAAGAAATCGCTTCACTAGAATATACACCACCCAGCCTGGAACGAAGAAAACCCGCATTGCTCGAGCCGCAGCTCAGACCAAGCAACACCCACTCCACCACTCTCACACCTGACAGCCCTAGATTCAATCACCCTCTCCATCCTCCCCGACCTAAACCAATACAATGGCCGGCGGCGCCATCAAATTCCGCCACCTAAATCGAAAATCCTCCCACCGCCAAGCCCTCCTCCGCAACCTCGTCACCTCCCTCTTCACGCACGAATCCATCCGGACCACATGGCACAAAGCGAAGGAAGCGCAGCGGCTGGCCGAAAAGCTAATCACACTGGGCAAGAAAAACACGAATGCTTCCCGCCGAAGAGCGGAGCAAATATTCTACGTACGCCCCCCCTCCCCCAACTCAAAAAACTCTTCGACATTGCTTCTACGCCGGCCGTCCCTCCCGCCAGTACAGCAGAGAATAAAACCGCTAATAAGCAGTCTAGGAACCGCACACCCACCTCCCCACCCTCTTCACCACCCTCCGCACCCGCTACCTCACCCGCCCAGGCGGCTACACCCGCGTCCTACGCATCGAGCCCCTAAACAAACACCACGACCAAGCACCCTCAGCAATCCTTGAACTCGTTGACGGCCCGCGGGACATGCGCTTCGCGATGACAGCGAAATCGATGGTACGGGAACGGAAGATGGAGGGCGGGTTTAGGGACGTGACGTTGTGGAATAAGAATAAGGTGACGAGGTTTCGGGAAGGGGGGGAGGAGGCGTTGGAGAGGGAGATTGGGAGGTTGGAGAGGGCGGAGGGGGAGAGGGGTGAGGGGGGGGAGGTGGGGTATGAGCAGGTGGGTTTTGGGCAGGGGGAGAGGGAGGGGTGGGAGAAGTGGGAGGTTGTTGAGGGGGAGAGGAGGGGGGTGGTTAAGAGGAGGAAGGAGGAGGAGGAGAAGAGGAGAAAGGTGGGGAAGTGAGGCGGGAGATTTGCTTTGTTTGTGTATGTTATGCATGGGATGGTATGAGCATGAGAGGGGTAAGGCTGTAGGGCCTGTTTCACAGATCATTTCCTGCCCACGGTTGCACCACTGCTTGGGGCATGGAAAAAACATCGAGGAGCACGAGGTATATTGGTATACATATCCAAAATCCGGAAAGCTCAGAGTAAAGAACCTAGCCGGGCAACTCATCAAACGAGGTGAATGCCCTATCAAAGAAAAGCGCCAGAAGAGCGACCGCCAATATCCTGCACCTCACCCCTCATACTCGTATTAGCCGGATCATCCTTCCGCCAACCAGTGGTCTGATCGAGCCGCTTCGCTCTCGTCTTCCCAATCTTCAGTCCCCTCTCCTCGTCGATACGGTTCTCGAAATCATCCCGCGCTTCCGCTCGCGCCCGGATGTTGGTCAATCTATCCAAGAGACTACCTGGGACGGGTCCTGGCGTGGATCCGCTCACCAAATCATCCTCACAATCTTCATGGACGTGCACCGGCCCTCGATGCTCGATTTGCCATACCCTGTTGCCTTCATCGTCAGCCTCTTCCCTTATACCCTCTTGTAAGGGGTATGCAGCCGTGCTCTGGCTTTCGCTGGCACTTTCAAAGCGGGAATCGTAGCTCGCCATGCTATTCCTGCTGTGGAAGCGTGGAACGCCGAGCGGGTCGCCGGCTGGGTTGATGGAATAGTTGTTTCGAGTGCTGCTGCGGTTGTTGAAACTTCGGGTTCGACCTGGTGATGGGCGCGAAGGTGGATTCAGTGAGGACGTGCTGTACGAGCGGCGGTGTGTCTGCATCGGAGGGGTGGAGGGGTCGAACACCATGCTTTCACGATTGATGAAAGCCTTTTTGGCTCGAGGTGCGGGTAGTATCGAATTGTGCGAATCAACGCGTGAAGATAGAGGCCCGGCGGAAAGGAAGGGATTGCTTGACTGTCTCTGGCGAGCTCTCTTTTTGTGATATTCCTGGAGAGGATTCGACGGTTGGACTTGTCTGACTGTGAGCCTGCGGATTGTATTGAGTCCTGATCCTGGTATTCTCGAAGAAGCTTGACCAATCCTCAAGGAATTGCTGCTCGTCAGAGGATTGTGTGAGGACAAGCGGTCCAGGTCTTGGCTAGAAGATTCATCAGTTGTGGTCCAACTGGCTTCTTCTCTGATGTGGCGCCATGAATCTCGAACGGTGCCATAACCCAGGGGGCCTCTAGACCCGCCACCATCGCCGTGACCGAAACCTCTACTTCCAAGCATCAGGCTTCCGCTTCCATGACTCAGTGCACTCTTGCCATGCCCAATGCCGCTGATCCGCTGGCTTGAAAGGAGATGGGAACTTCCGAAGCTCAGATTCGAACGTCTGCTCCGACCTCTGGAGAATCGTTTTGCTGGTGAAGTATCTGTGCTTGCTGGAGGCCTGTACCCGTCTCTTGAAATCATTTTCTCATGATTCTCGGCTGGCCAGACTTGTGTTGCGGATATCTGACCCCCTTCTGCTGTAACAAAGGACCTCGGCTGTTGGAAATCGAAATCCAAAAAGTCTCCGGCCCACGACTCATACTTTCTGCCTTGGCTCATTCGATCTACAGATACTTTGGAAGATCTAAATCTGGAATTTCGCTTCGTAGTACCAGCTGTCCAGAAACCTGGCATGTCGATTTTGGGTGGTTTGGAGAATCTCGAAGAACTCCGCTTGTGGAACACTCCTAGAGCTCCAGACATCTCCATAGGTACTCTGTCTGGCCCTTGAGCTTTCTCTTCTTGAACTGGATCTAGGTCTTTTCTCTTAGACGAAGGCAAAGACATAGTTTCCCAGTCATGCTTCTTCCTCCTCCTCCAACAGCAGCAAAATAATAGAACCAGTCCCGATAAGACAGCAAAGGGTACTATGACGGCTGCTGCGATCCATTGCCGATGAGGTTGAGTGGTGGATCCGGAAGCTGATGTGACAGACTGGTTACTGCTATTCGCGCCTACAGAGTTGGTAGCGCTCCCTTCAGTAGGACTGCTTGTTTGGCTTGGACTCTCCACGTCGATTGTGACGACTTGAGACTCATTTTGCGAATGATGACTGGCGGTAATATTGATGAAGATCTTCTCAGGTTTTAGATCTTTGGGTACAATACCCGTGATCTCGAAACTTTGTTGGTCGAAGAGTAGCCAAGAAGATGCCTCTCCGAGATCGACATTGACAGTTGTGTTTGGAATCAGGACGGAATTGTCAAGCTTTAACAGGAATTCATTCCCACTGGTTGCATTAAGGGCTCCAATCGGGCTGAGTAAAGAGCTTGTATTTTTGTTTGGCATTTGAAGTAATACCGTCGTACATGCAGTGTCTCCGTAGATATCGGTCAATGTGACTGTGAAGTTCTCTTGACCGGCACCAGCTGGGGGTGTGCCAGATAGTACAAGTGTATGTGGATCGATTGACAACCATGACGGAGTGGTTGCTGAGACCTGTGTAATGTCCAAAGGGTTTATAGATTGGCCATCCAAAGTCAGACTGGTCGAAAGTATAGAGGAGTTCATTCGCAATTCAGAAGTGTGGTTTATAAAGATGATGCTGCTGTTGAATGTAAAAAGATGGCTTTCAATAACGAGCTGGAAGGAAGCGAAAGCGGCGCCGAAGCCAAAAACGTCCGAAGCCGTAAATTTGATACCAAATGATTGCGACTCGTTGGAGAACGAGCTTCCTGAGGGAGTGGATCCAGAAAAGGATAAGCGGACAGGGTCAAATTGTAGCCAAGAAGGTAAAGGGGTATTGTTGGCGCAAATTGCGTAATATACAGTGCTATCATTCGTGTTCGTAAAAGTACTGGGAGAAAACATCAGCGAAAGAGAGGTCGAAGGCGCTAATAGAAGACTGTCAGGGCTCGAGACGGCGCCATAAGCAGGGATTTGGTCTGCGACTGGTGTTCCGAGTCTTGGTCCAGGGTCTGTAGATATCACAAATGTGACTGGCATAGTGGTTGAGCCGGTCTGATCTGTCGCAATGAGGCTCACAATGATCGAACCAGTATCTGGTGTGCCAGGAGTACCTGAGAAAGTCCGAGTCGCACTATCGAGACGCAGCCATTCTGGAGAACCTGAGAGGGCGTAGCTTATGGCAGATGAAGCAGAAACGAATGTCGATTCCGAGAAGACGAAGAGGAATTGTTGATTGGCTCGAGCAACCGGGGGGACTTGCGCATTGATAGGAAGGTGAGCACTGGGAGCTGCTTGTGCGGTGCTTATAATTGCCAAGACTAGAGGCAGCAGCCGCATCCTCACGAAGTTCAAGTACCTTACACAGGTAGCTTCTGGACACCGCGCTTCTTAAACCCTCTGCGCTGCGAATAGACGCCCGTCAAGGATCTCAGGCCCCTTCTCCGCGTACTTTTTCGGATGTGGGAGACATTAAGATAGGTAAAGACTGACAGATACTGAAGGGACACGGATAGACGGTCAATGAGCATGCGACAGCGATGACGACAGTAGAATCAGAGAGAAAGCGAGCCTACTTTACGCGGTCACGTCCAGAATGTAAACGAAAATGAATCAATCAAGGAGGCATTCCTTGACCAGCCACTTCGCATTCTTTCGAAAAGGCGGGGCTGGCCAACCTTGACAACTTTAGGCATACAAGTATATTCAATATGCAGCCAAGTTTCGTTATCGTGGGTGAATAATGACTATCAATTCTCCTGGGCAGCAGAGCGAGGGCCAGTGAGTAGTCGTGAGAGACTACATGTTCGCGCATGGCTTGCATGACGACCATGACGACGGATTCCACCTCTGCTGAAGCCATCCGTTGTCTAAGAATTCGATCTAGTTTCGGTGGGTAAGTAGACGAGAATTTTGGTAGATGCTCGAGGTGTATACTCTTTAAAAAGGGGGCTATTCGACGTCTTTTATAGGCTAGAACCTTCGGAAGGTCATCGCTGAAGGCTAATAGGGGCCGGAGATGCCTTTTCAGCTTGCTAAGAAGTGGGAACGTACCTTGTGCTCTCGTACCGTTGAAGGATTCCGTCTCCCACTATCAAAGTTGTATGCCCAACGAGGTTTTTAGGGCAGCCAGTGATAGCCCGATTTGGCACACAATACGGAGCAGTCTCGCTTACCTCGACCCCGCAGAAATATTACACCCGAATGTCAAATCCCATGTGCGGCGTCACAATTCAATTAGTGCTGATGGTGCCGTTTACTGAGTGATGTCACAAGACGGCTGAAGTCATCCCGTGGTGTGTTCGTAGTTGGTAGTGATTCCTCAACATTGCGCGTCCACTAAAGTCCTTGGAGATACAAATTGGGTCGAGTCTCTCTTGGATCATCAATTCCTGTGATAAAGGCCAGAGTCAGATACGATGACGACGACCACAGAAGTAAAGACCGATGAGACTCCTCGACTCTCAATCAAAGGAATCTTTGGCTCCATTGAGAATGAACATGTAGGCCGACTACGTCCAACCCCGAAAGATACTGTTGTGTCTGAGATGCGGCAGCGATTCAGAGAAGACGGTTACCTCTTTGTGAAGAATGTAATCCCAAGAGCCGATGTGTTGAATGTCAGAAAGCAGTATGCCCCTTCGTTGAAACATTGATATCCTGATCACTCCATGCCAGCTACTTCGAAAATTTCGAAGGATTGGGCATGCTCGAGCCCGGCAAGACCCCGGAAGAGGGCATATTCAATGCTTCCGCCAGTCCAGAAGAATTCCTAGGCCTCGGCGCCGGTCGACTTCCTCCTAGCGACGAGAAAGTGTAACGGCTGGTGAGAGCACACCACAAGCCCAACTATATCCAGCTCCTTGAAAGTCCAGCACTTAGGCAGATGGTTCGAGATCTCATGGGTTGGAAGAAAGACATCTTGCTCCCCAGAACGTTACTTCGACATAACAACCCAGGATCTGTTAGCACAGGTGTGCATTATGACAAGCTTTTCCTACGAAAGGGTGGTTCATACTTCTTGACTGCATGGATACCGTTGGCGATGTCGCCCTGCACGGCGGTGGATTAATGTATCTCTCCAACTCCGCCTCCCTTGGCGGCGAAATCGAAGCCGACTTCAACGCACGCGCAGCATCCTTTCCGGAGTCCGAGCGAATCAGCGCCTTCAACGTCAACATGGGTGAGTTTGGTTTCCTCTCCAACAATGCAGGAGAATTCCATGCGAAGGAGGCGAAGGGCCAGGGAAAGTGGCTGATTTCGGAGTATGAGGCTGGGGATGTCGTCTTTCACGATCCGTACATGATTCATGGCAGCTCTAGCAACCAGGATGAGAACCGGAAGATCAGATTGAGCACGGATATAAGGTTTAATGAGGAGGGGAGTGATATGGATGATAGGTGGATGAGCAGATGGAACCCGAAGGATGGGTTGTAAAGCGCTGCATCTGTTTGTATTTGGATCTCGCACAAGGGCGAAAGAATTGAATAGTAGCTACAACGACTGCAACCGAAGGTTCCCTTATCTCGAGACGGCAGGTACAGAATCGCTCTTCAAAGGGTTATGTGCAAAAAGACAAATTGCTGTGGCCGTCGTGCCCTCTCGGCCATTGACGCGATCTATATGCGGAACAATTCCGACGGGATACCACCAACAACTCTCTGACCGACATCCGTTATATCTTCAGAGTGGGCCAATGTCTTCTCCCCCAGAAGACTCCACCCTCTCAATCTCCGAAGATCTCTTCCCCTCCGTCATCCCAACCCCCTCCACAACCATCACCCTTCCCTTCAGCAACCTCCTCTCCCCGCCCCTCCTCCTCCAAACAGACGAAACAGAATGCGGCGGAAAGCTCTGGCCCGCAGGGATGGTGCTGGCCGAACACCTCCTGCGACACCAGATAGGTGACATGAGGGGAAAGACGATGTTTGTACGCTCCAACGCCACTTCCACTTCTCTCACCTCGCGAAACAAGCGTCTTTTATGCTTTGTCACGACATGGCTGATCAGAACGGTCAATGCAGAGTTGAACTCGGCACCGGTAGCGGACTAGTCGGCCTCGCCATCGCCCTCTACCTTCAGCAAAATCCAACTCCATCCACCCCAACAAACATCCACCTGACAGACGGGCACCTCCCCCTCCTCCCCCTCCTCGCCCACAACATTGCCCTCAACCTCTACCCCCCCTCCTCCGATCCTCCAAACCCCGTCAAAGTCTACGTGCACCACCTCCCCTGGTCGCCCCCTCCCCTCCCCCAATCAACCCCCCTGAAACCAGATATCATCCTAGCAGCCGACTGCGCATACCTGGAACCCAGTTTCTCGTTGTTCGTAGCGACGGTTGAGCAGCTGATGGGGGAGGAGACGGTGTTGTGGTTCTGCTATAAGAAGCGCCGTAAGGCGGATCGGAAGTTGGTTGTTATGTTGGGGAGGTTGTTTGATGTGGAGAGGGTGGAGGGGGATTGGGAGGGAGGGGAGGGAAGGGCGGGGGTGTGGATGTATACGGTGAGGAGGAAGGAGGGCAAGGGGGAGGCAGGGAGGGTGGAGATCTAAGCGAGGGGAAAGAGGGGGCAGTGGACTGGATGCGGGGATGGGGAAATGAGATGATGGAGCTTCTTGCATACCATCGCATGCCTCTATAGCTTATACCCACCACCCCCTTTCACCGTACCCTGGGCACCCACAAACTTTCCCTCCACATCCCGAATCTCTCCTTTCTTCCCAATAACCCTAACACCACCCTTCTTCAACTCCCCCAAGACCCTGCTCTCCTCCCCCTTCCCCTTCCTCTTTGCCCCCTCCGCCTCCCCACCCCCCTTCACAGCATCCATAACCCCTGACCCCGCCTTCCTAATCCTCTCCTTCTTCCTCCTCCGCCTCCTCAACTTGTTCTCCCGGCTCATCTCCTCTCTTCCCACAGGGACACCTCCCGCCACAACCTCCGTCCTCTTATCGACCATGTCACCCGCTTTATAAATCTCCTGCGGAGCCAACATACTCCCGCCTTCCGCCCCGGACGGGCGAGCATCCTCCATACTGAGGGTAGGCACATCGGCAACGACATTGATGCTCGCGGAGGGGGGCTTCGGCCTGTAATGATAACTACTCAAAGCATCCAATTGCGCGCAAACATCCCTCCACATCTCCTCAACCCTCAGATGCTCTTTCCGGAGCTTCGCATCCCGGGGATCGGTATAGTTCGGATCCACGCTCTTCAAATGCTCGGCTTCGTACACCTCCGCCAAACTCTGCTGGGGCTTCGCATCATCCAGCTCGAAGCGGCCTCTTCGCTCCTGCTTTCCCGTCGCTAGGTTGCCCGGGCGCCGGCGGATCACCTCGTCGAATTCCCGGGCCAGTATGCGCCGTTTGATCATCGCTTCGATATCCTCGCTCACTTCCTGTGTGATTACGGGGATAGGTTTGCCTGCGCGCTCGAAGTCAAGGTCTTCTTCTAGGAGACTGTTGATGGGGCGGTCGGTGGCGCGGGCTTCGCCGGAGAGAGTCCAGGAGCGTTTTGCGACCGAGGCGGCTTCGAGACGGCGGATTTCGTCCACGAGGGCGGCTTGGCGTTTTTGATGGGAGGAGCGGTTGGGGGAGTTGGATGGGGACGGGGGGGGAGATTCGTCCTCGAAGATGTCACGTCGCACGGTGGAGATGGTGCGTTGGAGGTCTTGGGTTTCTTCGTCTGAAGCGCCTGGTTCGCGAGCTAGGGTTGTGGATGGGGGAGGTTGTGTTTTGGGGAGAGCACGACGTCGGGATTTGGCCTGCTTGAGTGGAGGAGGGGCAAAGAAGTCGGCGTATTTGATGTCGTTTGTGTTGTTTGTGGGGTCTGTATCGTCCATTTCGACGCCAGGGTCTTCGTCATCATCATCCGAGATATCTGGACCGTTGAAGTCAGCGTTGCCAAATGTAGGGCCATCTTCTTCGTCGGTAGACTCTTGTGCTTCTTCGTTATGAGATTGGGCGCCCAGGGTGCTGGCAGCGCCGGCTGTCAGTGGATCTGCGGTCCAGTCCACGTCTTCGTCGTCGCTTGCAGCTCCATCATTGTCGCCTCGCGCATCTTGTTGCTCCAGGAATTCGGATTGGCGGTTAAATTGGTCGATGGAAAAGAAACCGTCGTTCAAGCCTGATTTGTCTGGGACGAAGACCTCCGGTGACTCCTCGTTAGACTGAGATGTGCCATCCAGTTCTTCGTCATAAATATCCCTGTCCATGTCGCCTTTGTCCCCTGCCTTCTCGTCGTAATCGTTGACGGCCTCTCCATTCATATGATCTGCGCCCTCCATTTCGGCCTCCTTAAACCCGTTCTCCTCCTCGTCCAGTGAAATATCGTTTTCGAGCTCAGCATCGTCAGCTTCATCGGTGCCAACAGTAGCGCCATCCAAGCCATTCTGATTGCCGTCCTTGAACCATACGCCAGGCTTTTTCTGGTGACGATTATTGGACGCAATACTCTTCCGGCCAAACTGGTGCTGCTCCTGCAGGTCAGCTGGTAGAGACCTCTGCACTTCTAGCGTGGTCGCATCCAGGACCCTCCTTGCCTGTTCCCAGACCTGGCCAATGCTAAAGCCATTGAGATATATCTCTTTCAGCCGCAATGGAGTTTGACTATCCCATCCATCTGTTCCACCTCTCTTGCGCTTCCTCCTGGCATTATGCTGGCGCTGTTCTTGTGCATTGCTGGTAGCAGCTGCTAAAGGATCCAGATAATTTTTGGCAAGGTTCAGAGCAGTTGCGTGAAGGATTGGAGAGGGTCGCAAGAATTCATAGGCTGAGGAAGAAAGTATTGATAATAGGGCTTGGTGTGAGGGGGGTGTATGGCCTCTCAGCTGTGGATACACTACTGCAGTAGATGAAGAAGTCACTGGACTAGAGCGAGATTCTAGAACAGAGGGCGCCATAATGAGGGCAGTTTGGTTCCTTCTTTCAATGAGAGGCGGGTCGAAGTGTCTCAAATTCCTCATTATGCAGTTTGCTCCCCACCAGTTCTTTTTCCCTCCGAGGCTCGCAGCAATTTTACGCGTGCCAAGCCTTCGCCACCTTATCGATTATGCGGGTGCGCCGTTGAGCCACTAAGAGGGGCCGCTAGTGGAATGCCGATTTTACATCCCCACCAATCTTTCCCTTTGGTGGGAAACCACTAGAGCGTCAAAACACTTTGATACTATCTCCTCTGATATCTGCTCTAACGGAAAAGTCAATCGTTGCTCCTTGATTCACATCGTTCCTTCCTTGTACATACTTGGCTTGTTCTGCAATCATCTTCATGCTGATTCTCTATTCGACTGGTTCGAATATCACAACACCCCCATCATCATCTTAGCACATGTTGATTTCTCTGTACAGCACCAATCATATTATTTACGACCCCGCTTGCCACACTACCGGAGTAACATATCATTTGACGATCCGACATACTGGATGAGGGGCTCTTGTCATTCTTTGGCTGTTGTCTCATCACCCCGCTGACACAGTCTGCTTCCCCACTCGCTCCCCCACGTGATTGTCTACTTTATTTTCCATTTCCGTAAAGTCGTATCCATCACCTGCGCCATCCTTTCGCCCTTTGGATTGTGAATTTCGAGGAAACAGGATCAGATGAAGTACGGAGACACCTTGCATAAAAGGTCCATTCCAGAGTGGGAAGCCTGTAAGAGTCCCCTCTCAATGGCACAAGATACCTTTGCTGATTGCTCACGCGCCACCAGACAATGTCGACTACAATGACATCAAGCGTCTGATCAAGGTCCGCACAACCAAAGGGCAAGGCCAGCCGCAAGCAATCCCCGGCAGCGACTATGAAGCAAAAGCATTACGAAACTTTGAAAATGAGTTATACGCAGAATTAGAAGAGCAGTACCAGAGGATTGACCTCTTCGTACGGAGCAAGTCTGGAGAGACTTCCAGACGCCTAGGTGCCTATCAGCAAATACTCCCTTGAGCTCAATGGCTGACTCGATCTCTTTCTAGTTGACCTCGACAAGAAACTCGCCCGGTTGGAGACACAAAGCTTTCATAGATCTAACACGAAGATGTCCGTCCGGCGGCTGGAGAGGTTCGCAAAGTTGGAGGACGAAACTCTCAAGCAAGTCCATTGGTTCCTACGCGCAAAGCTTTGCTGATACCTACCCAGGGTTGGGGAAGAAGTCCAACGCCTGTCGCGCTTTGTCGGCAGCCAACGAGTCGCATTCCAAAAGCTTTTGAAAAAGTACCACCGATGGACAGGATCGGTTATACTGGGAGAGCGCTTTCGCAGGGATGTTCTTGAGCACGATTCGAGTTTCGTCAAACGAGACTTCGAGTACCTGCTATCGCAATGGACGATTATCTTGGCTACGGTCAGGGCTCCGTTCAATGATGTCTCAAAATCTCATCCGACCGACATGGACCTCAACACAGCGAGGCCTAAAAGAAGTGCAGGAATATTACATGAAGCAGGCCAGGGCGGTCCCACAATTGACCTGGACACAGCTTTAGCTATCACCCCGCTCGGTAAAGGAGCTACTAAAGCCTCGTACTGGGTGCATGCAGATAACATAATGCAGATCCAAATAGTCCTCTTGAACAATGCGAGATTACGGACCATTGCAGGTTCTACCTCAACGCCCCCTTCCCCGACATCTTCAAGGTCTTCACGAAGAGGGTCACTCATTGAACGTAGTCCCCTGAGTCCGCTCACCTCCACTATTCGGACAGATGATGGTCTTGGCCTGATCGTTTGCGATGACCTCCAACGCTTTGCTCAACGCCGGAGCAGCGAAACTATTGGCGAAGCGGAAGATTTACCCGGCAGCGCCGACGAGAAGGCCGCTGCAACAATTCGATACTCTTCTGCCGGCGCAGCCGTGGTGGCTGTAGACGTAGGCGCACAAGCTGTTGGCAGAATTCAAGAAGTCGGCCAAACAGGGAGGTATCGAGAGGCAAAGTTCAAGAGGAAGGCTGTGCGTCAATTGTTTGAACAGTCCGACACCGACCGAGGTGCAATGGTCGGTAATTCGTCGACAGATGGACTGATTCGGCAACGACTCGCGGACCACCCCGAGATCAAACCTTTGGTTCAACTACAGTACAGCCGCACACGCTTCGTCGGGTTGGAGAACACAGAACAGCACGGTGTCTGGGTGACACTTGATCGAGACGTTTCTATGAGGACGTGTTCCTTGGAAGCAGTCTCCTGCGATAACGGACTGTTCAACCTCAGCCATCCAGAGAGCTCGGGCTTTGAGAAATTTCCGCATGCGATCTTGGAAGTGAGGACAGAGGGAAACGACTCCACCAACCTTGTGAAGACTCTTGATGAATCCTATTTGGTAAGAGACAAGACTTTGGAATCTCAAGAGAAGACTTAAGCTGAGACGTGCATTAGGCAGAAAGGATACGCGGATTCTCCCTCGAGACCCATGCTGTCGCGACTCTGTGCAAACCTCAAGGCATGCCTCGTCCTGTTTGGGTATGACACATTTTCGCTCTTCCCTTTGATCATTGTTGACGTAGACATAGTTCCCGGTCCTTAACACAGACATACGTAAAGTTCCTCCGTCAGCGGCTAGCACTGCGCGAGTGCCGAAGAAGAAATCGAGTCCAGAGCAGGCATGTACTCGACACACATCCATATCAATTTCGGCCAGCAATGGCCCTTCGAGCGGTACCTTTTCCGCTGTGAGAGGAGAATCCTCTGCCACATCAGCTCCTGAGATACTCGAGTCTCCACCACTCAGCGCGTTCAAAAAGAAGAAGAAGTTCGTAGAACGGCGGCGATCGAAGCGTAGGCATTATCCAGAAGTCTCCCAGAGGGGCGGAGGCTACTGGAACGAATTCGATGACGGCTCTGAAGGCGCGGAAGACGAGGCTTATACAATCTTCGTCGATCCCAACGCCAGAAGCACCTTCCCCGGCGCAGCAGCCATATCCACCCTCTTCGCATCCATCGCGACCAAAGCCAGCGCCACCACCGAGAAAATGCATTCTTGGCTCGGCAAACCCATAAACCCACTCCCAGACCCAGAACGGCAACTCCTAAGCAACGACTTCCCCCGCAGCCCCGACAACGAATCCGACCCCTCGGACGAAGAAAGCAGAACCTCGACCCCAACCCAACGGCGCTATTCCTCCTTTCCCAACCCCTTCCCCGAACAAGACAAAGCCGTTCAGCCATCCCTCCCCTTCAACCGCGCTCGCGAAACCCTCCTCTTCACCGCTTGCATCGCTTCCTTTGCCGTCTCGATCGTGTTTCTCGTCATCACTGCGCTACTCCTGCTCACGAGCCGCAGAAAAGCGGCTACGACGGCTGATGCGGGTGTTGTTGTGGGTGTGGCGGCGAGTTTGGTGTTTGCGGCTGTGGGGGTGGGCTGTGTGGCTGCTGGGCAGAGGGATGTTGGGTGGCTGTATCGTACGGCTATTATTTTGATATCTCTTGCGGTTTTGGTGGGGAATGTGGGGGTGATTGTTGCTGTGGGGTAGGCTGCGGTGTGATGCTTTATAGGCGTGTGTGGATGGTGGGTGATGAGTGATGATGTGATGATGTGATGAGTCCATGACATTTTCTTCTTCTTTTCTTTGGCCGGAAGGTTCTGTTTCAAGAAACGTTGCGAGACCCTGTCTATATATATCTTTTAATACCAGGGTAAGATCGGTGCTTCTTTCTATCTTCTCCGCTGCTCGCTTCCTACCTTCATCACTCGTGGACTTGTTTCGTGGATAAGAAGGGAGGGCTCCCGAGGCTTAGAGGGCTGGATAGGTGTAGGCTAAGCGATTTAACCCCCTGACTCTTTCCCAAAGGTACAGTATGCCAGGCCTGTGACCTTTTCTAAAAATGCACGCGGCAAGGCTGCTGATCTTTGGCGGAGAGAGGGGGTGAGGACTTAAAGAATAGATGGAGCGCCGCGGATTTGGGGGGGAGGAAGGGGGGAGGGGGATTATTATTGGGATATTCTAATCATGTTCTATGTTGGGTTTGATGGATATGTATATGTATATGTGTATGCCCCCGAAGAGATTAACGGTTGAGAGTGCGTATGCGAATGCGGAGGTTGAGGTGGTGAGGGTTGTGTCTTTTTTGGCTTTCTTGGTTACGGTATGGAATTGTGCAATTTGTGTCGTTGTACTTTATTGTCGGTGCTATTAGTAGCGGCTCGGAATGTCAGTTTTCATGGAGGCAACACGCTGCGGTTTTCTTCATTAGTGGTCATTCGGACTATCAGCCTTTGGGGCTTGTGTAGCTTGAGCGCCTTCGAGGGAAGTATTCCTTCTCTTTTCAGTGATGCCCAAGGGTAGTTTCAATCTGTACCTCCCCTGCATTCTCCTACCCATCACCCCCCTACACCCTCAACGTCCGCAACTGCACCTCTTGCACGCCCCTCAACGTCCCCCTCCCCTCCTCCTCCTCCATCAACCCCACCTCCTCATCCGCACTCCCTCTCCCCTCCGCCTTCGCCTCCTTCGCCTTATTCTTCCTCACAGCCACAAACAGCGCACTCCCCAATATCAAACTACTCCCCACGATACTAAGCACTCCCGGCGTAGTCCCCCACACGAGCTTATCAAACGCTAGCGCGAACAGCATTTGCGTGTATACCATATTGGTCGCGCGGCTGCTTTTCTCGTAGGCCAGTCCCGCGGTGAGCAGGAATTGCATGACGAACCCGCAGGAACCGAGGAAGAGGAGGTAGATCCACTGCATGGCGGAGGCGGGGAGGCGGAAGCCGATGCCCGGGATGAAGAGGAGGGCGGCGGTGGAGACGATGGTAGACCAGGCGGCGAAATAGTTTACGCTGATGAGAGGGTGGGCGCGTTGGCCGATCCAGCGGATGGTGGTGTAGGCGCATGCGGCGCCGAGGACACCGATTAGTGCGACGCCGACGGCTGAGAGGCGCTGGGCTGGGGTTACGTTTTTCAGGCCTTGGAGGTCGGGAGGGCTGGTTACGTTGGTCGTGGGAATGAGGTTACCCGTTCCGCTGGCGGAGTGGGAATTGGATGGGGATGGGAGGAGAGAGGTGGGGCGCGCGATTAAGATTACGCCGAGGAAGGAGACGAGGCCGGCGATTTGCTCTGCACGGGTGAAGGGCTCGTGGATTAGTATGGAACAAGCCCAGCAGGCGACGATGGGGGCGAGGAAGGTTATGACGGTTGCGTCGGATAGGGGGAGGTATTCCAGGGAGTAGTACACTCCGTATACTGTCGTGCTTTAGTGGAGGGATTGAGGGGTGATAATTGGACATAAGGGTTACTGAGTGGATGAGGGTGGCGGACTGGGAGGGTGGAAATGAGATAGGGGCGGAAAGAGACCACAGTGTACTGACCTCCGAAGAATCCGCCGACGCCGCGGGCGATGAGGAGTTTCCATACTTCTCTGGGTCCGAAGGGGGCAAACTCGACTTTGCCCAGGTATTGGTATATACCACTGAGCACCAAGGTGCCCGTCATGCGAGCGAAGAGTATCTGATATGATGATGCTTAGCCGAGCATGCTTAGGAGAGACCCGGTTTTCTTTGGACTGACTTGAAACGGATGCATGCCAGGTCCATCAGGTCCGTCCATCTCCAACAATCGAGTAGTGACATTCATCATGACACCAAAGAGTTGCGAGAGCATGACCAGGGCCAGACCCTTGTTCTTGACCCAGGATACAGCAAACCTGCCCGTCCATGTTGTTGGAGGGGCAGGAGATCTTGATGAAAGACGAGATCCATGTTCAATGTTCAGGAGACGACCTGTACGTCTCTCAATCTCGTTATCGGCCGAATGGCTGGATATATCAGAGAAGGTACTTGACGATCGAGCAAACGCGGACGGCAAAGGCACAACTAGGAATGGCTCGTTGGTCCTTGGCTTCGGCTGAAGACTTGCGTGTTCATGCTCGGAAGATGCATGAGGGGCATTATTCTCCGATTCCGATAGCCGCTGGGTTGATTCTTTCTTTTGGCTGGTAACCTCTGACTTTGACACTGACAACGACATGTTTCTTGATCCATCGACGCCAACATTTGCTCTGTGCAGGCACGCATTGGATGCAGTAAACTCGACTGAACGTAGAACATGTTCTCATCGCATATGACTCAACAAATTAGAGACTTCCGGACCCCGTTATCGGCCTCGACGCTTACTATTTCCCGAGTGCCCTCATTCGAGCTTCTAAGGCTCGAAAAGTGCAACTTTGCCGATCTATTTCGCCAGTAGCCGAGGGGCCTCCCTAGCGTGCCTAGCTCGGTGTTGGAGAAGCTGGGGAAGTTGAGCCCCGTGCATCATCTTCCCAGCTTCCTAATGCTGCAAAGTCAGGTTGTTGCATCGACTATCATCCCAAGATCATGGGCTTGGTGGTCATTTGTACTGGATGCTTGGCGGAGGTGACATCTTGATGTGGGATCAAAGACGGACCTCATGGCGCCAAATTCATCTCAGAAAAGTGGAACCCACGGGCCATTTCAACTTCACTCTATCAGCAGTATTAGCTAAGACCACGGCAAGCCCATACGGTGGTACGTTGATATCCGTTGAAACGGTCAGTATGGCTCTCGACCACCATTGCCCTGAAGATCCTCGATGAACCCGGATTAGATTCTCCGATTTGCTTCCCATCTACAGTAGGTAGTTTCCGGCGGTACCCCGCAAACAATGTCTCTTCAACGGCTAATGCCATTCTCAAAATTCTCCGTCTAACCCTGATGGTCATCTGCTCTCATTGTTGACTATGCTGGTCACACACTCATTCTGTTATTAATGTTTTGTCATTTACTTCCTTCCACTAAAGAATCCGCTGTTTCAAATGAGGCAGCCCTGGTCGTGGTCCCTCCTCTTGGTGGCCCCCTGTGATGGATTACCGTTGCTCTGCCCTTGGCCACCGGGTTCGTAGTCTCCGCTGGGGGCTGCAGCGTCAAGGTGGCCTCCGACCTATGCAACGATCATGGATGTATGTGAATGCATGTGGGAGTAGCTTCGGTGTGACCTCATATAGTCCCTCTTTCGTTCCAGTCTGCTTTGAAATGCTCTGTTGCTGTTTATGTGTGTCTATATGTTCTCCTGTGAACAATTCAGCTATCAATACTCGTTTCACTTTGAACTGCATTGTCATGGCTCCTTTGCCGCTCCTAAAAGTGTTCGTGGTTGTGGGGTTGGCTAGTGCAATACCAGCAGCACCTCTCAAAGCTTCTAATCCCAACGCGATACTTGCACTTGGGGTACAGACTCTGTCATCGCCGTCAGCAAAGCCTGAGACTACTGGGGTACGAGTTATCCTCTTCTATTGCCTTGAAGAGTGTCAAGTGGGAAGAATCGGACTCGAGCAATCTCGATCTCCGCCCTGAGCATCAGCGATTGACAAAGAAATACAGACCATTCATGTAGCGCTTGAGACCGATGGCCACCCCAGGCTTCCACCATTCGCAACATCTATCATAACAAAGCCAAGCTCGACTATATCCGCCGCGTCCGTCAATGGCAATAAGATCCCCCCACAAATCAAAGAGGTTGCAGCCGTCACCGCATCGAATATTTTCGGGAAGCCCATTGATACTGGGGCACCGGTCTCGGTCATTGGAACTGGACCGGATCATCCAGTGCCCAAGCTCGGCATAGTAACACATCTTCCCTTCTCTGGCGAATTATTATTGTCTAATAACATCTGCTAGACGAACCAGAAGGGCCCTACAGAGACGAATAAATTCTACGCAAACTTCTTCTTAGGGAACCAAACGAACGCAGTATGGACTCAACCATACTCCCTTCTCTGGAGCCAAGGTGGTGGCAGTGCGGATTCCTACGGTCTGAGTGTTACACACATTGAAGCCGACCAAAGAGCGTATGGACCTAATGCAACGGCTGATCCTGTCGAGTACTATATCAGTCCCACCGGCATACAGTCACTTGTGCTGTCCGCGGCAGAGCATGGCCCGTAAGCACTCCCTGAAGATTGCATCTGGTTGACACTGACACCTTTAAGGGGAATGTCTTTGACGACTGATACTTTGGCAGCTTTTTCTGCGAATGCGAATCTTGTCCCGAGTGGCACCAGCACACCAGCGATTACCTTCCCTCTTTTGCAAGGCATGAGTTTTATCACTGCAATATACAATGGTGCAACCCCATACATTGACAGCGGCGTGCTCTTCAGTACTGTGACGCCACTCACCTCGCCCGCTACAGGTGTCACAAAATATAAGCTACTTCTTGATGACGGCAATACATGGCTCTTATATGCAACAGCGGCCAACGGCTCTGGTCTTGCTCTCACAGCGATGAACAGCTTCAGAGTAGTAGCGCCTGGGTCTTTTACAGGCACGATCCAAGTTGCCAAGATCCCACGTAACGACACAACTGCTGAGGCTTCTTACGACAAGTGTGCGGGCACTTATGCCACCACTGCTGTCTTATCTGGATCTGTCACTGGCGTATCAGGATCATATACTTTGGCTTGGACCAAGACTGGAACCGCTGGCCTCATGATGATGGCTCTTCCACATCATGTCGAGTCTATGGATGCAACCACAAGCGCTGGCAAGACAGGCATTCAGTTGCAAACGACCATCAAAGGCCTTGCGACTGGTATCATCGGAGATTCCTGGACGATGGTCGAACCCACTTTGCCTGACTCAATCGGGTTTGCCCCGTGGGATCCCAAGACAGGGGTAACAGACACCATACCCGCGACAGCTCAAACGGCAATCAATAATGCTGGAGCTAGTGACCTAGCGCAGGATATGAACGCACAATCTAATCTGAACAGCATGTACTATAGTGGAAAAGCACTTTCTAAGTTTGCGACGGCCGTATTTGCTGTAAATGACCTGGGCGGAGATGTGGCGACAACGAAAGCAGGCCTTGCAAAGCTCAAGGATGCGTACGCACGTTTTACGAACAACACGCAGATCTATCCTTTGGTTTACGAGTCGCAGTGGGGAGGTGTGGTATCGACAGCCTCTTATGTCACAGGTCAGTTGCTCAAGCCAGCTTTCCACATACTCGGGAATCTAAACATCTTTGGTTCTCTTCTAGGTAACAGTGGCGATGACTTTGGCAACACATACTACAACGATCACCACTTCCACTGGTCGTATCTTGTCCATGCGGCCGCGATTATCGGCTACCTTGACCCTACCTGGATCCCAGGAAATCAGGATTGGGTGAATACTCTGATACGCGATGCCGCCAATCCCTCCCCAGACGACCCTTTCTTCCCAGTCTACCGCAGCTTCGACTGGTACCACGGCCACAGCTGGGCCAAAGGCCTCTTCGATAGCGGTGACGGCAAAGACCAGGAATCCACTTCCGAGGACGCTCTCTTCTCCTACGCTCTCAAAATGTGGGGACATACAACGGGAGACGCTAACATGGAAGCTCGAGGGGATTTGATGCTCGCGGTCCAAAAGCGGTCGTTCCAGAACTACTTCTTGATGGAGAGCACGAACACAAATCAGCCAGCGAACTTCATCGGTAAAAAGGTGACTGGAATCCTCTTCGAGAACAAGGTCGATCATACGACCTACTTCGGCGCTCTCCCGGAGTATATCGAGGGCATTCACATGATTCCCATCAATCCCAGCTCGGGCTATATCAGGAACCAGAATTTTGTGACGGAAGAATGGAACACCTATTTCTCGAATGGGAGAGTCGATAGTGTCGCTGGCGGGTGGAGAGGTATATTGTATAGCAATCTCGCACTGATCAACGCTAAGACGGCGTGGAACTGGTTCAGCAGTTCAACTTTCGATGCGCAGTATTTGGATGATGGCGCAAGTCTGACTTGGTACCTTGCGTTGTGCGCAGGACTTGGTGGTGCGAGCTGAGTATAATGAGTCAGGAGAAGGAGAGTCTGTAATGGCTTTGGAATATGGGAAGTGGGCCTCTGGATAGAGATCTGATTGAATGTTTTTGCCATTGATGGGAATTCTGGAACACATACTGACAATGTGTACATACACTCGCTCACTTACATATATGAATTGTGCCAATGATGCCGTGTACTCTCGAGCTTTACTGCGAGGGCCGAAGCAAATGTAGAGGGTCTAGAAAATGTGAACCCAGCGCCGGGTAGGCTTCCTTGGCCAAGAGATTTCAAGATGCATCCCTTTTTGCCCTATTGCGGATGCTACTCTTCTTATTCGCCATGTGGACTCCAATTTTCTGGGTCGCTTTTGTTTTCTGAACCATCCATGTATGGGCATTTTCAACGCGTAGCGTTTCATAGAGCTCTGTATGCTTTCGGCTTCGCATTTCTGGTTGTCTGCCTCGGTCGTCTCCGGCTGACTTCTTGCTCAAAAAAGGATAGCTTAGGGCAAACAGAGATGCCGAGGTGTTTACGTTTAGCGTGTTAGGGTCAATGTCATGATATATTCCCAGGGCCCCTCTTACCCGCTCTTGAGGAGGAAATCTACAATCAAAAAAGACATTGCCATTGTCGGCACCCAATGCTGAACATCTCAAGCATCAATGGCTCCTCCCTGGGTCAAGAATCTCAAGCCTTCAGGGCCACAAGGCACGGAACTCCTCAAGCAAGAGCGGGCTCAATCAGATATTCCAGTGGACAAGCTCTCGGAGTTCTTGTTCACAAAAGAAGTCCTTGCGAGACAGGACAAGATACTCGCTGTTCTCAAAGCAGAAAAAGTCTTTAGCAAACATCAGAATTATTTCGATGGCAGAGAAGCGAGATTTATCACAGCTCTTGCTCGGGCGAAGCGCTTGCAACAATTGGCCGTCGAAAAGAAATGGGACAGAGATGAATTCATAATGGCCAATGAGCTTATCAGCGAGCCTGGTCCATACGGTTTGCATGCCAGCATGTTCCTGGTGAGCGACCACCACCCATCGAAGCACTTCCTTTGTGCTTGTGCTAATAGAATACAGATCACATTGCGGGATCAAGGCACACCTGAACAGCATGAATTATTCCTCAAAAAGGCGGAGAACTATGAGATAATTGGATGCTATGCCCAGACCGAATTAGGACACGGTTCGAATGTGAGAGGGCTCGAGACCACAGCCACCTGGAATTCCGAGGACAGGACTTTCACAATCCATTCTCCATACCTTACAGCTTCAAAATGGTGGATTGGATCTTTGGGACGGACTGCAAATCATGCTGTGGTTATGGCCCAGCTCGTCATCAACGGCAGAGCTTACGGACCACATCCTTTCGTTGTACAAATCCGAGACTTGAAAACACATGAACCGTTGGAGAATGTGCATGTTGGCGATATTGGCCCAAAGTTCGGCTACAACACCATGGATAAGTTAGTATTTCTCGGAGCCTTTTCTCCCCTTTGCATGTGAGACAATGGGCCTTGAGATGTGTTTCGGGGCATTTCCAAGACTTGTGTCACTCCTCGTTTTCTCGCACTAGAAGAGCTGTACTGACTCCGAAACTTACTAGTGGCTTCCTGCTCTTGAACAATGTCAAGATCCCGCACGTTAATATGTTAGCCAAGTTCTCGTCCGTTGATCCGAAGACGAACAAATACGTCCGGCCCGCATCAGCTTCCCTGGTGTATGGTACTCTGACTTGGGTTCGAAGCACGATTGTCCTTCAGTCAGGAGGTGTGCTTGCTCGTGGGGTCACTATCGCCACTAGATACGCGGCTGTCAGGAGACAATTCCAAGACAGGGATGCTCCTGAAAGTGATGCAGGTGAGAACCAAGTTCTCAACTATACAATGGTGCAGGTTCGACTACTACCGCTTCTTGCTGCTACTTTTGCGTTACATTTTACCGGTCGAGGTATGATGGCCTTGTATCAAGAGAACCAAAAAAAGATGGCAGGTGATGTAGGCAAGGTCGGGCATCCTGACCGAGGACCTAGTCCTGAGGAGCTTTTCCCGAGCACAGACTTGTTGGCAGACCTGCATGCGACTTCCTGCGGTTTGAAAGCACTGGCGAGCACAACCGCCGCCGAAGGTCTAGAGGTGTGCAGAAGAGCGTGCGGTGGACATGGATACAGTAGTTTCAGCGGTATTGGTTCATGGTATTGTGATTATCTACCTACCACGACTTGGGAGGGAGATAATTACATGTTGACTCAACAAGTCGCAAGATATGTGAGTACCCAACTATCTCTCCTCTGCGACCCCTGCAAGGCTTTATAGGCTTCTGTCAAGGAATCCCAGCTGACCTGTCATAGCTCCTCAAATCAGCTCGGGCAGTACTAAAAGGCAAGCCTTCGGAGAACGACACGACCCATATCTTCCGGACGTTCTTGGCCCGCCGAGATATGGGCGCTGCGTTCGACATTCTCGGGCGCGATGAAGATGTTGTTGCTGCCTTCGCTTGGCGGACTTCCTTCCTCACTTTCGAAGCACTCAAACACCGCGACGAGGAAAAGAACAGCTGGAACAGCCTTCTTGTTGACTTCTGGCGTCTCAGCACGGCACACTCGCAATATCTAATCGTCAAGAACTTCTACTCTGCCCTACGGTCCGAGTCCATCACTTCAGAGCTCGACCCCGAAACCGTGAGCCTCATGCACAAGCTTTTCCGCCTGTACGCCTTGCATACCTTGGAAAAAGAAGCGTCCGAATTCTTCTCTTCCAGTGCGGTCACAGTGCGGCAGATACAGCTTGCAAGGACGAAAGCAGTGATGAAGCTGCTCGAGGAGATCAGACCCCATGCGATTCGTTTGGTAGATGCATGGCACTTTCCGGACTGGCAGCTTGACAGCAGCCTGGGAAGATACGACGGGAAGGTTTATGAGGATATGTGAGTATCTTCTCAATTCACCATCCTTGAATGATAACTTACTTGGCACCTAGGTTCGAGAGGGCGAGTGAGCTAAATCCTTTGAATGCTCTGACTATCGATCCCTACCCCGGCAGCGCGACTTTGGTGAAGAAGGACGAGAGGGAAAAGTTCAAGAGTAAGCTGTGAGTTGTTGTTCGTGTATATACAGGATAGTGTCTATATTATATAGTTTGTACGACTGTACGTAGTATGAGAATGAACAGTCTCAACTTCTCCAGGAAGAAGCCAAAGCGAGTGAAAGCTTTTGCTTGCTCAAAGAAAGTAGATATTTACACACCTTCCTCTTTGGCAAATTAGAGTGGTCACTCTTCGGCCCTTATTTCCCCACACTTTGACCTCACCCTATCAGCCTTTGAACCCTGTCATCATCATCTCTGACCCCACAATCCACTACTTCCGTTCCTGGATCAAATGACTCTGTAGGTATCAATATTCCTAATTAGGAGGCAGGAGATGGCGGCCCCCTCGTTGCTCTTCTCCATTCTTGTAAGTCTGCTCCGAACCGCACCCCTCATCTGCTATTACATCCCTCCTTCCCCTTATTGGATCATGAAAGACATGGTCCATTAAAAGATCATACGATGATCATGCGGGTCTATGCCGAGGCTTGCTACTTCCTGTACCCTTCAAGGCGCGTACATCAGGATCGGTAAAAACAATGCAATTTGTCAGTGCTCTCGTTGGAGTCCTAACAAAACCCTTTCTCTTACCCCAGGATAGATCCAGGGGCATCGTCAGCAGTCTGCAAACTTTCATGTGCTATAGTCCTGAATGTTCTTGGCTGAGTGTCCTCTCAAGATGATATCCTTTTCCCTCCTTCTACGCCTGACCACAGCCGCAAACTTCTTCGCCCAGATACCCCTTGTCAATCCTTTCAGTCTCTATCAATATGACACCCGTGCTACAACCTCCCTCGATGATTTCATAGCCACTGAGGGTCCGATTGCCTTGCAAGGTGTGCTCAACAACATTGGTTCGGCAGGATCAAAAGCTGGTGGTGCCGCCTCGGGGATCACTGTGGCGAGTCCTTCGAAAACAAATCCCGATTGTAGGTTTCTTCCCCCGGATTCTAGTATGCAGCTGTCCGATGGATACTGGAACTTGCACTTGTACAGCTTCATTATTGCAATCGAGACTTTCCCGATTGAAAATGACGGATGAAGCCATATCCTTATGGGCGGATTTCCCCTGTTGCCTCTCCGACATTTTACTCAATCACATATGTTTTACTTCACAAGTTCGAAAGATCATTTCTTCCTAAATAAAATCATCTTACCACGTGTTTCATCAGATTTCTATTCTTGGACCAGAGACTCGGCCTTGACACACAAGGCTTTGATCGACGCCTTCATTGCCGGGAATGCAAATCTACAGTCTGAGATACAAAATTATATATGTGCTCAAGCCAGGTTACAACCAATTCCAAACCGTTCAGGCGATCTTTCAAACGGCGCAGGCCTGGGTGAACCCAAGTTTGAAGTTGATGGCACAGCGTTCGTCGGAGATTGGGGTCGGCCACAAAGAGATGGGCCAGCTTTACGCGCAACGGCGTTAATTGCGTACTCAAGATCACTGATAGGCAGTGGAAATGCCTCTATTGAATTGGCCGCGCTATGGCCGATCATTTCGAACGACCTCTCATACGTGGCACAATACTGGAACCAGACTGGGTTCGATCTTTGGGAAGAAGTGGATGGCTCCTCGTTCTTCACGATCGCCGTTCAGCATCGCGCTTTAGTTGAGGGCAATGCATTGGCAAGTCAGATTGGCCAGCCATGCCCTGGGTGTGTGTCCCAAGCGCCACAAGTACTCTGTCTCCTGCAAGCTTTTTGGAATGGTGAATATACCCTTGCGAACGTCAATGAGAATTTAGGCCGAAGCTCCAAAGACGCCGCCACAATCCTGGGCTCTGTTCACACCTTTGATTCTGCAGCAGGTTGTGATGATAGTACCTTCCAGCCGTGTTCTGCGAGAGCGTTGGCAAACCACAAAGTTACGACGGATTCATTCAGGACTGTTTATGCCATCAATTCTGGCATCCCGGAGGGAACTGCCGTGGCTGTTGGAAGATATCCAGAGGACGTATATCAAGGTGGCAACCCTTGGTAAGGATTCATACATTTCTCTTTTCTCATATCTGAAAATCCCCTCTGCCTCTCAATATCGCTACTATAACATCAATCTCCAGGTACATTGCCAATCTCGCAGCCGCAGAGCAGCTCTACGACGCTCTCTACCAATGGAACAGACTGGGCTCCCTAGCAGTCACAGCAGCCAACCTCGCCTTCTTCCAAGACTTTATCCCCGCCATCTCCACAGGAACCTACGCCTCCACAACCCCCACCTACACAAACCTAACCTCGTCCATCCGCACCTACGCAGACGGCTACCTCTCCATCGTCCAGAACTACACCCCAACCAGCGGATCCCTCTCCGAGCAATTCTCCCGCTCAAACGGCACCCCCCTCTCCGCCTCCGACCTAACCTGGTCCTACGCCGCCTTCCTCACCGCAACAGCCCGCCGCAACGGCCAAGTCCCCGCCCCATGGGGTGCCGCATCCGCCACCACCATTCCAGGAATCTGTTCCCCATCCTCCGCCCCAGGCACCTACATCACCCCCACTGCCACCGCCCCCTCGCCTCCCTGCCCCACCATGACCACCGTAACCGTCACCTTCAACGTCGCCGCAGCGACCGCCTTTGGCGAAAGCGTCTACGTCGCCGGCTCGGTGGCTGAGTTGGGGAGGTGGGACACAGGCAAGGCTGTCGAGCTGAGCGCGGCGGATTATACGGAGGTGTATCCGCGGTGGTATGCTACTGTGGCGTTGGCGGTGGGGGAGAGGGTGGAGTATAAGTATTTTAGGAGGGCGGGGGGTGGGGTGGTTGAGTATGAAGGGGGGGGGAATAGGGTTTTTGAGGTGCCTGGACTGGGGCGGTGTGAGGGGGAGGTGGGGGTGCATGATGTGTTCAACTGAGGTAGGAAGGCAATGGAGATTCGTTTAATTTCTGGCGAGGTGGCTCACGTCTCAGTGGATATTTGTTGAATGCTTTTGCATACTGAATATCTGTCGAGGACGCGACCGCACTTTGTGGCGTGTTATTCGGGTATGTATTGACATTTGACAATATATCTCCATGGAAGTGACAATATATACATCCCCTCGCTTAGCACATATTCAATACCCTCATCAAGCCTCCCCCCTCACGCTCTTGCTACCCCCCCCCGTCGGGCTCTCACACCAACACCAATACCCCCACAACCAGAACCCCCACCTCCACCATCCCCCAGCCACCAACCTCCCTTCCCCCCCTGCTCTCCTTA
>JAABUQ010002613.1_pt1 | contig 35179 bp, 24 predicted proteins | sample 5560001 | NCBI WGS metagenome assembly JAABUQ01 (sample SAMN10711888, study PRJNA513371) | rock metagenome | isolation source: Antarctica rocks | place: Antarctica: Victoria Land, Finger Mt nord | collected 2015-12-18
CGTCCTCGACCCGGCCGAAGATCCGCTCGGTCTCCTCGACCCGGGTCCCGGACGGGGCCCGGACGTGGAGCCGGAACTGCCCGGCGTCCACGCTCGGGAAGAAGTCCCGCCCGATCCAGGGATACAACGCCAGCGACCCCAGGGCGAAGCCCAACATCACCACCACCGTCGCGACTCGGTGATCGAGGGCCCAGCCGAGCAGGCCCTGGTAGGTCATCCGGAATCGCTCGAAGCCGCGGTTGAACGCGACGTGGAACAAGGAGGGGTGGCGGATCACCGACCAGGGCGTGAGCCGGAGATGCGACGTGTCCTCATGGTTCGCGATCGCCTCGGCCTCCTTGGGCAGGAGGTAGAGGACCATGGTCGGGACCAGGGTCCGCGACAGGAAGTACGAGGCCAGCATGGCGAAGACGACCGCCAGGGCCAGCGGCGCGAACAGGAAGGCCGCCGGCCCCGTCAGGAACACCACCGGCACGAAGACGATGCAGATGGCCAGCGTCGAGACCAGCGCCGGCATCGCGACCTGGGCGGCCCCGTCGAGGATCGCCCGGCGGAGCGACTTCCGCATGCCCATGTTGCGGTGGACGTTCTCGATCTCCACCGTGGCGTCGTCGACCAGGATGCCGACGGCCAGGGCCATGCCTCCCAGGGTCATCGTGTTGAGGGTGTGGCCCATCGCCCAGAGCGAGATGATCGAGACGAGGATCGACAGGGGGATCGAGATGGCCACGATCAGCGTGCTCCGCCAGGAACCCAGGAACAGGAGGATCATCAGGGCCGTCAAGCCCGCGGCGATCCCCCCCTCCTTGAGCACCCCGTCGACGGCCGCCCGGACGAAGATCGACTGGTCGAACATGAGTTCCAGCTTCAACTCCGGCGGGAGCTGGGCCTGGATGCCGGGCAAGGCCGCGCGCACGCCCTCGACCACGGCGAGCGAGGAGGCCCCCTCGCCCTTGAGGATCGTCATCAACACGGCCCGGCGGCCGTCCCGGCGGACGACGTTGGTCTGCACCCGGTAGCCGTCGGTGACGTGGGCGACGTCCTTGACGTAGATCGGGATGCCGTTGACCGTCCGGATCGGGATCTCGTTGAACGAGTCGATCGTCGGCGGGCTGCTGTTGATCTTGACCAGATATTCCCGGGTCCCCATCTTGGCGGTCCCCGCCGGGATGATCAGGTTCTGGTTGCCGATGGCCGCGCTGACGTCGGAGGGCGACACCCCCTGCGCGAAGAGGGCGTCCGGGTCGAGGCTGACCATGATCTGGCGCTCTCGACCGCCCCAGGGCTGCGGGACCCGGGCCCCCTGGACGGTCCCGAGCCGCTGGTTGATGAAGTTCTGGGCGTAGTCGAAGATCTGCTGCTCGGTCAGGGTGTCGCTGCTGATGGCGATCTGCACGATGGGCACGCTGGTGGCGCTGTAGCGGACGATGAACGGCGGCGTGATGCCCGGCGGCATCTGCTTCAGGAGCGTCTGGCAGGTGGCCGTCACCTGGGCCTGGGCCTCGGCGATGCTGGCCCCCGGCCGGAAGTAGATCCGGATCACGCCCACGCCGCTGAGCGACTGGCTTTCCATGTGCTCGATCCCGTTGACCGAGGCGGTCAGGGTGCGTTCGTTGACGAAGATGATCCGCGTCTCGATCTCGTCGGCGGGCATGCCGAAGTACGACCAGACGACGCTGACGACCGGGACGTCGATGTTCGGGAAGATGTCCGTCGACATCCGGTTGATGCTGACGGCGCCCAGGACCACGATCAGCAGGGCCGCCACGGCGAACGTGTAGGTGCGGCGGAGCGCCAGCCTGACGATCCACATGAATCGAAACTCCTACTCGGGTGACGACGGCCGAGAATCAACCACCCTCCCCCGTCGGCCGAGGCGGGGAGGGCGCCGCGATCTGGTCCGGCATGGTGCCCACGGTCGATCATCCGGGATCGGCCGCCGACGTTTCGGGATCAGCCCTCGCCGCTACCACGAGGGCGTACGCAATCTGACCGGGCGGAAGCGTTTCCGTTCGGGTCCATCGATCCTCATCCGCCCCGGGAGTTCCTTGCTCCATCTCGGCCCGGACCCCGACGGGGAGCGTCGGCATCGAGCCGGGCGGCAAGAGCGTCCACCTTCGACGGGCCCCTCGATGATCTCGCCCGGGGCCGAGGTGGAAACCTGGCCGTCCCCGGCGATCAACCGACGGGGGATCGACAGGACGATCGGGACGAGTCCGATCACGAGGGGCCAGAACACATAGTTGAACATCGCCCGTCTCCGCTTGCCCTGGGCCCGTCGAGCGCGAGGCCGGGGTACACCCGGGGCCTCAAGCGGGGCCGCTGGTGGCTCCGCCCCTTGCTCTGTCCCTATCCTCCTGCGAAGAATGGCGGGGAAGTCCTTCATTGTTTTTCGCGGAGAGGTGATGGCGCCCGACCCTCGGCAGGACTTGACGTTGATCCTGGGAAGGGCCCGGGCCGGGGACGAGCGGGCCAGGGGAGAACTCATCGCGTTGGTGTATGAGCAGTTGCGTCAGGTCGCCGCGCGCCTGATGCACCGGGAACGCGCCAACCACACCCTGTCGCCCACGGCGGTCGTCCACGAGGCCGTGATCCGGCTACTGGGCGACGCCATCTTCGACAAGTCCCCGGACCGGGCGTACCTCTTCGCCTCGGCCGCCCGGGCGATGCGCGAGGTCCTCATCGACCACGCGAGGCGGAGGGCCGCCGGCCGGCGGGGCGGGGGCTGGGTTCGCGTGCCGCTGGACCTGGTGGTCGACTACTTCGAGGGGCAGGGGTTGGACATCGTCGCGGTCCACGAGGCGCTCGATCGCCTGGCCGCGCTGAACGAGCGTCAGGCCCAGGTCATGACGTTGAGGTACTTCGGCGGCATGAGCGTGCCCGAGGTCGCCGCGTCGCTCGAGGTGTCCGTCGTCACCGTGGAACGGGACTGGCGGCTGGCGCGCGCCTGGATTCGCGACCAACTCCAGGGGTGGGACGGATGACCCCGGAACGCTGGCGACGGATCGACGACCTGTTCGATGCCGCGATCCGGGTCGACCCATCGGGGCGCGACGGCTGGCTCCGCGTCGCGTGCGGCGACGACGACGACCTCCGGGTCGAGCTTCGCCGCCTCCTGGCCCAGGACGAGCGGGCGGACCGGGACGGGTTCCTGGAGCCTCCCGAGGCCGGGCCGCGCCTCCGGGGCCCGTCGGCGAGCCGGGCCGCGCCCTCCGGTCCTGGGACCCCCCCCGGGCCCGGGCGCGACGACCTCGGCGACGAAGAGGGCGAGGACCCCGGCGGGTTCTCCCCTCGGGCGGCGATCGCGGCCGGGAGCAGGCCCCGGCCGACGGCCGCGTCGCCCTCGTCGATCCGGGCCCGGCTCCGCGAAGTCCCGCTCATCCACGTCCTCCTCCTGGGGATGATGCTCTTCTGGACCCACGCCGTCCTGGGCGACGACGATCCCCAGATCCTCTGGAGCGTGGCCGTCACCCTCCCGATCCTCGGGGCCCTCGTGGCCTTGCTTTCGGGCCGGTATCCCCTCCCGACGGCCTGGCTCAGGGCCATCGAGCTGGGGATGACGGCCCTGTTCGCCGGCCTGATGACGCTCATCCAGTACCGGCTCATGCTCGCGTACTCGCTCCGCGAAGACCCGATGCTGGCCCAGTTGACGATGAAGAATGTCGTGCTCCTCGACGGCATCCTGATCCTCACCTACGGCCTCTACGTCCCGAAGAGTTGGCGTCGTGCCGCGCTCGTCGGGGTCTCGCTCGCGGCGTTGCCCTTCGGGACCTTGCTCGTCCTCATCCGGCAAGATCCCCAGGCGTTGGGGTGGCTCTGGCGGGGGTGGAACAAGAGCGAGACCCCCAGGATCTTCCTGTTCAGCCTCGACGCGATGATCCTGCTCATCGTCGCCGCGGGCTCCGCCTTCGGGGCCCGGACGATCTCCCGCTTGCGGCGGCAGGTCGTCGAGGCCCGGCAACTCGGCCAGTACCGCCTCCTGAGGCGGATCGGCGCCGGCGGCATGGGAGAAGTCTACCTCGCCGAGCACCTGCTCCTGAAACGCCCCTGTGCCCTGAAGCTCATCCGGACCGGGGACTTGCCCGACCCGAAGGCCCTGGAGCGATTCGAGCGCGAGGTCCGCATCACGGCCACGCTCTCGCACCCGAACACGGTCGAGATCTACGACTACGGGCGGACCGAGGACGGGACCTATTATTATGTCATGGAATACCTGCCGGGCCTGAGCCTCGAAGAGCTCGTCCGCCGCCACGGGCCGCTCCCGCCGGGACGGGTGATCTACCTGTTGCGCCAGGTTTGCCGCGCCCTGGGCGAGGCGCACGCGGCGGGCTTGATCCACCGCGACATCAAGCCGTCGAACATCTTCGCCTCGCGTCGCGGGGGGATGGACGACGTCGGGAAACTCCTCGACTTCGGCCTGGTCCGCCTCAGGGCCTTCGAGAAACCGTCCCACCTGAGCGAGGAGGGCCAAATCCTGGGCACCCCGCTGTTCATGTCGCCCGAGCAGGCGACGGGCCACCCGGGTGTCGACGGGCGGAGCGACCTCTACTCGCTCGGGGCGGTGGCCTACCACCTCCTGACCGGTCGCCCGCCCTTCGAGGGGAGCGGGATCGGGGTCTTGATCGCGCACGCTCGCGATCCGGTGATGCCCCCCTCATCCGTCCGGGCCGGAATCCCCCCCGACCTGGAGCTGGTGGTCCTGCGCTGCTTGTCCAAGGACATGGCCGATCGATTCGCCGACGTCGTGGACCTCGAACGTTCCCTCTCCGAATGCGAGTGCTCGGCGGATTGGGACCAGGTCGCCGCCGCCCGATGGTGGCGAGGCGCGGGTCGAGGGCCGGAAGGAAGGGCGGGCCTCGACTGACCGGCCCGGGGGACGGCCCGCCGTCCATCAGCCACCTCCCGGATGACCCTTTGCCGAGGCCGCTACCAGGTCCCCCAGTTCGCCGGCGTCCCCGAGCTGGTCATCCACCCGATCGACCGGCCCGACCTGCCACCTCGCCGCCGGACCGGGCCTCGTCGCCGTGATCGTGGCCCCCGGCGACAGCCTGGGGATCGGCCCCGAACTCGTCGCCCGGCTGATTCGCCGGGGGTCGGAGGCCCGGAACGACCGAGGTTTTCCATCGCGCGCAAGTTGTCGCCTCGGGTTCGCCGTCGCGGGTTCCTTCGAGAAATGTCGGCTCGGAGAAGCCCACCCGCGACGTTGTGAACCCAACCGAAGGCGTCGAACGATGTATGTCGCTGGAAGAGGCCGGAAGCTCCGCGGATCGAGGGTTCACCGACATGAGGCGGGCCTCCGGCTCGAACGGCTGGAGGATCGGTTGGTCATGGCCAACGCGATCCCGGCGGCCACCCCGATCGGGCCGGCCCAGGCCCTCACCGGCTCGACGATCGACTTCACGATGTCACCGGCGCGATCGCCCCGGCCACCGGCCACGCGCGGTTCGGCCCGGCCGACACGTATCACTCGATCTCCGCGATCGTCCCGACCCTGGCGACCGACGCCACGGCCAACAGCCTGAGCCTCGACTACGGGACCTATCACGACTCGGGCCAGCGCCCCTCGGTCGTCGACGTCCTGTATACCGTCGTCGCCAGCAACGACCCGTTCGCCGACGGCCTGTTCCTGACCAATCAGGCGCACGAATACGAGGGCTCGACCAACAACGGCACGGCCACCGCCAACGCCATCATCCAGCTCCAGTTGACCGAGCCCTCGCTGGCCATCACCAAGGGGGCGGTCGCCCTCGACAACCCGAACGCCGCCGTCACGGCCAACCCCTACGGGTTCACCGCGCCCGGGTCCTCGGGCGCCCGGTTCTCCGGGACGATCAACTCGACCCGGCTGGCCTCGTCGCCGATCAAGGGATCGGCCTCGAAGTTCGACGCCGGCGACCGGATCACCTTCGCGACCGTCATGGAGAATCTCGGGTCGGGCCTCAACGGCGCCTTCAACGTGAGGATCAAGGACCTCCTGCCGGCCGGGTTCGTCATCCCGGCGGGGGGGATCAACCTGAGCGTCACCGACGGCGCCGGCACGCCCCTGGCGGTGACGAACTTCGGCGGGGGTACCGGCCTGTTCGACCGGGGGATCGAGGTCGTCGACGCCGGCGGGACCGGCTCGATGGCGGCCTACGACCCGTCGAGCGGCAAGAACGTCCTGGTCGTCACCTACGACCTCCAGGCCGACGCCGCCGTCACGCCCGGCGAGTCGATCACCAACATCGCCAGCCTGACCAACTACTCGGCGTCCGCGGGGGGCCCGACTTCCTCGCCGGGCCCCTGAACGCCCCGAACACCTCGACGGTCTCCCCCGTGGGCCTGGCCAAGGCCCTCACGGCCACCGATCAGGGCTTCACGACGGGGAGCGACCTCGCCATCGGCGAGGTCGCGACCTACCTGGTCACCCTGACGATCCCCGAAGGGGTCACGCCCAACGCCCAGCTCGTCGACACGCTCCCGGCCGGCCTGGCGATCGTCGGCGTCGACTCGATCACGCACTCCTCGACGGCCCTGGTCAACAATTACACGGCCTCCGGCTCGGCCTCGGTGACGGTCAACTCCAACACCATCGCCGGCCTCGTCTTCCTCGACGCCAACGACGACGGCCGGAAGCAAGCGACCGATCCGCCCCCGGGCGGGGCCTCGGTGCTCCTGACGGGCCTGGACAACCTCGGGAACACGGTCAGCACCACGGCGATCACGAATAGCTCGGGGGCCTACAGCTTCGGGTCCCTCCGGCCCGGCTCCTACGCCCTCGCCATGACGCCCCCCGGGGGCTACCTCGACGGCAAGGATACCGTGGGCGCGACCTTCGGCGGAACGAACCCATCGCCCGACGTCTTCTCGGGCCTGACGATCCCGCTCGGGACCAACGCCGTCGGGTCGGGCTACAACTTCGCCGAGTTGCCGCCGGCCTCGGTCGCCGGCACCGTCTTCTCCGACACGAACAACAACGGGTCGACCCAGGCCGGCGAGCCGGGCCTCGCCGGGACGACCGTGACCCTGCCGGGGACGGACCTCCCGGGCAACCCAGTCGTCCGGACGACCACCACCGACGCGGGGGGCTACTACCTGTTCACCGGGCTGGACGCCGGCACCTACAACCTGGTCGAGGCCCTCCCGGCCGGCTACCTGGCGCCGAGGAATGGCATGACCTCGATCACCGGGATCGCCCTCGGGGCGGGATCGTCCAACATCGTCAACAACTTCGCCGCGTCGCCGCCCGCGTCGCTCTCCGGGTCGGTTTATCTCGACGACAACCGCGACGGGGTGTACCAGCCGGGCGAATTCGGGATCGCCCACGCGACGATCACCCTGGTCGGGTCCGACGACCTGGGCCGGGCGTCGACCCTCCGGACGACGACCGACGACTACGGCCAGTACCGTTTCGATGGCCTCCGGCCCGGGATTTACGCGATCCAGCGGGCCCCGGTCTCGATCTTCGCCGACGGGGCCGCGACGGCCGGGACCCTGGGCGAGTCCGCGTCGCCCGACGCGATCGCGGGGATCGCGGTGGGCGCCGGCCATCGGGGCTCCGGCTCCAACTTCGGCGAGTTCGTCATCCCGGCCTGCAAGCTGAACACGCCGGCTTTCCGGGCCGCGCCGGCCTCGGGACCGCGCCCCTTCGGCCCGGTCGCTTTCGGCGGCCAGGGGGCGCCGGGGACCGGCTTCGATCCCTCCCTCCCCCAGATCAGCCGCTACCCGCCCACCCTGGTCGGGGAATACCAGGCCGAGCGGGCCAATCCGGTCGGGCCAAACCGTCATCAAGCCCCCGTCCACCTCGCCCGGGGGGCCGCCCACGGTCCGCATGCCCTCGACCGCGTGGTCCAGTCCCATCCCCGGGGGACCGCGGCGCATCCCAGGTCGGCTCCCCGCGCCCGGTGATGGATCGATCCTTTCGCATCCCGCGGGGGAGATTCGCGACGATCCGGGGGATGGTCGATCGGCGATGGGGGGCGTACAACGTCCTGCTTGCCGCCCATCGACCCCCCGGACGACACGATGTCCCAGCCTGGTCCCCTCGAATGGCCCCCGACGCGCGCCGAGGCCCTCCGCCGCCTCGACGACTTCTTGCCTCGCGCCGGGCGCGATTACGCCGAATCGCGGAATTACGACCTCGGCCCGGGCGACCGCTCGAACGTCTCGGCCCTCTCGCCGTACCTCAGGCATCGGCTGCTCACCGAGCAGGAGGTCGTCGCCGCCGCGATCGATCGGCACGGCCCGAGATCCGCCGAGAAGTTCATCGGCGAGACCTGCTGGCGGACCTACTGGAAGGGCTGGCTGGAACTCAGGCCGGGCGTCTGGTCCGACTATCGGGCCGAGGTCCGGAGGCTGGTCGATTCGCTCGATCGCGACCGCTCGCTCCGGGCCGGGTTCGAGGCCGCGACCTCGGCAGATTCGGGGATCGGCTGCTTCGACTCGTGGGCCAGGGAGGTGGTCCAGGTCGGGTACTTGCATAACCACGCGCGGATGTGGTTCGCCAGCCTCTGGATCTTCACGCTCAAGCTCCCCTGGGCGCTCGGGGCCGACTTCTTCCTCCGCCACCTGATGGACGGTGACCCGGCCTCGAACACGCTCTCCTGGCGGTGGGTCGCGGGCCTCCAGACCAAGGGCAAGACATACCTGGCCACGGCGGGGAACATCGCCCGGTTCACCGAAGGCCGGCTGAAGCCCACGGGACGGATGGCCGCCGTCGCCGGGCCGGTCGAAGGCCCGCCCGTCCCCGCCTGGCGACCGCTCCTCGCCCCGGACGAGCCCGACGCCCGGCGCCCCTACGCGCTCCTCCTGACCGAGGAAGACCTGGCGATCGAGTCGCTCGACCTTCCCCCCGGGCCCCCGGCGGGCGTGGCCGGCGTCCTCGCCACCGAGGGGCGGTCACCCCTCGAAGTCGATGCGCTGGTGGGCCGGTTCGAGGAGGGGGCCATGACCGATGCCCTGGCCCGCGCGGGCTCCCGGTTCGGCGTCCCCGCCGTCCGGCTCGAAGGGGACGGGATCGAAGCCGTCAGGTCCTGGGTCGCCGGCCTCGGGGTCGACCAGGTCGTGACCCCCTTCGTCCCGGTCGGCCCCGCTCGCGAGCGGCTCGAACCCCTCCGGACGGCGCTGGATCGAGGCGGAATCCGGCTGGTCCAGGTCCGGAGGCGCTGGGATGAAGAACTCTGGCCGCATGCGACGGCGGGCTATTTTGCCTTCAAGAAGGGGCTGGAAGCCACCCTGGCCCGGCCGGGATTGATCCATTGAGCGACCTTCCATGAAGGATGAGTCGGGTTTCGTCGGCCGCGATGGCGGCCGACGCTCGTCGGATCGGGCCGGCCCGTGCCCCATCCCCACGCTCGCCGCGCGGGACGGACGCGACCGGAAACCGGCCGCCTGTTCGTGGTCCCGACTCGAATCCGTCATAATATTGGTCAACTTCTATAGCGGCTGCATACTGATGGCTGGTAGATTATCGCGATATGCTATAAGCCGGGCGTCCGCCCTGTTACCACCGAGACCCAGCCATGCCCCGCGTCAAGACGGCGAAGTATCCCACACCCGACGCCATCGAGCCCGAGGAGGAATCGCGCGATTACTCGGAGGAGCCCGAGGTCGACGAAGAACCGGGATCGGCCGAGGTCCCGAAGGCCGGCGGCAAGGCGATCAGCAAGGCCGAAGCCGTGAGGGACGCGCTCGCTCATGGCGAAGATTCCCCCGAGGAAGGCACCCGGTATATCAAGAATACCCACGGGATCGACATCACCCGGCAGATGTTCAGCAGCTACAAGGCGCAGCAGAAGGCCAGGGACGCCAAGAAGCAGGGCGACGCGGAGCCCGCGCCGGCGGCACCGACGTCGAGGAAGCGAGCGGCCACCATCGACGGCTTCCTCTCCTCGCCCTCGATGGCGCATCCCGCCGACAACAACTTGATCGAGTCGCTGGAGGCCCTGAAGCCATTGATCGCCCAGTACGGGCCGGACAAGGTCAAGCGGCTCGTCGACCTCCTGGGGTGAGATCGTGCGGCCCATCCATCGACGAGAGCTGCTGGGCCGGGCGGGCTCGCTGGGGAGCCTCGCTCTCGGGGCCCCGCCGGCCGCCGACGCCCCGCGCCCCCTCAGGGTGATCGTCGCCGGCGGTCACCCCGGAGATCCCGAATACGGATGCGGCGGCACCATCGCCCGCTACACGGACCTGGGTCACGCCGTCGTCCTGCTCTACCTGAACGACGGCGTGCCGGCCGGGAAGCCGAAGGACGGGGTCCGCGTCGCCGAGGCCGGGAAGTCGTCCGAGATCCTCAAGGCTCGGACGCTGTTCGCCGGCCAGGTCGACGGCGAGGCGGTGGTCGACCGGGCCCACTACGAGGCATTCCACAAGCTCCTGGAGCCCGAGCGGCCCGACGTCGTGTTCACGCACTGGCCGATCGACAACCACGCCGACCACCGGGCCATGTCGATGCTGGTCCACGACGCCTGGAGGCGCGCCGGGAGGCGGTTCGCCCTCTACTATTACGAGGTTTCCAACGGCGAAGACACCACGCAGTTCGCCCCCACCCACCATGTCGACATCACGGCCACCGAGCCGAGGAAGCGGCGGGCGTGCTTCGCCCACGCCAGCCAGTCGCCCGGGAAGTTCTACGCCTTACAGGAGCAGGTGACCCGGTTCCGGGGTTTGGAACGGGGCTGCCGGCACGCGGAAGGCTACATCCGCCACGTCCAGGGCCCCGACGTTCCGCTCCCGGCGGCCCCCTGAACGGCCCATGACGTCATTCGTGGCCCGGCGACGTCCCCTTTCCCGGGTCGGGGCGTCCGACCTTCGGCATGACGTCTTCGACCAGCCGGCGCAGGCTGTCGAGGACCATCCGGTGCTCCAATCCCGCCCATCGGACCTCGACGTTGGCGACGTCGAAGGGCACCTCCGCGTGCAAGGCGCGGAGCTGGCGGGCGACCGAGCCGGGGCCACCGACGATGAAGTTGATCGGGTGGGCGCACAAGGCCGCCGGGTCGTCGGGCTCGGGCGTCGCGGCGGGGATCTTGCCCTCCCGCCGGAACCGCCGCCAGAGCATCCGCAAGGCCGGCCCCGCGAGGTCGAAGGCCGCGCCGTCGTCCGGGCCGACGAAGACCGGGCGATTGGCGGCGATTAATCCTCGGCCGCCCGCCTCGCGGTAGGCCGCGGCGTACTGGCGGTACTGCTCGGGGGTCCGGAGGTGCGAGAACAGGACGTTGAAGCCGGATCGCCCGGCGATCCGGGCCGAGCCCGGGCTGTTCACCGCCAGCCAGCACCGCCCCGCGAGGTCGGCCGCCGGGATCGGCAAGGCTTGGGACCAGGCCGAGCGGATGGCCCGCAGGGCCTCCTCGAAGCGGGCGTGTCGGCCGGCCTCGTCCGCCTCGGGCCGGCCGAACAGGGCGGACTCCTCGGGCGTGCTCCCGCTCCCGAACCCGGCCGCCATCCGGCCGCCGGTGAGCGTGTCGGCGACCGCCACCTGCTCGGCGACGTCGAGCGGGTGGTGCAGGTTCAGGCACGTGATCGCGGTCCCCAGGCGGATCGACCGGGTCTGGCCGGCTAGGTGCAGCGCGAAGAGCAGGGGGGTGGGCAGGTGCCCCTGGTGCGCATGCGCGTGGTGCTCGGCGAACCAGGCATAGCCGACGCCCAAACGATCGGCGAGCCGGACCAGGTCGGCCACCTCGTCGAAGATCGCCGCCGACGGCCGGTCCGGCGGCCCTTCGAGGTGGTCGGTCAATCCGATCGTGAACATGCCGGGGCCCCCTGCATCCTCGATGTTGGCGACGCTTCGTCGATCATTCGCCTGCTTTCGCGTCCACTTGTTCCCCCGGGTGGAAGAACGCCGCCAAGAGAATCGCCGCGAACAAGGAGATGCCGAACGGCACGAGGAAGAGCCGGTGATAATCGACGACCGTGATGACCTCGCCGGGGACTTCCCACTTGCTCGAGAAGACGTCGCCCAGGCCGCCCCAGAGGAAGCCGGAGGCGAACTGCGAGATCCCCAGGATCATCAGGTTGAAGAGCCCTTGGGCGCTGGTCCGGACGTCGTGGGGGAAATGGGCGTCGACGAAGATGTAGACCGTCGCGAAGAAGCAGGCGTAGGCGAACCCGTGGACCACGTTGACGGCGATCACCGGCCAGACCAGGTCGGGGTTGCCGATCGCGTAGACCCCGAACCGGACCGCCTGGCTGAGGATGCCGAGGATCAGGGTCTTCCGCCAGCCGAGCCGCTTGATCAGGGCGCCCAGCATCGCCATCGCGACGACCTCCATCGCCTGGCCGATGCTCATCGCCGGGGCGATCCAGTTTTCCGGGACGCCGATCGACTGGAGGTAGCGGCTGGTCCAGAAATAATAGCCGTAGTGGACCAGCGAGTCGAAGAAGGTGACGACGAACAGGACCAGGAGGCTCGGCCGGGCCAAGAGCTTGATCGCCTCGAACGGGGCGAACGCCTCGCCCCGGCGGGCCGACGGGGGGGTGTGCGGCAAGAAGAGGCTGAAGGCCGACAGGGCCAGCGATGCGATCCCGGAGACGAGGAACGTGCCGGTGAGGGCCGCCTCCATCGCCGGGCCGGTCTTCAGGGTCGACAGCGCCGCGCCGAGCCAGGGGACGACCCCCCCGGCCTGGGCCCTCTCGGGGACCCGGGCCCAGTCGATCGGGATGAAGATCAAGGGCCAGGCCGCCGCGACCCAGCCGACCGACCCCCAGAGCCGGACGGCGCCGAAGTCCTTGCGGGCGTCCTCGGCGTGGGCGAAGACGATCGCGTTGGCGACCGACAGCGTCGGGACGTAGAAGAAGCAGTGCAGGAGCATCAGCCCGAAGAACGGCCAGAACGTCTTGACGTAGGCCAGGCCCAGCATCGCCAGGCCGCCGATCAGGTGGCTGATCGCCAGGAATTTCTCCTGCGCCAGGTAGCGGTCGGCGAGCTGGCCGCCGAAGAACAGCCCGGTGACCGAGGCGATCCCGAAGGCGTTGAAGATCCAGGCTTGTTCGAAGCCGGAGAACTTCAGGTAGCGGCCGCCCATGTACAGGCCCAGGAGCGGGAACCACGCCCCCTTGATGAAATACTCCAGGAAGAACATCACGCACAGCCTCGGCCGGCCCGTCGCGATCATCGGCGAGGCCCTCGGTTCGCGGGAAGGGGGAAGGGGGAAGGGGCGGGGCCACGTCGACGGCCGGGGGAGGGGGCCTCGGTCGGGAGTCCTTGACGACTCCGGCGGGCCCATTGTCGCCCGATCGCGGCCCGGGTCAAGCCGGGCGCGACGGGGCCCAGGGTCGATCGGTTCTTCAAGCTGGGTCGGGAGACGGATGGTGGATTCCGAAGATCTCGGATTTCAGGGGGCCAGTCTTCCCTCGTCCCGAGGCCGTCTGAAATCGGAGATGCTGGCAATCTGGCATCCCGCGGATTGACGAACCAAACGACCCTGCGACGGGGCCTCGCGGGCCGCGTCGAACGTCGCGATCCCGCCGCGTCATTCGTCCCGTTTCCCGACCGCCTCCCCGGCGGGCTATGACGCGGCCCCGGGGCGGGTTATCATGGGGAAAATGGACCCGATCGCCTTCCGGGACCCGGGAGTTGCCGAGCGTGCGAATGCCCTCATGCCGGATGGCCTGCCTCGTCGCCCTCCTGGCCCCCACCGCCGCGGCCGGCGAGGGGGACAAGGCGGCCCATCTCCCGGTCTTGCGGCCGGTCGTCCGCCCCGAGGTCCCCTCGGGGTTGACCGGCTCGACGAACCCGATCGACGCCTTCCTCGCGGCGGGGCATGAGGCCGGGGGCCTCAAGCCGGTCGGACCAGCCGACCGGCGGACGCTCCTCCGGCGCGTCACGCTCGACCTGGTCGGGCTCCCGCCCACGCCCGAGGAGCAGGACACCTTCCTCCGCGACGACGCCCCGGACGCCTACGAGAAGGCGGTCGACCGGCTCCTCGCCTCCGAGCAGCACGGCGTCCGCCACGGGCGGCACTGGCTCGACGTCCTCCGCTACGCCGACGTCGACGAGCGGATGGTCGCCGCGCCCGGGATTCACCATTGGCGCGATTGGGTGATCCGCTCCCTCAACGACGACCTGCCCTATGACCAGTTCGTCCGGGCCCAGTTGACCGGCCACCGGTCCACCTCGCGGACCCAGATGTCGGCCACCGGAGTCCGCTCGCGGGTCGAGCCCCGGGCCGACGACCAGTTCGCGCTGGGGTTCCTGGCGCGCGGCGCCGTCATCCGCGACGGCAAGGACGCCCGGGAATTCGCGATCGCCGCCGTCGAGACGGTTTCCGCCGCCTTCATGGGGCTGACCGTCGCCTGCGCCAAGTGCCACGACCACAGGTACGACCCGATCAAGCAAACCGACTTCTACGCCATGAAGGCGCTGTTCGACCCCCTGGTCCTGAAAAAGGTGACGCTGGCGACCGCCGCCGAGGTCGTCGCGGCCGGGCGGGCGACCGACGAGGCCGACAGGAAGCGGGCGGCGATCGAGGGGCCGATCGAAGCCCTGATCGCCCCCTACCGGGCCAAGCTCCGCGAGGACCGCGTGGCCATGCTCCCGGCCGAGGTCCAGGCCATCATCCGCAAGCCCGAGAAGGCCCGCTCGGCCCCGGAACGGAAGGTCGCCGACGACTATTTCCCGATCCTCCGGATCGACACCGGCAAGATCCTCGAAGTCCTGTCCGAGGCCGATCGCCGCCAGTACCGGGATCTCCGGGCGAAGCTCCCGCCGGCCGGCGACCGCCCGGGGGCGTCGCTCCCGGCCTTCTGGACCGTCGCGGTCGACCCCAAGAAGGAGCTGGAAAAGAGCTACATCCTGACCAGCGGCGACCCCGACCGGCCCGAACCGGAGCACGAGGTCGGGCCCGGCTGGCCGTTCGCCCCCGCCCACGTCGAGTTCCCCGAGGGGCGGGTCGAGGCCTTCTCCGACTGGCTGACCGCCCCCGAAAACCCGATGTTCGCCCGGGTGGCCGTCAACCGGCTCTGGCAATGGCACTTCGGCGAGGGGCTGCGCAAGGTCCCGAGCGACTTCGGGACCCTGGGCGGGACGCCGGCCAACCCCCAACTCCTCGACTGGCTGGCCGCCGAGTTCGCCGGGCGTGGGTTCCGGATGAAGGACATTCACCGGCTGATCGTCACCTCCGACGCCTACAAGCGGGCCTCGGACGTCGACCCGGCCCGGTCGAGCCTCGAGATCGCCGCCGACCCGGGGAACGCCCGCCTCTGGCACTTCCCGCTCCGCCGGATCGAGGCCGAGCCGATCTGGGACGCGGTCTTCGCCGCGGCCGGGGACCTGGATCTGACGGTGGGCGGCCCGTCCTTCGACGTCGGCGGGCGGCGGGGCGGCGGCCGGGGGCCCGCCCGCCGGGGGGCCTACATGGTCCGCGGCTACGCGACCGACCGCGAGGTCGTGCCCAACTTCCTCCAGGCGTTCGACGTCGACGACGGCCGCGCCCCGTGCCCGGTCCGGACCCGGACCGTCACCGCCCCCCAGGCCCTGTTCCTGATGAACGGCGAGGTGGTCGACGCCGCCTCCGCCAAGTTCGCCGACCGGCTCAGGCGCGAGTCCGGCGGCGACCTCGGGGCCGCCGTCGACCTCGGCTATCGGGTCGCCGTCGCCCGCCCCCCTTCGGAGGCGGAACGGGCCGCCTCGCTGGCGTACCTGGAAGGGGACGCGGGGCGATTGAAGGGCTTCGCCTGGCTTTTGTTCAACCTGGACGAGTTCCTTTACGCGAGGTGATCCGTGATGGGCGGTCCGCCATTGTTTCCGTGCGGCCGTGTGTCGCGGCGTGGATTTCTTCACCAGGCCGGCGGCGGCTTCTTCGGGCTCGCGATGGGCGCGCTCTGGGCCGAGGCGGGCGAGATCAAGGACGCCGCCTTGCGCGGGCCGCACTTCCCGCCCCGGGCGAAGTCGGTCATTTTCCTGTTCATGTGCGGCGGCGTCAGCCACATCGACACCTTCGACCCCAAGGACAACAAGTGGGCCGGCAAGCTGATCGACGCGGTCGGGTTCGGCGACAACGGGGCCGAGATGCGCCGGCCGGTCATCCCCTGCCGCCGGACGTTCACCCGGCATGGCCGGTCCGGGACCCCGGTCTCGGACTGGTTCCCCCACGTCGGCGGCGTGATCGATGACGTCGCCGTGGTCCGGTCGATGTGGTGCCACGAGGGGAACCACTTCCCGGCCGTGATCGAGACCTGCACCGGGCACCGGGGCCGGCAATTCGACCACCCGACCTTCGGGGGCTGGGTCTCCTACGCCCTGGGGACGGCCAACAAGAACCTGCCGACGTTCGTGAGCCTGGGCCGGGCGTCGTCGCCCGTCCAGTTGACCGGCGGCTATCTCGGCGCGGGGGTGGCCGCCACCCCGTTCCAGCCGGGAGGAACGCCGATCCCCAACCTCAAGCCCCCCCAGGGCGGGACCGCCGCCGGGCGCGATCGCCAGATGGAAACGCTCCAGGAGCTGAACCGCGAGTTCCGCGAGCGCCACGCCATCAACTCCGACATCGCCGCCCGCGCCGGGGCCTACGAGCTGGCCGCCCGAATGCAGCTCGCCGCGCCCGAGGTCGTCGACCTGTCCAAGGAGCCCCAGCACGTCCGCGACCTGTACGGGATCGGCGAGGCCGCGACGGACGACTTCGGCCGGCAACTCTTGCTGGCGCGCCGGCTCTCGGAGCAGGGCGTCCGGTTCGTCCAGGTTTGCCACGCCGGGGGCGGCAACGGCGGCTGGGACGCGCACGGCGACATCGAGACCCACGCCCCCCTCTGCCGGGCGACCGACAAGCCGATCGCCGGCCTGATCCGCGACCTCAAGCGGCGCGGGATGCTCGACGAGACCCTGGTCGTCTGGTCGAGCGAGTTCGGCCGGAGCCCCTGGTCGCAGAACACCACCGGCCGCGACCACAACCCCCGGGGCTATTCCGCCTGGCTGGCCGGGGGCGGGGTCAAGGGCGGGGTCGTCCACGGGGCCACCGACGACGTGGGCTACAAGGCGGTCGAGGACCCGCACTATTACAGCGACCTCCACGCCACCATCCTCCACCAGCTCGGCCTGGACTACGAGAAGATGCAGGTCCCCGTCCTCGGCCGGACCATGCGCCTGGTGGAGGATGACGACTCCGATGGGCCGATCCGGGCGATCCTGGCCTGATCGCCCGGCCTGGCCCCTTCCAATACTCGTGGGATCATCCCCACCCAGGACCGGCGGCGACGCGCGGCCGTTCCTCCGCGAGGTGACCGGGAGCGTCGCATCCCCTGCCGGCCCGGGCCGCGGCGCCTGACCAACTCGCTCCCTCAAGAATCGACCGGCCACGGCCACGGCCCCGGCACGGTCCGCCGCCCGCCGTCCTCGGTCTGGCCAAGTCGGGATTCCTCGCGCGGGGCTCAAGACGCAACGAAGGTCCCGCCTGGTTGCACCGGGAGGCGGGCGGCGGGCCGTGACGGGGACGGACTCCTCGGTCGGCCGGGTGGCCCGGGCCTTTCGGCGTGGGGCCACCCGGCGAATCCACCGCTCGTCAGCCGCCCCGGGCCAGGTATCCCTGCATCTCCATGAGTTCGCGGCTTTGGGTCGAGACGATCTGGGCGGTCAGTTGCTTCAGGCCCGGCTGGGCGACCCGGCCGTTGGCCTCGGCCGCGCCGATCATGCCCATGCCGTCGCCCTGGATCGCCCTGGTGTGATGGTCGGTCATCATCGTCAGGAACGCGACGTTGAAGGCGTTGCCCCGCCGCGATCCCAGGGCCTTGAGGTCATTCAACGCGGCGGCGTCCTTGCCGGGCCGGTAATTGCGGACGCCGTCGACGGCCAGATAGCGCTGCATCCGGGCGATCTCCGGCCGCTGCTCGGAGATGATCCGCCGGGCCAGATCCTTGACCTGGGGGTCGGTGGCGTAGCGGAGGGCCAGCTTCGACATGTCGATGGCCATCTGGTGATGCGGGACCATGCCCTTCAGGAAGTTGACCTCGTAGCCGACCGTGGCCCGATCGGGCCGGGTCGTGGCCAACGCGCGGACGGTCGCGTTCGCGACGACCGCCGCGGGGGCGTGCATGGTCGCGGCGGCCCCGCTCAGGGCCAGACGATCTTCGAGCGGGCCGAGACTTTCGGGGCGGAACGTGTGTCGCTTGCGCACGGGAGAGGGTCCTTTTTGATCCTCGATCGCGGATCATTCGCGGCCGTGAGAGGGCGGAGGTTGGCGGGTGAGCGAGTGGGGACGACCTCCGGGCGACTCCGTCCCCACCCCCGGGTTGCTCAGTGGGCGTGGTCGTGCCCATCTTTCGAGGAGGGCGCCGGGGACGACGACCCGAGGTACTTGTCGGGGTCGGCCTGGATCTCCTTGAGGCAACCCTTGCAGCAGATGAAGGTGGATTGATTCCCGCGCGTGACCTTGAGGGCGCCTCCCATGTCGTTCAAGTCATCCTTGCTGACCGGGCACGTCTTCAGCGCCGCGACGGCCTTCTCGTCGGCCTTCGTCGCCTTGACGACGACGATCTCATTGGTCGCGGCCAGGGCGAAGGGGGTCGTGAACGTCGCGGTGGGCTCGGCGGCTTCGGGCAGGCCGGCGACCTTGAAGGCGACCTTCGCGCCGGTGACCGGGACCTTGCTCAGGTCGATGGTCGCCTGGAGGGACGTCGTCGCCTTGCCGGGGACCGCGGGGGTCGGGGCGAGCTTCTGCTCGAACCAGGGTTTGGGCGAATCTGGGTGATAGAACGTCGCGGTCCCGCTCAGGCGCGAGGCGTCGAGCGCCTTGTCCTCGTGGGTCCTCGGGTAGAGCTTGAGGCCGTCCTTGGCGAAGACGGCCTCGAAGTGGTATTCCTTCGTCATGGCGACCTTGCCGCCGTGCGGCGGCGCGCCGTGCTTGTGCCCCTCGTGGGCCGAGGCCGCGACGACGAAGCCCAGGGCGAGGGCCGACCCGATCGTGGTGAAGATCTGGACTTTCCGCGGTCGCATGGGCGAACTCCTTCCGGAAGTGGTGGTGACGGCGACGGTCGCCGCCATCTCGGGGATGTCCCCCGCCCGTGAGCCCTCGGGCGGGCGAGTTGTCGGGTTGGCTCAGTGGACGTGGCCGCCCATCGCCTTGACCATCTCGCGGCACGTCTTGGCGCACTTGCGCAGCGCCGCCACGAAGACCTTGATGTCGGGAGCGTCGACCTTCTCGCAGGCGGCGATGCAGTCGTCACAGCACTCGGCGCACGCCTGGCAAGTGTGGACCATCAGCGGGCTCATGCGCGCGACCATCTTGCCCGCCGTGGAGCAAACGTCGCCGCAATCGACGCACAGGCTCAACGCCTTGAGGTGATCCATCTTCCCGCCCTCGACCTGCTTGAAGCAGTGGTGAAAGGCGTGGTTGCACGCCTTTTCGCAATCGAAGCAGGCTTCCGCGCACTGCTCATGGATGTTGCCCTTGCCGCCTTGGGCGGCGTGAGCCTCGCCCCCGGTGACGGCGACGAGCCCGGCGGCGGTGGCCCCCAGGACTCCCAGCAGTTCTCGACGCTGCATGATGCTCTCCTCCTCGGTGGTCTTCCTGGCTTGCCCATGCGGGTTGGCGTCGTCTTCGGGGGACCGTCTCGGCGCCCCCGTTTCCTCCCCGACCGGCCCGCATGGCCTGGACCCGATCGGAGGAGTGTTTCGCGTCCTGGGCGGTCGATCCCGCCTCGTCGGCCCCCCCGGTCTCGACCGGCCCGGGTCGATCGAGGGCTTCATCCGTTCGATCAATGGACCGGGGCGGGCGGGGCGATCCGGGCCGGAGCGGCCAGCCCGTTGAGGGCGCCCCGGCGATGGATCTTGGCCCAGCGCCGCTTCTGGACGGCGAAGTAGAGCACGGGCAGGAAGACGTCGATGACCTCGTCGGCGATCAGGAGGCCGCCGAGGACCGGCGCCGCCATCGGCCGGATCACCTCGGCACCGACGCCCGTGGCCCAGAGCATCGGCGCGATCGAGATGATCGCCGCCCCCTCGGTCAGGAGCTTGGGCCGGAGGCGGTGGATCGCCCCTTCCAGGATCGCCTGCCGGAGTTCGGCGACCGAGCCGATCCGCTCCAGCCCGCCGCGGTCTTCGATCGCCTCGCGGAGGTAGACCAGCATCACCACGCCGGTCTCGACCGCCATCCCGAAGCAGGCGATGTAGCCGACCTGCACGGCCACGCTGAACTTGAAGCCGAACAGCCACTGGAAGATCGCCCCCCCGGCCAGCGCCCCCAGGACGCTGGTCATCATCAGCAAGGCGTCGGTCCAGCTCTTGTGGGTCAGGTAGAGGATCAGGATGATGACCGCGATCACGGCGGGGAAGACCAGCCGCAACGTCTTATTGGCCCGGATCTGGTGCTCGAACGTCCCGGTCCATTCCAGGTACATCCCCGGGGCCAGCTTGATCATCCCCCGCGCGATCTTCTCCCGGACGACTCGCTGGGCCTCCTCGACGAAGCCGACCAGGTCGCGCTCCTCGCGGACCCGCATCTGGACGTAGGCGCGGAGCAGGCCATTCTCGCTCTTGATCATCGACGGCCCCTCGGACACCCGGACGTCGGCGACCGACGACAGCGGGACCTGCATCGGTCGGGGCGAGCCGGGGCCGCCGGGGGGCGCGGGGGCGGACATCCCGCCGTCCATCCCGCCGCCTTTGCCGGCGGCTTGGCCCGCCTCGGGGCCCATCCCCCGGCCGGTCACCAGGATGTTCTTGAGGGCCTCGACGTCGTCCCGGTAGTCGCGGGCGTAGCGGACCCGGACCGGGTAGCGCTCGCGGCCTTCGACGGTCATGGTCAAGGGGCGACCGCCCATCGCGACCTCGACGACGTCCTGGACGTCGCCGACGTTGATCCCGTAGCGGGCGGCCTTCTTGCGGTCGACCTTGATCTCGACGTACCCCTTGCCGGTGACCTGGTCGGGGAACACGTCGGCCGCCCCCCGGACGGTCCGGAGGACCCCGGCGACCTCCTGGCCGACGCGCTGGATGTCGTCGAGCTTGGTGCCGAAGACCTTGACGGCGACCGGGAGCCGGACCCCGGTGGACAGCATCTCGATCCGGTTGGCGATCGGCTGGGTGAAGCTCGGCCCCCAGCCGGGCATCGGCAAGGCCGTGCCCATCTCCTCGACGAGGTCGGCCTTGGTCTTCCGCCAGAGCAAGAGCCGGTCGGCGAACGGCCTTTCCAGCGTGGCCCGGAGGGCTTGCACCTCGTCCGGCCCCGGTTCCCGCGCGGCCTGCTCGCGGTCGCGAGCCGACCTCATCAACGCATCGAGGGCCGACCAGGTCGTGACCCCGACGGCCCGGTCGAAGACCTCCCAGTTGAGCGACTTCATCCGCTCCTTGAGCCGACGGTCGTGGTCGGCGGCCAGGTGATCGGCGACCCGGGAAAATAGGGTCGGCCGGGCGAACCCCAGGACGTCGCCGGCCGCCTCGGTGGCCCGCTCCAGGGGGGGCGGGGTCGGCGTGAGCAGGTCGGGGCGGTCGCGCAAGGCCCCGATCTCGACCAATCGGCGGGAGGCCGCGCGGACCAGCTCCCCGACGTCGTCGGGGAGGACCCGGACGGCGAGGCGGTCGCCGTGGGTCTTCGCCAGCGCCCCGACCAGGGCCTCGCGTTCGGCCGCGGTCGGCCTCCGGGCCAGCGAGGCGGGCGCGACCCGCCCGATCAGGGCGTCGATCGCCTCGCCGACGAGCGCCCGGCCCAGGTCCGGCCGGAATTCCGCGAGCCGGCGCGCGGCGAGGTCGCGGAGGGTCTCGTCGACCTTGCCGGCGACGTCCATCGCCGCCTCGCTCACCAATCCGTCGGATTCCTCGACCGAGGCCGGGCGGCGGACCAGCCCCTTCGCCACCAGGGCGTCGAGGGTGGCCCGCGCCTGGGCCGTGGCGTCGTCGAACCGGAGCTTGCGCTTGGGCCAGGCCTCGTGGTCATGGAGGTTGATCATCGTCTCGACCATGTCGAGCGGCGAGGGGTCGGTCGGCGTCTCGGCCCGGCCCGCCTTGCCGACGACCTGCCAGACCTCCGGGAACCCGCGCAAGACCTCGTCGCGGACCCGAAGATCCCGGGTCACCTCGGCGATCGAGGCCCGGGGAACCGTCGTCGGCATCTCCAGGATCGTCTGTTCGTCGAGGTCGGGCATGAACTCCCGGCCGAGCCTGGTGCTCGCGACGTACCCCAGCCCCAAAATGATCGCGAACAGCCAGCAGACCAGCGTCGTCCGGTCCATCAACCAGGAGAGCATCGGCTTGAAGATCTCGATCATCGTCCGGACCAGCCAGTTCTCCTCTTCCGACTTGATCCGCCCCCGGAGGAAGATCGGGATCAACGCCGGGACCAGCGTGATCGAGAGGATCGCCACGCCCACCAGCGCGAACGTCTTGGTGTAGGCCAGCGGGTGGAACAGCTTCCCCTCGCGGCCGGTCAGCGCGAACACCGGCAAGAACGAAAGGATCGTGATGAGGACCGAGAAGAAGATCGGCCGGCCCACCGTCCGGCACGCCTTGATGACGATCTCGGTGGTGTCGCCGGTGATCCGCTCGCGGCCGAAGTGGCGGGTCAGGTGGTGCGCCGCGTTCTCGCCCATCACGACCGCCTGGTCGATCAGGATGCCGACGCTGATCGAGATCCCGGCCAGGCTCATGATGTTCGACGACATCCCGAAGGTCCGCATCATCAGGAAGCTGAACAAGATCGCCATCGGCAGCGTGACCGCCACCACGAAGGCGTTGCCGACGTGCCCCATCACCAGGAGGATGGCGACCGCGCAGACGATCAGCTCTTCCTTGACCGTCCCGCTCACGGTCTCGAGCGCCTGGCGGATCAGCGGGGTCCGGTCGTAGAACGGGACGATCCGGACGCCCTCGGGCAGCCCCGCCTGGAGCGTGGTGATCTTGTCCTTGACCCGCCGCGTGACCTCCAGGGGGTTCTCGCCGTACCGCATCAGGACCACGCCGCCGACGGCCTCCTTGCCGTTCTTCTCCAGGACGCTCCGGCGGAAGGCGGGCCCCACCTGGACGGCGCCGAGCATCCCGACGTCGATCGGCGTGCCGTTGTTGCGCTGCCCGACCACCGTCTCGCGGATGTCGTCGAGGTTCTCGATCCAGCCGATCGAGCGGATCAGGTACTCGGCGTTCCCCTGGTGGATCACCCGGCCGCCGACCGACGAGTTCGACCGGGCGACGGCCGAATACACCTCGCCCAGGCTGACCCCGTAGGCCCGGAGCTTGTTGGGATCGAGGTCGATCTGGTACTCGCGGGGCGCGCCGCCGACGCTGGCGACCTCGGCCACCCCCGGGACGCTGTTGAGCTGGTAGCGGACGTACCAATCCTGGAGCGACCGGAGTTCGCTCAAATCCTTGCCGTCCCCCTCGACGGTGTACCAGAAGATCTGGCCGACCGCCGTGGCGTCCGGGGCCAGGTAAGGGGTCACGCCCTGGGGCAGGAACGTGGTCGCGATCGACAGCTTCTCCGACACGCGCTGGCGGGCGAAGTAGTAGTCGGTGGCGTCGTCGAAGATGATGGTGATCATCGAGAAGTTGAACTCGCTCGACGACCGGACGACCTTGACGCCGGCGAGCCCCTGGAGGTTGACCGAGAGCGGATAGGTGACCTGGTCCTCGATCTCCTGGGGGCTCCGGCCCATCCAGTCGGTGAAGACGATGACCTGGTTCTCCGACAGGTCGGGGATCGCGTCCACCGGCATCGTCATCAGGGCGCGGAAGCCCGCGACCCCCAGCGCCATCGAGGCGAGGATGACGAGGTAGCGGTTGCGGATCGACCACTCGATGATCGACTCGATCATGGCCCGCCCTCCGTCCGGATCAGTGCCTGTGGGTCGCCGAGGGCGGGACGACGGCCGACCGGGCCGGGGCCTCGGCGTGGGCGGGGACCGGGGCGGGCGGAGCGCCGCCCCCGGCCGACCCCGGGTTGATCCGGCTCTCGGCGTCGATCAGGAACGTGCCGGCCGCCGCCACCTTCTCGCCGGGGGCCAGCCCTTCCAGGACCGGGAAGCGGTCGCCGATCCGCCGGCCGAGGACGACGACCCGGCCCTCGAAGACGCCCGGCTCGGCCTCGACGTAGACGATCGTCCGGTTGCCCGTGTCGATCACCGCCGACTCGGGGACGCTGAGGACCTCGTCCCGGGGCCGGGGGGCGAGCCGGGCCAGGTACTTCGCCGGCTGGGCCTTCAGCTTCGGCGGGCAGGCGCCGCAGCAGGTCCAGACTTTCCGCCCCTCGACGTCGGTCGCGATCGGGTCGCCCATCGCCCCGAGCTTCAACCGGGTCACCGGGCAGGTCTCCTGCTCCTCCACGGTCAGGCTCGCCGGGTGGGCCCGATAACCCTCCGGGCGCCCGGCCGCGATCCGCGACCGGAACGCGGGGGTCTCGGCCATCGGCGTCTTCAAGGTCACGGCGGCGAACATCCCGGGCCGGAGCCGGTTGCCGGGGTTTTCCAGGTCGAACCGGACCTCGACGGTCCGGGTGGCCGGGTCGAGGGTCGGCTGGATGAACGCGAGCGTGCCCGGGAAGGTTTCGCCGGGGAACGCCTCGACGGTCGCCACGGCCGGCTGCCCCTCGCGGACCAGGCCCATCTGGTGCTCGAAGACCTGGGCCTGGACCCAGACGTGGGCCAGGTCGGCGACCTCGAACATCGGGAAGCCCTCGCCGACCTCCTGGCCCGCCACGACGTTCTTCTTGACCACGGTCCCGCCGATCGGCGACAGGATCGGCACCTTGAAGTCGGCCTTGCCCTCGCGGAGGATCGCGTCGACCTGGCCCTGGGTGATCCCCCACCGCTTCAACTTCTCGGTCGACAGCCGGACCATGTCGACCCGGTCGCCCAGCAGCGCCCGGGCCGCGGCGGACTGGGGCGGGGCCGAGGCCCGCTCGGAGCGGCGGGCCATCAAGAGTTCCTGGACCGCCTGGGCCAGCTCGGGATTGTAGAGTTCGGCCAGCGGCTCGCCCGCCTTGACCACCTTGCCCGTGTAGTCGGCGTACAGGGTCTCGACCCGCGACCGGCCGGGGACCTTGGAGGCGATGCTGGCCAGCCGCCGTTCGTCGAAGCCGACGTTGCCCACTGTCGTCAGCGAATCCGCCAGCGGGGCGTATCCGACCTCGGCGGTCCGGATGCCGGCCTGGACGACCTGTGCCGGGTTCAACGCGACGTGGGCGGTCACCCCCTCGGCCAGAGCGGCCTTTTCCCCCTTCTTCCGACGGGCCAGGGACATCCCGCAGATCGGGCACGAGCCGGGCTCGTCCTGGACGACGCTCGGGTGCATCGGGCAGTAATACTCGACGCCCGAGGCGGTCGCGTGCCGCTCGGCTTCGGGTCGCATCCACTTGTCATAGCGGTTCGCGATCGTGTCCCAGTACGCGAACCCCAGCCCGGTGATCGCCATCAGGGCGACGAACCGGAGCCGAAGCTCGACCACCTTGACGACCAGCCGGAACTTCCGCCAACGAGTCAGGGGCGGCCCGTCCACGGGGGCGAGTTCGGGCGGCGCGGCTGGATCGGCCGGGCCCGGGAGGCCATTGGAGGACATGCGACGACTCCCCACGCCGGGTCGGGGCGTACCCCGGCCGGCGAGAATCCGCGAAGGAAAACCGTGACGAGGACGGCGCGGGGTCGGGCGCGCGAGGGGCGTCGAAGGGGCATCCCGTGCCGTGGACGGGGTGCGGACGCCGATCGGGCGCGAGACGGGGCGTCTCGGCGCGGGGAGCGTTTAAATCCGGAGTCGGGAGATGAGGAACGAGAGGGGAAAGCTCGGCGGGCTGCCGGTGGGCGGGACGGACCGGGCGAACGAACCCGGAGCATAGGGGACGAAGGCCGTCGCGACCGACGCCTCGTCGGCCCGTTCGGGGCGCCGCTCGCGGGAGGATGATTCGGGCTTCGAGGCGGGGGCGGCCGGCGTGTCGGCTCGACACCCGCAAGGTCGATCCGACGCGGCCAGGCGGACCCCGCTCGCGATCGAGGGGTCCTGGGGCCCGGCCGAAGCGGGGCGGGGATCGGCCTTCGCCGGGCAGCAGCAGCAATCCGCCGGGGTCGGCGCGACGCAGCAGGCCTTGCGGGCCTCGGATGCCCCGCTCGTCGCGCGGGCCGACGCCTCGCCTACCATCGAGAGCATCCCCACGATCGCCGCGAGGGCGATCCCGGAGGCTCGGAGGTGGTGGCGAAGCGTTCGCATGTTCGCGGCACTCGGTTCGGGCGACGACGATCCGACGACGATCCTCTATCGAGGAAGTATAGCGGGTCCGCCCGTCCGGGCAAGCCCACTCGCGGGCCGATCACACGCCCCCTCAAGCGGGGAAGGTCCCGTTCAAAATTGATCGGCGCCGATCACTTCGCCGCCCGCCCGCGAGCCCAGTCCTTGGTAGATGGTCGGGTCGATGCTGAGCTTGATGAACTTCACCGAGCCGTCGGCGAACAGATAGTTCGACCCCCCGGCATGATAGCTCGTCGAGTCGCGGTCGTCGAACTTCGGGCTGTTGATGAGATACGCGGCCTGGAACAGCGTCGTGTGGGCGTGGTCGTCCACCGGGTTTTCCTTGATCGCGCCGGACCAGACGGTTTCCAGGTCGTAATGATTGGTCGACCCGATGATGGTCAAGTAGACGGCGTTGGTGCGTTCGCCGCCGGCCAGCGTCTGCGAAAGGCCATCGGTCACATCGGCGAACCGGATCTGGCTGTTCCGGCTGAACAGGCCCAGCCGGTCTTCGGGGACGATGTCCATGTCGTTCGGCCCGAAGCTCCCCACGTAACTGGACCGGGCGTAGTTGAACCCTTCCCGCCCCATCAAGCCCTGGTTGGTATAATCCGTCGGGCAAACGTAGGTCGCGACCTTCTGGACGCAGACCGTCGAATTCTCCGACGACCAGGCGGGCAGGCTGAAGTTCGCCGCGTTGAAGAGGGCCGACTGCTCCATGTTGGGCAGGATCATGGTCGCCCAGCCGAAACCACCCGTCGGGTAGCCAGGGGCGTAGACGTAGCCCGGGGGCAGGACCCCGCGCGAGTCGTGGTAATTGTGCAAGGCGATGCCGATCTGCTTCATGTTGTTGAGGCAGCCGACCCGCCGCGCCGCCTCGCGGGCGGCCTGGACGGCGGGCAGCAGCAGGCCGATCAGGACCGCGATGATGGCGATGACGACCAAGAGTTCGATGAGCGTGAACCCGCGACGATGATGCGTTTGCAAGGGGCTTCTCCCGTGGGGGGAGCGGCTCGTCCCGCCGCTCGATAATACGTTACAAAAAATCGTAACACCAACAAGAAGATTTTTATGTGGTTACGGAGCGATTGGCAATAGGGAAGATTTGCCCACCATCGAAAAAATCCTGGGCCCTGCCCCGTGATTTGACGGTCGAAATGGGTGTTGTGATGGAAAAATCGTCGCGATCCCAAGAATCGTCCGATCTCGGCGGGGCCGGCGGGACGATGAATGGTCCGGGCTCATTGATCCGGTTACGCCGTTGGTGTCGGAATGCGCACCGGGCGGCGGCATGGCATGGAGGCCGGCAATGATTCGTGGCTGTTCCCTCGCCGTCGCGGCGGTCCTGATCTCCGGCGTGGCCGGCTGCGCGCGGCTGGACCATCGTCCCGGGTCGAGCAAGGTCGACTCACACCTGGGGACCGCCGGCTATCAACCGCCGGCCGCGACCCATCCCGCCGAGTCGATGGCCACGGCGGAGCTGACCTCGACCCCGCCCGAGTTGTCCGGCCCCCAGCCCGTCGACGCCTACATTCGCCGGGCCTTGGCCGAGAACCGGACGGTCCAGGCGGCTTTCCACAACGTCGAGTCGCTCAAGCACCGGATACCGCAGGTCACGGCCCTCGACGACCCGGTGGCCTCGAACACCATCTTCCCGATCCCGAGCGTCGCCCCCCAGTATTCGCTGATGGGTTACAATCCGTACAACCTGACCCTGGCCCAGCAGTTCCCCTGGTGCGGGACGCTCCGGGTCCGGGGTCAGGTCGCCGCCCGGGACGTGGACGTCGCCTTGGCCGAGATGGCCGCCGCCCAGCTCGACGCCGTGATGGCCGTGAAGCGGGCGTATTACGACCTCTACGCCAACCAGAAGACCGGGGCGATCCTGGCCGAGAATCGCAAGATCCTGGAAACCTTCCGCGAGAAGGCCGGCCAACGCCTCGGGGCCGGGGGAGCCCAGCAAGACCTGCTCCGCGCCGGCGTCCTGATCAGCGAACTCGACCGGGAATTGGCGAACAACGAGGCCGGGGTCGCGACGGCCCGCGCCGCCCTGGCCCGGCAACTCCACGTCAGCCCCGAGTCCGACTTGCAGGCCCTCCCGGACGTCCCGCCGGCGGACGTCCCGGCCCAGATCGAACGGCTCTATCAACTGGCCATCGCCTCCCGCCCCGAACTCAAGGGGCGGCTGGCCGCCATCGCCCGCGACGAGGGGGCCGTCGAGCTGGCGCGCAAGCGGTCGTACCCCAACATCACCCTCGGCCTGACCTACATGGACATGGAGAAGACCAACGCGGTGACGCCCAGGACGGCGAGCGGCTTCCCCAACGTCGGGCTGTTCGTCGGGTTCAACCTGCCGGTGAACCGGGCCAAGTACCGGGCCGGCGTCGGCGAGGCCCGGGAACGCACCTTGGCCGACGCCAAGCTCTACGAGGCCCAGCGCGACGAGACGTTCGGCGAGATCCACGACTTCATGACCCAGGCGAGGGTCCAGCAAAACGTCCTGAACCTGCTCCGCGACAGCATCCTCCCCCGGGCCGAGCAGGCGTTGGAACTCGCCGGCAAGGACTACGTGGGCAACGTGGACCTGCCCACGGTCCTCTCGGCGCAGCGGGAAGCGCTCCAGGTCCGAATCCAGATCGCCCAGATCGAGGGGGAGCTGGGCAAGGCCCTCGCGTCGCTGGAGCGGGCCGTCGGCTGCCAGTTCAACGAACACCCGCCCGCCCCGGCGACGGCCGGCCCCCCCGCCCCGGCCCCGGCACCCGACCCGGTCGCCGCTCCTTCGGCGGATCGCGACGAACCGCCCGCGCGACCTTGATGCCGGAAGGCCCCGGCCGGGCCGTCACATGGGCATCCCCGGGGTCCCGGCCGCCGGCGGGATCAGGCTCGGCGGCTGTCGGAACGGGTAGCCGATGGTGGGCGGCATCACCCCCATCGCGGCCCCGCCCGTCCTCGACCGGAGCAATCCCCCGCCCCGGGAGCCCGTCGAGTTCGCCATCGAGGACCGGGCCCCGGGCCCCCGCCCCATGCCGACGGGCCCCGAGGTCATCCCGCCCGACAACGGCGAGAGGCCCAACGGGGCCCGCGAGGGGCCCATCGAGGCCGTCGGCCTCGGCCGGAACGACAGCGAGGAGCCGCCCCCCATCCGGCCCGGCATGAAGCCCTCCGTCATCCCGCCATAAGGGATGACCATCGCGCCACCGCCCCCCATCCCGGAGCCGGCCACGCCCGACGAGCCGCCGTAGCCCCCGAGCGCCCCGCCGGCGCCGACGGACTGGGCGGCGGCCGACGAAGGCCAAAGGCCGACCACCGCCAGGGCCAACCAGGAGCCCCCCGCCACGTTCCGCGATCGTGCCCGCATCTGATCCCTTTCGTTCGATCCCGACCACCGAGTCATCCCCCCAGTCTACACCGGAAGCGGGCCGCCCGGCGTCCTCGGCAAGAGTCGGGGAGGGGGATGAAGCCCCCGGCCTCAAGGTTCGGGCGTCTGGGCTTCGCGGAGGAGTCGCCGGTAGGCGGCCTCGACGGCCTGGAAATCGCCCGGGCTGCCGCCCCGGTCGGGGTGGACTTCGAGCGCCCGGCGTCGATAGGCGGCCTTGATGTCCTCGACCGTGCAAGGGGCGACGAGCCCGAGGTCGGCCAGGGCCGCGCGGGGGCGACGCGCCGAGTCGCCCATCGCCGCCTCGCGGGTGGCGTGGAAGTCGGAGTGGGTATAGCCCTTGGCGAAGACCGAGCCGTCGCGCTCCAATCGGGCCCGGTCGAGGGGGATGGTCCGCTCGTCCGGCCCCCACGCCTCGTCCTCGGTCCCGATCTGATCCGGCCCGCACGACCGCCGGGTGACGTAGACCCGCTTGGCGGTCTTCTTGGAGACCAGGTGGGCCGCGATCAAGGGTTCCTCGTCCAGGTCGCTGTGATAGCGCGTGTAGAGGTATTCGCGAGGTCGGGGCCGGTCGGGACGGGCGGGGCGGGCCGGGCGCCGGGCCTCGTCCCCGTCGCGGCGGGCGGGGGAGCCGAAGGCCGTCGACGTCCGCCGGGCCTGGTACATCCCCGCGGCGGCCAGCGCGGCCCGCGCCGCGGCGTCGGCCTCGGGGAGGCTGGCCGCGTAGCCCTGGTCGACGACCTGGCGATCGCCCGGGCCGTCCCGGTCGTCGTAGGCGACCCAGTGGACCCGATCGCGGCCGACGCGGGTCCGGGTCCAGGTCGGGTGCTTCTCGGACATCGACGCGAACCTCTCCGGGGGCGGGTACGGCCAGACTCGATCGTATCGGCGAATGACGCGCCCGGCAAGCGATCCCGCGACGACCGCGGGTCCCGCCGATTTCCAAGAAGGACGCGAACCTTCCCGGCGCGCCGGGCGTCTGCACCGGCATGGAAGACGCGGCGAATCGCCCCGACGAGGGGCCTCGCCGGGCCGGGGCATCAAGACCATCGAGGTTCCCATGTCGGCCGGACGCATCCGCCAGGATCGCGAGAGTACGGGATCGGGGCGATTCGCCGGTCAAGCGGCGAATCCGCGAACCGGTCCCTTCCTCCCACCCTGACGCCCGACCGACGCAACCTCGACGGTTTGCCCGGGCCCGGCGTCACTCGACGGCCGGGCCTCTTCGTTTCAACGGGCCGGTAGCTGAGACGGTCTAGCGGCGGTCCGAAAAACCGCGGACGTGGATTCGAGCGCCACCCGGCCCACTGGAGATCAAGTCATGAACAGGTCCAAACGCACGCCCCGGATCGGAGGACTCCGGGGCCGTGGTGTAACGGCGAGCATATCGGCCTTTTAAGCCGGGTGGTGGGGGTTCGAATCCCCCCGGCCCCATCGTTGGACGAGTCGCGACCGACGGCCCGTGGTTTAACGGGAGAACAGGCGGCCGATAACCGCCAGGCGGAGGTCCGATGCTCCCGGGCCGACTCGCGGGAGCATCGGACCTCGACCACCGGGACCAAAGCTCTAGCGGCAGAGCCCCCGGCTCTTAACCGGGTGGTGAGGGTTCGAGCCCCTCTGGTCCCAATCGCTCGCGAAGCACCGGTCGTCCAGCGGCCAGGATTCCGCGCCCGTGACGCGGCGACGTGGGTTCGAGCCCCACCCGGTGCTTTCCGTCTTTGACAATTTGGCTTCGACACATGTACCCATGATGTAGCGGCTGCCTACCGCCTTGCCAGGGCGGAAGCGCGGGTTCGACTCCCGCTGGGTACTTCCCTTCGGACCGGGGCCGCATGTGCTGGTCCATGCACCTCCCTGTTAAGGAGGAGTTCGCAGGTTCGATTCCTGCCCCCGGTGCTTCTCGTCCGACGGTTGGTCGTTCGAAGGAAGGGCAAGCCAATGGGCGATGGCAGCCGCCTCGAAAGCGGCCGAGCGATGAGCCTTGGGGGTTCGACTCCCCCTCCTTCCGCTGTTCTTGGTGGTCGTGCCCCTGGCCGAGCGGCCGAGGCGCCGGGCTTCCAACCCGGACAGGCGGGTTCGACTCCCGCGGGGCACTTCGGGGATCGGCCAACGGTAGGCCCTCCGGCCTTGGGCCGGACGATGGGGGTTCGAGTCCCTCTCCCCGACCTCGCGGGATCACGGAAGGCAGCCGGATACGGTTGGCCGGGCCCCGTTGCTAACGGGGTCGCCCGCAAGGGCGTGAGGGTTCGAATCCCTCGCCTTCCGCTCGATGTTCCCGGTTCGGAAGGGCTACCCGAAGCTGGCGACGGGACCCGCCCGGAAAGCGGGCGAGCGATGAGCCTTGCGGGTTCGACCCCCGCCCCTTCCGCTCGAATCGCGATCCTCGCCCCCGGCCAACCGGCCGGGGCCCATTGATAGGGGCGTCCTCCTGGGAGGGGACTCCGGCTCCAACCCGGACGGACAGGGTTCGAATCCTTGCGACCCTGCTTATCGACGATTCGACGAAGTCCTCGGGGTGTGGCGGATCGCATCCGACCCTGCGAAGGTCGAGGGCCAGGTTCGACTCCTGGCGAGGACATGAGCGTATCGACGCCGGGGCCGGGCGGCCAGGCGACTGGCCGCAACCCAGTCCAGGTGGGTTCGACTCCCACCGGCGTCTTTCGCGGCGACCCCGACCGGGGGCCGCCGCTCGATTTATCAAGCAAGCGAATCGATGCCGTCCGACCAGCGGCGCGACGGCCTCGCCCCCGGGCGGTCGGCCCGTCGCGTCCCGTGCATGGGTTGAAAAAGGGGCGGCATCGGATCGCGGTAGCTCATCGGTAGAGCACCGGGCCCATAACCCGGGGGTAGCGGGTTCGACTCCCGTCGATGACACCGGGCCGGCTGAAAACCGGCCCGGTCGAGGCGCTGAAAACGTCTCCCTTTCCGCCCGAAGGGGGCGGGCGACCGCACGGTCGGCCCCCGCTCGGCCCGAGCGGCCGGGCGGGGGCGACGCCGAGGGATGCCCTGTGGTGCGCGGATTCCGCCACCTCGCGACGACGGCCCCGGCCGCGGACGCGGGGGCCTTGCCCGTGGGCCTCGGCCACCGGGAGGGTTCCCGCCGAAGCGTCCCGGGACCGTCGGCCGGGTCGGCTCAAGCGTCACCCCGCGTCCCGACGCGAGATTCCGGCGGTCGTCCCGCCCCCCGACGGCTTTCATTCCATCAACCGACTTTCCTCATCCGATCAATTCCGTCGCTCGACGCCGGGAGGTTTCCCCCATGTTCTTCTTCCACCGTTCCCGGGTCCGCCCTTCCGAGGCCGGCCTCTTGTTCCGCGACGGCGAGTTCCGCGGCCTGCTCGGCGAGGGGACGCACTGGTCCTTCGACCCCTTGCGGCGCGTGGTCGTCGATGTCGTTTCCCGGCGGGCCCCGCGGCTCGTCCATGAGCAGCTCGACCCGATCGTCAAGTCGGGCGAGTTGAAGGGCCAGGCCACGGTGGTCGACCTCAAGGACGACCGCCGCGGGCTGGTCTGGGTCGACGGCCGGTTCGCCGCCGTCCTGCCACCGGGGCTGTACGCCTACTGGACCGGCCCGCGCGAGGTCCGCGTCGAGGTCGTCGACGCCCGCCGCGCGCGGTTCGAGCACGATGACCTCCGGCTCATCCTCCGCTCGCCGTCGGTCGCGCTGTTCCTGGATGTGTGCGCGGTCGGTCGCGGCGGCGTGGGGGTCCTGTTCCTCGACGGCCAGTTCGCCGACCTGCTCCCGCCCGGGCAGTACGCCTTCTGGCGGGGGGCGGCCGACGCCCGCGTGGTCGAGGTCGACTTGCGCGAGTCGACGCTCGACGTCGCCGGCCAGGAGATCATGACGGCCGACAAGGTGACGCTCCGCCTCAACGCGCTGGTGACTTACCGGGTCGTCGACCCCCGGAAGGCCGTCTGCGGCGTCGACGACGCCAAGCAGGCCCTCTATCGAGAGGCCCAGCTCGCGCTCCGGGCCGTCGTCGGGGCCCGCGACCTCGACGCGCTCCTGGCCGACAAGGACGTGGTCGCCCGCGAGGTCGAAGACCTGCTCCGCCGCCGCTCGGCCGAGCTGGGCCTGACCGTCCTGTCGGCCGGCGTCCGCGACGTGATCTTGCCGGGCGACATGAAGGAGTTGATGAACAAGGTCACCGAGGCCCGCAAGGCCGCCGAAGCCAACCTGGTGACCCGCCGCGAGGAGACCGCCGCGTACCGGAGCCAGGCGAACACGGCGAAGCTCCTGGCCGACAACCCCACCCTGATGCGGCTCCGCGAGCTGGAAGCCCTGGAGAAGATCGCGGCCTCCGGGCACCTGAACGTCATGCTCGGCGAGAAGGGGCTCACCGACCGCGTCGTCAACTTGCTCTGAACGGCCCCCCGTCTACCTTGGTCCCGGCCCGGGCTGGAGCCGCGCCACGCCGAGGTCGAGCGGCTCGTCGCTCCGGCCTCCGGGGATCTCGGGCACGGCGACGTCGCGGCGAGCGGTGGCGGTCGCCGCGTAAGGCGGGACGTGGGCGAGAACCTCGGCGACCAGCTCGTAGTCGCCGGGCGGGACGTCCTCGACCCGGAAGCCGCCATCGGGGGAAACCCGGAAGGCAAACGTCCGGGCTTGTTGCCGCCGGGCCCGGCCTTCGGGCGATTTCCAATAGGTTGCCATGAAGTCCTGTTGCCGGCGGGCGTCCCAGAATTCAAAGCCGACGGGCCGGGGGATCTCGGGCAGCTTGAGGCTCAGGGTCCCCCGGGTATCCGCGAAGTCGGCCGACGCCCCGGCGCCATCGGGCCCGGCCAGCCGGCCAACAACCGGGCGCCCCGTCCCGCCGAGTTCGACCCGCGCGGTCTCGCCCGGATTGATCGCGAACGGGGGCGTCTTGATGGCGGCGAGCCGGCCGAGCCTCGTGGGAATCCGCCGCTCGACCGTCGCCGAATCGGTCGGCATCACCCGCTCGATGAGGAAATAGCCCCGGGCATCGGCCTCCGCCTCGTAACCCCAGTGCTGGCAGTGGGCCCCGAGCAAGATCGACCGCGAGTCCTCCAGGTCGACCGACTCCCCGGCCCCGGGCTTGCCGCCGACGCGCAAGGTCCCCTCGATCCGGGCCCAGGGTTCGAGCGTCAGGTCGGGCGCCCGGTCCAGAATCTCGACGTCCTTCTGGGCGAAGCCGAAGTCGTGGAGCACGACGACGGCGGCCCGCTCGTCCGGCGCCGGGAACGAGAACCGGCCGTCGGGCCCGGATTCCGTCCTCATCCCGGGGGCTAGCCCGATGGGGTCGGGCCGGCCGTTGTAAAGCTGGAGCCGCTTGGACTGCGTGGCCAGATGAACTTCGGCCCCCACGAGGGGCGAGCCGTCGGGCAGGCGGACGACGCCCTGGATATCCGCGAGTTTGGCCGCCCGGGCGAGCCGGAAGTCGACGACCACCTCACCCTCGCCCGCCCCGATCGAGCGGGAAACCGCCGGTTGATAGCCCTGGGCGTCCGCCCGGAGGTGCACCGTGACCCCCGGGTCATCGTCGGTGCGATATTCGTACCGGCCCCGGCTCTTTTTTGCGTCCCTGCCACCACCATACCACTGGATGCCCCCGCCCCGGTGAGCGTCACGAAAGTTGGTGGAATCTTTGTACACAACGGGCCAATCGGCGATAGTGGTCAGGAAACCCGACCTCCCGAGCGGAGCCTTCCCATGCCGACCCCATCCCTCTCTCCCGAGAAGC
>JAABUQ010002614.1_pt1 | contig 35166 bp, 27 predicted proteins | sample 5560001 | NCBI WGS metagenome assembly JAABUQ01 (sample SAMN10711888, study PRJNA513371) | rock metagenome | isolation source: Antarctica rocks | place: Antarctica: Victoria Land, Finger Mt nord | collected 2015-12-18
GTTCGACCCGGACGCCTTCGTCGTCGAAACCGCCAATACCATGCTCGCCGCCCAGTTCAAGCGCATACCGCCATCCGTCAATCGTCCATCCCTCGACTGAACGTCAAAGGGGTGAGCAAATACCTGTTTTCATGTTTGCTGGAGGATATATGGCAGAACAGGAAGCCAACGCTGCGCCCTCGCCGGTTCTCACTTTACGCGAATCCCTTGCGGCGCGCCCGCATGTCTTGACTAGATCAGAGGATGGTTGGACCATATTCGAGGACGATGCAAATAGAACTATCTGGTCATTTGTTCCAGATACCAATCCAGCGTTTCCGGCCGTTGTCAAACGTTAGATCCTTAACCATGGTGGGCGAGTGTCTCTAAATGTTGAGATATTGTGCGAGGGTACAAAAGAAGCCTGTGATAAATTAGCTAATGATCTTAACACGGCTACCAAAAATTATGGAACCGGATCAACACAAGCTCTGAGTAAGCCATAAGAATGCATATCCGTTGACCGCCTATTTCGATTGAAAATTGTCAAGCGATACTTCGCCTGGCACAACCGAAACAGTCATCTGACCAAGGATTTTGAGATCACAGTCGTCGCGGCTACCAAATTCCTCTAAGTCGCCTCCGTTATGCTTCTCATCTGCGGCTTAGCTCGTTGCGTTGGAGTTCAGAGACAGACGCTTACGGCCCCATCCCGGTGATGGACGGCGACAGCGTGCGCGGGTCCCGCACCGGCCACCGGCTGCTTTCCACATGCGCCAGGAACTGCCCGACCAAGTGGTTGAACTGGTCGGGGTCTTCAAGGTTGATGGTGTGGCCGCAATTCGGCATCACCGACAGCGCCGCGGCGGGGATCGCCTGCTTCATCAGCAGCGCCGGCTGCAGGCAGGGCCAGTCCTCGTCGCCCGTCAGCACCAGCGTGGGGACGGCCAACGCCCGCATCCGCTCCTGCAAGTCGTACAGCGACGGCCGCGCCCCTTGGACGCCGAGTTGGGTGTTGGCGGAGCCGAGGGCGCTGTGCTCGGCGAGATGCCGAGCGAACTCGGCGAAGCCGCGGAGGTCCTTGTTCTCGAACTGCACGCGGGTCGGGCCGTGGGCATAGCGCGCGGCGAAGGCCGCCATGCCGTCCCGCTTCAAGGTCTCGGCAATGGCGGCGGCCTCCGCCTTGAAGCGTCCGGCCTGCGCCGGCTCGGCGCCGTAGCCGCAGCCGGCGACCACCAGCGACAGGGCGCGCCGCGGATGGCGGAAGCCGAAATGCAGGGCGGCGAACCCGCCCATCGACAGGCCGACGACATGGGCGCGCTCGATGCCGAGGTGGTCGAGCACGGCGGCGATGTCGTCCGCGGCGCGGTGTTGCGAGTACTGCGCCGGGTCCTCCGGCACGGCGGAGGGCGGGTAGCCGCGGGCGTTGAAGGCGATGGCGCGGCGGCGCTGGCCGAAGTGCCGCATCTGCGGCTCCCAGCTCCGCATGTCGCCGGCGAACTCGTGCACGAAGACGACCGGGGCGCCGGAGCCGGTTTCCTCGTAATACAGCGTGGCGTGGTCGTCGGTGGCGGCGTGCGGCATGGCGGTGCTCCGTCAAGTCCAGGTCGCGGCACGGCCGCGCGGTACGGCCGTCCTGACCGCCATCCAGCACCCAGCCGCCGCCGTTGTCCACCGCCGCGGGCCTCCTGACACAGCCGCAGAATTGGTCCATGCTGGCTTCCCAACAACGAAGGGAGAGCGAAATGCCGCGTTCGATACTGCTGCTGGGCGTCGCGTGCCTGTTCTGCAACGTCGCCCGGGCCGAGACGGTGCCGTTCAGCGCCACGATGGCGGGCGCCAGCGAGGTGCCGCCCAAGACGACCGCCGGCGCGGGAACAGCCACGGCCACCTTGGACACCACGACGAAGATGCTGACCTACGACTTGGAGTATTCCGGGCTGTCCGGCCCGGCGACCGCCGCGCATTTACACGGCCCGGCCGAGCCTGGGGCGAACGCCGGAATCGTTGTGCCGTTCCAACCGCCGGCCAGCCCGATCAAGGGGACCGCCACGTTGACGGATGCGCAGATGTCCGACCTGATGGCGGGCAAGTGGTATGCCAACGTGCACACCGCCGCCAACCCGGCAGGCGAAATCCGGGGGCAACTGACCCGCGCCAAGTGACGCGGACATCGCTGCCGGCGGCCACATGCGTTGGCCGCCCGGCAGTCCGCACGCGCGGCATGGGAAAACACATCGAACTTTAACGCCCGGCCCGGGTTCGATGGGGCTACCCTCCTCTTTCCCCGATAGGCTTCCCCTCATGCCGACCTCAAGCACACAAAGCCCCGGCCTGGCCGGCCATGGCGCGGGGCAGCTCGCCGCCGTGCACATCGACACCTACAACGCCGAGCTGCGCGACGAGGGCGGCTTCATCGGCGACCGTGCGAGCGGGCGGGCGTTCCGGGCCATCCTCGATGACGGGCGCGAGCGCGTGCGCGACGACGATGGCGACGGCGACCCGGTCGGCGACGTGCCGAGCAAGGACATCAGCAAGAAGAAGCTTGACCGCCTGATGCTGGACGGCGATCCCGTGGCGGCGGGCGTGGTGCTCGGCACCATCGAGGAGTTCGCCCAGGAGTTCGCGACGGTGATCCGCCGCTTCATGCGGCTTGACGAGTGGCGCGGCACGCAGCGCATCGTGGTGGGCGGCGGCCTCCGCGACAGCCGCATCGGCGAGCTGGCCATCGGGCGCACCGCGGTGCTGCTGAAAGGGTCGGAGCACGAGGTCGGGATGCAGCCGATCCGGCACGACCCTGACGAGGCTGGGCTGATCGGCTGCATCCATTTGGCGCCGCCATGGATCTTCTCGGGCCATGACAGCATCCTGGCGGTCGATATCGGCGGCTCCAACATCCGGGTCGGCATCGTCGAGCTGAATGCACGGAAAACACCTGACCTGTCGAAGGCATGCGTCGCGGCATCGGAGCTGTGGCGCCATGCGGATGACCAGCCGGACCGGGAAGCGGCGGTCGCGCGCCTGGTCGGCATGCTGCAGGGCCTGATCAAGCGGGCCGGCAAGCAGGGGCTGCAGCCGGCGCCGTTCATCGGCATCGGCTGCCCCGGCCTGATCCGGGAGGACGGGTCCATCGAGAAGGGCGGGCAGAACCTGCCCGGCGACTGGGAGCACAAGAGCTTCAACCTCCCCCAACTGCTGCGGGACGCGATCCCGAGCATCGGTGGGCACGAGGCGGTGGTGCTGATGCACAACGATGCGGTCGTGCAGGGACTGAGCGAGGTGCCGTTCATGCGCGACGTGGAGCGCTGGGGTGTCATGACCATCGGCACCGGGCTGGGCAACGCACGCTTCACCAACCGGCCCGGCGCCGAGTAGCGCCGGACCAGCGGGGCCATCAGCCGGAGGCGAACTTGAGCAGGCTGCCCATGGTGCGGATCGGCTGCCCGGCGATCACCGGCTGCCAGTTCGGGTTCTGCCGCAGATAGGAGCGTCCGTCGGAGGCCAGCACGCCGATCAGCGTCTCGGCGACGATCCTTCGGCCGACCGCGCCGAGCCTGACCGGCTCCGCGTTGCCCTTGCCGCCGGGTCCGGTGGCCCGGGCGAGCCACTCGTGCTGTGCCTCCGCCAGCACGTAGTACCAAAGCGGCGCGTTGCCCGCGAAGCTTGGGTCGAGATCGACGAGCTTGGGGCCTTTCGTCAGCTCGTCGACGATGGCCTTGCCCACGAAAAGCTGCTCTTCCGGGACGCGCGGGACGCCCATCGCGTCGGCGACCGCCTGCCCGCTCGGCAGCTCCATCGACATCCCGCGCAAGAGGTTCCGGGTCGCCAGGTTGGCCGGGTTGCGCACGGCATCGAGCGGCTTGGCCTGAAGCTTGTCCACGGTGAGCGGGGGCGAGGCGGGGGCAACGGCGGAGAACTCGGGCAGGAAGCCGAGCGGGTTCACCAGCGACGTGTCGATCTTGTAGGCCGGCTGCGCGCGCCCCGTGCCGCCCCTTTCGCCGGAGCCGTCGATGTCGAAGAACAGGCTCCAGTCGATGGCCCACTGCTTGGGAAACGCGTCGAAGCCGTTGAGGCCGCGCGCCTGGACGCCTGCGAAGATGAAGAACCGGCCCTGCAGCCCGCGGTCGATCTCGTCCGGCGTGGCCATCAGTGGGTTGTCGCCGCCGTGGAGCTGGGTGTTCAGGCGGTAGATCGGCCGGACCATCGAGTGGCCGAAGCGGTAGGCGGCGGCCGAGAACTCGATGGGCATGAAGGCGTCATTCCGGGGATGGTAGAATTGCAGCCGCGGCTCCTTTTCCCAGGCGGGCCGGGCCTCCTGCCGATAGGGCAGGATCTCGTCCACCACCTCCTCGCCGCAGATGCGCACCAGGAAGTCGTTGACGACAATCCATTGGTAGTGCCAGCGGACGAGCTGCTGCACCTCCTCGAACGCGAGCGAGGGGTTGAGGTCGGCCAGGCGGTTGTGGAATTGCAGCATCGTGGAATGCAGCTGCGAGACGATGACGTTCTCGTCGTTCCGCTTGTCGCCGATCAGCGCCCGCTTGGCGCGGGACGGGTCCTCGATGTCGTCGTAGCGTGGCAGGTCGCGGCGCGGGCTGGCTTGGTCCAATTCCAGCAAGGGGCGTCCAAGCCGGAACCGGTTGCCGTCGTACATATAGGGCTGATCGTCGGGACCCCGGCCATAGACGGAATCCAGGTCCAGCCGGGGCGTGCGGAAGTCCACCAGCCCGTCCGGGTCGTTCTGCTGCTGCAGGCTCGAGGCCGGGTCGAAGGTGAGATCATGGTCGATGAACTGGCCGAGGTAGGTGTAGCCGGAGGAGATGCCGCTGTTCTCCTCGTCGTCCTGCAGGATGGCGTCGGTTTCCGGGGATGCGGTGGGCAGCTTGGGCGTGGTGTCCGTCGCCTCTGGCGGCGCCAGCATCGCGTCGCCCAAGGCATGCAGCGCGCCTTCCGGCCAGGAAGCCGGCGGCAGGTCGCGGAACATGCGGCCGAAGCGGCCCTCGAACATCGAGGAGCGGCGGCGCATGGTGTCGCCGCGCACTCCGCCGCCGTGGCCGCTGGCCGCAAGCTTCTTCATTCCCGACTCACTCATCCATCCCTCCTTGACGCTGGTTGACGCCCCGCTCTGCGGTGCTGGAGGTGGTTTGGACCGGTCCGGCGGATCATGCTGTGACCTCGGTCACTTCGGTAGGCAGCGGGTGCGGCTGCCGCGGCCCGCGTTGCCGATCCGGCTACCCGCGCCATATCTTGGCCAGGCCCATATCCTAGTCAGCAACGAAACGGTTGAGCCATGCGTCCGCGCCTGTTCGTCATCAGTGGAGTTGTCGTTCTCGCCGTCGCGGGCGCCGTCGCGGCATGCGGCGAGCGCGCGACCTTGCCGCTGGAAGCGGGCATCGGGCCAAGCCCGGCCCTGCCGGCGCCGAACCCGACCCTGCTGCCGACCGTCAACGTCGCCACGGCGAAGGGCTGGGCGGCGGGCGCCACGCCCGTGCCGGCGCCCGGCCTGCACGTCGCGGCGCTGGCGCAGGGGCTGGACCACCCGCGTTGGCTGGCCGTGCTGCCGAACAACGACGTGCTGGTGGCCGAGACCAACGCGCCGACGCGTCCGGACGACGCGAAGGGCGTGCGCGGCCTGGTGCAGCGGGTGCTGTTCTCGAAGGCCGGCGCAGACGCGCCGAGCGCCAACCGCATCACCCTGCTGCGCGACGACGGGCATGGCGGGGTGGAGCGCCACGTATTCCTCAAGGGCCTGAACTCGCCGTTCGGCATGGCGCTGGTCGGCGGCGCCCTCTACGTGGCCGACACCGACGCGCTGCTGCGCTTCCCGTATCAGCCCGGCCAAACGGAGATCACGGTGCCGGGCGCCAAGATTTGCGACCTGCCCGGCGGCCCGATCAACCACCACTGGACCAAGAACGTGGTGGCGAGCGCGGACGGTCGGACGCTGTTTGTCAGCGTCGGCTCCAACAGCAACGCGGCGGAGAACGGCCTGCCGGCGGAGGAGGGGCGCGCCGCGGTATGGCAGGTCGATGCGGCGACCGGGGCGCACCGGGTGTTCGCCGGCGGCCTGCGCAACCCAGTGGGCATGGCATGGCAGCCGCAGACCGGCGCGCTATGGGTCGCGGTGAACGAGCGCGACGAGATCGGCAGCGACCTGGTGCCGGACTACATGACGGCGGTGCGGGACGGCGCGTTCTACGGCTGGCCGTTCAGCTACTACGGGCAGCACGTGGACGAGCGGGTCCCCGCCCATCCCGAGATGGTGGCCCGCGCCGTGGCGCCCGACTATGCGCTGGGCGCGCACACGGCGTCGCTGGGCCTCGCCTTCTCAAGGGCGGGCAGCCTGCCGGCGGCGCTGACGGAGGGGGCGTTCGTGGGCCAGCACGGCTCGTGGAACCGCAACCCGAGGAGCGGCTACCGGGTGATCTTCGTGCCCTTCGCGGGCGGCCGGCCGGCCGGCGAGCCGGTCGAGGTCCTGACCGGCTTCCTGAATGCGTCGGGGGAGGCGCAGGGCCGCCCGGTGGGCGTCGCCATGGACCGGAACGGGGCGCTGCTGGTCGCCGACGACGTGGGCAACGCCGTATGGAAGGTGACGGGTCCGTAGGGGGCGGGGAGGGTTGGCCGGCGCGTCGCTCATCACGAATGGATGAGTTGCCGCCCGTATGCGAAGGTGTCTCTTGATGACGTTGCGTTCGGGGATAGATGCAGAGTCTCAGCGACTGGCTCAAGGATCAATTTAGATGCACTGCTCCGGCTGCGGGCGTGGCCGATGCGCCCACAGTCCAGCGTAGCCTGCGTCTCTCAGCCATCTGTTGGAGGCGGGCGCATTCAGCCCCGCCTTGCGCGGCTTGGGCGCGGGTGAAATTGGCGGACGCCGGGCCATGTCTCCGCGCGATGGCTTGGCCGGCATTGTGTTCTCTGCTGCTGGCGCTTCCCGCTTGCACCGTCGCTCGGTCCCGGATTGAGCCTGCCCAGGCCGAGCATGGCCCAAGCTCAGCCGTTCAAAAGGCCCGGCCGCAGCGAGTCGCCCGCCACAACCGCCCGACCGCCCGCACGGCGCGTGCCGTGCCGCCCATCGTTGTCACGGGGACGGATGCCGATGAGAAGGAAAGGTTGTTCCGGGGCTTTGTGGAATGGCAGGGCGCCCAGGATGCTGCTCGTTGAGCAGCCTGCCAAATCCGGCCATGATCTTGGCATAGCTTTGCAGGGAACGGCATCCCGGGCCCGGCGGGCCAGCGACAGGAGGCGGCGATCTCATTCGTGCGCGCGAAACCCCTCGGCCGGGCCATGAGCCAGCGCCCAGGTGATCCCGTGGCCCAGCTTGCGGACGCGGTCCGGCAGGCGAAGCCGGTTGCGGCCCTGCTCGGCACGGACGCGCTGGCCGTGTCGGCCGCTGTCGATGGCTGCTTCGCCCTGCTGTCCGATGATCCCATCCGCGTCGTGCGGGTGCGCGGGCTGCCCGGCACGCCGCTGACCTTGTCGCGGATCGTCGAGGAGATCGGCGCCCACCAGGGTGGCGGGCCGCGGGTCGATGACGATGAGCTGATTGTCCGCGTGCTGGCGACGCGCAGCCGCGGTGAAGACCAAGTCGTTCTCCTGCTGGAGCAGGCCGAACTGCTGCCGCTGCCGACGCTCGCCTTCCTGCAGGTGGCGCTCACAGTGTTCGGCACCCGGACGCCGCGGCTGCAACTGCTGTTTGCCGGGCATCCGAAGTTTATCCACCTGATCAACCGGGACGAACTGGCCCCGCTTCGCGACCGGCTCGGACCCGTGATCCGGGTTCAGGCGCCGCTTGCTGGCCCGGACCTCGGATCGGCCATGCCGAGGCGCGTGGCGCTGGGCGGCACGGCGGCGAGACGGCGCACCGTGTCCGGCCCCAGCCGCCGGCGATGGGTGTTCGCCGCGGTGCCTGCACTGGTGCTTGCTGTGGCCGCTGCCACCCTTGGGAGGGATCGGTACGGCGCGGTGCGCCTGCCCCTCCAGGCGCCTCCTCCTGCGCCCCGCGCGCAAGTCGCTTCTCCGCCGCCGGCGGCGGCCCGGTCCGTGCCACCGGACGCGCAGCCGCCGTCCGAGCCGGCCTCGCCGCCGCAAGCTGCTGAGCCGGAAGCCGCACCTGTGCCACCCAACCGTGAACCAGACATGGCCACGGTGGTGCCGCCCACTCCGCCGCCCATCCGCGAACCCGACGCGGCAACACCGTCAGCGCCGGAGCGCCGCGTTTTGCCGACCAGCGAGCAATTGGCCCGGCTTCGCAGCGAGTTCGACCGCTTCCTGTCCCAAACGGAATGGGGATCAAAGAAGCTGAGCGAAAACGAACGGTCACGCCTGTTCAACGAGTACCTACGCTGGAACTACGGCGCCCTTGCAGCCACGCCCGGAACGCCGCCCTGAATGAGCGCCAGCCGCCGCGTTCAGCGGCGGCTGGCAAGCTGGATCATACGCGGCTGCGCCGGCCGCAACGCCGCCCATTGCGCTTCCAGCACCTGGGTTCCCTGCCGCGGCGTCGCCTGTGACGGGCCGATCGTCGAGGCCCAGGCGTTGGTCAGCGAAAGCTGCTCGGTCGAGACGGCCTGGACGCGGGCGGCGCCGGGAAGCTGGGCGAGCACCTTGCGTTGGTAGGCCAAAGCGAGGTCGGGGGTCTTGGAATGGTAATGGGCGGCGGCGGTGTTCCAATCCCCGCTTTCCGCGAACAGCTGCCCGAGGAATTTGGCTGCGTATCGCACGTTGGCCGCCGGGTCGAACGCCTCTTCCAGCGATGCGAACGCCGCCGGATGATACATGAGGTTGACCTGCATGCAGCCCACATCGACCGACATGACGTTCTGGGCACGGAAAGCGATCACCGCGGCAATCGCCTCGGCCTTCGTGTTGAAGACGTAGCCGCGCCCCTCGGCATTGATGCTCCATGGCCAGGCCTTCATGTTGCCGTCGCGCGGATCGACCCGACCGCTCTCGACCCGGCCAATCGCGGTGAGCAGGTTCGGCGGCAGGCGCGTGGCCGGCGCGTATCCGGCAATCGCCTGCTGGCAAAGGTCGCTCGGGCGCCCTGCATCCGCAAGCGCAGCCTGCGAAAGGGCGCACGGCAAAAGGCAGGCCGCAAGCGTCATGCCTAGGAACCCGCGCATCCCCAACCTCCAAACCTTCAACCGATCCTCCAGCGCCACGATGGGCGTCACAAATATATCGTTTCGCAAACGTTGGCGAGACATATCGTCTCTTGCGTCGGCTTTTGTCTCAAAGTATCGCGAGCGACAGGCTTTACGAAGCCATTTTGGCGGTTTCGTTTCAACGGCAACGCAAAGGACAAAGAGGCGGGTCGTTTCATGAAAGGCGGGGCCATGGAAGGCGTGGAATGAGACGGTGGCAGCGCCTGGCCCGATGCGTCCGGCACGGGCCATGCCTGGCCTCGACGGCCCTCGCGCGGGTCCGGGCGCTGCCGGAATCGGGCCTCCGCGACGTGCTGGATGGCCGGCCGGCGCTCGTCGTCGCGCCACATCCCGATGATGAGAGCCTGGGGTGCGGCGGGTTGATCGCGGAGGCGGCCCGGCTTGCAGAAGTGGTGCACATCGCCGTCGTGACGGACGGCGCCGGGTCGCACGCCGCGTCCCACACGCACCGCCCCGGACTGCTGCGGCAGCTTCGCCGGGATGAGACGCTTGCGGCCGTTGCGGTGCTGGGCGTGCCGCCTGAGCGCGTCAGCTTCCTGGACATCCCGGACGGCCACGCGCCGCGGCGCGGCCCGGCGGCAGAGGCGGCCGGGCGAAGGCTCGCGGCGTTGGCGTGCGATATCGCGGCCGGGACGATCTTCACGAGTTGGAACTATGACACCCATCCCGACCACGTGGCGGCCCACCGCTACGCGGCGGTTGCGGCGCGCGAGGCCCGGGCTTCCCTGTTTTCCTACCCCGTCTGGGCCTGGATGCTGCCGCCGCGGACGCTCATGCCGAACTTGCATTGGAGGGGGTTTTCGCTTGACATCGGGCCGGACGTCGCCGCAAAGCGCGCGGCTGTGCTCAAGCACCGGTCGCAGACCACGCCGCTGATCGCCGACGACCCCTCGGGCTTCACGCTGTCCAACGCCCAACTCGCAACGATGATCACGCCGAAGGAGTTCTTCATTGCCGAAAATCAACGTGCCCGAGACGTCGCACCCCGCCGGGCCGCGAGCCTGGCGGCCACCGGGTAGGCGGGGGGGCGCCGGTTGGTGGCCCGTGCTTTGGAAGGCCGGCGTCTCGGTCCTTCTCGCATGCGGCCCGGCGGTGGCCTGGGCGCAGGGGAGCGATGCGGTCAACGCCGGGACGGCGCTGAAGTCGGCGTGCCGAACCGACTATCGCGCCCATTGCGTCGGGACCGATCCCGCGGCGCCCATCGCGGCGGCCTGCCTTTCGCAGTTCTACCTGAACCTTTCGAAGAACTGCCAGGCGGCGCTGGATGCGTACAACGCTCCCCCAAGCACCGACGCCGAGCCGGAGTAGCGCCGGGTCAGGGGCGCTGCTGGCCGCGCCTGCGCAGGGCGTCGCGCAGCGTCAGCGCCGCGAACCGGCCCATGCCCCGGAGGCAGCCGAGGACGTTGGCGCGGTATGTGAAGCCAAAGGCCGGGTCCATCGGCGCCCCGCCGAATAGCTCCCGGGCGCTGCCCTTGAGATCCCAGACGAAATTCCGCAGCAAGTGCCAATGGCGTGCGTATTTCAGGTAAAGGGCGCCGTTGCCGCGGGCATAGATGTCGTTCAGCTTCGCAACTTCCGCCTGGCTTCGCCGTCCGTGGTGGTGGGCGACCACGAGGGACGGAGCGTATTCGACGGGAATGCCGGCGAGGAAAGCGCGATATAGGTAATCGGTGTCCTCCCCCGCTTCGCAAGGGGCGCCCGCGCCGAACCGCTCGTCGAACAGGCCGATGCGGTCAAAGGTGGCGCGGGTCATTGCCATGTTGCAGCCGTGGATGAACCCGCCCGGGTGCCGCCCGCCGTCATACGTCGCGGGCATCGGATCCGTCTTGATGGTGAAGGGCAGGTCCGCGGGATCGCCGAGGTCCACACGGCCCCCGCGCACCACCATCCCAGGACCACGCGCGGACAACTCCAGCAGCGTGCGGAGATAGTCGGGGGCGAGGCGGCAATCGTCGTCGGTGAAGGCCAGGACGGTGCCATGCGCCGCGCGGACGCCGGTGTTGCGCGCCACAGCCAGGCCCTTCCGCGCCTCGCGCACCAGCGTCACCCGCAGCCCGGCGGTTTCCGCCCAGGCGCTGACGACCGCCTCCGTGTCGTCAGAAGAGGCATTGTCGACAATTACAAGCTCGGTCTCGGGGCCGCAGGCCTGGGCGGCGACGGCGACGGACTCCAGGCTTGCATGCAGCGCATGCGCCCGGTTGCGCGTGCAGATCACGACGGAAACATCAACCATCTATTGCCGAATTTTTAGGCCGTTTCCCATCCCTAATGCCTATGGCGGCAGCCACCAAGCGGGCGGAAGATTTTTCGCGATCAAGTCCACGAGAGACGCCCTAAAGCCGCCACGATGCCGTGATCCCTGCCTGCGCTTACGACGCCATGCCTTCGTTGATCTGAAATCAGGAACAACCCTTCCGACCGCCCATCCCCTCCTGCCAGAGATGCAATGCCGCTTGTTTCCATCATCATCCCCACCTTCAACTCCGCCCATCTGATCGGCAACGCGGTCGGGTCGGCGCAGGCGCAAAGCGAGGACCGGATCGAGATCATCGTCGTGGACGATGCCTCGACCGATGGCACGGCGGCGGTGGTCGAGGGCCTGGCCGCGCGGGATGCCCGGATTCGGCTGCTGCGGATGGAGCGGAACGGCGGCCCCGGCGCCGCACGCAACGCCGGGCTGGACGCCGCGGCCGGAGATTGGGTCGCGTTGCTGGACGCAGACGACCGGTACCACACGCAGCGTCTGCAAACCCTCCTCCAAGCGGGAGCGGCGCACGGCGCGCAGCTTGTCGCGGACAATCTTTGGCTTGTGCGTGTCCCGGACGGGCGGCGCATCGGCCCGATGATCCCCGCGGACTGGCTGGGCAAGCCGAGCGTGCTCAGCCCCGCGGCGTTCGTGAAGGGCAACATACAAACGGCCCGGTGCCGGGGCATCGCCTACGGCTTCCTCAAGCCGATCATCCGGCGCGACTTCCTCGACCGGATGGGCATCCGCTACGACGACCTCCGCTTCTCCGAGGACTACATCTTCGCGCTGCGCTGCCTGCTTGCGGCGGCGCGTTACGTCATCCTGCCAGATGCCCTGTACGACTATGCCGTCGGCGCTCCCGGCCTGACGATCCGGCATTCAGCCGACGATCTGGCGCGGCTGATCCGCCGGGAGCGGAACCTGCTGTCGAACCCTGGCGTCGAGCCGGGCAGCCCTTTGCATCATGCCATGAGACGCCATATCCGCTCGGTCGAGTTGGCGTTGGGATGGTTCCGCTTCGCGCAGGCGATCAAGTGCCGCGACCCTGTCGCGGCGTTCTCGCAGGTGTTCGAAAGCCCGGCGCACTTCAGGCATATCGGCCGGGAAGGGCTTCGAGCCGTTCCTCGCGCCCTCATTCAAGGACGATGGCGGAAGCACGCATGAGCGACGCGGAACAGGACTGCCTGGTTTCCATTCTGCTGCCTGCCTACAACTCAAGGCACTTGATCGGTACGGCAATCCAATCGGTGCTCAACCAGACGCAGCGACGCTTCGAGCTGATCGTCATCAATGACTGCTCGACGGACGACACGGCGGAGATCGTGGGACAGTTTGCCCGCCGCGACCGGCGGGTCAAGCTGCTGCGCACGCCACGCAATGGCGGGCCTGCGGCGGCGCGCAACATCGGTTTCGACGCGGCGTGTGGACGCTGGATCGCGCTGCTCGACTCGGATGACGCCTACGTCCCGGAGCGGCTAGCCCGGCTGCTGGAACTGGCCGATGCGAACGCCGCGGACATGGTGTCGGACAACCTGCTGATGATGCCGGCCGGCGGAACGCCCTACCTGCTGATCCCGCCGGACCTCGTGGGGCATCCCCAGCATTTGACGGCGGCGGAATTCGTCTACCGTAACATCGGCGACCCAAAGAACCCCCGGGTCAGCTACGGATTCATGCAGCCGATAATCCGGCGCGACTTCCTGCTGGAGCACGGCCTCCGGTATGACGAGCGGAGCCGGTTCGGCGAGGACTTCATGCTTTACATCGCGTGCCTGCGCGCCGGGGCGCGGTGGTGGGTCACGCCCGAAGTGCTTTACCATTATGCCACGCGGCCGGGGTCGCTGACGGAGGTGCAAAGCTCCGGCGACCTGTGGCGCATCGCACAGCTCGAGGAGGACTTTCTGAGGGACCCCGCCATTTTGCGGGATACGGCGCTCTGTGATGCGCTACGCCAGCACAAGGCGAAGATCGACCGGTCGTACTATTATCGGGCGTTTACCGATGCGGTGAAACGGGGTCAGTTCGGAGAGGCCGGGCGGCTGCTGGTGCAGTCCCCCTTGAGTTCGATCTACATCGTCCGGGAGACGGTGCGCCAAGCGCCCATCATCCTGCGTAAAACGCTCCGCGGCGGCTATTCCCCCGGTGCTGGCCGTGTTGCTTAAAGGAGCGAACTCAGACCGCACCCTCTTTCTTCAGCACCGCCGGCAAGGTCTTGAGCAGGATGGCGATGTCGTGCCACAGGGACCAATTGCGCACGTACCAGACGTCGAGGGATACACGGTGCTCGTAGGTCGTGTTGCTCCGTCCGCTAACCTGCCACAGGCCGGTGATCCCCGGCTTGGTCTCGAAGTAGTAGGAAATGTCGCGGCCGTAGCGCGGGATCTCGGCGTCGATGATCGGACGGGGGCCGACCAGGCTCATTTCGCCGCGGACGACGTTGAGCAACTGCGGCAGCTCATCAAGGCTCGTCTTGCGGAGCACCCGGCCGATTGAAGTGATGCGGGGATCGTCCTGCAGCTTGTGCGTCGCCAACCATTGCGTCTTTGCCCGCGGATCGGTCTTGAGAACCTGCTGCAACACCTCATCCGCGTTCGTGACCATCGACCGGAACTTGAAGCAGCGGAACGAGCGCCCGTTCTCGCCGACGCGCCGGTGGCCGAACAGCGCCGGGCCGCCGTCGGCGCGGACCACCAAGGCGAGCGCCAGGAACAGCGGCGACAGGACCACCAGCAGGGACAGCGCGACCGCCTGGTCAAACATCGCCTTGACGAAGCGGCTGACCGGGCGCGCGAGGTTGTTGCCGTAGACCAGCAGCGTCACGTCGTGGGTGAAGAAGTACTGGCTGTTGAACGCGCTGACCGGCAGCCCGTCGATGGCGGGCACGAGCGCGAATGGCACGCGCTCTCGCGACAGGTCCTCGGCGAAGCGGGCAGCCTCTCCGGAGATGTCGCCCCGCGTCGCGATGACCGCGAACTCCGCATCGTGCTGCTCCAGCAGCCACGTCCCGCGGCCCGGGGCGTGGTTGACCGCGTGCAATCCAACCGATGCAACGACCTCGTAGCCAAGCCGGGCATCCGACTGGAAGGCCGCCCGGGTTGATTTAAGGGCGGCGTCGTCGCCGATGATGAGGGTGCGCAGGCGCCAGACGCCGAAATCGTCAAGGATCGTCCGCGCCAGCTTGCGCATCAGAATCAGGCAGGGCAAGAGCAGGATCCAGCGGGCCACGCTCTCGAACCCAAGATGCGAACCGTAAACCATAACGCGGATGTAGCTGTCGCAGAGGAAACCGATTGCAACGCCCGCGGCCAGGCCGCGCAGCTCCGTCCAGATCGGCACGCGGAGCGTGTAATGGCCGCGGCAGCTAAAATAGGCGACAAGTAGGACGGCGACGAGGATGCTGCCCCACCCGTGCCAACTGAAGCCCTGGCTGGGGATCTGGCCCAAGGCCCGGTCCAAGGACACGACCTCGAAACTCATATGGGCCATCAGACCCACCACCGCTGCCAGGACCAGCGCGGAGATGTCGGCGGAGAACATCGCCATCCAGCGAATCGTCGCTGGCTTGAAGGGCGCGTTGCCAACGCGCGATTGCGGCGAAGTCCCACGTGTCAGAGAATTGACATGCATCCGTAAATCCCTCGCCCCTTCGCTTAGGTCAGCCGCATAAGATGTAAACGCTGTTCACAAGGGATGGTCCCTTACATCTGTTAACGCGGACCATGCCGCAATGCACACAAAGCGCCGATCACGTATCGTTGACGACGCTCATGTGAGCCGCGGTCCCCTGTGGCCCAATCACGAAAGCGTGGGAAGAAGCAAGTTAAATCCTAATTCATCTCATGCGGTCAGCCCTTTGGAGGATGGCGAAGCGGGTTCGCCACGGACGGCTAGAAAACCCGCTCGAACACCGTGATGACGTCGCCGGGCTGGACGAAGGTTTCCCGTCCGGCGCCTCCCTCGGTCGTCTCTGCCTGCTTATTGCTGGTGCGGACGATTGAAAACCGATTCGTCACCGCCCGGTAGGTGAAGCCGCCGCCCACCGCCACCGCCGTCACGACAGTCATGGCGGGCTGGTAGGGGTACTGGCCGGGGCGGACGACCTCGCCCAGGATGAAGATCGGTCGGTAGGCGATTACCTCGACCGAGACGCTCGGGTTTCGGTAGAGCTTGGACCGGGTCAGCGTTTGGGCGACCGCACCCTCCAACTGCTTCGGGGTCAGGCCCCCGGCATGCACGTCGCCGACGAGCGGCAGGGCGATCTCGCCCCCGGCATCGACTCGGAACTCGCCCGTCAGTTGCTGCTCACCGAACGTGATGATGCGGATCTGGTCGCCCGGTCCCAGCGTGTAGATGCTGGCGTTTACGTCGGGAACAGGCGGAAGCCCTGAGCCGGGGCCGCCGCACCCCACAAGGCCGGCCATCGGCGCCGCCACGATGCCGGCCAAGGCGACGCGCCGCGATAGCAATCCGGGCCTTGTATTTGTCACGCTCATAACTTTCTCCTGATTTCCGCATCCATCGTAGCACGTTATGGCCGGTTTGGTTGCACCGTCGAGAGCAACTGCCACGCTTGGGCCACGATCAGGCACGAACGTTGTAACCTTGCCGCACGGCATGACCATAATCTGCGGCGACTCTCCTCAATCCTGTCTTGGCCCGCCTTTGCCCTTGACCGCATCGGCACGCTCGTGTCCTTGCAGGAACGATGGACTTCGGCGGAGGGGTTATGGGACGGTCAGGAACACGGCGGCGCCTGTCGTGTATCGGGGTCGGCCTGTTGGCGTTGGGCGTCTCGCCCGGCGCCCATGCGCAGTACGTCGAGAACTATTTCCCGTCGGGGGTGCCGGGCTTCGACCGTGACCAGGGGGTTACGGTGCTGTCCCGGCTCCGGCCGTTGTACCAGGAACCCGGCGTGCGCCTCGGCGCCTACACCGTCAACGCGCACCTGGACGAGAGCGTCGGCTATGACTCGAACATCCTCGGCTTCAATGGCGGGCCGAGCAGCGGCTTCGTTAAGACGTCGCCCTCGGTCAGCGCCAACTCCAACTGGTCCCGCAACCGCTTCGGCATCTCGGCCGGCGCGGACAACTACTCGTATTTCAGCGCCCCCGCGCTGAACTACACCAATTACAACGTGTCGGTCGGCGGCGGGTACACCATCGGCCGGCATGACCTGAACGTCGGCTACTCGCATTTCCGGCAGTATGAAACGGGCACGGATATCGGCGCCATCGCGGTCTCGGCGCCGCTGCCCTACGACGTCGATGCGGTCCGCGCGGACTACACGGTCGAGGCCGGCCGTTTCTCCTTCGTACCCAACGTCGATGTCCGCCTGTTCCAGTTCGGCAATGCCGCCATCGCCGGGCAGCCGAGCAACCAGAACTTCCGCGACCGGACCGTGGTGCTCGGCGGCGTCACGACGCGCTATGCACTCAGCGACCAGCGCAGCATCCTGGTCGTGCTGCAGGGGATCAACTCGCATTACATCCGGCCGCAGGCCGGACAGGCCAGCAACGACTCGAAGAGCTTCCTGTTCCTCGCCGGCCTCGATTACCAGGCGACCGGCTTGTGGCGCTATCGCCTGCTCGCCGGGATGGAGGTGCGGGACTTTACCTCTTCCCTATACGGCACCCGGACGGCGCCCATCGCCGAAGCGAACGTGATCTACACGCCGACGGGGCTGACGACCCTGACCGGCTATGTGCGGCGGCAGATCGAGGACGTGCAGTCGGAGGGCACCGCCGGCTATACCTTCACGACGGCCGGCATCGTCGTGGACCACGAATTGAAGCGCAACATCCTGCTGCAGGGCCGGGGGAACTTCCAGGCGGCCGAGTATTTCCAGTCTACCGGCACCACGACCAGCTACACGCTGGGCGGCGGCGTGAGTTGGCTGGTCAACCGCCGCTTGCGTTTGTCCGCCGATTACGACTTCACGCAGCAGAGTGGGCCGGGCAATGCGACGGTTGTCGGCACTCAGGTGGTGAACACGCCGCTCAGCCCCAGCCAGCAGGGGATCACGCCGGTCGGCCAACTGCTGAACACGCTGACCACAGGCAGCTACAACCGCAACGTCTTGCTGTTCGGGGTTCACCTGGCGCTTTGACGGCAGGCAGAGGCGCCGGGCGGTCCCGCCCCACACAACCGAGATTTCAGCCGAATGCGCCCCCGTTGTGGAGCAGACCGCGGTCGAGGGCTTCCCGCATGAGGATATAATGCTGCAGCATCGGCTCGGAAAAGGCAAAGCAGTCCGGGCCGATGCTCCGGCAGGCCCGCACCGTGCCGGTGTCCATCAGCCGCTCCCATACGCCCGACTCCAGCCAATGCTCCGCGATGTAGTGCGCGCCCTCATGCTCGGAGACGACGAAACGGGCAAAGCGGTCCTGCTCCCCGCCGGCGATGGCCCGCAGGCTTTCGAGCATCGCGCGGTCGCGCTCGCCTCCCGTGATCCCCTGGTAGATCGCGGCGACGCGGGGGTCGGCCTCGTCCACCGCCCGGCGGAAGGCGGCCAGCAGATCCGGCGCCTCGACCTCCGGCGACGTGCGGGCAATCGCCTCCGTTCCCGCATGCAGGCCGAGAAGCTGGGCCACGTACGGCACGCCGCGCGCGACATCGACGACGGCATGGCGCACCTCGGGAAGGAACTCAATTGCGGCGTCCCGACCGCCCTGCACGAGGATCTCGTCGATTTCCGTGTCGGACAGCAAGGGCAGGGCCAGGCCGAGGATGTTGCGCTGAATGGAAGGGTGCCGCCCGAGCAGCTCCTCGAGGCTGTCGGACACGCCGACGATGATGAAGCTGAGGGCGGCGCCCCGGTCGGAGGCCTGCTTGATCGCGTCGGCGAACCAGGTTCGCGTCGCCGAGTCCTCCACGCGGTCGAACTCGTCGGCGATCAAGACCACGTGACGCCCCGCGAGCCTGCCCGGCAGGGCTGCGACGTCGCGCGGCTGGACCCGACCGCGCGGCAGGGCTGCCTCGCACCCCTCAAGGTCATCGTCCTGAACGATGGGCGCCGCCAGCATCGACTTGGGCAAGTCGCGTGCCAGCCCGCGCACGATGTCCTCGAAGCAACTGTCGAAGGAGCACGTGTAGCGGCCGACCATGTAGCCGGAACTCCGGGCGGCCGAAGCCACCAGGTTGACAAGGGAAGTCTTGCCGCGGCCGCGCTCGCCGTATAGCACGACATGCGCCCGGTCGAGCGCGATGGCGCGGAAGATCCGCAGCAGCTCCGTCTGCCGCCCGCTGACCCGGCGCGAGCTGCGTTGCGGGCGCGTCGGCGTGAACACCTCGCGCAGCGCATGCTGCTGCGACGGCGACGGCGCCATGTCCATGGGTGAGGGGCCGCCAACGCGCGGAGCGCCCGGGCGCGGGGGCATGCTGAGGCGAGGCGCCACATTATGCCGGGCCGGAGACAGAGCTGCCTCCGGCGCAGAACGCGGCGAACGGCGGAGCATGCGCGTGACGAAACTCATGGGTGGAAGTAAATCACCTGGATGCTGCGATGCAACGCAAACCGTCGAAATTTCGAGCGGGCTTCAATCAACAAGATCGTGTGACCCACGGAGATCCCCTGTGCGCCTGACGTTCCTGAATACGCTTTATCCCCCCTACGGCGCGGCCGGGGCCGAGACGACGCTGCGCCTGCTCGTCGCACAGATGAGGGACCGCGGCCACGATTGCAACGTGGTGACGCTCACGCCGGGTTGGCGGGCCGAAGCGCGCGAGATCGATGGCATTCCCGTGCATTACGTTCCGCTTGCGAATGTCTTTTGGCCGCATGGCGCAAGCAAGACGCTGCCATGGCGCGTCATGTTTCAGACGATAGAGGCATACAACCCGGTGATGAGACGGCGGCTCGCGCGTTTGCTGCGCCGCCTGTCCCCCGATGTCGTGAACTTCCACAATCTCCAGGGCTTCTCGGCCTCGGCGTGGGCGGCGGCGCATGGCTTGCGCATTCCCATCGTGCAAACGCTGCACGACTACTACACGGCCTGTCCGCGCAGCGCCATGTGGCGGCCCGGCCAGGGCAACTGCGCATCGCTCTGCGCGGAGTGCCGGGCATTCAGCCTGCCGCGCCGGGCCATGTCGGGGGTGCCGGACATGGTGACCTGCGTCAGCAACCGGGTGTTCGACCGCCTGACGGAGGCCGGCGCGTTCCCCCGTGCGGCGGCCGGGCAGCAGCCCATCCGCATCATCCGCGGCAATAACGCGGCAGACGCGCTGCCCGACCTTGCTCCGCCCGAACTTGTTCCGCCGGTCCCCGGCACACCGCTCCGCCTGGGCTTCATGGGGCGGCTCGACCCGTCCAAGGGCTTGGAGAACCTGATCGACGCCGTCCGCCGCTTGCCGGAAGGCGCGGCCTCCCTCCGCATCGCCGGGACGGGGAAGCCTGAATACACGGCGGCGCTGCACGCGCGGGCGGCGGGTGCGGCCAGCATCGCCTTCATCGGCCACGCCTCGCCGCCGGAGTTCTTCCCGTCCATCGCCCTGCTGGTGATACCCTCGATCTGGGAAGACCCATTCCCCCGCGTGTTCCACGAGGCGTTGGCCTACGGCGTGCCGAGCCTGGCGACCCCGCTGGGTGGGCTTTCGGAGGTGGTCGAGCATGGCCGCAACGGCTTCCTCATTGCGGGCACCGACATGGAGGCGCTGTTCGCCAGCCTGTCTGCGCTGATCAACGCCCCTTGGGATCGCGGGATCGTGTTTGCGGAATGCCGCAAAGCCGCCGCAGATTACATGCCTTCTCGCGTTGCCGCCGAATACGAGGCCGTGCTGGAAGCGGCCGCCGCACGTCGGCCAGTCCCAGAGGGGGCCGGGGCGTTTTGGCACGGTGCGGTGGCCCAGCCATGCCGCCAGTGATCCACCCAGGAGTCGTCCCTTGCTAGGTCAGCAACTGCTCGCCGGCGCTTGCGTTTTTGCGGCCATCGGCGTGCACCCCTTTACCACCTATCCCCTGAGCCTCGCGCTGCTTGACCGGTTTCGGCCCCGGCCCGCTGCAACGGCGCGCCGGGGGTGCCCGGCGGGTTCGGCGCCCCAGACCCCCCGCGTGGCGCTTTGCGTCTGTGCCTACAACGAGGAGAGGGTCATCCGCGCCAAGGCCGACAACATGGTCAGTCTGCGCAAGGCGGCGCCCGGCCTTGAGCTGCTGATCTATGTCGATGCGTCGTCCGACCGCACGGCCGAGATCCTGCGCGACTACGAAAACGAGATCACCGTCGTCGCGTCGCCGACGCGGCACGGCAAGACCTATGGGATGAATACGCTGATCCAGCAAACCGGTGCCGACATCCTGGTGTTCTCCGATGCGAACGTCATGTTCGCGCCCGACGCCATTCCCCGGCTGCTACAGCGCTTCGACGACCCGGAGGTCGGATGCGTGTGCGGCCACCTCGTTTACACCCGGGCCAACGACAGCGCCACGGCGGTGACTGGCTCGCTCTACTGGCGGCTGGAAGAGGCCATCAAGGAGCTTGAGTCGCGCAGCGGATCGACGATGGGCGCGGACGGGTCGATTTTTGCGATCCGGCGCGCGCTGCACCGCCCGCCGCCGCCCGACATCATCGACGACATGTACGTGTCGCTGTCGATCCTGTGCGGCGGCCACCGGGTGGTGCGGGCCAAGGACGCGCTCGCTTACGAGGAGGCGGCGACGCACGCCGGCGACGAGTTCCGGCGCAAGATCCGCATCGCCTGCCAGGCCTTCAACGTGCACCGGCTGCTGCGCGCCGATCTGGCGAAGCTCCCGCTGTTCGACCGGTACAAGTACGTCTCGCACAAGCTGCTGCGCTGGTTCGCGGCCTACCTGCTGGCGATGGCCGTGCTTTGCTTCGCGGCGGGGCTGGCGGTGCTCGGTGCGTGGGTGCTGCTGCTGCTGTGCGTCCTGGCCGGGGCGGCGCTATTGATCGCCGCCCGGCTGCGTCCCGCTGGGCCGCCCGGCAAGCTCGTCGGCATCGCGGCGGCGCTCGTGGCAACCGGATTGGGCGTTGCCCAGTCCATGCGCGGCGAGCGGTTCCAGACCTGGACGCCTCCGGCTTCCGCGCGCGGCTGACGCCCTACTCGGCGCCAGGCGTGCGCCGTCACGCCGCCATGTTGAGCGCCACCACGACCGGCTTGCGCGACGCGACGGCCAAGGTGTGTATCGACTCGCGCACCGCCGCCCGCTTCGAGCGCTTGGCGCCGACCACGAGGACGACGGCATCGACGATATTCGCCAGCACCATGCTTTGCGTGGCGCTGCCAATCGGCTGGCTGTCCATGACGACAAGGTTGTACTCGTCCCGCGCCTCGGCGATCAGGTTCTGCAACTGCATGGAGTCCAGGAGCTGGTTCGCCGCGGGCTGTTCCCCGGCGACGAGCAGGTGGTCGAGCGACGTGCGCCCGTCCTGCTGCACCTGTTCCTGCCAGTGCTCTCCGCCCTGGAGCGTATCAATCAAGCCGTTGCTGGACGGAACCTTGAGGATGCGGGCGAGCGACGGCTCCCGCAGGTCGCCTTCGAGCAGCAAGACCCGAAGCCCGTCGATGGCGGCCACGCGGGCGAACGCCGCGGTGAACTCCGCGGCACCCTCCCCGGCGAGGCTGGACACGAACAGCACGCTGCGCGGCACCGAGCCGCGCCCGGAGAAGCGCAGCCGGGTACGGAGCGAGCGCAAGGCTTCCGCCTCCGGCCCGCTCGGGTCGGCGGCGACGCGCTCCGCAAGCGACATGCCGTTCGCGGGGCGCGGCACGGTGCCGAGCGGCGCGAAGCCCAGGGCGCTCTTGATCTCGTCCGGCCCGGTGAACCCCCGATCGCGGCGTCCCCGCGCCAACGAGATCAGCCCGCCGAAGGCGCAGCCGCTGAGCATGCCCAGCAACCCGGCGATCTTCGGCTTGGGGCTGGACGGAAAGGACGGCGCCACGGCCAGGCTGACCACGCGCACGCCGCTTTGCTCAGGCCCGATCTTGCGGGACGCGGTCTGCGCCTCGCCTTGCAGCAGGGTTTGCAGGACGTTGCGGCGCGACTCCGCGTCTCGTTCAAGCTGCTGCAGCTCGGACTGAACCGCGGCGAGGCCGCCGGCACTCTTCTGCGCGTTCTCAAGCTGTCCTTTCAGATCAGCCTCGCGCGCCCGCGCCGAGTCGGCCTGCGCGCCAAGCGAGGCCATGACACGCTGCGTCTCCGCCCCGAGCGCGGCGCGTATGGAGGCAAGCTCGGCTTGCGCCGCGCGGATTTGCGGATGGCCTTGGCCCAGCGTCGTCGAAAGCTGCGCCAAGTGGCGCTCGGCCACGGACTCCTTGTCCCGCAAGGCGCCAACGGTGCTGGAGCCGAGCACGGCTGCGTTGTCGCTCGATATGACGCCGCTCCGGGCGATCGCGCCGGCACGCTGGTAGTTCGCCACCGCCTGCGCCCGCTCGGCGCTGGCATGGGTCAGGGCGCTGGACAGGTCTTCAAGCTGCTGCTGGCTAACGCTGCCGGCCCGGGTCTGCACGAGGTTGTACTTCTCCCGCGTCGCGGCGATCTTGCCTTCGAGGTCGCCGATCTCTTTCCGTGCCTCCACCACCCGCCGCGACAGCTCGGAGTTGGCGTCGCTGTTGGCGGAGATGCGGCCCTGCGACTTGTCCGCCGTGTAGTTCTTGATGACGCTGTTCACCACGGCAGCGGCCGTGGCCGGGTCCTTCGACGTGAACTGCACCAGCACGATCAGGCTTCGGTTGTCGTTGATGATGCTGAGGTGCTGCGCGATGCTGCCGATGACGCCGTCCTTCACCACCGCTTCCGGCGGCGGCTCGATGGGCTTGGAAACGTCGGGCAGCAGGCCCGTGTCAGCCAACGGTTGGGCTATGGCCTCCGGCAGCGCGCCCGCGATGGAGCGTTTCACCGTCTCGCCCCATGGCATCGGGCGCAGCGTGGCGTTGAACTCCGGATCGTTGATCAGGTGCAGCTCGTCCGCGACCTCCTGCAGCAGGGAGCGCGACGTCAGGATCTGCACCTCGCTGCGGACCTGCGGCATCGGATCCGCCAAGCCGTCGCCGCTGAGCGCCCCTTGCAGCGCCGGGACGGCGAAGCGTTCCATGTCGATGGACAGGGTTCCCGCCGTGGTGAACTGCTTGGGCACCCAGGTGACGGTGTAGGCATACCCGGCCGCGCCGAACAGCAGGCCGAAGAACAGGATCAAGGGCCAGTTGCGGCGAAGGGTCGCCAGGAGCTGCGCCGGGGAAACGACCGACTCATCGGCCGCCGGGGGCGTCTTCTCAAACCGCTCGTCGAGGAGAGCAACCTCCGACATGCCTAACGTCCTTTCCTGTGGGCCGGCAGGGGCCGGCCGGCCAAGCTTACGGGTGATGCAACGCAGCAACGCGCCGAACGGTGCAGGCCGTCCAGACGAGTTTGCAGCGATTGTGACTTTTGGCCGGGTTGCGCTGATGCCATCTAGCGGCCATGCATAACGGGATAGCCTATTTCATATTGGCCCACCATCGGCCCCAGCAACTGCGCTGGCTCGTCGAGGCGCTGGCCCGGCCCGCCGGCCCTCACCGCGACACGATCATCCTGCACATCGACCGCAAGTCGATGCTGGGCCTCAAGGCCGACCGGCGCGGCATCTGGCAGACGGCGAAGGCGCTTGCGGCCGAGCATCCAAATGTGATCCTCATGCAGCCCCGCTTCACCAATTGGGGCGGATGGAGCCTCGCGCGCATCCAGCTTGACGCCATCGCCATCGCGTTGAAGGCTTCTGCCGAATGGTCGCATTTCATCAATCTGAGTGGGCAGTGCTATCCAATCAAGCCGATTGAGCAGATCCGGCAGGCGCTTGCGGCGGATCCGGATCAAGTCTTTGTGGAAATGCGGCACCTTTCGACGCTGCCGGACGATGACTGGCATCTGCGCTGGTATCCCATGATCGAGCTGCCGCACCGCGCCGTGTGGTTCAAAGGGCCGCGCCCGCCGCCGACCGGGTTCGAACTCGCCTTCAAAGGCTCGCAATGGTCGATCCTGCCGCGCGCCTTCTGCGAATGGCAGCAGCGCGCGCCCGTTGCCAGGCCGATCAAGCGCTATCTCAGGCATCTCCTGCTGTCCGACGAGCTCATCATGCAGACGCTGGTCCGCAACGGCCCGTGGCGCGACAAGGTGGCGCCGCATTACGGGCGGGAGATCGTCTTCCCCGGCCCCAAGGTCATGACCCGGGACGACCTGCCCTGGCTGCTCTCCAGCCCTGCCTTGTTCTCGCGCAAGTTTGACCACGACCGCGATCCCGAGGTCCTGCCGCAACTTGCCCGGCAGCTCGGCTATCCCATGAGTGAGATGTCGAAGGGGTCCACCCGCGTGGATGCACTGCCTGACGAGGCCTTGGCGCGATGAGCCGGACTCTGCGGGTGGCGCTGATCGACCCGTCGCTGTTCACCTTGCCCTATGACGCGGCGCTGGCCGCCGGGCTGCAGGCGGAAGGGCATCAGGTCGTGCTGCACGGGCGGGCGCCCGGCCCGGACGACAACGCGACTGACGGCGCGCCGCTGCGCGCGAGCTTCTACCGGGTCGCCGGCGCCCCGGCCCTCGCGCGCCTGCCCCGGGCGCTTCGGCTGGGCATCAAGGGCCTCGACCACGCTTGGTCGATGCAGGCGCTTGTGCGGCGGCTGCGGCGGGAGCAGCCGGACGTGATCCATTTCCAATGGCTGCCGCTCCCCGTCGTGGACCGGCGCTTCCTCCGGGGCCTGCGCGCCATCGCCCCGCTGGTGCTCACCGTGCACGACACCAACCCGTTCAACGGCAACCCCACCGGCGGGCTGCAGCGGGTGGGCGCCCACGCGGCGTTCGCGGACTTCGACCGCCTGATCGTGCATACCGAGCAGGGCCGCGCCCGGCTGCTGGCCTACGGGGAGGGGAGGGACCGGGTTGCGGTGATGCCGCATGGGCTGCTTGGGCGCGCATCGGCGCTGGCCTGCGCGGACGCCATGCAGGGGGAGATCACCTTCCTGCTGTTTGGCAAGATCAAGCCCTACAAGGGCGCTGACCTGCTGATCGAAGCCTTCGCGCGGCTCGACCCGGCATTGCGTGCGCAGGCGCGGCTGCGGATCGTCGGCAAGCCCTACATGGACCTGGCGCCGCTGCATGACCTGGCCCGGCAACGGGGCGTGGCGGACCGGGTCGCAATCGAGCCGCGTTTCGTGGGCGACGCGGAGGTGGGCGGCATCTTTGCGCCCGGCGTCGTCGCGACCTTCCCGTATCGCGAGATCGAGGCGAGCGGCGTGCTGAGCCTGGCCATCACCTTTGGCCGCCCGATCCTCGCATCGCGCCTCGGCGGCTTCATCGAGGCGGTGCAGGACGGCGAGCACGGGCTTCTCGTCCCGCCGGAGGACGTGGACGCGCTATCCTCCGCCATGGCGCGCTTCATCGCGGACCGCGCGTTCGCCGCCGCCTGCGCGGCGCGCGTCACGGCACTCACGGCATCGGTTCCGAGCTGGCCGGAGATCGCGCGCCGGACCGCCGAACTCTATGCCTCGCTGCCCCGGTAACGCCCCGGTAACGCGAGGGGGCGCCGGCTCAGGCGCCCCGCTGCAGCCCAGCGTGCAGCGCCTTGGCCGCTTCCGGCAGGCGGCCGTCCGTGACCTTGGCGTCGTAGTCCGGCGCGCGGTAGTTCCAATAGCAGGCGTAATCGACCGGCCCGCCTTCCCGCATCCAGCCGAGCATGTTGCGGATGAACATGGGATCGTCGCCGCCGCCGTGCCCATCGGGCCGTGTGCCGGTGCCCCATTCCGGAAAGGAGCGCGGCTTGCCATGGGTCTTGGCGAAGTCGCGGTGCCAGCGGAGGCCGGCCTCGTGGTTCAGCAGGTACTGCCAGCGTTGCGCCGGGTCGGCGATCAGCGGCCAGGATTGGTTGTAGATGTCGAGGCCGACGATATCGACCACGGCGTCGCCGGGGTAGGCGTCCTCCCGGGGGCCATCGACGACGGTTGGGCTCCAATCAAAGCGGAAGCGCGCGCCCGGCACGCCGCGCATCGCGAGCGCGATCCGCCGCCAGTACGCCTTGAAGTCGGCCGGGTTGCCGCGCGCCGTCCAGGAATACCAGCCGCCGTTGAACTCCCAGCCGATCCGGATCACGCTGTCTGCATAGGAATTCTCGACCAGCTTGCGCCCGAGCGCCGCGAAGTGCTGGTCGTAGTCGCCGCGGGCGCCTTGCGCCAAGGTCGGCTGCCCCTCGCTCACCAGCATCGGGACCGAGACGATCAAGCTCTTGCGCCCGGCGTCGCGCCAGCAGCCGCTCATCCACCCGGCCTCGTTCACCATTCCGGCCCAGGTCTCCTTTTCCAGGAAGTCGAGCACCACGTCGAGCGGACGGCCGAGCCAGTTCTCGTAGGCGGCGACCTCGGGCACGCCCGTGTAGCCGGCGCCGCCGTAGGTGCCGATGCGGATCGCCGCCGCTGCCCGGGCCGGCGCGGCCGACGCCACGGCCACGGCTGCGGCGGCGCGGGCGAGGGTGCGGCGCGTGAGGCTGGGGCGCATAAGGCTGGGGCGCATAAGGCTGGGGGGTCGGTCGGTCATGCGCTCTCCATGCGATGCTGCGGCGTCGGGTCGATGGCGGGCGGCTGCATGGGCGCCGTATGGTGCAGCCGCCGGCGCATCCATGCCGCTAACCGCCGCTCCAGCACCCGCTCGCTGATATGGGACACCACGAGCGACGGGGGCAGGGCGACGAAGAAAAACAGGGCCTGTGCCCACATGCCCGAGGCCTGCAAGACCTGGACGTGCAGAAGGGACGTCTTGATGCCCGACATCACGATGGGATGCCAGAGGTAAAAGCTGTAGCTGATGGTCCCAAGGTAGTGCAGCGGACGGGAGCGCAAAAGGACGCCGAGCATGCCGTACCCGGCCACGATCCCCCGGAACCCCAGCGCCGCCGCGAAAAATCCCAGCAGCGCGAGCGGCAGCCGCCAGTCGCCGGCCCACTCGATCATCGTCGTGTCGATGATGTGATCGGGAGCGCTGAGGTGTCGGATCATGCGCCAGCACAGCAGGAACAGCAGGATGAGCGGAAGCGGGCGTCGCGCCAGGCGCAGGAGCAGCCCGGTGCGCGGCCATCCCTCGGCCACCAGAACTCCCGCGAGCAGGAACGCGCAGCGTGGATAATAGGCGACCAGCACGGCCGTGACGGGGATGATGAGCCAATAGGTCTTCGAGCCAAAGCGCCTGCATGCCGCCCAGCAAGTGGCGCAGAACAGGTAGAACGCCATCTCGTAGCTCAGCGACCAGGCGGCCGGATGGATGTTGTCGATGGGCAGGACGCCTGGCAGCGCCAGCAGGTTGACCGGCACCTCCAGGAGCAACCGGCCCCATGTCTCGTCCTCGAAGCCATGCGTCCGGGTGGCCATGCCCAGAGCGACGATCACAAGGATAGAGGCCCAAAGCACGGGAAACACGCGGATGGCACGATCCTCGAAGAACACGGCCGGGTTGCGGGCGCGCCGCAGCGTTCCAGCGATCACATAGCCGCTGACGCAGAAGAACAGCTCCACCCCGTATTCCGAGGCGGAGGTGAGGAAGAAACTGATCGGCGTCGAGAGCGCGGGGAAGGTGCGCAGCCCCGAGTTCACGACATGGAAGGCAAACACCGCAAAGGCGAATAGCCCCCGCGCACCATGAACGTTCTGGTTGAAGCGTTCATGAGTTGGCCGCAACGGCACGGCAGCGGCAAGCCCGCTCTTTGCCAACTTGATCTTTCACCAGCACGTGCCGGTTATGGTTTGTGATAGAAACCCAATTAAAACATATGTGTTCATGTGCCCATCCTTTTCTGAATTTCGCGGGAGACACATAGGATCACCATCGGTCACGATTGAGTGATTGCGCAGGCAACGCTTTCCCCGCCGGTTCATGCCGGGCGCGACGCGCTTCCCCGCGCAGTCCATAATGCCGGCATGGCCCTTTCCACGAAAACCGCCGGGTTCCCCGCCGCGCGTCCGAGCCGTGCGATCCCGGTCAAGTCGTTGCAGCCGTCGGTTTGGCGCGGGCGGCTCGGCGTCAACGCCTTCACCTGGGGCACGCTGTTCTGCTGCCTCGTCCTGCAGCGCTTTGCCATCCCGGCGGGCGGCCTGAAAATCAGCGTGGCGACCCCGCTGGTGCTGGGCCTGGCCGCCTGGGCGTTGGCAAGCGGCACGCTGGTCATCGAGCGCCGCCGGATGGCGCTGTACTGCGGCCTCAGCGCCGTGGCCCTGTTCTCGGTGGCGACCCAGATCAACCTGCCGCTCGCGATGGCGCCGCGGATGAGCCTGACCTCCCTGTACTACTGGCTGGCCATCACCGCCTTCGCCGTGCTGCGGTTCCGCCACTCGGTCAGCGAGACCGCATTCTTCCGCCTCGTGTCGCTCGTTTTGGCGGCGCTTGCCGTCGCGGGCCTCGTGCAGTTCGTGCTGCAGTTCGCCGGCATCAGCTTCTTCGCCTTCACCGGCGTCGTCCCCGATCAATTCCTGATCGAGGAGCAATACGCAGTCACCATCCCGCTCGACCGCGGGCTGTTCCGGTCCAACGGGTTCTTCCTGGTCGAGCCGTCGGTGTTCTCCCAGTTCATGGCCGTGGGCGTGGTCGTCGAGGCGCTTTATTTCCGGCGGGCCACCTACCTTGCGCTGTTCTTCGCGGCCCTGCTGTCCTCCGCGTCGGGCACCGGCTGGATGGTGCTCGGGTCCTATATCGCCGTGCTTGCGATCAGCGCCGGGCGGCGTGGCCTGATCGGCGCCATCCTGCTCGCGGCGGGCTGCGCGCTGGCCTTCACCGCGCTCAGCGTCGTGCTGCCCGACGTCGCCGACATCATGTCAGGCCGGATCTACGAGTTCACGCTGCCGGGCACGAGCGGCCACGAGCGGTTCGTGACGCCCTTCCTGGCCTTGCAGGATCTGCTCAACGCCGCGCCTTGGGTGTCCGTGACCGGAGTCGGACCTGGCGCCTCGGAACAGCTTATGATCCCCTATATCTATCACCTCAACACCCCGGTCAAAGTCCTGATGGAATACGGGATCTTCGGCTTGCTGCTTTACCTTGGCCTTCTCACCTGGGGAACCCGCACGAAACGGCAGGCCACGCTGCTCGTCCCTCTCATGGTGCTGTTGTTGCTGACCGGCGGCTATCATCAGTTCTCGCCTATTCTTTTCGCCGTCCTGCTTATTGGAACGGTTGCCTTCGTGCGTGAGGACGAGCCTCACGTAAAGTAAGTTTGAACAGCGACAGTGAACCGTTTAGGGCTTTACAGTTCATCGTTCCCGATGTTATTTTGATGTCGGGATGGATACGAAATGCGAAAGCCGGCTTGGATCAGGCACCGCGTGATGCAAACACCGTGGCAGCACTGGTCGTTTGCTCTTGTCACCGTCAGCGTGCTGGGCACCCTGCTTGCCGGCCTTGCGCTGGCCTTCGACGGGTGGATCGACGCGCTCGCCCTTTATGCCGCCTGCGTGCTCCTGCTGGCCTTGATGCTCGGCCACTTCACTGGGCAGCAGATGCAGCCGCGGCTGGTCGCGTTTGCCGATGAGGGCAGGGCGGACCCTGGCGGTTGCTCCGCAAGCCTGGTGCTGACGGGCGCGCCCGGGACCTGGGCCGGCGCGGACCGTGCCGCCATTCCCGCGGTTCTCGGCAGCGCCCCCTCTATGGACTGATCGGCTCGGCCCGCAGGACGCTGCGAAGCCGCCAGATATCGCGGAGCATGCGGTTTCCCGCAGGAAGGCACGCGAGCACGCCAACCGTCGCCACATAGGACGCGGCCAGCGCCGCCGCCAGCCCCGCGACGCCAGCCGGCCAGATGCCGCCGGGCAGCGCCGCCAGGGCGCAGCCAGCGGCCAACGTGGCCAATGCCACCGGGACCACGGCGTGTAGGAGGTCGCGCAGCCCCACAGGGCCGCGCCGAGTCGCGGCCCAGAACAGCAGCGGGGAGCCGATCCCCCAGGCAAAGGCCGCGGACGCGGTGGCGACGCCGACCGGACCCCACGGCAAGCCCGCGACGAAGGAGGCGAGCACGATGCCGGACCCGGCCGCGCCCCAAACCAACTGCTCCCGTGTCCGCCCCTGGCTGATGAACAGCCAGGCGATGGCGTTATTGACGGGCAGCAGCAAGGCGCCTGCGCCGAGCGCTGCGAGGATTGGCCCGGCCGCCTGCCACGGCGCGCCGAGCAGCGCGGTGACGACCGGGTCGGCGAACACGATGCTCCACGCCAGCCCCGGCAGCGTCGCAAGCAGCAGCGCGCGCAGCACCTGGCTGAAGCTGCTGCGGTAGCGGTCAGGCTCCGCTTGCAGCCGCGACAGCAGGGGCACGGTGATCCGGGTGAATGGCGTCGTGAGCTGCATGACCGACGGCAGCATGAGCCGGAACGCGCGGTCGTACAGGCCGAGGGCGCCAACCCCGCTCGCCCAGCCGATCAGCACGTTGTCCAGGTTGAACGAGAGATAGTTGACGAGGTTGTAGCCCGTCACGTCGCCGCCGAACCGAAGCAAGGGCGCCACGGCGGCGTCCAGGCGCGGCTTGCCCGGCCGCCAGCCGGAGACGGCCCAGGCGGACGCGAGGTTGGCCGCATTGTTGGCGACCTGCATCGCCACCAGCGACCAATAGCCCAGCCCGCACCAGGCGCACAGGATGCCGACCGCGGCGGAAGCGGCGGTGCTGCCGACATCAATGGCGGCAAGGGCGATGAACTGCAGGCGGCGGCTCATCAGCGCCATCTGCTGGGCAGCAAAACCCCCCAGCACGAGCGGGACCGCCAGGCTGGCCGTCACCGCCATCGTCTTCGGCTCGCCGTAGAACGCGGCCACCAGCGGCGAGGCCACGGCCAGCAACGCAGCAAGCCCCAGGCTGACGGCGCCGTTGATCCAGAACAGCCCGGAGAGCTCGCGATGGGTGAGCGACGGGCGCTGGATCACCGCCTGGGTGAGGCCGAGTTCGGCGAAAAGCTGCACGAGGCCGACCAGCGGCGCCACCATCGCCACGATGCCGAACTGCGCCGGGGTGAGCAGGCGGGCGAGCGCGACCTGCGCCCCGAACTGCAGGACGAAGCGGACGCCCTGGGCGGCGAACGTCGCGGCGCCCCCGCGCACGGAGCGGCGTTTCAGCGCCGCCGGGTCGCCTTCGCCGCCGTCGAGGCGCTCGCTCATGCGCTGCCGTGCTGCTGCCGGAGGCGCGCGGCGGCGCGGCGTGCCCGGCGCACCTCGGTCTGCACGGCCGACAGCAGGATCGTCTGCGCGCGGGCGCCGGGGGCGAGCGACCGGAGGAAGCCCCGGCGCCAGAAGCTGGCGTCCAACGCGTCGAGCCGGGCCTTCGCCTTGGACGACGGCGGCACGGCCGGGATGATCGGGCGGTAATGCGCGACGCCGAACCCCTCGGCGTGGGCGATCCCCCCGAAGTGCGCGACGTCCTCCGGCGCCGGGGCGCCGAGCAGCGCGTCGAAGCCGCGCAGGGTGAGGGAGGCGAGCGCATCGACATGCCCGTCCACGAGCACCGGCCGCAGCGCCTCGGCGCACTTCGCCACGGCGTCATGGAAGATCGCCGCCAGCCGCAGCCGGTCCGCCTCCTGCGGCTCCACGATGCGGACCGGCTCCGTTTCGGCACCAAGGCGGCGGACGCAGCGGATGCCGGGTTCGGGCGCGGAGAACAGCAGCTCTGTGATCTCCACCGAGCGGGTAAAGCGCGCTACGCTGTCCCGCGGCAGCCCGCCGTTGAACAGCCAGCCGGAGGCATCCAATGGTGCGTCGGCGACCGTCCGCACCCGGCGCTCGAACGTGCCGAGATAGGCGCCCGCCAAACGCGGCAGCACGCCGCTGCGCGCCTGGCCCAGCAGCATCAGCGAGCGCTGCAGGCTGCCGTGCCAGCCGAGATCGACGACGACGCCGGGTCCGTCGTACAGGCCGATGCCGTCAAGGTGCGCAAGCAGCGCCTCCCGTTCAACCGCGGCCTGCGCCAAAATCGGCCCGGCGAGCGCCGCGAACATCGCCCGCAGCGCCGTGCGCCCGCCCACCGTCCGCACCGGCTGCGACGGGTCGGGGAAGAACCGGGCCAGGACCGGGGAAATCGCCGGGTCTGCCGGGTCGAGGTCGATGCGGCGGAGATACGCTTCGGGGAAGATCGACCCGCCGGACGTGAGGAAGTCGAGCGACGCCTCGTCCAACGCGGAGATGTTGGCGAAGTTCACGCAGCGGCGAGAGCACCAGACGTAGCGCGACGGCAGCGCATCCGGAGGGCGCCAGGCGGTCTCATACGCTTTCTGGAAGATCAGCCCGTCGCGCGCCAGGAAGAAGACGCGGTCCGTGCCGTGCGCCCGGGCGACGCGCCGGACGTGGCCGGCCATGCCAAGGACGGCCGGCGCCACGACGAGAAAGGCGATGGCCAGCCAATAGGGATCGAGGCCCGGCTCGCCGCGCCGCGCGACCAGCTCCTGCCGCAGCAAGGATGCGAAGCTGTCAGCGAGCCAATGGCCGCGCTGTGCGAGGCGGGACGCGATGCGCCGCTCGCCAGGCGGGACCAGCAGAAAGGGGATCACCCCGAAGTCGCGCGCCGTCTCGCCGTCGCTCTGCGGGTTGTCGCCGAGGTGCACGATCCCGGCATTCGGAGCGAGGCCGGAGGCGGCGCGCAGAAAGGGCCACACGCTGCCGTCCGCCTTGGCCACGGTGGTCTCGCTTGACAGATAAAGCCGTTCGAACCCGGCGATCCCGCAGCGCGCCAGCATCCGCTCGACGCATTCGGCCGGGAGATACATGTCGGACACGAGCACGACGCGCCGGCCCGCGGCGACCAGCGCCTGGAACGCGGCCATGACTTGGGGGTCCGCGCGCGCGCAGCGGAGTTCAAGATCCATCTCTTCCCGGGCCGCCTGACCGAGATCCAAGGCGGGGGCGGGGCCGCCCGCCGCCCAGGCCTGCTTGAGTTCGCGGTAGATGCCGGCAAGCGTCACCTCCCGCTCGCCCCGGGCGGCGGCGCTTGCGCGCGCGCGCTGCTCGGCCGCGACCCGCTCGCGCGCAAAGGCGGTCGCGGACGCCGGGGCGATGCGCTCGGCCAAAGCTTTGAACAGGTCGGCGGGATCGCCGAAGAAGCGGACGAGGAGCGTGTCGAACACGTCGAAGGAGACGATCTCGGCGCTTTGCGCCGCGGCGCTGAAACGGGCCAGCACCTCGTCGTGCCGGGCGATGAAAGGAGCCGCATTCGGCATCGGCGCAGTTTTCTCCCATGGGCGCCCCAGGGCCGGACCGACTGGCTGGACCGAACTGGCCAGTTCTTCGTGTCCGCTGCTGGGGCGCCGTGGCTCCCACGAATATACGGTTCTGTCGAGGTGTCCGGTTTCGCCCGGCACGGCTGTCCCCGTTGGGCCATGGACGGTCCGAGTAGTCAAGTTGAACTTATCACAATATTCACTCGTTAGGATCAAGTTACGCCCACTGATCTCTGATCGCCGTCTGTCATGCTTCGTGCATGAATGTTTCCTTAACTTGGAATTTGTTGAACGCACAAAATTGTGATTGTGAAAAACCCTCGAAGATAGGAGAGTGGTCTGGTCATCACGAAAAAGTGAGCATCCGATCCATGTCCTCCAAATACGCCGTCGGCGGGTATTTCGGCAATCCGAATGGCAATGATGCCACGGCGGAGGCCGCCTTCGAAAACCAGCTCAACAGCTTCGTCGCCACGATGGGCGCGAAGCCGGTCACCATGAACGCATTCGTCGATTTCTCGCACGACCCGAGCACCTGGGCCGGCAACGCCGGCTGGACCGCCTGGTCGTGGACCCAGTCGCCGGTGGTGAGGACCTCGGTCACGCCGGACATCGCCATCCCGATGTCCGACAACAGCCATTGGGCCGGCAACGCCGCCGGGTCAACCAACGACGACTTCTTCAAGAACATCATCAACGGAACGTATGACGGCGCCTACAAGGGCGTCGTGGACGCATGGTCGAACGCGGGCTTCAAGACGATGACCCTGCGGCTTGGCTACGAGATGAACGGCAACTTCATGCCGTGGTACATGGGCGACGACGCCGGCACGCAGGCCGATTGGGTGAAGGCGTTCCAGCACCTCTCGACCCTGATGCGCGGGGAGGCCAGCGCCGTGGGCGCCACGGCCAAGATCGAGTGGAACCCGAACAGCCAGGGCTGGACCAACCAGCCAACGGCCAACGCCTACCCGGGCGACTCCTACGTCGATATCGTGTCCCTCGACACCTACAGCCCGCTGTATCCCCAAGGTTTCTACAACTGGGACAAGAACGACGGCTCCTACAACGCCAACGCGGCGGAGTGGGCGGCGGACCCGGTCAATCGGGCGCACTACTGGTCCTACCCGGACGCCAACCAGTGGCACCCCACCGGCACGGGCACCGGCTTCGGCATGGAGGACGCCATCGCTTTCGCCAAGGCGCACGGCAAGACGCTGGCGATCTCGGAGGCCGGCGCCGGCAGCAACGGCTCGACGCCCGGCCCCAACGACGACCCGGCCTTCCCGCAATGGCTCGCCTCGGAGCTGGACAAGGCGCAGTCGCAGGGCATCAAGATCGACCACGTCAACATCTGGGACACGCAGATGAGCGACGGCAACTGGGACTTCTCCCCCGGCGCAAACAAGCCGCTCGAGGCCGCCGCGTGGGCCAAATATTTCGGCGCCAGCGCAGGCAGCACCACCAGCACGACGCCCTCCCCGGCCCCGGCCCCCGTGACCACCGCGCCGCTGCCGGCGACGGACACCCTGCAGCTCAGCCTGTCGGAGGACGCCTGGCAGGGCGACGCGCAGTGCGTCGTCACCGTCGACGGCAAAACCCTCGGCGGCACGGTCACAGTCACCG
>JAABUQ010002615.1_pt1 | contig 35156 bp, 40 predicted proteins | sample 5560001 | NCBI WGS metagenome assembly JAABUQ01 (sample SAMN10711888, study PRJNA513371) | rock metagenome | isolation source: Antarctica rocks | place: Antarctica: Victoria Land, Finger Mt nord | collected 2015-12-18
CCTTGATACGCTCCCATTGATCGTCCCGAAGGCCGTAGCGTCGCACTGGTCAGCTCCATCTTGGCTGACACGCTATGCATCGAAGTTTCCGCCGCGCCGGAATCCCTTAAATGACGACACGCCCTAGTTATGGAAGTGGGTGGCTCGGTTCACCCCCTCTCGGAAGCGCCGCGGAGGGCGAGGATTTGCCGCCCCGCTCGTAAGCCGGAACCGCCGGTCGGTCTAAACCCCGACTTGTTGAGAACGCGCCAGGATGCCAGGTTCTCGGGGCGGCACTCCGCGATGATGGACCTCTCGGGGAAACGGTCTTCCAGGACCTCCGCCAGGCGCCCCAGCGCCTCGGTCGCGTAACGCTGCCCATGCCAGCGTATGCCGAGCCAATACCCAACCTCGATCTCTGCGTCGGCTCGCAGGTGAGCTCCTATGAGGCCGATTAACGTGTCACCGTCGCCCTTCCAGATACCGAAGAAGCAATCGCGCTCGCCGCGGTTGCAGCCGATGAGTGCTTCGGCATCGGCGAGCATGAAGGGCGCCGTGAGGAAGGAGATCGCTCCGGTGATCGCCGGATTGTCCGTCAGCTGTTGAAGTGCGTGCGCGTCGGCAGAGATCAAAGGCTTGATCGAAAGCCGATCCGTGGTGATGGGCTGAGGTGGTGCAACAGGGCTTGATGTCGTCCCCATCCTCTACGGGCTCTCCGGCAGGGCACGCCGCTCCATTGCATTGCGCAGCAGCGCGAGCGAGCGATACACGCCGTGCACCATCTTGCTGAACGGCAGCAGGGCGAACAGCGCCAGGACGAAGCCGAGATGCACGGCGAGCGCGATCCCCATTGCCCCGGTGCCGCGCAGCGCCAGCAACACGAGCCCCGTGAGCGCGGTCAGCGCCAATAGCATTAGCAGCGCGACATCGGCGCCCAGCAGCCGACGCGCCGCCGGTGCCGGATCGCTCGTCAGCTTCATCGCGAACAGCCCCATCGTGCCTGCCATCAGCAGCACTCCACCGACCGTGCCGAGCAGCACCGGCGCGCTCGTGAATGCGTACGGCGCGGCCCAGCCGAAGAACGTCTCGTAGACGAACGCCGTCGAGGTGGCGGCGAAGCAGAGCATGAAGCCGTAGAACATCCCGTGATGCAGCCATCGGCGTGTCATGGAGAAACGCTCATCGCGGTCGTTGCAGCCGTGACCACCGCCGCCAAGGTTGCGCAGGCTCAGCACGTCCCAGACCGCGCGGAACATGCTGCCGGCGTCGGGTCGGCCACGCGGGCCGGCATTGCTCCAGAACGCGATCCCGCCCATCACCAACGCCGCCAGTGCGAAGCCGAACGTCGCGATCCCCGTGACCTGCATGATCCACAGCGGGATCACGGCGTAGAACGCCCCGGGGCGCACCGGATGCGCGGCGTACAACGTTTCCGGCGTCTGCAATGCAGTGACCAGGATCAGCACCAGCGCGATCGCCGTCGCCGTGACCAGCGACACGACGACGCCGTTGCGCGCGAAGGCGCGGGCGAGCGGCGCGGGCCAGGCGTATTCGGCGTAGCTCTCGGCGCGCACCAGCGAGAACGCGCGCGGCACGTTGACGCCGAACTCGTGCGGCGGCGCGTACTGGCAGGCGTAAAAGCAGCCCATGCAGTTGTGGCAGAGATTGGCGAGGTAGCCGAGATCGCCGGCGGTGAAATCGCGCCGCAGTTCCATCGCCGGGAACACGGCGCAGAACCCCTCGCAGTAGCGACAGCCGTTACAGATCTCCATGTAGCGCCGCGCGTCGGCGATCGTGTCAGTTTCGCGCACGGCTGGCTGCCTCCTTGCCTGCGATACGGCCGAACACCGTGCCGATCGTCATCCCGAACCCGGCGAGATAGCCGCGCCCGAGGATGTTCCCGGCCATGATCTCGCCCGAGGCGAACAGGTTGCTCGCCGGCCTACCGTCGTCCAGCAGCACCTGCGCCCGCTCGTTCACCCGCACGCCGAGATAGGTGAAGGTGATGCCCGGCCGCAGCGGATAGCCGTAGAACGGCGGCGTGTCGATCGGCCGCGCCCAATTGGTCTTGGGTGGCGTGAGCCCGACAGTGCCGCAGCCGTCGAGCTTGGTGTTGTCGAACGTGCCGTTGCCCGCGGCCGCGTTATACTCGGCCACGGTGCGCCCAACCGCTGCCGCATCGAGCCCGAGTTCCGACGCAGCACCCTCGACGGTGTCGGCCTTGATCGCCGGGTAGATCGACGGCATGAACAGCCGCACCGATTTCGCGTCGAACAGCGAATACGCGATCTGCCCCGGCTGTTGCGCGATCAGCCGCCCCCAGATCGCGTATCGCTTCGGCCAGACATCCTCGCCCTCGTCGTAGAAGCGCTGGCCGTCGCGGTTCAACACGATGCTGAACGGCACGCTATCGAGCCGGGTCGCGATGCCGCCGTCGAATTTCGGCGCGCGTGCGTCGAGTGCCACGGCATGGCATTGCGTCGGGTCGCCCACCGACGCCACGCCCTGATCGAGCAGGTTCTTCAGGATGCGGCCGCGATTGTACGGCGTGCCACGGATGACAAAATTGTCCACCGCCTCGCCCCAGTACTCGCGCATCCAGTCGAGATTGCCCTGAAAGCCGCCCGAACTCGCCACCACGCAGCGCGCTCGCGCCGTTTCGGGATAGCCGTTCTTGGTGAGCGACGCCGAGCGCACGGCGCCGTCCTCCATGTGCAGCGCGGTCACTTCGGTGTCGTACAGGATATCGACGCCGAGCTTCTCCGCCGTCACGTAATAGGCGTTCACCAGCGCCTTGCCGCCGCCGAGGAAGAACGCGTTGGTGCGCGACAGATTGAGCGTTCCGGTCAGCGACGGCTGGAAATGCACGCCGGCGCGCTGCATGAAGTCGAACACGCCCGACGAGGCGCGGATGGTCATGCGCGCGAGCTGCTCGTCGGTGTTGCCGCCGGTGACCCGCAGCAGGTCGTCCCAGTATTCGTCCTCTAGATAGGCGTCCGTCAGCACGCCTGTCGGTCGGTCGTGCATGGCGCGCAGGTTGCGGGTGTGACGGCTGTTGCCGCCGCGAAAGGCGCGCGGCGCGTGTTCGCACAACAGCACTGAGCAGCCGGCCTGACGCGCCGTGATGGCCGCGCAAAGTGCCGCGTTGCCGCCGCCGGCCACCAATACGTCATAGGTTCGCGTCAGATCGACCATAGCCAGCATATATCGGGGGCGGTGGTCTTGCACAACGCATGGCCGGCGCGCGACTTCGCTGTTGCTTAGTCACGCGCTTGGAGCACGGCGTCACGAGGCGCTCGACTGATTTGCGGCAACGGCCGCCGGGGAAGGCGCCTCGCTCCGCTGATGCGGGCGGCGGGCGAGGATGGGGGCTTCGATCCAGCGCCAGGACGCCCAGGAAAGCGCCCAAATCAGCGCCAGGGACGCCGCCATGGTGATCGAGGCCGGCACTTGCCAGCTCTCGCGGTAGTAGCCGGCGAACTCCAGGATCGAGAGGTGGATGAGGTAGATCGCGTAGGACTGCGTGCTGATGGCCAGGACCACGGCGGCGGGCAGTCGCGGCAGCCGTTGCAACGCCGCGGCGCCCGGCAGGCAGAGCGCGAAACCGATCGAGGCGATATCGAACAGAATAGTCCGGTGCACATGCACGTCCAGCGGCACGATCCGGTCGAGCCAGCCCGACCATACGATGGCAATCAGCAACAGTCCGACGGCGAGAGCGGCGAGCGGATGACGGAACAGCACGCCTCGCCTCGCCTCCATCCACGCCACCACCACGCCGAACGCGATCGCGTCGAGGCGCAGCACCGCGACCTTGGTCAGCACCTCGCCGAAATCGACGCTGTCCGGCACACCCCAGCGCAGGGCAAGCGGCACCGCGAGGAAGATCGCGCACGCCGCCCAGAAACCGGCGCGGGAGCCGAGCCACACGACGGCTCCGAACAGCGCCGCCGAGAAGCTGAGATAGAACCATTCCTCGACGGTGAGCGACCACGACACGCCGAACCATCCGTCCCGCATCGGCCAAGCCAGGTTCTGCGTCAGCGTCGCGTAGCGCAAGACGTAGCGCCACGTGAGCGTCCAATGACCCGGTTCCCAGAAGCGCGGCGGCCAGAACGCCGCCAGGAACGCCAGCCAGACTAGATACGCGGGCAGGGTGCGCATCCAGCGGCGCAGCATGAACACCCACCAAGCCGGCAAGCCGGGCTGGTCGGCGACGATGCGGATCAGCAGGCGGCCGATCAGGAAGCCGCTCAGCACGAAGAACAATTCGACGCCGAAGAAGCCGGACACGCTCAGCCATGCCGGTGCCCGGCCGCCCAACCAGATCGCGAAGGTGTCGCCGCAATGGCTCAGCAGCACCAGCGAGATGGCCGCCGAGCGGACCAGGTCGAGCCCGGCGCTGCGCGCCACGCTCCTCGGCCCGGCGTCGAGACGGTCAGACCTCGACGACGACGTAATCGTCCTCGGCGCTGACGGCGAAGGTCTCGGCCACGTAGGGGCCGGCCACGACCGCCGCGCCCGGCTCGACTGCCACCGGATAGCTGCGCACGGATATGCGCTCCGGCTCGCACCACGACTGCCCCGTGCGCAGGTCGAACTCCCAGCCGTGCCACGGGCAGCGCAGGATCTCGCCCGCCCGCGAGTAGCGGTAAGTCCCCGGCTCGCTCGACTCGACCAGGCCGCAGAGTGCGCCTTCGACCAGCGAGCCGCCCTGGTGCGGGCAGCGGTTGAGCACGCCGAAGAACGCGCCGCCGATGTTGAACACCGCGATCGGCCGACCCTTCACCGTGACCAGCTTTCGCCCGCCGGCCGGAATGTCACGAACGGCAGCCACAACGTGCTTACTCATCGCGCCGGACGCTACAACCGGCCCAAGGCAGCGGCAACCTGCGGCGGCAACATGATGCCGGCTCGCTGTGGAGCCGATCCCTGCGGTAGTGTTGTGCCATGCAACAAGCCAATCCCACACTGTCCTACCCTTTCGCCGAGCCACCGCCGTTGGGGGCCGTCATCGACGTCGCGCCGGGCTTGCGCTGGATGCGGCTGCCGCTGCCGTACCGGCTGGATCACGTGAACATCTACTTGATTGAGGACGGCGACGGCTGGGCGGTGCTGGACACCGGACTGGGCACCGACGACTGCCGGGCCGGATGGGAGGCGGCGCTGGCGGGGCCGCTCGCGGGGCAGCGCCTCACGCGCATGATCGTCACCCATTATCATCCGGACCATGTCGGCCTGGCCGGCTGGCTTGGAAAAAGGTTCGGCCTGCCGCTGTCGATGCCGCGGCCTGAGTACCTGTACAGCCTGGCGCTGCAGCACGCACCGGGCGATCTCGGCGCCGATATGCACCGGCCTTTCTTCCTTCGGCACGGCCTGTCCCCGACCGTGACGGAGCTGGTCCTGAGCCGCGGCCACGAGTACCTGCATCGAACCACGGGCGTGCCCACCACCTATCACCGGCTGCAGAACGGCGACGTGCTCCGCGTCGGCAGCCGCGAGTTTCGCGTGATCACCGGCGGCGGGCACGCGCTGGAGCAGGCCATGCTGTACTGCCCGCAGGACAAGCTGTTCCTCGCCGCCGATCAGGTGATCGCGAAGATCTCGCCCAATGTCAGCGTCCATGCGATGGAGCCCGACCTCGACGCGCTCGGCATCTACCTCCGCTCGCTCCGGTTGCTTCGTGAGACGGTCGCGTCCGACGTGCTGGTGCTGCCCGGCCACGGGCTGCCGTTCCACGGGCTGCACCCGCGGATCGACGCACTGATCGCTCATCACGGCGAGCGCTGCGGCGTGATCGCCCGCGCCTGCCGTGAGCGTGCGCTGTCGGTGGCCGAGATCCTGCCTTTCGTGTTCGACCGCGCGCTCGACGAGCATCAGACCGGTTTCGCGTTCGGCGAGGTGCTCGCCCACGTCAACCACATGCTATCGCGAGGCGAACTCACCGGAGAAACCGATGCGGACGGGATTGACCGGTTCCGGGCGACCTAGGCGACTGTTCAGGGGCCGTCCCGCTCCAGGTTCTTCGACTTGCGGATGATGATACCCGGTGAACCGGACCGGCCGGGCGGCAGCGGCCCGGCATAGGAGGGGGCCGACATTCCGCGCGGTCCGATGCGGCCGGACGGGGCCTCGCCCAACGTCGGCGAGTCCGGGTGCGGTCCCTCCGTCGGTGCTGGGCGGGGTAGGTGGCCGATAGCTGCGTCGAACTCCCAAGGTGCGGGGCGGGCGGTCGGGTCGGCTGACAATGCGCGCCGGAGCAGCCGCTCGACGCGGGGCGGGAGGTCGGGCGTCTCGATACCGAGCCCGTCGCCGGCCAGGACGGCCTCTCCCGCGTAGCCGTGCTCGCCTGCGGGCGTGGGGGCGCGTCCCGTCCAGTATGCGTGGATCAGTAGGCCCAGCGAGAAGACGTCGGCGGCAAGGCCGGGCGGCGCCCCCGCCTGCTCGGGGGTGCGCCGCACATGGGCCAGCACCTCGGGAGCCATGTAGGCCTGATCGAATTCCATCTCGTCCGGGTCGGGGGGTTCGCCCGCGAAATAAGCCCCGTCGAAGTCGATCAGCCGTACGGCGAGCGCGCCGTTCCGGCTGCGATCGGCCAGGACGTTGCTCGGCTTGAGGTCGCCGTGGACGATCCGTTGGGCGTGCAGCGCCATAACCCCGCGAGCGGCGGCGCGGACCAGCGCCAGTCGGTCGCTGGCCGGCAGCCGAGCAATCTCGGGCAGCGTCAGCGACGTGGGGGCGACGCGGGGGGCCACGTGATAGTAGGCTAGCCCTTGCCGGAAGAACGCGACGGGGACGACGAGGGTCCCCGCCGTGTCGTCGGCGATCCGCAATCCGGCCAGCAATCGCCGGTGCCGATCCTCCAAGGCGCGGCAGCGGGCAAGCCGAGCGACGGAAAGAGCGCCCGGCAGGGAGTCCGTCGGATATTTCGGCCGCTGGAACTCCTTGACGAAGAACTCCCGTCCTTCGCTCTCGGCGAAAGTCCAGCGGCAGTTGGAGCCGCCGACGAAATCGCGCAACAGCCGATAGGAGCCGAGTTGGCTACCGGTGCGCAGACTCATGCCGCGTCCGCCAACGCCATGTAATCAGGACGGTAACGCTCCCAGGCCTCGGCGAGGGGCGCGTGCAGCATGGCGCAGAGCCGTACTCGCCGCGCCGCGAAGCACGCGCTGGCGGCCGATAACGACGGCCAGCCGGCGAACGCCGCCGCGAGGGAGACGTCGTCGTCGACAAGCGGAGCCAGCCGTGCGGCGATCGCGGCGGTCCATGTCTCGCAGCACGCCGCTGCAGCGAGCGCGTCCAGCAACGCCAGCTCGAGATGCATCGGCGACGGCAGGCAGGCATAACCGCCATCCGTCACGGCGATGAGCAGCGCCGGGCCGCCGATCCGCCGCACCGTGCCGCTAAGCCGGCCAGGTCGATCGGCGCATAGTACGTTTGTCATCCGGCCGTCCTCGCGCAGTGCGCGCAGAGAGCCGGCGTCGGTCGTGGTGTCGTCGCGACTGAGCTGCTGCAAGCCGGCCCGGGGAGTTACCGCATAACAGCGACTGTCCCCGGCCCACATCGCGAGCGCATCGACGAAGCCGTCGCCCGGCTTGGCCAGGATGAGCGCGGCGGTCGTGGGATAGCTGCGGATCAGCCGGCTGCGGACCGCGCTGGCGGCGGGCGGGGCCGCCGCGTGACGCCGGGCCAGTGCCTCACCGATCGCCCGCGAAAGCAGAGCTGGCGCATCGCGCCACCCGACTCCACCGGCGCCGAAACGCTCCAATACCGCGGCTCGGGCCACACGTGCGGCGTAGTAGGCCGAGCTGCGTTGCCCGTCTTCGCCATCGACGCGGCGGGCACCGGCGCCACCGAGCCCGTCGAACACCCCGATAAGCCCAAACCCGTCGCGCTCCACAGCCAGCGCCGGTGCGTCCTCGGCAACATGTGGCCGAGGCAGATCCAACCGGGCGAGGAGCAGCGGCCCGGTCATCTCAGACGCTGTTGGCGATGACTTCGAGCACGTCGGCATAGTCGTGCTCGCCGAGGCCGGTCCCGGCACGCGAGGCGACATGGACGACGCTCTCCCAGTCGTCCTGCATGCCGGTCCAGGGCGCGACGTCCGGCGCATAGATCAACAGGCGTTTGCCCGATTGATCCATCGTCTCGCCTTCCCACAGTACTTCGAGTTCCGCGAAGCTGCGGGGTAGTCCCCCAGGGTAGCCGCGTGTGCGGCGGCCGACCGCCTCTTCCAGTCGGTGCGCCGAGGCGTCGGTCCATATCACCATGACGTGCCGGCGCCGGTCACAGGCGCGAACCCAGGAGGAATTCATGGCAACGGCGAGCGCCTCGAGGCCGCTCTCGGGCTCGTCGCCGCCGCCGAACGCGCGTATCGACCCCAAGAACCCGGCGAACGCCGCCTGATCCTGCGGCAGCGCGAAGAAGTCGGAGGCAGCGAGAGCTTCCTCGCCATCCTCGAATAGATCGCGGAACACGATCACCCGGGCGCGCAGCCGATCGATGCGCTTCTGCTTGGCCCACATCGCGCGCATCACGTCGCCGTGGAAGCGAAGCGCGTTGCCTTTCACGAGATCGAGTATCGGCGACATGCTTCCGGTCGCGTCGATGCACAAGGCGAGATCCACCGCGTAGGTCAGGCCAGTGTTTTGGGCGTCGGACCCCATGGGCTACTCTTAAATATGCAACTGGCGCGAAAAGACTTTCCCGTATGCGCGCGATGCGCGAACCTAGCGGGTGAGCAAGCGCGGCGACAAGCGAAGAATCAATCGGCCGGCGAAAACCCCATCAGCCGTTCGAACCGCACGCGGAACGCCGGCCAAACCTCCGGGTTGAGGATGCGCGGGGCGCGCTTGCCGTCCAGGATGTCGAGCATCTGCTCGGCGGCGATGGTCGCCATGTTGGCCCGCGCCTGCGCGGTCACGCCCGCGGTGTGCGGGCTGGCAACGACGTTGTCGAACGCGAGCAGCGGGTCGTCGTGCGGCGGCGGTTCCTTGTCCCACACGTCGAGGCCGGCTCCGGCGATACGCTTCTCACGCAACGCGGTCGCCAGGGCTTGTTCGTCGTGGATGCCGCCACGGGCGGTGGTAACGAAATAGGCATGCGGCCGCATCAGCGCGAACTGCTCGGCGCCGATCATTCCGAGCGTTTCTTCCGTCCGTGGGCAATTGATCGAAACGAAGTCGGCCGACGCGAGGAGGGTTGCGAGAGAGGCGGCCGCGGCGCCGCGCGCCGCGATCTGTTCGGAGGTGAGATACGGATCATAGGCGAGCACCCGCATTTGCAACAAACCGCGGCAGAGTTCGGCGAGCCGGGAGCCGACATTGCCGAGACCGACGATCCCCACTGTCTGGCCGAACAGCTCGTTGCCCATGAACTCGTTGCGCGGGATGCCCGAAGCGCGGCGCATCCGCCGGTCCGTCTCCACGATCCGCTTCGACAAGGTGAGCATCATCGCGAGCGCGTGCTCGGCGACAGCTTCCTTGTTGCCGCCGGCCTGATTGACCGCCAACACCCCCGCCGCCGTGCAAGCCCGCAGGTCGATGGTGTCGTATCCGGCACCGTTGCTGGAGACCACGACGAGATTGGGCGCTCGGTCAAGCAGCGCGACGGTCGCGTGGTACTTGGGATCGATTTCATCGCGCGCGGCGCCGATCTGATAGGCGTGCGCCCCGCCGAGCACCGGATCCGCAATATCGTCCGGGCTGCCGTTCTCAAGTCGTTCCAGCGAAACGTCGCTGCGCCGTCCTAGGATTTCGGCGAATACGGAGCTTGCGAGATACTCGACGTAGAAAACCCGTTTGAGGTTGACGGGCATAGTTTGCTCCCGGGCCGTTTGATACGGGCGGATTACCCCAGGGAGCAATGTTCCGGCAAATCGCTGCGGCGCGAGTGAAAACCGCCGCAAAGCATTTGTTGATGCCGATTTGACGACCACCTGCAAGCGAGTTGACGCCGCCATGATCGAGGTAGCTCACATTCCTGTGAGCGGCGTTTTCGGGTGGTGTCGCATTTGGAGTAGCAGGTGACGGCATCTCACGCCGGCGGCGAAAGCCAGTATTTGAGGCTTCCCCGTCCGCGCCGCTTCGCAAGAAGCTCAACTCATTTCAGCAGTCAGCGGTTCCATCGGTTAAACCGCATTGCCATTATTCGATCACGCATCATTAGAAACGGCATGGGCGAGCACGAGAATAATCTCGTCTCGACCACGTCTTCGTGCAGCAACGCCATCCTGGTCGTCGACACGACCTTACGATGAAAACAAATTAGAGTTTCGGGCGGCAAGATGCCCGACAACAACGCCGCCGGGCACGTAGTTAGCCGGCAAGCCGATCGCACAATCCCTCATCCATAGACGACCGGGATGGCATGTTCGCGGCGAAGATCGACGCGCCATGCACAATCCCCTGACGGGCAAACCAGTGATCCGTCCTCGTTCCGCCGGCAGTATCTGACCGGCCGGTGGACCTGCGCCGGCGGCCAAGCCATCATCGCCGGCGCATCGGGGGAGGATACGGATGGCTGGTCTCTATTTCGAGGAGTTCACCGAGGGTCAGGTGTTCGATCATGCGATGACCCGGACCGTCACCGAAATGGACAACGTGCTGTTCACCACGCTGACCATGAACCCGCAGCCGTTGCACCTGGATGCGGAGTTCGCCAAGACCACCGAGTTCGGTCGGCCGCTGGTCAATTCCATATTTACCTTGGGCCTAATGGTCGGCATCACCGTCGCCGAGACCACCCTTGGAACCACGATCGGCAATCTCGGCATGACCGAGGTGGCGTTTCCGAAGCCGGTGTTCCACGGCGACACGCTGCGGGTGCGGAGCGTCGTCAAGAGCAAGCGCCAGAGCCGCTCCCGGCCCGATGCCGGCGTGGTCGAGTTCGAGCACCAGGCGTTCAATCAGCGGGGCGAGTTGGTGGCGCGCTGCCTGCGAGCCGCGTTCATGCGTGCCCGGCCGAAGGAGGCTTGAGCCGATGCGCTCGCTCCTGTTCACCCCGGCCGATAGCGAGCGCAAGCTCGCCCGCGGCCGCGAGTCCGTCGCATCGGGGCTGATCCTCGACCTCGAGGACTCGGTTGCGGCGCAAGGCCGCCCGCAAGCCCGCATGATGGCCCGCGCGGCGCTGGACGGACCGCGCACACCCGAATTGTGGGTGCGGATCAATCCGATCGCCACCGCCGACGCTCTTCTCGACCTTGCCGCCGTCATGCCTGGGCGGCCGTTCGGCATCCTGCTGCCGAAATGCACGCCCGGCGACCTTCGCAAGCTGGACGACTTCCTTTCCGCTCTGGAGGCGGCGAACGGCATTACGCGCTTTGCCACGAAGGTGATCGCGATCGCGACGGAAACCGGGGCCGGGGTGTTTCGATTGGGGGAATACGGCGGCATCACGCCAAGGCTTGCCGCGCTGACGTGGGGCGCGGAGGACTTGGCGGCGCTGCTCGGCGCCACCAATCGACGGCCGGACGGCGTTTATGACGACACGTTTCGCCTGGTGCGCGCCCTCTGCCTGCTCGGCGCACAAGCAGCCGGGGTCGAAGCGATCGATACGATCAACGCCGATTTCCGCAACGAGGAAACCTTGCGCGCCGAATGCGAGGCGGCGCGCCGGGCCGGGTTCACCGGCAAGATGGCAATTCACCCCGCCCAGCTGGTGCCGATCAACGAGGCGTTCACGCCGAGCGCGGAAGAGTTGGCCTGGGCTCGCGAGGTCGTTGATGCTTTCGCGGCCCGACCGGATGCGGGCACGATCGGGCTAGGCGGGAAGATGGTGGATCGACCGCACCTCATCCTCGCGGAACGCCTGCTCAAGCGCAGCGGTTGAATGGACGGGCTGGGGATGACGACGATTACGGTGACTGGGGCAGCAGGGGTATTGAACCCCGTCACCCTCGACACGTTGCAGACGGTCCAGCTCGCGCAACAGATAGCCGCCGCCATCAATGCGGCCGCCGCAGCCAGCACGCTCAACGCCATCGACTTCCCTGGGCCTTTCGCGCCGAGCGAAGGGGTCGATGAAGCGGTGATCACCCCCGACGCCGCGAGCGGATCGTTCCAGGGACCGGATGGATTCCAATACGTCGTCGATGCGGCGACAGTCCCGGTTACCATCACGGCGGCGGCGAATCAGATGGTGCTCGCCGGTAACAACGGCGTCGCAGTCAGCACTGCCGGCGGCAACAGCGTGGTGATCGGTGGCGGCGACAACCTCGTCGATCTTTCAGGGCTCGGCAACACGATCACGCTTGCCGACGGCAACAACACCGTCCTCGGCGGCACATCCGCCGGCGGCACGATCAACGGCGGCACCGGCAACGTCACCCTATTCGGCAGCAGCGGCGGAAACACGGTTTTCCTCAGCACCGGCACCAACGCATTGTTCGCGGGCGCCGGCAGTGACACGTACATCGGCGGCGGCGGCAGCGACACCATTGTCGGCGGTAGCGGCACGCCTCTCGTGTTCGGCAACACCGGGCCGCTGACCTTTGTCGCCGGCACCGGCGCAAGCACGGTGGTGGGCAGCGCCAATGCCACCGACCAGACGCTGTTCGGCTCGGCCAACAGCGATATCACCTTCATCGGCAACGGCAGCGCGCTTTACGTCGCAGGCACCGGCAACGAGAAGTTCGACGCATCGTCGAGCGGCGGCGACCTCACGGCCTACGGGGCCGCGACAGGCGACTCGGCAACCATTTCCGCCGGCTTCGGTAACAATCTGGTCTTCGGCAGCAGCGGCGCATCCCTTGTCATCGGCAATTTGGGGCCGCTCACCTTTGTTGCCGGCATCGGCGCCGGCACCGTCCTGGGCAGCGCCGGGGCACCCGGTCCGACGCTGTTCGGCTCGGCGGGCAGCGATGTCGCGATCGGCGGCAATAGCGGCGCGCTCTACATCTCGGGCTTCGGCAACGAGACGCTCGACGGATCGGCGAGCAGCGGCAATCTCGCGCTGTTCGGCGCGACCGGGGGCAACGGGGCCACGCTCGTGGGCGGTTCCGGCAACGATACGATCATCGGCAGCACCGGCACTACGGACATGACGGGGGGCGCCGGCGCGAACGTGTTCGCGTTCTTCCACGCGAACGGCGACGGCGGCGTGAACACGATCAAGGATTTCAGCGCGAACGATCTCGTACTGCTGTCAGGCTACGGGGCGGACGGCGTCGCGTCTTCGGTGACGGCGGGCGGCAACACCATGCTGACGCTTTCGGACAACACCACGATCACCTTCTCGGGAATCACCAACTTGAATCCCAACCAGATCATCAAGAGCTGACGACGACAGTCTGACGCGCCTATCAGCTCTCGCGCGCTGTCCGATGATATTCAAGGTTGGGCATCATGTCCGAGCCGGACGCCATGCGGTTTGACAGATTGAAGAAGGCCGCCGTCTCCGACAGATCGAACATGTCCTCGTCGCCTAGCCCGGCGCGCCGGAGTGCTTCGCGATCGGCATCGTCCACCAGCCAGGGCGTCGTCGTCAGCTTCCACGCGTAATCCAGCATCGCGCGCTGACGCGTATCGAGCCTCGCCACCCGATAGTTGAGCGCCATCATTTCGCCGAGCTCCGGATCGCCCGACAAGAGGCGCACCGCCGCGCCGTGGGCGACAAGGCAGTAGTAACAGCGATTGGCGGACGAAACGACCACCGCGACCATCTCGCGCTCCAGCTTGGACAGCCCGGACGGCGACAACATGATTTCGTTATACATCGCCATGAAATTGCGCAGCCGCTGCGGGCGCAGGCTGTACGTGGCGTAGACGTTCGGAACGAAACCGAGTTTATCCACGCATTTTCGCCAGATCGCCTGCAAATCCTCGTCAAGCTCCGCGGCGGCGGGGACGCCGAACTTGGATATGTGATCGGGTTGCGGCATCGCGGCCTCCGTGGCTTCGCGGTAGCAGGGTGCTGCAGCCGGCCGTACGGCGCAAGAACCGGCGGCTCGCGAGCGTGTTGCACTCGCATGTCATTCCTGTCCGATCATCACCTGCCCGCCCTGCTGCACCAATATGGCTATGGTCTCGTCGGTCTCGTCGTCGGACTTGAAGCGACCGGGCTGCCGCTGCCCGGCGAGAGCATCGTCATCGCGGCCGCGATCTACGCTGCCACGACGCACGAATTGTCCATCCCGCTCGTGGTCGCGGCGGCGGCGACCGGCGCGATTCTGGGCGACAATCTCGGCTACCTGATCGGCCGCAGCATCGGGTTCCGCATGCTCCAGCGCTACGGACGTCATGTGTTCCTGACCCCAGAGCGGCTCGAGGTCGGCCGCCGCCTGTTCCAGAAGCACGGCGGCAAGGTGGTGCTGTTCGGCCGGTTCATCGGCATCCTGCGCACCTTGGCGGCGCTGCTCGCCGGGGCGAACCGGATGGACTGGCGCCATTTCCTGTTCTGGAACGCGGCAGGCGGCATTGCCTGGTCGTCGGTCTACGGCTTCGGCGCCTACGCGCTCGGCAAGCAGGTCGAGCGGCTGCAAGGCCCGCTCGGGGTTGCGGCGGGGGTGGCGGCGGCCGCCGCGATCGGGGGGGTCGTCTTCTACACGCGGCGCAAGGAGCGGGAGCTTGCCGCCGCTAACCAAGCACCTCGGGGTTGACCACGTGCTCGCGCACGGGCTGGCCGTCGAGCACGCTGAGCATGTTGCGGGCGGTGGCGGCCGACATGGCGGCGACCGCCTCTACTGTCACGCCCGCCATGTGCGGCGCAGCGATCACCGTGTCGAGTTGCAACAGGGTGTTTGAAACCGGCGTCGGCTCCATGTCGAACACGTCCAGGCCGGCTCCCGCCAGCTTGCGCGACACCAGCGCCTCGTGCAGCGCCGCCTCGTCGACGATCCCGCCGCGCGCGGTGTTCACCAGGTAAGCGGTCGGTTTCATGCGCGCGAGCCGGGCGGCGTCGAACAGCCCGGTTGTTTCAGGCATCTTGGGGCAGTGAATGGTGACGAAATCGGCGGCGGGCAGGGCCGCGTCGAGATCGGGCGCGGGCTCGAAGCCGGCGGCGTGGATCGCCGCGTCCGAGACGAACGGGTCGTGTACGAGCACGCGTGTATCGAGCGCCGCCAGCTTTCGCGCCGAGCGGGTGCCGATGCGCCCGAAGCCCACGACGAGCACGGTTTTCCCGGCGATCTCGGTGGGCAGCGCCGCGTAGCGGTCCTGCCAACGGCCCTCGCGGACGATCGCGTGCAGCGCCGGGCCGCGCTTGGCGAGGGCGAAGATGAACGCGACGGCCTGCTCGGCGACCGAGCTGGAGTTGGCGATGCCCGTGACCATCAAGGGGATGCGCCGCGCGGTGAGGGCGGGCACCTCCACCGCATCGTAGCCGACGCCGATGCGCGCGCAAACCAGAAGGCTCGGGGCCGCGGCGATCTCGGCCGCTCGGAACGGCGTGACCGAGAGCGCGACCGCGTGGGCGTCCGCGAGCAGCGGGTGAAGCGTTGCTCCCGACGCGCCAGGCGGATAGGGCACGAGCTCCAGGTCATCGCGCGCCCGCAGCAACTCCATCCCGGCGACGCCGAAGCGGTCCGGGACCAGCACCTTGTAGCGGTTCGTCGGCATCGGTCGGGCCTCGTCAGAGAGCGCGGTGCTGCGCGGCGATGTAGCCGCGGTTCCAGGTGGGCGCGATCTGCACCTCGCTGAGGCATACCCGCGCCGGCAAAGTCGCGACGTAGCGGATCACGTCGGCCACCTCGTCCGCCTGCAGCATGCGCGCGCGGTCCGCCGCGCTGACCGGATTGGGGCGCTTGTCGAGGATAGGGGTCGCCACCTCCCCGGGCAGGATGACGCAGGAGCGAATGCCGTTCTGGCACTCCTCCATGTTGATGGAATGGCTCATCGCCACCACGCCGTGCTTGGCGGCGGTGTAGCCGGTGCCCGACATCGGACCGATGTTGCGGCCGGCCATCGAGCTCGTGTGGATAAGCAGCCCGTCCTTGCGCGCCCGCATGATGGGCAGCGCGACCGTCACGCAGTAATAGGCGCTGGTCAGGTTGCCGTTGATGAGCAGCGCCGCGCCTTCCGGGGTGAGCTTGGCCCAACTCCGGTCCAGGATGTTGAGCCCGGCGTTGTTCACCAGGATGTCGAGCCGGCCCGGCGTACGCTCGATGAACGCGCCGATGCGGCGCACCTGGTCGGCCTCCATCAGGTCGCCGGGTTGCACGTGAGCCACGCCGCCGCGCTCGCGGATGCGGGCGGCCACACTCTCGAGCGGCTCGGCCCGCCGGCCGGTCAGGACGATCGCGGCGCCGTCCGCCGCCAGTGCGAGGGCCGCCGCTTCCCCGATGCCGCTGCCGGCGCCGGTGACCCAGGCGATCTTGTCCGCGAGTCGTGCCATGTCCGTTCCTCCGACGTCGGGGACATTCAACGGGCGTGCGAAGCGGCCGGCAAGGGCCGAGAAGCGCGTCCTGTCACTTCGGGCAGGGGAACCGCTCCGTCATGAATTGCAGGAACGCCTCGGTCGGCGGCGCCGACAATCGGGCTGGCTGGGCGCGAACCCAGGTGACGAACTCGTCCAACGTCGCGGTTCGCTTCGGGGCCGGATTGGGGAAGCAGATGGTTTTTGCTCCGCCGCTCTTGCGCTCCTGAGTCAGCTGCATGTCCACGGCCGCCTGGGTGAAGCCGTGGCAGAAGTTCTCGGCGGCGAGCCCGTCCTTCTCCGGACGTTTCGCGGCGCAGAGGTTGCCGAGCTGGCCGGCGTTGCGCACCTCGAAGTCGCGCTGCTCAACGGCGCGCGCGGGCACGGAGACCAGGCCGACCCCCAGCAGCAAGGCGGCGGCGAACGCGGTCGTCCTGTCAGGCATGGTCCATCCTCTCTCGTGGGCGGCTCCGGCTGTTTCCGGCCGGGTGCCGCGACCATATGGTGTTGTCATGGACCTGGATTTCACGGAAGACGAAATCAGCCGCTACTCGCGCCACATCCTGTTGGCCGAGATCGGCGGCATCGGACAGGCCAAGCTCAAAGCGGCTCGCGTGTTGGTGGTGGGCGCGGGCGGATTGGGCAGCCCGGTGCTGCTCTATCTCGCAGCGGCCGGGGTCGGGACGATCGGCGTGGTGGACGACGATCGCGTGGAGCTGTCCAACTTGCAGCGCCAGATCGCCCATACGACGGCGGGGCTCGGCACGTCGAAGGCCGCGTCGGCGGCAGTGGCGGCGCAAGCGATCAACCCCGGAGTGCGGGTCGAGATCCACGAGCAACGACTGACCGCGACCAACGCGTTGTCGCTGATCGGCCGATACGACATCGTCTGCGACGGGACCGACAATTTCCCGAGCCGCTTCCTTGTCGCGGATGCGTGCGTGCTGGCCCGGCGGACCCTGGTCTCGGCGGCGGTGCTGCGTTTCGAGGGCCAGCTCTCGACGTTCAAGCCCCATGCCGACGCCGATGCGCCGTGTTACCGGTGTCTGTATTCGGAGCCGCCGCCCGCCGGGCTGGTGCCGAGTTGCAGCGAGGCCGGCGTGCTCGGCGCGGTAACCGGCGTGATGGGCACCCTGCAGGCGACGGAGGCGTTGAAGGAGATCGTCGGCATCGGCGAAAGTCTCTCGGGCCGGCTGCTGATCTGGGACGCCCTGGCGACCCGGTTCACCACGATCCGTCTCAAGCGTGACCCGCACTGCCGCCTGTGCGGCGCGGCCCCGTCCATCACCGACCTGTCGGCCCACACCGTGGCGCGCGAGCCGGCCTGTGCCGCCGGCTGAGCCGCTCGGCATCCTGCTGCTCTCCGGCGCGCACGATCGGGCGCATTACGCCTTCGTGCTGGCGACCGGGGCTGCCGCGCTCGGCAGGCGCGTCGTGCTGTTCGCGACGAATGCCGGCTGCCGGGCGCTGCTGCGAGACTGGTCGACGCTCGAAGGTGCCGCGCGAGACGCGACGGTGCGGGCGCGAGGGGTGGCGGGCTTGGACGAGTTGCGCGAGGCGGCGACCGAACTCGGCATTCGATTGATCGCATGCGAGGCCGGGCTGCGGGCCGAGGCGCTGTCGGATGCGGGCCTGTTTCCCGGTGTGACCGTGGCCGGCGTGGCAACCTTCCTCTCCGAGACCGCGGGCGGCCAGATCGTCGGTCTCTGACTTGACCCGATTCGACGCGAAGCGGCACGGAGGAGCCATGCTTCCCGCGCGCGCGATCGCCGCCTTGCTAAGTCTGACTTTGCTTCTTGCCGTCCCCCCTGCCCGGGCGGAGCAGGCCGGCAGCCTCGCCGTGACGCCGCCCGGCGCGCCGAAAGCGAAGCCGCCAAGAAAGCAGGAACGCGCTCATACCGCGCCGAAACCCGCTCCCGTGGCCCCGGTTCACCCCGCTGGGAGAGCAGCCGCAAAGCCGACCCCGGTCGTCAAGCCCAAGGCGACCCCCTCGAAGAACCCGGTCGCGCATGGCAAGCCTGGCGCCCCCCCGGCTCCGCCGATCGCTGCCCCCGCGACCCCCGAAGCTAAGCCTGCGACGCCGGCCGAGCCTCCCAAAGGTTCGGCTACCGGGCTGCCGCTGCCGCGCTTTGCCGCTCTGCGCTCCGACGATGTCAACATGCGCGGCGGCCCCGGGACGCGTTACCCGATCGAGTGGGTCTACAAGCGTCGCGACTTGCCGGTGCAGATCGAACGGGAGTTCGAGGTCTGGCGGCTGGTGCAGGACCAGGAGGGGGTGAAAGGCTGGGTGCACCAGGCAACGCTGACGGGCCGGCGCAGCTTCGTGGTGATCGGCGCTGAGCAGACCATGCGCAGTGAGGCGGACGGCGGCGCGGCCGCGGTCGCCATCCTCAAGCCCGGCGTGATCGGCCGTATCCGCGGCTGCCAGTCGGGCGCCGCCTGGTGCGAGGTGCAGGTCGGCGATTATCGCGGCTGGCTGCAGCGCACGCAGTTCTGGGGCAGCTACCCTAGTGAGGCGGTCAACCCGTAGCGCGCGACGGCCGGGCCACGCTATGGTCGCGTCATGGAACAAGATCCGCCGCGCGCGCACCACGATCTCGGCGGTGTCGCGAAGTTCATGTGCGAAGCGGTCGATACCGAGCCGCATGCCTTGACCGATTTCGACCGCGAAGTCGACGCGCTTCGCCAGATCCTGGGTGCGAAGGGTGTCATGGGCGTGGACGAGTTGCGGCGGGGGATCGAGGCGATTCCCGAGGCCGACTACCTGCGACTGTCCTATTACCGCCGCTGGATCCGCTCGATCGCGGACAATCTGATCCGCAAGGGCGTCGTTACCGAGGACGAGCTGCGCGACGCCGTGAGGCGCGCATGACCGCGGGGTCGGCTGACGCGCTTGCCCCGGGCACGCTGGTGCGAGTGCGCGACGTGTGGCCGGAGCGAGACGGGCCGGTCCACGTCCGCACGCCGCATTACGTACGGGGCAAACGGGGGCGTGTGGTGCGTCAGCTCGGCGCCTTCCCGAACCCCGAGGACCTCGCCTTCGCGCGCCCCGCCGCCCGCGTGCCGCTCTATCACGTCGCCTTCGACCCGGCGGCGATCTGGCCGGACGCCAAGGCCGGCGACGAGTTGCTGATCGAGATTTTCGTCCATTGGCTGGAGCCTGATCGATGAACGACGTGCTGGAGACCGATGGCGAGAAATTGTTGGCGGCGCTCCGCGTGCTGCTTGCCGACAAGGGGATCGCAACCTCGGCGGAGATCGCCGAACGTGTCGCGATCACCGATGGCGGCTCGCCCGCGCAGGGTGCCCGCATGGTCGCCAAGGCGTGGGTCGACCCGGCATATCGTCGCGCGATGCTGGAAGACGGCGCGCGCGCTGCCGAGCAGCTTGGGATCGCGATGCGCGGCGCTCCGCCGCTTGGCGTGCTGGAGAATACTCCGACCGAGCACAACCTCGTCGTCTGCACCTTGTGCAGCTGCTACCCCCGCGCGGTGCTCGGTTATCCGCCCTTCTGGTTCAAGTCCGCAGCCTACCGCGCCCGTGCGGTCCGTGACCCGCGCGGTTTGCTTGCCGAATGGGGCACGGTGCTGTCCGAGACCACGAGGGTGCGCGTCGTCGACTCGACCGCCGACTACCGCTGGATGGTGCTGCCCTGTCGGCCGGGCGGCACCGAAGGTTGGAGCGAGGAACGGCTTGCTTCCATCGTCCGCGAGGGTGACATGATCGGCGTGACCGTGCCGACTGCTTGACCCAGCTGTCGCGGCCGACCGGACGCATCGGCAAGCGCCCCAGAGCTTCGCGAACGCCTCTAGCCCGTATACGCGAGCTCCGGGACCGCGTAGGCGCGGTCAAGCAGCGCGGCCAGCTCCTCGGCGGGGCGCGCGCGGCTGAACAGGAAGCCTTGAAGCTCGGTGCAGTCATCGGCAACCAGCCGGTCCATCTGCTCGGCCGTTTCGACGCCCTCGGCCGTGACGGCTATGCCGAGGCTATGCCCCAAGCCGGTCACCGCGCGCACGATCGCTGCGGAGTCGGCATTGATCGCGAGGTCGCGAATGAAAGACTGGTCGATCTTGATCTTGTCGAACGGGAACCGTCGCAGATAGCCGAGCGACGCGTATCCCGTGCCGAAATCATCGAGCGAGATCCGCACGCCGGCGGAGCGGAGCTGGTGCAAGGTCGCCAGTGTCGCGGCATCGTCGTGCAGCAGGACCGACTCGGTGATCTCGAGCTCAAGCCGTTCTGGTGCGAGGCCGGCCTCCGCCACGGCTTCCATCACCGTCCTGACGAGTTGAGGGCTGCGGAACTGCGCCGGGGAGAGGTTGACCGAGACCTTGACTGCCTCCGGCCAGCCCGCCGCCTCGGTGCAGGCCTGTCGCAGCACCCAGGCGCCGATCGGAACGATCAGCCCCACTTCCTCGGCGATCGGGATGAACGTGTTGGGCGGGATGGCGCCGAGCGTCGGATGATACCAGCGCAGCAGTGCCTCGAACCCGCAGATGCGGCGCGTCGAAGCGTCGATGATGGGCTGGTAATGAACCTTGAGCTGCTCACGGGCGAGTGCCAGCCGCAGGTCGAGCTCGAGCGTCCGCCTGGCCTGCGCCTGGGCGTCCATATCGGGCTTGAAGAACCGCCACGAGCGCCGTCCGTCGGCCTTCGCCGTGTACAGCGCCAGGTCGGCGTTGCGGATCAGCGCATCGACGTCGGCGCCGTCCGCCGGCGACAGCGCGATCCCGATGCTGGTCCCGATCACGATGTAGTGGCCGTCGATATCGTAGGGGCGGGACACGATTTCGATGATCCGCTCGGCGAACGAGGCAACCGGGCGAGGCTGGGTGACGCCGAGCTGCACGATTGCGAATTCGTCGCCGCCGAGGCGTGCCACCGTGTCGCCTTCGCGCACGATCCCTTTCAGCCGGGCCGCGACCTCGCGGAGCAGCTGATCCCCGATCGGGTGGCCGAGCCCGTCGTTGACCGCCTTGAACTGGTCGAGATCCAGGCACAGGAGCGCAAAACCGCCCTCACGCGCGGTCTGCGCGAGCGCCTGCTCGATCCGCTCGTGAAACAGCACGCGGTTGCCAAGTTGGGTCAGTGCGTCGTGCCGCGCCATGAACACGACCCGGTCCTCCGCTTGCCGGCGCTCGGTGACATCCTCGAAGGTCAGGATCCATCCGCCGTCGGGCATCGGTTCGTGGAACAACTGTGCAGTGCGCCCGCTATGCAACTCAAGCAGCCACGTCTTGCGCGCCCGGGAAGCGACGACTGCCTCGCGCTCGGCAAGCATTTCGGCAAGCGCGTGCCGCGTGTAGTTGCCGCACCTGAAGCTGTGCTCCAGCACCGAGCGGAAGCTCAGGCCGGGATGGATGTCGGCCGGATCGAAGCCGCAGATCTCGTAATAGCGGCGGTTGACCAGCACTAGCCGGGATTCGGCGTCGTACATGCAGAGGCCCTGCGTCATGTTGCTGAGCGCCGCCTCGAGCTGCAACCCGGTGCGCGACAGCTTCTCCCCGCGGCGAAGCATCTCCTGATTGGTGGCCTGGAACACGCCCGCGGCTCGCGCGAGGTCGCCTAGTTCGTCGGCGTCCTGCAAGGACGGCACGTCGATCGCGGTCGCGCCGGCTGCGAGCCCCCTCATGGCGGCGGTGATCGCCTGAAGCCGGCGAACGACGCGGCGCTGGATGAGCATGCCGGCGAACCCGGCCAGCAGCGCGGCGCCCATGCAGGCCAGCACCCAGGCTACGGTGCGGTGCGCGCTCTGCAGCATGGAGGCAAGCTCGGCATCCAGCGTCGCGACCGAGCGAGCCCGCCGCGCAATCACGTCGACCATCGTTCGGTCCGCGTACAGGGCGTAGCTTTGATGCAGGATGCTGTCCGCCAGTGCGGGATCCCCCGCCTCGACCGCGAACAGGATGGACCGGCCACACCCGAACAGTCCCGAAAGCGACAGGTGCGTTTCCAGCCGTCGGTCAAGCACCTCAAGCTGCTCCTCGACTTCGTGCAGCTCCGCCCGCAGCGCCGGCAGGCGGTCGGGATTCATTGGTCCTACGGCCGTCTGAACGAGACGCTGGTGGCGTTCCAGCATTACCAACGTGTTCACGCTGAGGCGCGCGTTCGCCAAGCCGTCCGTCTCGAGCGCGCTCGCGAGATTGCGGGTGTGCAGTGCGAAATGGATGGAAACCGCCGCGAGGCCGATGATCGCCGACAGCGTAAGCGCGGCGACGCAGTAAAGCCGATGCGCGACTCCGAAGCGCGCGCGGAACCTGAACAACACCATCGGCGACCGTCCTCGTGGCGCCGTTCTGAGGCACCTTGCCGCATCTCCCAACTCGGGGTTGACGGGCGGTGAACGAGAGCGGAACGATTGGTTAAAGCATCCTGCGCGCGCCGAGCCGATGCCCGGTCGGAAGATTCAGATGAATTGACCGCGCAGGAAGCCGAGCGCGGGCAGCGGCTTCCAAGTGCGAGGCAGGTCGGCCCGGCGGATCGGCGCCACGCTGTAGCGAGGCATGGCCTGCCTGCAGCTCTGCAGGAAGCCCGAATACGCACGCACCTGCTGTTCGCGCCAAGCTCGGTCGGCAAGTGCCGCCAACCGGTTCGGATAAACGTCGGCGATGCGGTCGGTGCGGCCAACGGACGCCACCACGGCCCACAAGGTATCCTCGGCGGAGCGAGGGAGAGTGATGACCTCGCTCATCCGGCCTGCTCTGCCCTCACGCCTTGGTTCCCTAGCCGAGTACGCCGCCATGATAGCGCCCGCCTCGCCAGAGGCCAGTATTTCGCGCGTTTGCCTCCAGGCTGCTGCCGCGCGACCATCGGGTTCGGTCAACGGAGGCTTTGCGATGGCGGACAGAATGAAGCTCGGAATGCTGCTGCCGCTCGGTGACATCGGCGGCGATCCCGGAACGGTGAAGGACTTTGCGCAGGCGGCGGAGGCGTTGGGCTACGACGACCTGGCGGCACCCGACCACGTGCTCGGCGTCAATGCCGAGACCCGGCCCGACTGGGCGCGCGCAACACGTCGCGCGACCTGTTCCACGATCCGTTCGTGCTGTTCGGTTATCTCAGCGGGGTCACTCAGTCGATCGGCTTCTCGACGCAGGTGCTGATCCTGCCGCAACGCCAGACGGTGCTGGTCGCCAAGCAGGCGGCGTCGCTCGACGTGCTGTGCCGTGGCCGGTTCCGGCTCGGCGTCGGCGTCGGCTGGAATGAGGTCGAGTTTCTTGGGCTTAACGAGAATTTCCACGATCGCGGGCGACGGTCGGAGGAGCAGGTGCATGTCATGCAGCAGCTCTGGGCCGCGCCGCACGTGAAGTTCGAGGGCAAGCATCACAAGATCGATGACGCGGGGATCAACCCGCTGCCGACACATCGGCGCGTGCCGGTGTGGTATGGCGGCGATCAGGACGTCACATTGCGCCGGGTCGCCAAGTACGGCGACGGGTGGATGCCGAACGCCTACCAGCCGGACGATCAGGCCCGCGGCGTGTTCGACACACTGCGACGCTACGCGGCCGAGGAGGGGCGCGATCCAACGACGGTCGGGCTTGAGCCGTGGGTTTCGGTGGGTGAGGGCAGCGAGGCGGATTGGCGGCGGGAAGCGGCGGCTTGGAAGGCGCTCGGGGCGGATCGCCTGTGTCTTACCACCACCTTCGGACGGCGTGGGCATAAGCGCATCGCGGGCAGGACGGTGGACGACCACCTCACGGCGATGAAGCGGTATCGGGAGGCGGTGGCGGAGGTGCTCTGACCCCCTCACCCGGCCCTCTCCCGGAGGGAGAGGGAGTAGGTGAAGGCCCTCTCCCTTCGGGAGAGGGCTGGGTGAGGGTGCTACCGCACCTGCCGCATCAGCGCCGCCCATCGGTCGAGCACCGGCAGGATCTTGTCAGCGCGCTCCGATTCGACGCTGACCACCACGCGGGCAACGCCCATATCCTGATAACGGCGCAGGCGGTCCGCGTCTTCCGGGATGCCCCACAAGGTGACCGGAAGCGAGGCCGGATCGCGGCCCGCGTCGCGCGCCATCTTATGGAACTCGGGCATAAACTCGCTCACGTCGTCGTAGTGGGCGCGCTTGGTATGGGGGATCCAGCCGTCGCCGTAGCGGACCGCGCGCCGGGCCGAATACGGGTACGCGCCGCCCACGATCACCGGCGGATGCGGCTTCTGCACCGGCTTCGGCCAAGCATAGATCGGATCGAAATTGACGAGCTCGCCGTGATACTCGGCTTTCGACTTGGTCCATATCTCCTTCATCGCCTCGATGCTCTCGCGCACGCGCTTGAACCGCGTCTCGTAGACCGTGCCATGGTTCTCCATCTCGTCCTGGTTCCAGCCGCCGCCGATGCCGAACAGGAACCGTCCCTGGCTGACCTGATCGATGGAGGCGACGAGCTTGGCGGTCTGGATCGGGTCGCGCTGCTGCACCAGGCAGACGCCGGTGCCGACCTTGAGCGTCCGCGTCGCGCAGGCCGCCGCCGTGAGCGTCACGAAAGGGTCCATCGCGTCGTAATACTTCTTCGGCAGCTCGCCCCCGCCGGTGAACGGCGTCTTGCGCGACACCGGGATGTGCGAGTGCTCGGGCGCCCAGACCGACTCGAACCCGCGCTCCTCGAGCGCCGCCGCGAGTGCGGCCGGGGTCATCGAGTAGTCCGTAAAGAACATTGCCACGCCGATATCCATCTGCTTCCTCCTGCTTATCCCTGGCACCCAGCCTAGCCGGTTCCGGCCGGCTAACCCAGAGCCTCGTCGAGGGAGCGCACGACGTGGCGAAGCTCGCCGACCCGTCGCGTCGTCCCGGTGCGATCGAGGAACTCGAGGATCTGGATGGCGAGATTGCGGCCCACGCCGGTCCGTCCCGCGAAATCACTGGCCGGGAAGCCGCCCTCCGCGGCCTCGGCAGCGAGCGTGCCGGCGATCGAGGCGAGTGTCCGTATGGTTTCGATAGTAAAGAAACGGTTGCGTGCGAACCGCAGCAGGTTGCCGAATGCCTCGAAGCGGACGAGCACTTGCTCGGTTTCCTCCGGCGTGCGTCCGAGCTGCTCGGCCAGCTCGCGGGTGCGCAGGGAGCGCAGGCCCGCCTTGGTGAGCAGCGTCTCGACTTCTATCCACAGCGCCGCGTCCGCTTCGTCGAGGCGAGCGACATGATCCGGCAATCGCAGGATCGCCTTATCGCGGGCGACGCCTCCTTCCGCGATCAATTCGGCGACTACGGCATCGAGCACCGACGCGTCGGCGTGCGTGCGGAGCTGGCCGAGCAGCGCGGCCTTGCCGATGCCGGTGAGCGCGGGGTTTCGCTGGTGCCATTCTTCCACCGCGTCCAGCACCGCGCGGCGCAAGTTCGCGTGCATCGCTTCCGACACGAGCACCGCGCCGCCCGACCGCCCGACCGCCCTGCCGGTGCCGCGGGCGAGCGCTTCGAGATCGAGATTGCGCGTGCGGGCGAACGACACGAGATCGACGCAGCCCTCGGCTTCGAGCAGCGCGGATAGCGCCGCGCTGGCCTCGGGCAGGCTGAGGGCGCGCAGCAGCGAGAGCCGGTCGGCGAGCCTGCGACGACGGGGTGACGGCGCTGGATCGAGGACGCGTCCGCCGGCAAGGGTGTGCCGCGCCGCGTTGTCACGCAGCACGATGCGGTCGCCGTGGAGCGCCGCAACCGGCGCATCGAGCGCGATCCGCGCGAAGCCGCCGTCGGGTGCGGCAAGATCGCTCAACGGGGTGACGCGGCCGATCACGTCCGCCGTACCCAGATGCACATGGACCGGCAGCCCGGCCCTTAGCACGGCCTCGCCGTCGAGCCGCACCAGCGCGTCGAGCCGTGTTGTGGGGGCGTGCAGCGCGGGGTCCGCCACCCAATCGCCGCGACCCACCTTGGCGCGATCGAGCCTGGCGCCGGCAATGGCCAGCGCGCAGCGGTCGCCCCGTCGTGCCTCCTCCGCCTCGCCGTCGCGCACGTGGATCGAGCGAACGCGTACCTGCGTTCCGCGGGGCGTCAGCATGAGGAGGTCGCCGACCTGCGCCCGTCCCGCGCCGACGGTGCCGGTGACGACTGTACCGGCGCCGGTGAGCGTGAAGCAGCGATCGACGGCCATACGGAAGCCCGCGCCCGCTTCCGGCGCGACGCGGGCGCGCGCGAGCTCCGCGAGATGGTCGGACAGAGCGGCGAAGCCGGCGCCCGTTTCGCTCGACACGGCGAGCGCGCTGGAGCCGGGGAAGCCGTTGCGCGCCAGCAGATCGCGGACGGTCTCCACAACGGATGCCGTGCGCGCGTCGGTGACCCGGTCAATCTTGGTGACGACGGCGCTGACATGTCGGACGCCGGTGAGCGCCAAGATGGCCAGGTGCTCGTGGGTTTGCGGCATCGGCCCGTCATCGGCGGCGACGATCAGCAGCGCGGTGTCGAGCGCCAGCACCCCGGCCAGCATGTTGCGCAGGAACCGCTCGTGTCCGGGCACGTCGACGAAGCCGATGGCGGTGCCGTCCGGGAGAGTGCTGTAGGCGAAGCCGAGATCAATCGTGAGGCCGCGCCGCTTCTCCTCCGGCAAACGATCGGTATCGACGCCGGTCAGCCGGCGCACCAGCGACGTCTTGCCGTGGTCGACATGGCCGGCGGTGGCGACGATCATCCGGGCCCCCGCCGGCGCTCGTCTCCGGCGACGTGCGCGCCTCGGTTCGAGAGCCCGCCCAGGCGGTTTACCCCCGTGGCGGCGGCAGCGGCTGGGACTGCACCGGCCCGAGTGGCTGCGGCGGCGGCGGCGGCGCGAGCAGAACCGGCTGATTGTTCATCGGAGTGCCTGGCACCTGCCCGGCCAGGGCAGGCTGGCCGCTGCCGTAGCGGGTCAGCATCTCGCGCAACGGATCGGCCCCGGGATTTCGCGCCTGCATCGCCGTCACGATCTGCCGCGCTCCCAGATCCGCGCCGTAATAGGCGTGGTTATACTCGGTGCGGGACTTCAAGAGGCTGCCTTGCAGCGAGATCCCGGCGAACAGTCCACGCGACTCGGCGACCACGACAATGTCGGCGCCGAGCGCCGCCGTGGTCGCTCCTTCCACGCCCGCGCCGATGGAAACAAATGCCACAGACGCGTCGGCACCCAGCTTGAACTGGCTGTCCATCATGGCGCTCAGGCCCTTGTCGGTCAGGAGCAGCATCATGATCGCGCTGTCCTGGATGCCGATCTGCAGGCCCGCGCTGCCGCTGCCGATGCCGTAGAAGGCCGGATAGGACCAGCCGCCGGCGGCGTCGCGCCCCACCAGCACGCAATCGGACCCCGAACCGCCGAAGATGAAGGCGATGCGCAACACCTGGGGACAGACCATGACCCCCTTTGCCCGGCGCAATAGCGACGCGGCATCCCGGCTCGAGGATTTGGTCATCAGATCCTGGACGGTCAGCGTCGCGCGGTCGACGAGAGCCTGCTGCTCGATCTGCGCGTGGGCGCGCAACGGAGTCAAAGCCAGCAGCGCGCCGCAGACGGCGCCAGCGAAGACGCGTTTCATCGGCAGTCCCTCATGCGCCAGGGTAGAGGAGCACCCAAACGCATTGTCAATAGCCAGGAAGTTCGTTCACGCACACTACCCGCCATCCGTCCTCGGTCCGGTCGAGTCGTGTCAAGGAGAGGTTGTGAATGCTGAGATGGAGCGCGCTGTCGGGGCCGATCCGCAAGGCATGGGCGATCGCGGCCCGGATCGCGCCGCCATGCGCCACAACCACGACTGCCGCGCCCGCGTGTTCCGCGGCGAGACGTTCGAGCGTCGCTCCGACGCGGTCGATAACTTGTGGCATGCTTTCGCCGCCGGGCGGCTGCTCCAGCCCCGCGTGCGGCCAGAACGGATGCGCCGGGAGGCTTAGTCGCGCCGGCAGCTCGTGATGCGCCAGGCCCTGCCATTCACCCAGATGCTGCTCCATGAGCGCGGACTCGATCGCGAGCGGCGCTTCCGGATAGCCGGCCGCGAAAATGCCCTGGGCAGTGCGCCGGGTGCGGGACAGCGGCGTCACCACCCAACTCGCCGGCCTCGGCAGCCGCCGCGCGAGCGCTTCGTACATCGGCCGCTGCTCGACGAGGCTGGTCGGGCACAATTCGACGTCCATCGCGCCGTAGAGGATGGCGCGCGCGTTCTCGCTGACGATCGCGTGCCGGATCAGCCAGAACCCCGTCTCCGCCATTGCGCCTATTCCCCGATGCTCAGCAGCGCCCCGCGCTCCCGGGCGGAGCGGAACTGGCGAGCGAACAACAGGGCTGCGGCAGCCATCCAGATGGCGTTCAGCGCGAACGCGGCGGCGAGGTGGTCCCACCGTATCGTGCCGGTCTGCATGATCGCGCGCATGCCCTCGAACACGTGCGCGGACGGAAGTGCCAGGGCGATCGGCTGGATGGCCGTGGGCAGCACCGAGACGGGATAGAACACGGCCGAGAACGGGGTGAACGCGAACAGCACCGACCAGGCAAGCGCTTCCGCTCCGGCGCCGTGGCGCAGGATGAGCGAGATCACGCCGAGCGCAATCCACCAGCCCATGAGTATCAGGTTGATGAAAAACAGCACCAGCACCGGGCCGATCGAGAACAGGTCGAAGGCGTATAGCAGCCAAGCCAGCAGCACGGCCGGGGCGACGCCGATGGCGGTGCGAACGATCGAAATGCCGATCAGCGCGCCGACCAGCTCGTGCGGGCGAAGCGGGCTGACGAAGACGTGCCCGAGATTGCGCGACCAGATCTCCTCCATGAAGCTGATCGCGACTCCCATCTGGCCGCGCAAGGCGACCTCCCAGAGCAGCACGCCGCCCAGCAGCAGGCTGCCGGCGAACGCGACACCGCTGTTGGCGGCTCGCGCCGCGAGAAACGAAGCGGTGAAACCCCAGATGCACATCTGCAAGGTCGGCCAGTACGCCAGCTCCAGCACGCGGGGCCACGAGCGGCGATAAAGGGCGAGATGGCGATACATCATCGCCCAGACCCGGCGGGCCGCCGGGTTCATGCCCGGACCGCCTCGGGGGCGACCTGCCGATTTCGGACAATGTCGAGGAACACCTCCTCGAGATCGTCCCGCCCGTACCGCGAGAGCAGCTCCGCGGGGGCGCCCGAATCGACGATCCGACCCTGTTTGAGCATGAGCACGTGCGAGCAGAGCCGCTCGACCTCCGCCATGTTGTGTGAGGCAAGCAGAATTGTGCAGCCGCTTTCCTCGCGGTAGCGCTCGAGCCAGCTGCGCATCAGGTCGCCGGTGTCCGGGTCGAGGCTTGCGGTCGGCTCGTCGAGCAGAAGCAGCTCCGGCCGGTTGATGAGCGCCTTGGCCAAGGTCACGCGCGTCTTCTGTCCGGCCGAGAGTTGGCCGGCGGGTCGCCGCAGCAGCCCGTTCAGGTCGAGTTCGCTCGCGAGCTGGGCGATACGCCACTCCAGCTGCTGCACATTATATAGGTGACCGTAGACCCGAAGATTCTCGGCCACGGTCAGGCGTTGCGGCAGGGCCACGTAGGGCGACGAGAAGTTCATCCGCGCCAGGGCGGCGAACCGATCGCGCGCCATGTCGTGCCCGAGCACCTCGATCCTGCCCGCGGTCGGGATCAGCAGGCCGAGCAGCATGGCGATGGTCGTCGACTTGCCCGCGCCGTTGCCGCCGAGCAGCCCGACGGTGGCGCCACGGGGAATACGGAAGCTGATCGCGTCCACCGCCAGGGTTTCGCCATACCGTTTGGTCAGATCCTCCACCGCGATTGCGTCCATGTCCCCGCATATGCCGACGCGGCGCATGCTGGCCAAGGGCGGCGGCCGGCGAAACCGGCACTCGCACCCGGCTCGCGCGGCAGCTACGCTCCACCGGCATGAGGACCCATCAGATGCCGTCCCCGGCGAGCCTGCCGCCGGGACGCCGAATTTATGCGATCGGGGATGTGCACGGCTGCCTCGACCAGCTGCAGGCGCTGCATTCAATGATCGCGCACGATCTGGCCGACAGCCCGGTGGCGTCGCCATTGTTGGTCCATCTCGGCGACTACATCGACCGCGGGCCCGACAGCGCCGGAGTGATCCGTTACCTGCGTGGGGGGTTCGCGGGTGCGCCCGCCATCAATCTCATGGGCAATCACGAGCGGATGATGCTGGAATCGTTGAACAGCCTCGATCCCGAAGCATTCGAGCATTGGCTCAGCAACGGCGGCGACGCCACCCTCCGGAGCTGGGGCGTGCCCGAGCCTTACCGTCCGCAAGGCCTGCACCGGCTGATCCCGGCCGAGGACCAGCGCTTCGTTTACGCGCTGCTGCCGCATCATCGCGAAGGTGGCTATCTGTTCGTCCACGCCGGTATCCGGCCGGGCCTGCCCCTGGAACGACAGTCTCCCCATGACCTGATGTGGATCCGGGAGCCGTTCCTGTCGTGGGTCGGCGACCTTGGCGCCGTCGTGGTGCACGGCCATACCCCGATGGACGCACCTGTCGTCAAAACGAACCGCATCGGTGTCGATACGGGCGCCGTGCGCGGCGGAGCGCTCACCTGCGTCGTCCTGGAGGGTGATACGCTCGGCTTCCTGTTCGCCTGAAGGGCTGCCCTGCTCTCTCCCAGGCTTTGCTTGCAACCGACTAATCGACGCGTTACGGCGTATGTTTGATGGACATCGTACCGCTCGTCAGCAAGCCGCTTCCCGAGGACCCTCCGCCGGACCTGGTCGCGGCCATCCGTCGCCTCTCCAAGACCAGCGTCCTCGTGATCGGCGACGTGATGCTCGATCGCTTTGCCTATGGCGAAGTGGAGCGGATCAGCCCCGAAGCGCCGGTGCCTATCCTGACGGTGGAACGCGAGACCGCGATGCCCGGGGGTGCCGGCAACGTGGTCCGCAACCTGACGGCCCTCAATGCAGCCGTCGCTTTCATCGGGGTGGTGGGCGACGATCAGGCCGGCTCCGATCTGACGGGACTGGTCGGCGGGCAGCCGGGTGTTGAGCCCTGGCTGCTCGTGCAGAGCGGCCGGGCGACGACCGTCAAGACCCGCTACATCGCGGACGGCCAGCACGTATTGCGCGCCGACAACGAAGACGCCAGACCGATCCCGGCCAAGCTCGCCGAGCGCCTGCTCCGCATCGCCCGCGACGGGATGCTGGCGACCAGCATCACGGTGCTATCCGACTACAAGAAGGGATTGCTCGCCGGGCCCGTCGCGCGACAGCTGATCGACGCCGCGCATCATGCCGGCAGGCGAGTGATCGTGGATCCGAAGGGGCTCGATTACGGCCGCTACGCCGGCGCCGACATCATCACGCCGAACCGGCGGGAGCTGTCGGAAGCGACCGGAATGCCCGTCGACACCGAGGCAGAGATCGTCGCCGCGGCCACCGTGCTGCGGCAAGCGCACGCGTTCGGCGCGGTGTTGGTGACCCGGTCCGAGGACGGCATGACCTTGGTCGACGACGCCGGCGCGCATCATTTCCCGGCCGAGGCCAAGGAAGTGTTCGACGTGTCCGGTGCCGGCGACACGGTGGTCGCGACGCTCGCCGCTGGTCTTGCCGGCGGGCTGAAGCTTCCTGTCGCCGTGCGGCTCGCGAACATCGCGGCCGGCGTCGTGGTCGGCAAGATCGGCACCGCGATCGCCCGAGAGACCGAGCTGCTTGCCGCGATCAGCCCCCAGGGCGGCGCGCTCCGCAAGATCGTCAACCGGGAGACCGCCGCCGAGCAGGTCGAGCGCTGGCGGCGCAAGAACTACCGCACCGGTTTCACCAATGGCTGTTTCGACCTCCTGCATCCCGGACACGTGCATTTGCTCGAGCAGGCGCGTGCCGCGTGCGACCGGCTTGTCGTCGGGCTCAACAGCGACTCCAGCGTGCGCCGGCTGAAAGGTCCGACACGCCCGGTGCAGCCCGAAGCCGCGCGGGCCGCCGTGTTGGCAAGCCTCGCCGCGGTCGATCTGGTCTGCGTGTTCGACGAGGACACGCCGATCGAATTGCTGAAGGCGATCCGCCCCGAGCTGTTGGTGAAAGGGGCGGACTACGCCATCCAGGACGTCGTGGGCACCGACCTCGTCGCCGGCTGGGGCGGCAAGGTGATGCTGGCGGAGCTTCTCGCCGGTCACTCCACCACGGCCATGGTGGCGCGCCTGCGCGGCTGAGGCCTATTCCACGCGCAACGCGGCGCGGCGGGCCGCGAAGCCGGCCGGGTCCTCGAGCGCGGCAAGGCGTTCGGCGGCGAGCGTCGCGAAGCGATGCAGCAAGGCGCGCCGCCGTGACGCCGCCAGGGGGTGGGCCGGCGCATCACGCAGGATCTCGGCTGTCGTCGCATCGGCCACGATCACGCCGACGCCGTCGGGAAGCAGGTCGAGCGGGAAGTCGGTGCCGACGGCGAAGTAGAGCGCATCGCAGAAGCTGCGGTAATCCGGCCACTTGCAATCGGTCAGGAAGTCTCTCGGGCCGGATTTCACCTCGATACAAACAAATCCGCCATCGGGTCTCAGCGCGAGGAGATCGGCGCGCCGGCCGTTCGGCAGCGCGAACTCGTGCAAGGGCGCCCAGGCCAGGCCGGCGCAGAGTCGGGCAGCGCCTCGCCGGACCGTGCCGGCGATCTCAGGGAAGCTCGGATGCACGCGAGAAATCAGCCGACGAGGGCGTCGATCGACCGGGCCAGAGCGACGTCCTTGCTGCTCAGCCCGCCCTCGTCATGCGTGCTCAGGACGATCTCCACCCGGTTCCAGACATTCGACCACTCGGGGTGGTGATCGTGCTTCTCCGCCAGCAACGCGACGCGGGTCATGAAGCCCCATGCCGAGCTGAAATCGCGGAAACGCAGCGTCCGCGCTATCGCGTCCCGGTCCTGCATGAGGGACCAGTCGGGAAGGGTGCTCGCGAGCGCGGCACGCTCGGCGTCCGTCAGTTTGCCCATGCTTTCCTCCCGGTTGACCGCAGCGGCATGCGCTGCATCGATAGCGCATGGATGAAGCTCCGTCGCGTCTTGGATCGCCGCCGAATGCAGAGGACCTAGCGGGCTTGGGGGAACGTGCCTTGGCCAGCATTCCGCGACACCTGTTGCAGCACATACGGGGTGTTGCGATCGCGGTCGAGGAGATGCCCGATGACGAGACGCTGCGCGGCCTCGGCATCGAGTCGCCATGGGACCTGACCGGGCTCTACAGCGGCACGCCGCTTCCGCATGTGAGCGTGGACGACTCGGGGCGGCTGCCGGGCCTGATCTTCCTCTATCGCCGGCCGATCCTGCTCGAGTGGGTCGAAACCGATGTCGACCTCTTTGACCTAGTCCGGAACGTGCTGGTGCACGAAATCGCCCATCATTTCGGTTTCAGCGACGAGGACATCGGCGCAATCGAGGCGGACGGGGAGTAGCCGTCCGCTCAATCTGCGGGCTCGTCCTTGCGACGCTTGCGCGCTGCCGTCGCGTACTGCCCGCGGGGGCGGCTTTCCTGCACGTTGGGGCGCACGACCGTGTCGTAGAAATCGTCCCAGTCCTCCGGGCGCAGGTTCTCCATGGCCGGCGTGACGGTGTAGTTGTTCAGGGCGCTCTCATCGTACATCTCGCGCGGGACCGGCTGGACCTGGAACATGGGGTAGTCGGCGCGAAACTCGATCGGCACGTTGGTCTTGGTCAGACGCATGTTGGTGAAGAGGGGGCCAAACCAACGGTCGGTCTCGACGAGGCCCTCGTAAAGCTCGAAAGATTGGCTGCGCGGCAGGTTCGCGAGGGGTCGGATCAGCAAGCTCCAGCCCGGTGCCGTTCGGGCGACAAGCCCGCTCCACATCTGCACGATGCCGGGTTCCTGCATCGCACCCAGGAAAGGCGGAGAGAATTCCCGAATTTCCTCGGGCGCTGCGGCATCGAACGTCTCTCTGAAGCCAGGGAACTGCGCGACGTGCAGCGGATACCAGTCAGACTGACCTTCCCAAGTCCAGATCACGTCGGTGCCATCCCACATCAAGCTGAACGTGATTGGTGGGAAAATGTAATAGCCTAGGGCAGACGCGGTAACGATGGCCTCGCAGTAACGAAACGCCCTGGTCGGCATGGTGCCGATTGCCGACCGGTCCGCTCGTTGCGGCACGCGCGCTTGCTGGATGAAGCGATGGAATGTCACCAGCGGTCCAGCTAGCCGGCGTTCTGTCGAGCGGGGCTCTTCGATCATGCGCGCACTCCCGAATGCTGCTGCCGGTCCGTTTGACATGCACTTAGCCGCCGACGGACCAAGCGAGCAAGGAGGCACCAAGCCGAGCTTCGGCCCGAGGCGCTTAGATGGCGGGCGCCATGCCGCCGAGACGGACCTTGCCGCTGCCGGTCACGGTGGCGGGCTTCAGGCTGGGGCTCATGCCGCCGAGGCGGACCTTGCCGCTGTCGGTGACGGTGGCGGGCTTCAGGCTCGGGGCCATGCCGCCGAGGCGGACCTTGCCGCTGTCGGTGACGGAAGCGGGCGTCAGGCTCGGGGCCATGCCGCCGAGACGGACCTTGCCGCTGTCGGTGACGGAAGCGGGCGTCAGGCTCGGGCTCATGCCGCCGAGACGGACCTTGCCGCTGTCGGTGACGGTGGCGGGCGTCAGGCTCGGGGCCATGCCGCCGAGACGGACCTTGCCGCAGTCGGTCACGGTGGCGGGCTTCAGGCTGGGGCTCATGCCGCCGAGGCGGACCTTGCCGCAGTCGGTGATGGTGGCGGGCGTCAGGCTCGGGGCCATGCCGCCGAGGCGGACCTTGCCGCTGTCGGTGATGGTGGCGGGCGTCAGGCTCGGGGCCATGCCGCCGAGGCGGACCTTGCCGCTGTCGGTGACGGTGGCGGGCGTCAGGCTCGGGGCCATGCCGCCGAGGCGGACCTTGCCGCTGTCGGTGACGGTGGCGGGCGCCAGGCTCGGGGCCATG
>JAABUQ010002616.1_pt1 | contig 35152 bp, 31 predicted proteins | sample 5560001 | NCBI WGS metagenome assembly JAABUQ01 (sample SAMN10711888, study PRJNA513371) | rock metagenome | isolation source: Antarctica rocks | place: Antarctica: Victoria Land, Finger Mt nord | collected 2015-12-18
GGACTAGCCCCCCAGGTCTGCGGACCTGCCGGTCTAGCCGGGCAGTCGCAGGCTCCAAGATGAGGGTGGAATCCGCCACATTGCGTCAAGCGGCGGCGGATGCTACAGTTAACCTGACGCGGCGAGTGCGCCGTGGGTCCGCGCATGTCAGGGACATGCCGCGGGCCGGGTCATATTCTTCCTTCTCGGCCCGCGAACGCGCTGACACCCAGCGCGTCCGCGACAGCACGACTCACGACGTTGTGACCATGTCGATACGCTGTGCCGCGGCCGGGACGACTAGCACAAGGAGGGCGGTGTTTAACCGTGCACGAGTACGAAGTAACCTTTATCCTCAACCCTAACCTCGGCGACGACGAGGTGACGGCGACGACGGAGCGCATCAACGGCCTGATCACCACGGCCGGCGGCGAGATCGTCGATATCCACCCCTGGGGCGGCAAGCGCCGCCTGGCCTACCCCATCCAGCGCCACCGCGACGGCTACTACGTGACCACGCGGTTCCGCGCCAGCGCCGAGGCCGAGAAGGGCCTGTCTGGCCAGATCAAGCTCAACGAGAGCGTCATCCGCTTCGGCCTGTTCAGCATGGACGAGGCCGTGGCAGCGGCCAACAAAAAGACGAAGTAGCAACAGATAGTTCAACGCGCGTCGCGGCGTGAGGAGGTCCTATGGCCGGTTCTTACAACAAGATGACTGTTATCGGTAACCTTGGCGGCGAACCAGAGATGAAGTACTTGCCCAATGGTGACCCCGTGACCGATTTTAGTGTCGCGGTGACCGAGCGTTGGAAAGATCGCAGCGGACAGCAGCAAGAGCGTACCAACTGGTTCCGTATTTCCGCCTTTGGGCAGTTGGCGCAAACGTGCAAGGATTATTTGCACAAAGGCAGTTCGGTCTACATCGAGGGGCCACTAACGCCGCGGGAGTACACTGACCGGGATGGCAAGGCTCGCACGAGCCTTGATATTCGTGCTCGCGAGATGCGCATGCTCGACCGTCGTGGTGACAACCCCGAGTATGGTGACTCGGGAAGTGGAGGCGCGGCCGATGCGGGGGCAAGCCCAAGCTATAGCCGTACCCCGGCGGCGGCAGCGTCCCCAGTCGATGACTCGGACGACATTCCGTTCTAGTAGCTTGTCAAGCATGGTTTGGGGAGTTGCACGGACGACGAGCGCCCACGCTCCCAGTGAACCTCCCAAACCTGGCTTGACGAACGACCAGTCGCATACGACAAGGTCCAACTGTCCCGCATCGACGATGCAGGTTGTTGGGCCGTCCAGTCTACTTGACATAAGGAGTTTGCATGGCTGACAACGATTCATACGATACTGTGCGGCCGGCCTCGCCGCCGGTGCGCGACATCGCGCAGGAGCCGGTGCGCTTCACGGTCCAGAATACCGTCCCGGCGGGCGACGACGTGGAGACGGTCTCGTTCGGGCGGGGAGGCGGTTCGCGCCCCGGCGGCCGCTTCGGGGGGCCGCGCCGCGAGGGCGGACCCGGTGGCGCCCGCGGTGAGCGCGGCAGCTATGGCCGCCGGCGCGTCTGCGGCTTCTGCATGGACCACGTCACGTACATCGACTATAAGGACACCGCGAAGCTGCGCCGGTTCCTTTCCGAGCGCGGCAAGATCGAGCCGCGCCGCAAGACTGGGACCTGCGCCAAGCACCAGCGCTTCCTGACCACCGCGCTCAAGCGCGCCCGTGAGCTGGCGCTGCTGCCGTACACGGCGGACCACGTGCGCTTCATGGGCCGCTAAGTCCCGTCAGTCCTGTAGGGAAAGGACCGTCCAGTGGCTACCAACGCTAACTCTACCTCCGGCGGCGCAGGCGCCGTCGCTCCGTCTCCACGCCGCCAGACCGCCGTCCGCCGCGCGCCGACCAGTGTGCGGCTGGCGCGGGAGGCGCGCCAGCGGCGTCTCTGGTACGCCGCACTCTTTGCCGTGATCGCCGTCGTGGTGGTCACGCTGGTTGCCGGTGTTCTCTGGCAATACGTGATCCAACCGGCGCAATCGGTGGCCACGGTCAACGGCGTCGGCATCCGCAACGACGTCTTCGGGCGCTACCAGAACTTCGAGAACTATCTCGTCCAGGGGCAGGCGGCGCAGATCCAGCAGTTGGCCTCGCAGCCAGGCGCCTCGCAACTCCTGACCCAGGAGCAGCAGCAGATTCAGCAGGAGCAGTCGAATATTCCCGCGTACACGCTTCAGCAAATGGAGCAGTCGCTGGAGGTGCAGCAGGCCGCGGCCAAGATTGGGGCCGCGCCAACCCCGGCGCAGATCGACGCGGAGTACGCGTCGCAGCGGCAGCAGTTCGACAAGGCGCGCGGCGCCGGCTCCTACGACCACTTGATCGGTTCGCTCGGCGTCAAGCCCGAGGATGTCAAGGCCTACTACATCGCCAGCGCCGTGGTGCAGACGAACGTGACCAAGCACTTCCAGGGTACCGCGCCCATGACGCAGCCCTGGGCGCAGGCGCGCCACATCCTGGTGGGCACGCAGGCGCAGGCGCAGTTGATCGCCAAGGCGATCAAGAACGGCGGCAACTTTGCCGCGCTGGCCCAGAAATACTCCACGGACAACGGCATCCAGCCCGGTCAGGCCCTCACCGGCACGGCCCGCCTGCAGGCCGAGCAGCAGAGCAGCGCCTTCAATGGCGGCTGGCTGCGTGATCCGCAGCCGGCCAACCCGGCGCAGGTTATCCCCGTGCCCACGCACAAGGTACAGCAGAAGGTCGGCAAGACGACGAAGACCGTGGAGGTCCCCAACGCTCCCGCCTACACGGTTCCGACATGGCTGACGCCCTCGACGTCGTATGTCAAGCCGGTGCTCGACGCTGTTCTCTCCATGAAAGTGGGCGAGATGCGCGTGGTGCAAAGCCAGTATGGCTTCCACGTCATCCAGGTCACGGCGCACGAGACGCACACCCTTAGCAAGCAGGAACGCGCTACGATCCTGCAGCAGCAGGGGCAGCAAGGCTACCAGACCTGGTTCACCTCGGCGACCGACGCGACCCGTAACAAGGTCAACCCGCCCGACCCCTACGCGCAGTTGCCCGCGCCCACGGCGGCTACGGGACCATAAGCTCTGTGACCGACAGGAATGGGACAGGGCCGGACGGGGTGGACGCAGGAGCTGTGAAAAGTCGTCAGTGCGGCGGCGAGAGAGGATTTTCTGGGAGCGCCACGCGCTCCCAGGCCGACAATTCACAAAGCCTCAGGACGGGACGGACAGGGCCGTCCCACTGGGATGGGGTGCTATGCCTGGTATAGCCCGCTCTCCCGATTCGCGGCGTAAGATCCGGCTGGCCCTCGTTTTCGGGGGCCAGTCGGCTGAGCACGAGGTCTCGCTCTCGTCGGCGCGCTCGGTCGTCGGCGCCGTGGACCCGGCGCGCTACGAGGTCATCCCCATCGGCATCTCGGCGGGCGGCCAGTGGCTGCTCGGTCCAGCGGCGGGCGACCTGCTGACCCTGGCTCCATCGAGCGCCGAGCGGGCAGAACAGGCTGAGCACGGAGAGCAGGGCGAGCGACTGGAGCGGGACGGTAGCAACACCGTGACCCTGGAGGACGGAACGGCCACGGCGCGGCAGGTAGCCCTGGCCCTTTCACCCACCGCGCGGGACACGCGGCCTGACCACGCGGACGGCTCCGCTGCTCCTATCGATGTCGTTTTTCCACTGCTGCACGGTCCGCGCGGCGAGGATGGGACGGTGCAAGGGCTGTTCGAGCTGGCTGGCGTGCCCTACGTTGGCGCGGGCGTCGCCGCCTCGGCCGTGGGCATGGACAAGGTGCTGATGAAGAATCTATTCCTCCAGGCAGGCCTGCCCGTGGTCCCCTTCGTCGCCATCCCGCGTACGTTGTGGCAGGCCGACCCGGCGACAGTGGCGGCCCAGGTCGAGGCGACGGTCGGCTATCCCTGCTTTGCCAAGCCGGCCAACATGGGCTCCAGCATCGGCATCAGCCGTGTCGAGGGGCCGCATGAACTGGCCGTCGCGCTTGACTTGGCGGCAGGCTATGACCGCCGACTGCTGGTCGAGCAGGCAGTCGAGGGGCCGCGCGAGCTGGAGTGCGGCGTGCTGGGCAATGATGCGCCCGAGGTCTCGGTCGTCGGCGAGGTCAGGGTCGCGGACGACGCCCTGTTCTACGACTACGATGCCAAATATCAGCCGGGCGCCAGCGGCCTGGTCATCCCGGCCAACGTGGACCCCGACATCGCCGCGCGCATCCGCGACCTGGCGCGCCGCGCCTTCCTGGCCATCGACGGCGCGGGGATGGCCCGCGTCGATTTTTTCCTGTCCGCCGATGGACAGCTCTACGTCAACGAGATCAACACGATCCCCGGCTTCACGCCGACCAGCATGTTCCCGCTGTTGTGGGCGGCCAGCGGCGTGTCCTACCCTGCCCTGATCGATCGGCTTGTTGCCCTGGCCCTGGAACGGCATACATCATGACTACCTACATCACCTTCATGACCGACTTTGGGACGCGCGACGACTCGGCTGGCTGCTGCCGCGGGGTGATGCTGGGGCGCGCGCCGGGCGCCGTGCTAATCGACCTGACCCACGAGATCCCCGCCTTCGACATCCGGCGCGGCGCTCTGACCTGGCAGAACGTGCTGCCCTACATGCCGGTCGGGGTACACGTCGGCGTGGTCGACCCGGGCGTCGGCACGACGCGGCGGCCCGTCGCCGTCCGTGCGGCGCGCGGCGATGTGCTGGTGGGCCCGGACAACGGCCTGGTCGCAGCGGGCGCGGCGGCCCTGGGCGGGGCGGTGGAGGCGGCCGAACTGTCCAACCCCGCATTCATGCTGCAACCCCTATCGCGCACCTTCCACGGCCGGGACATCTTCTCGCCCGCCGCGGCGGCTCTGGCTACGGGGACGCCTCTCACCATGCTGGGACCCGCGCTCGACGTGTCCGATCTGGTCACATTGCACCTACCCGAAGCGATCTGGGAAGGAGACCTCCTGCACTGCGCCGTCTCCTACATCGACGACTTCGGGAACCTGCGCCTCAACGCCGGTGAGGAGGTCGTGGAGCGGTGGGGCCTGCGCGAGGGCGAGACATTGAGCACCGTACTGGGCACGGAACAGATCACCGCCCCGTTCGTGCGCTCGTTCGGCCTGATCGATGTGGGCGGCACCGCGATCATCGTCGACTCGTATCGCCGCCTGATGATCGCCGTCAACCGGGGCAATGCCGCGCGGATCTACGGCATGGCCATCGACGACGCCCTGACGCTGCGTCGCGGCTGAACGACCGCAGCCACGTCATAGGCGAGATGGGGGAGCGCCATGTACCGTCACTGGCGAAGAATGGGATGGGATGTAAAAAGCCTCGTCGTTATGCGATGCCCGGTGATTGTTCTAGCCCTTGCCGGGACGCCTGCTGCCCTACCTTTTCCCATTCCCAGGGGTAGCGTTGTTATCCCCTCACCCGTCCCAGTAGTGGAGGAGGCGCTATCCGCCCTCAGGAGCTACCACGTCGACGTCACTGTGAGCAGCGGCTTGAAACAAGGCCCGCTACAGGAAGTTGATTTCTTCCACATCACCGCCGTCCACCATGGTCGAACGTGGGAGCTCGACAGCTATCAGCGGTACCAGTATACGCCTCGACGGTATATCGACGTGGAGATCGTGGTCGGAGCGACGCGCGCCTGCACGCGTCGACTTCCAGACGTACGGTACACATGCACAACAGATTTGCCGAGAGTCAGCACGACAACCCAATTAGAATCGACCGCATTCTTCCGCTACAACTTCATGACTGCCTGGTCGAGCCTGGGCTCGATGGTTATCGGCGGCCGGCGTTGCATGGGCGCCGCCTTCGACACGGGACTCCGCCCCGACCGCACGCGGACGAAAGAGGTTCTGTACATTGCTCCGCAGTCCCATCTGCCGTGCTCCCTGTCCTATAGCTTGAGGATGCTGCCCGACAGGGCCCCGGCAACGATCATCACCATGGCATGGAGCCGGTTTAACGACCCGACGTTGACTATTCCTCATATCCCTGGGCAAGCAACGTCATCCCGGGAAGCTATAGAACCTCCTCAATATAGGCCAGGAATGATTATACTACTATGGTGATGGTGTTAAGCTGGATAGGCTGACGGAGCTATAGGTACAGCCAACTCATCGAGTGGGAGGAACGCCGCATGGAGCATCGCGCGTTTGTCGAGCGACAGCAGCGCTGCAACCTGCGCGCCATGCGCTACCTGCCGCCGGGGACACGTTTGCCTCAACCGGCCACCTACGAGGAGCGGCTGCTGCTGGCCGACCTCGTCGTGTTGCCCGATGATACAGATCCGCTCCCGTGGCTGCAGCAGGAGCGCGGCGCCCTCGCGACGCGTATCGCCCTGCGTGAGACTCTGAGGTACCTGAGGAGTTTTGTCGGCACGGCCTGGATCGAGTCCGGCCCTGACCGCGGCGTGGTGCGCACGGTGGTCGACTGGCTGCGCGATGAGGAGCGGAATCTTAGCGCCGAGACGCTGACGCTCGCCGTCGCGCGCCTCCAACCGCTCCGCTCCCTGCCCGCTGCCCTCGTCGCGCCGACGTCTGAACAGCCGCGCTCCGTCCCGCTGAACGCGCCTGCGCGCCTGCTCCTGGAGTTGTTGGCCCTGTCCCCGTCGGTCGACCCCTTGGCCTGGCTCGAGCGCGCGCATGGCGCCTACGCGGCCGGCGTTGCCTTCGCCGTCGTCCTTGAGCAAGGTCTGCCCAGCCGACAGTTGGAGATCGGACACCCCATCAAGGTGGTGCAGTTGACCGATGTGCGGCGCGGCGAGCGCCTCACCATCGGCATACAGGAGATCATGTTCGGCCCCGATGGTTTCGCTCTGGCCATGAGCGTCAACGTGCCGATTCCCTCTCTTCGTACCCCAGCGGCGCGGGCGTCGTCCCCACCCTGGATGGTGTGGCGCAACCCCTATTGGGGCGGCTTCGAGCGCGTCTCCGATGATCGCGGGCATCACTACATCGTACGGGGCAGCCAACTGCACACGGGATCGCATCCCACGTGGCGGCATCACGTGCCGGCGGCAGAGGACCGTCCCGTCCTGTTCGAGCGGCTGCATATGGCGTTCTATCCTGCTGTCGCGGCTGATACCGGTGAACTACTGTTTGCCGCCGATGCAACGGCGTTGCTGATGACGCCAGACGACCCATCCGCGCGCCCGGACCTGCGTATCGATCCGTTCACCTGGCGCGTCGCCCTGCCGCGATAGCGGCCATGCATCGTCGGCCCACTAGCTGTAGAGCGAAGGATGCCTGTTAGCCTTCGCGATCCATGATGCCGTCGAGCGTCCAGGTGGCGCGGCGCAGGATCGCCTCGCGCTCACGCTGGATCGCGGCGATCGCGTGGTGATGCTGCTCCAACTGGTAGTTGAGTTGCTCGTACCGCTCGGCATCCGATTGTGTCGCGAAACCTAGTTGCGTATGGGTAGTGGACTGTGGGACGTAGTAATTTTCCATCTTGGTACCAGTATAGCCTGAAAGATGGACTGGATGAACCATTTGTCCACGTTGCCCCTGGCTAGCAACCTGCAACCGCGGTCGCATGGCAAACCGCCACCAGCCTGACCATTTATGGTCATGGCAGCAATTGTGTTGGATGTCAAGCGGCAGCGGCCGCGGCCGTGGCCGTTGCGCGCCAGGGCGTGCGATGGCGCAACAGCGCAGTGAGGATGGTGAGCAGCTTATGCATGCAAGCGACCAGGGCGACCTTCGTGGGCTTGCCGGCGGCGCACAGGCGCTGGTAGAAGGCACGGCTGGACCGGGTTGTGGCGGGTGGCGCTGAGCGCGGCCATAGAGAGGACGGCGCGCACGCGCGCGGCCGCCCCCGACGAGGCGCCGGCCGCGCAAGGCGCCGCTCTCGCAGGCGAGGGGCGCGACGCCGACGCGGGCGGCGAGGGCCTTGCGGTCGAGGCGCCCCAACGCGGGCACGGCGGCGAGCAGCGTGCAGGAGGTCGTCGGGCCGACGCCGGGGACGACCTGCGGCGCCGCAGGTCGTCCTGCTCCCGCCACGCCGGGCTGGCCCGGATCGCGCCGGTCGCGCCGGTCGCGCCGGTCGCGCCGGTCGCGGTCGAGGGCGGCCACCTCCTGCGCCAGGAAGGCGAGGCGCCGCTGGATGGGGGGCGGATCGTCGGCGGTGCGGTGTCCAGACGCTGGCGCTCGGCGACGAGCAGGGCGCCCACGTGACGCCAGCGGGTCAGCACGGCGGTGAGCTGCGCGGCCCTGTTGCGATAGGTGTGTGCATGCCCTAGGGATAGCAGCCATGCAAGCCATGCACGTCGCGCAGCCCGTCACGATCCTGCTGATCAGTTCGGAGCATGCCGACTGGGGAGGTTACAGAGAGTGCTGCGCAAGCAGCGGCGCGTCCATGTCATCGGCGAGATTCGCCAGCGCGAGGAGGCAGTGTGCAGCGCGGGCGCCGAGCAGCCCGACATTATCTTTGTGGGCTCGGACCTGCCGGGCGTGCCCATCGTGCCCCTGGCGCGCGAGTTGCGCGTGGCCAGCCCCGCCAGCCACATCGTCGTGACGGGCCGGCTGCTGACGAGCGCGGAGCACGACGAACTGATGGCCCTCAAAGCGCGTGGCTAGTCCGTGGTGATCGGTAATGCACCCTTTAGCGTATCCCAACGGCCGATCAAGGGCACGAAAGGACCAGGGTAGATGAACGCGCGTACGCGGTCGTCGTGCTCGAGGTAGACGGCGTCGTAGACCCACAGGTCGTGCGCGCGGAATATGGCGTAGTAGGCGGCCGCCCTGTCGAGGTCGTCGGACCGGAGCGGCAGACGCGCGCGATAGGCCTCCAGGAAGGCGCGGCAGAGGGCAGGGCTGAAGTCGAGCGCCAGGTGGAAAGTACGCGCTATCTCCCAGGCGGGTGGGGCAGCGTAGGATTGATCCCAGTCGATCACCGCGCTGACGCGACCGGCCGCGAAGAACACGTTGGCCTCCTGGTAGTCGCCGTGGATGACCTGGCGCTCCAATGCGGCCCACCCGGATACGTCGACGGCTGGAGCCGACAACAGCCAGTCGCGCCGCCCCTTCAGGCGCGCGAGGGCGTGCCCGTCGACGGGAGTGGGATGCGGTTGCGCCTTGACCACGGCGGTGAGCCTGTCGATGCGGGCCAACGTCGTCACGCGGTCAAAGGCGAAGTCCCTCGCCGCGACCTGCTGCGGCGGATAGTCGCGCAGCGCCCGGTGGATTGTAGCCAGGGCCTGTCCCATCGCGGCGGCCTCCGAGGGACCAAGGCTGTCCCGCGCGACCTGGTGGCCGGGCGCGTGGGGGAAGAGCGCATAGTAGCGTCCCTCGTGCTCCAGGATGGTCTCGCCGTTGGGCAGCGAGATAGGTAGGACAGCAGGTACGCCCCGCGCGTGGGCAGAGGCGATCAGGGCATGCTCGCGCTCGATGGGCAGACGGTCGCGGTGGCGATACGCGCGCAGAGCATAGCGTCCGTCGGGCGTCCGCAGCAGCAGCGTGCGGTTGACGAAGCCGGTGGAGGGCGTCGCGGCGGACAGGATAGGTCCGAGGCCCCACGACGGCAGCACAGTCTCCGCCAGGCGGTCAAGGTCCACCGTCATGTCCACGTCCAATGTATAGTAGAGTGATACGAAAGCATAAAGGGTTATCCATAGAACCCGCAGCGGACAGCGTCAAGGGTTTCGAGGTATACTACATGTGAACATCCGCGACATCGAGAGAGCAGCGAGACAGCAAGGGTGGCAAGTTTCAGCGACGGCAAAGGGCCATATCAAGTTTACCCCACCCGATGCGGCCAAAAAGATCGTCATTGCGTCGGGCGCCCCGTCGGATGCACGGTCGATCAGAAACCTTCTGGCGGAGTTGCGTCGCCAGGGACTCGTGTGGCCGTGACCACCGGCGTGAAATGAGAGGGACGGACTATGAACGGATGGAGCGTGCTGATCGAGGCCGACGGCAGCGATACGATCGGCGACGCGGAGGTAGAGACGCTGCTCGACGCTCTTGCGGCGTATGCCCCCGTTGTAAGCTATGGTCGGGGCAGCCTCTCCATTCGGCTTACCGTAGAGGCTGACTCGGTGCGCCACGCCATCGACAACGCGCTCGATGTCGTCACGTCCTCGCCCTCTGTCAATGTTGCGAGCATTGTCCGCGTCGAGGCGCAAACCGACGAGAGTCTCGGTCAGGAGTTGGGCATAGACGACGTGCCCGACCTCATCGGCGTGGCGGAGCTGGCAAATCTCTTGAACATATCGAAGCAGCGCGCGTCGGAGTTGGCCCGCCAGCCGGACTTCCCAGCCCCCCGCGACGTCCTGGCTGCCGGACCCATCTGGTCCAGGGCGACCGTGCTGCGGTACGCCCGCACGTGGAAGCGGCAACCGGGGCGGCCGCGCACTGCTAAGTCTGGATTTCGCACGGTGATAAAGTCCCCTCGTCAACAGTAACACGCGGCGGCGGGCCACCCGAGACGGCGTAAGAGGTCGGCGACGGGTGGCCCGAGATTGGCGAGGCGGCGCAGGGTGGTACCGTCCGGGAGGCGCAAGAGCACCACGGCGAGCGGGGTCGCCTGTGCTAAGCATGTGCTCAGAAATCTGGCACGGTTTTGTTAGGCGTGATTCGCCCGAGAAACTGTGCCGAACTTATGGTCAGGTGCTTAGCAGGGTCCGCCCCGCGGCGGAGAGCCCGGCGTGACGCGCCTGCAGTTCGAGCAGGGCGAAGAGCAGGAGGGCGGCCATCGTGGCCCAGACCAGGCCCAGCACGCGCTCCTGCTTATGGACGAAGAGCGGACGCACGGCCAGGGGGCCCTTGAGCAGGGCGAAGCGCTTCTCGGGGACATCACGCTGCTCTCCGTCGTAAAGTTGGAGGAGGGGCGTTGTATCAGTACGGGCGCCTCTGCCTCCCTGCCAGCAGAGAAAACACGTTCTCGTAGAAGAAAGGCAGTGTTGGAACATGATGGCAGCGCATGCCCCGGCCAGAAGTCAATCTATTCCCCAGGAGACGGACGTTCTCATCGTCGGGGGAGGTCCTGTTGGACTCAGTGCGGCAGTCGAGCTGGGGCGACGAGGGGTGCGGTGCGTGGTTGTCGAGCCCCGGCTGCTCGTCTCGCAGCTCAGACCGCGCGCCAAGACGGTCAGTGTCCGGACGATGGAACATTTTCGCCGCTGGGGGCTGGCCGAACGCCTGCGCGAGGTGGCGCCGCTCAACGTGGGTTGGTCGCAGGATGTCGTCTTCTGCACCACGTTATTGGGTCACGAGGTGACGCGTTTCCCCAGGTGCTTTGGGCTCTCACCACAGCGAACCGATGTGTTCGCGGAGTCGGGGCAGCAGATCGCCCAGCCACTGGTCGAGGAGGTATTACGGGAGGCGGTTATCACCCTGGAGTCGTGCCACCTTTGCCTGGGCTGGGTGCTGCACACGTTTCACCAGCATGACGACGCTGTAGAGACGACCATTATGAACGAGCAGGGAGAACAACGGCAGATCAGGGCGTCTTACGTTATAGGCTGCGATGGAGCCCGCAGTGCTGTTCGTCCGGCAATCGGAGCCCGCTACGTCGGAACCTCAGACCGGCGTCCGAACTTTGGCCTTGTCTTTCGGGCGCCTGGATTGGCGAAGCGGCAGCCCCATGGCCCCGCGGTTCAGTATTGGGTGCTCAACCCGGCCTGCCCTGGGGTTCTAGGCCGTATGGATCTGGAGGATCGGTGGTGGGCTGGCGTCAACGGAGTATCTGCCGAGACCGGTCAGGCCGACCCACAGGCCCTGATTCGTGGCCTCGTGGGGGCCGAGATCGACGCCGAGGTTCTTGGAACGGATCCCTGGACAGCACGCATGTTGCTGGCGGATCGCTACCGGAACGGTCGGGTCTTTCTGGCTGGCGATGCCGCGCACCTGAATCCGCCGTGGGGCGGTCACGGCTTTAACACGGGGATCGGCGATGCGGTGAACATCGGCTGGAAGCTGGCGGCGGCGCTTGACGGCTGGGGAGGAGACGGTCTGCTCGAAAGCTATGAGGCTGAACGGCGACCAATCGCCGAGCAAACCATTGGGGAGGCCACAGCGAATATGAGCGTGCTTGCCCCTGAACTCAGCAATCAAGACCTGGACGCGTCAGGACTTGGCGGTGAGCAAGCGCGGCGTGCGGCCGCTCAGGTGATCCGCGTCGCCAAAGACCGCGAGTTCCATAGCCTGGGACTCGTGCTGGGCTACCAGTACGATGCCTCGCCGGTGATCGTTGACGACGGCACGCCTCCTTTTTCCGAAGGCCAAGACTATGAGCCGACGGCCCGACCGGGAGCGCGGCTGCCGCACCTGTGGCTGCCAGATGGAGCGTCCCTCTATGATCGGCTGGGGAACGGGTTGTCACTCCTTCGGCTCCGCGATGACGCCGACGTGGTTCCTTTCATCGAGTCCACTACAGCCCGTCGTGTGCCGCTGACCGTCGTCGAGCTATGCGGTCAGACACTCGAAAAGCTCTACGACGCCTCGCTTCTCCTCGTGCGCCCCGACCAGCATGTGGCCTGGCGCGGCACATCCGTGGATCGAGCAACGGCAGGAACACTTATCGATAGGATCCGTGGGGTCTAAGCATTCACAGGTCATGACTCTGCTTTTTCCTACAGCACGACCCTCCCGAGCGCCGCTCGAGAACTGGCTCCGGACGGCGTTGAGGCCGCGCTATGCGAGCGCTTGCGGGATAGTCTACCGCTCTCTCGATCTACGAGGCGCCCGTTGGCTGCGATGACAGGAGCGACCTGGTCACGCTCACGATCCGGTAGGGACCCGGCAGTGGCCCATGTCTCAGCGTTGCGACGAGACCTGCCGCGGCCGCGCTACTGGTCGTGGGAATTTGGATCTGGCCGCCCGTGACGGCGCCCTCGATTATGGGGTCCGTGACCACCCGCCCGTCGATGGCGATGGCGATGGCGATGGCGATGGCGACGTACGTGGAGATATGGCTGGCGGTATAGGTCGCCAGGCGACTCGCCCCCGCGTCGTCGAGGCTGAGATCGACGGCCGGCCGCCCAAAGGCATCGGCGCCGGTGAGCAGGCGTGAGCGGACGAGGTTATGCCCCGTCGCCAGGACCGGGTAGCCAGCGCTGGATGCCCCAATTTGCAGGTGCGTTGAGCCGTTGGCGATGATCGCGAACCGTCCAGGGCTCTGTAGGGCTTGTAGCGCCACGGATAGATCGGCCGGGTTGAGCGCGGGCAGCGAGACGGCAATCTCCGCCCCTGTCGCACCGGGGAGCGCGCGGACGGACGGATGGGTCACGCCGAAGGCGCCGAACTCGGAGACGCGCGCCGCCATGACCCGGCGCGCCGCGACGGTCGATGGGCTTGACGCCGACACAGGACGCAGCACGATGCGCGTCACCGGTTGGGTGGCATTTCCCCGCGGCGACCTGCACGGCGTGTCCCGCGCACGACCGCTGCACGGCGAGCCCCCAGGGGCGCAGCGTGAGCGTCCACCGCGACGAGCGCCTGCTGGAGGAACTGCGGAAGCGCCAATAGACGGCAGCGAGTCGGGCGGCCCTGCGCGAACGCGTGCGGGTCGAGCACACCCTCGCGCATATCGGGACCTGGCAAACTCCGTCATACGTCCTTCACTACCTTTCCTTTATCCGGTGAGTCGCATGGCGCGACCCTTATCTAACTAACGAGGACATCCGGCGCCCGTGGGCGGCGTCTCGCGCCGCCGTCCGCGCCCGTAGTATGCTATACGCGCCTGATCGTCCGCGATGGCGGGGCGGTCGTGGGGAAGGGCCTGCGCATTGTCGGTCTGGGGGCGCGGGCGTCTCGCCCGTCCCAGGCTTGACGCGGGGACGGGCGAGACGCCCGCGCCCCCAGACCTCCCGCGCCTACCTGCTTGGGCGCTCATATGAGCCCTTGCTTGCTGGCGGCGATGACGGCGGAGATGCGGTGTTCGACACCGAACTTGTCCATAATCTTGCGCAGTTGGTCCTTGACCGTAGCCTCGGAGAGGTAGAGCTGCGCGCCGATCTCCTTGTTGGTCAGCCCCTCGGCGATGTGCCGCAGGATGGTGACCTCGCGCTCGGTCAGCGCGACGGGAGCACTGAAGCCTCGGCGCAGGCGTTCGATGACCGGCGAGGCGGCCTTCTCATCCAGCACGCCTTCGCCGCGCGCCGCCGCGCGGATCTTGCGCTTGAGGTCGCCGTGCTCCACGTCCTTGACCACGTAGCCCTTGGCGCCGGCCTGGATGCAACGGTAGATCATATCGCTGTCGAGGAAGGCGGTCAGGATGACCACGGCCGTACGCGGCCTCAGCTCGACGATGGCGCGGCAGACGTCGATGCCGGGCATGCCGGGCATGTTGAGGTCGAGCAGCACCACGTCGGGCTCCAGGCGCGTCACGAGCCGCAGCGCATTGTCGCCGCAGTCAGCCTGCCCGACGACCTCGAAATCGGGCTCCGACTGCATGATCGAGCACAGACCCTCGCGCACGATCGAGTGGTCGTCGACCAGCAACAACCGGATGCGCGCCGTTTCCTCCCGCCGTTCTATCTCCTGGATCATCACCGCCCCCTGGTTATCAGTTGTCAGTTGCCAGTTGCCAGTTGTCAGTTGCCAGTTGTCAGTTGCCAGTTGTCAGTTGCCAGTTGCCAGTTGCCAGTTGCGTGCGGTCGGTCATCGACCATCAGTTGTCCAAGCTATTGCTCTCGTGGCGTCGCGGTTGTTCATCGTCGCTCACTGGCAACTGGCAACTGGCAACTGGCAACTCCGTCTGTTACGCCGCTCGCGCGGATCTATTCTGGAGCGGGATCACGGCCTTGACCACGGTCCCGCCATCGTCGTCGTTGTAGATTGACAAATCGCCGCCCAGACCCTCGATTTGCCTGGCCACCGTGCGCAGCCCGAAGTGGTCCGCGTTCTCGCGGTACGCCGCCAGCGCCTCGGCGGAGATGCCCATGCCGTTATCCTGCACGAGGACGGTCATCAGGGTTTCTGCGCGGCGCACGCTGACCATCACCTCGCTGGCCGCGGCGTGCTTGTAGGCGTTCATCAGCGCCTCTCGCACCACCCGATGCGCGGCGTTCTGTACCAGGATGGGTAAGTCGGCGGGGATCTCATGCAACACTACCCGGGTCGTCCAATGCGCTTTACCGGCCTGAGCGGCGACCAGACGCTCCACCGCCGCGGCGAGCCCTACCTCCGCGATGTCGGACGATAGGGTGAAGATCGCGCCGCGCAACTCGTTCCCGGCGCTTGCCGTGAGGCGCCGCGCCTCGGTCAGTTGTTCGCGCAGCGGGCTGTTTTCGGGTAGGCGGTCGAGGCTGACCTGCACCCGCAGCCCGATGCTAAAGAGCAGTTGGAGCACCGTGTCGTGCAATTCCTGCGCGATCCGGTTTTTTTCCTCGAGGATGGCGCTGCGGTGCGCCTCGCCGCGCAGCAACACATTCTCAAAGGCTACCGCCAACTCGTCGCAGAAGATCTCCAACGTCTCCAGCATCGCCTCGGTCGCCAGTCCCGTCCCCGCGGACAGGTCGGCCTGGATCACGGCCCGGCACGCGCCGCGCACGATGAGCGGGACCGAGCTGCAGAGAGGCCCGGGCGACAGCTGACCGCTGGCGTTGCGCCGCCCTTTGATAACCGTGTGCATTGCCGTCATGGCGCGGGTCGCTTCGTGCAGACGTCTACTCTCGGCGGCGCCTGCCGTGCCCGGCGCGCCCGGCGCACCCGCAGCCTCACTGGCTGTGCCGGCGGCGAGGCTGAGCGCGCCGTCGCGGATGACGAAGGCCCGGATGCCCAGCAGATCCAGCGCGGCGGCCATCCCGTCGATACCGAACCGCAACACGTCCTCCGGCGTGGCAGCGGTATTGAGTGCGCGTGCCAGACCGTTGAGCGCAGCCAGCTCGCGGTTGCGCTGCAACACGGTCTCGGCGAGCCGCGCATTCTCGGCCGCCGTGACGCCGACCGTTTTCTCGGCCTGGCTGAGCAGGCCGACCAGGTAGGTCAGGACGCCAAGGCCGAAGATTTCAGCGGCCAGCGCCGGCAGGGCCACCCGGAGTGGCAACAGGGCGGCGAAGGTCAACAGCAGGGCGATGAGGCTCGCGATGCCCAACGCGCGGCGGGGCGAATAGCGCGTCGCGGCCAGCGCCACGGTACAGTAGAGCAGCACGGTGGCATAGTTAGGCCGCGCGGCCGTGAGGTAAAAGACGGCCGTGGCCACGGCTACATCGGCGGCGGTGAGCAGCGTGCCACGCAGGTCGCCCCACCCTCGTGGCGCTCGCCCGAGCGCGGCATAGAATAGGGGATGCAGGGCCATCACTAGCACCGCGCCCGCCGCGTGGGCGACCTGCTCGGCGAGACTGGTCAAGGGGATGAGATACCCCGCCAGCACCAGGGGCATGATGAACCACTGCAGGAGTACCATGCGGCGCTCCGTCTTATCCCCGGTGGGGATAAAGGCGCGCGGCGCGTCCAGCCCCCACAACGCGGCCCACCGCGCGGCATCAAGCTGCCCGCCGCGGCTGTGCTGGAGCCCGTCCCAGTCGACCATGCCCCGCGTTTTCTCCTGCTTGCTTACTCGCCTACTTGTTCGTGCGCGCATCGGGCTCGCGTTCATGCTCATCATAGGCTTCGAGGACAGGGTAGGTGACGGTTTGGAGGTCGGCAATGACCCGAATGGGTGGTAAACCGTGCCCGCGACGATACGGATAGATGGCTAGTGGGTAGCCGTATGGGTGCCAAAACAGTGGCCGTTTGGTGGTTGCGGTGCGATGGAGTCACCAGTCCTTGCATAACTAATAAGATTAGTATAAAATCTAACTGTATTAGTTAATCGGCTGTGGTCGGGCGCGACGGTTTGTCGCAGCCATGGCCGAGGGATGGCCGGTCCGACCGTCTCATCGGACGGCGAGCCGGCGAAAGGACCCGACGATGAAGACGACGGCATTCGGCGACACGCTCTACCAACTCACGCGCCTGCCCCGCGTGTTTCCCGTCAACGCCTACCTGGTGCGCGAGGACGACGGCTTTACCCTGATCGACGCGGCCCTCCCCGGCAGCGCGCCCACCATCCTCAAGGCGGCGCAAGAATTGGGCGCGCCGATCGTGCGCATCGCCCTGACCCACGCGCATGGCGACCACGTGGGCGCGCTCGACGACCTGCGCGCGGCCTTGCCTGAGGCCGCGGTGCTGATCTCGGCGCGCGACGCGCGCTTCCTGGCCGGCGACATGAGCCTCGACCCCGACGAGCCGCCGACCAAGCTCCGTGGGCAGTACGTAAAGCGGACGACGCGGCCCACGCGCGCCCTGGCGCCCGGCGACCGCGTCGGCTCGCTTGAGGTCGTGGCCGCGCCCGGCCACACGCCCGGCCACGTCGCCTTTATCGACCGCCGCGACGGCACGCTGATCGCCGGCGACGCCTTCCAGACGCGCGGCGGCATCGCCGTCTCCGGCACGCTGCGCCCGCTGTTCCCCTTCCCCGCGCTGGCCACCTGGCACAAACCGACCGCGCTGGAGAGCGCCCGCCGTCTCCTGGCGCTGCGGCCGTCGCGCCTGGCCGTCGGCCACGGGGCCGTCTTGCCCGAGCCTGTCGCGGCCATGGAGCGGGCCATTGCCACGGCTGAGCGCCACCTGTCGGCGGAGGCCAAGGCCAGCCATGCGGCCTAGAGTGGGCCTCGACCACGACTCCGTGGTCCGGGCGGCGGCCGACCTGATCGACCGGGCGCGCACCGACGAGGTGTTGCTGGGCGACCTCGCGGCGCACCTGGGCGTGCGCACGCCCTCGCTCTACAACCACATCGCGGGGCAGGCGGGGCTGCGGCGCGAGCTGGCGCTGCTGGGGCTGCGCGAGTTGGCGGCGCGCCTGGCACGGGCCGCCATCGGCCGCTCGGCCGACGATGCGCTGGTCGCGGCCGCTCACGCCTACCGCGCGTTCGCCAGGGAGCGCCCCGGCCTCTACGCCGCCACGCTGCGCGCGCCTGACCCCGGCGACGACGCGCGGCAGGCCGCCAGCGAGGAGGTCCTTGTCGTCATGCGCACCGTCCTGGCGTCCTACAACCTGGGGAACGAGGCGGAGGTACACGCGGTGCGCGGGCTGCGTAGCCTCGTGCACGGCTTCGTCTCGCTGGAGATAGCCGGGGGCTTCGGCCTCCCGGTGAATGTCGATGAGAGCTTCGAGCGGCTGATCGGCATGTTTGTCGCCGGCTTGCGCCGGACGGTAGGCTCTACCGCGATGTCGTCGGATTGAGCTGTTGGGCCAGCTCGACGAAGACCCGCAGCGCGTCGGGGTTGCTCATAGAGTCGACGCTGACAGCGTCGGCCAGGGGATGGCCCAGCAGGATGCGCCGGACCGGCACTTCGAGCTTCTTGCCGTTGAGCGTGCGCGGTACCTCGGCGATACTGATGATGGCGTCGGGGACGTGGCGCGGCGAGACGTCCTCGCGGATGCGGCGCCGGATGCGCGCCTGAAGGTCGTCGTCCAGCGCGGCGCCGCCGCGCAGCACCACGAAGAGCGGCATGTACGAGGCGCGGCCCAGCGCCTCCAGGTCGACCACCAGGCTGTCCGCCACCTCGGGCAGGCTCTCCACCACGCGGTAGATGTCGCTGGTCCCCATGCGCACGCCGAGGCGGTTGATGGTGGAGTCGGAGCGGCCGTAGATGACGCAGCCGCCGTCCGGCGTGAACCGGATCCAGTCGCCGTGCCGCCAGACGCCGAGATACATGGTGAAGTAGCTCTCCCGGTAGCGCCGGTTGCCAGGGTCGTTCCAGAAGTAGAGCGGCATGGAGGGCATCGGCGCGGTAATGACCAATTCGCCGACCCGGTCGAGCACGGGCTGGCCCGCGGCGTCGAAGGCCTCCGCTTTCACGCCCAGGCAGCGGCATTGGATCTCGCCGCCGCGCACGGGCAACAGCGCCGAGCCGCCCACAAAGGCGGTGCAGACATCGGTCCCGCCGCTGGAGGAGACCAGCCAGACATCGGCTTTGACGTCGTCGTAGACCCAGGCGAAGCCCTCGGGCGGCAGCGGAGAGCCGGTCGAGCCGATCTTCTTGAGGCGGGAGAGGTCGTGGTCATGGCCGGGCCGCAGACCGGCTCCGCGGCAGGCGGTGATGAAGCCGGCGCTGGTCCCGAACAGGGTCAGGCCGGCCCGCTCGGCCAGCGCCCACAGGGCGTCGGGCGAGGGGTAGGCCACGCTGCCGTCGTAGAGCACGATCGTGGCGCCGACCAGCAGGCCGCCCAGCAGCAGGTTCCACATCATCCAGCCCGTCGTGGTGAACCAGAAGACGCGGTCGTCGGCGGTCACGTTCATCTGCAGCGAGAGGGCCTTGAGGTGCTCCATGACGATGCCGCCGTGTCCCTGCACGATGGCCTTGGGCAAGCCCGTTGTGCCGGAGGAGTAGAGCACCCACAGCGGATGGTCGAAGGGCAGCGGCGCGAAGGTCAGCGGCAGGTCGGCGGCGGCGCCCTCCTCCACCAGCGCGTCCCACGACCGCGCCGCGCGCAGGCCCTCCAGGCGCGCGGCCGGGGCGAGGAGGGGTATCAAGACCGTGTGCTGGAGGGTGGGCAGCGCCTCTTGCAGCCGGGCTACAATGTCCAGGCGGTCGTGCGCCTTGCCGTTGTAGCGGTAGCCGTCGACGGCCAGCAGCACGCGGGGCTCGATCTGCGCGAAGCGGTCGGCCACGCTGGGGCTGCCGAAGTCGGGGGAGCAGCTCGACCAGACCGCCCCGATGCTGGCGCAGGCCAAAAAGGCGACGGCCGTCTCGGGGATGTTGGGCATATAGGCGACGACGCGGTCGCCGCGCGCCACGCCCAGGGCGCGCAGCCCCGCGGCAACGGCGCGCACACGGTCGTGCAACTCTTGCCAGCTGATGCTGCCCAACTCGCGCGTCTCCGAGGCGAATAGCACGGCGGGCTTATCAGGCGCGGTGGCCAGGTGGCGGAACACATGCTCGGCGTAGTTGAGCGTGGCGCCGGGGAACCAGCGCGCCCCCGGCATGGCGCGGTCGGGCAGCACCGTCTGGTAGGGCGTCGACGCCCCGATGTCGAAGTACTCCCACAGCGAGCCCCAGAAGCCCTCCAGATCATCGGTTGACCAGCGCCAGAGGGCATCGTAGTCGTCCGGGTCCACGGTCAACCCGCGCGTTTCGCCCAGCCAGCGCACGTAGCGCGCCAGCGTCGAGCCCTCTTTCATCTCCGCCGAGGGTTCCCACAGCACCGTGCCCTCGCGCGCCGTCGTCTCGCTCATGGCCTGTCCCTTTGCAGTCGTTAGTCGTTAGCCCTAGTTCTCGAAGGCGCAAGGGCTTTTGCCATAGCGTAGCAGAAGCCCGCCGGGCAGCATTACCAAATCTTCACATTGAGCACATGGAGGCTTTACAGTGATGCGCAATAATAGAGATACGACCTGGGCGTGATGCCCGGCCACACCGAGTGGGGTAGCGAGACGGAACGGGGCACCGGACCGCTATCTCTCTCAGGGAGGCCAGCATCACATCCAGGTCTTTTTTGCTGTGCATGAGCTTCCCTGTTGCCGATCTCTCGTTGCTGGCCCTGTTGTCGTCATAGGCGCGTTGAACGACGAAACTGTCAAAGAATGTGCTTCTCCCTGTCATGTCTCATTTGGCAACGCGGCGTATAGTGGCCCTATGCCGTATCGTGTGGCATGTATACCTATCATACTAGAGCCACGCGTCGTGCTTAATGGAAATAAACGGGGCATAAGCAGTTCCCCGGCCCCGAGTTGGTGCGCATCGGCGCGGCGGCCGAGCGGGCCGGCTTCGACGCGGTCTGGACCAGCGACCACTTCCAGCCCTGGCAGGCCAACGACGGCCACGCCGACCAGGCCTGGGTCACCCTGTCCGCCCTGTCGCAGCACACCTCGCGCCTGCGCTTCGGGACCGGTGTGACCTGCCCCATCTTCCGCTATCGTCCCGCCGTGGTCGCCCAGGCCTTTGCCTCGCTCAGCCTCTTTGCTCCCGGCCGCGTCTTCCTGGGCCTGGGCGCGGGCGAGCGGCTCAACGAGGGGGCCTCGGGCGGCGGCTGGGCGCTGTATCCCGAGCGCGCCGCGCGGCTGATCGAGGCCGTCCGGATCATTCGCGCGCTGTGGACGGGGCAGCAGGTGAACTACAACGGGCGCTTCTGGCAGGTGCAGGGCCGGCTGTTCGATCCGCCTGCGCAGCGCATCCCGATCTACATCGCGGCGGGCGGTCCCAAGAGCGCGCGGCTCTCGGGCACGTACGGCGACGGCTTGATCGCCGACCCCATGCAGTTGATGACCAATCCGGCGTACAAGGACGCCTGGAAGGCGGGAGCACGGGCGGCCGGTAAGAATCCGGACACCATGCCCATCCTGCTCGAGCACTTCGTGGTCATCGGCGACGAGGCGGAGGCCCGGCGCGACGCGGAGTTGGTGCGCTTCCAGGCCAAGGCATGGAAGCCGGGCTATTTCAACAACATCAGCCCGGCGGCCATCCAGCGCCGCGCCGAGATGGAGATCCCGCTGGAGGCCCTCTACAGCCACTGGCCGGTCAGCACCGATGTGGCGGTCCACGTGCAGGCCATCCAGAACATGGTCAACGCGGGCGTCACGCACCTCTTCGTGCATGCGACCCAGCAGGACCAGGTGGCCGTGGTCGACTTCTTCGGCCATCAGGTCCTGCCACAGATCCACGCCGGGGCTATCAAGGGCGTGCGCCAGGTGATGGGGATGTAACTCGGGCACAACAAAAGGGTGAGTTTTACATCATGCGTCCGCCCTATGGGCGGTGCTACGATACAACCAGATGAGGGTTCATCGAGCCGTTTTGGGGACGCCGGCTCGATGAACCCTCATTTTTGTTGCTGGCTCAACGTTCGTCAGCGCGCGGGGTACACTGTAGGAGCGGCGCATCGAGCGCCGGATATCCGCGACGGCGCTCCCGTTGCTCCCGGAGGAGGACCGCATGGCGGGCGGCAAATCGGCTATCCTGGCCGAGGGCTTGCAAAAGAGGTTCGGAGAGACGCAGGCCCTGCGCGGTCTCGACCTGGAGGCCGAGGAGGGGACCGTGCTCGGCGTGCTCGGGCCCAATGGCGCTGGCAAGACCACGGCCGTGCGCATTCTGACCACGCTGCTGCGCCCGGACGCCGGGCACGCGGAGGTGGCGGGCCTTGACGTGGTGCGGCAGGCCGGCCAGTTGCGCGCCTGTATCGGTCTAACCGGCCAGTATGCCGCGGTCGATGAGTATCTGACCGGGCGGGAAAACATCGAGATGGTCGGGAGGCTCTACCACCTGCCCCGGGTCCAGGCGCGGCGGCGGGCCGACGAGTTGCTCGAGCGCTTCGACCTGGTCGACGCCGCCTCGCGCCCCGTCAAGACCTACTCTGGCGGTATGCGCCGTCGCCTCGACCTCGCCGCGAGCCTCGTCGTCTCGCCGCCGGTGCTCTTCCTCGACGAGCCCACGACGGGCCTCGACCCGCGCAGCCGTCTGGGCATGTGGGACATCATCGCGGGCCTGGTCTCCGGCGGGACGACGGTGCTTCTGACCACGCAATATCTCGAAGAGGCCGACCAACTGGCCAGCCAGATCGCCGTCGTGGACAATGGCAAGGTCATTGCCAGGGGCACGTCGGACGAGCTCAAGGCGCAGGTGGGCGGTGAGCGCCTGGAGGTCACCGTGGCCCGCGGCGGCGAGTTGGCCGCCGCCGTCGAGGCACTGCGGCCCTATGGAGACGGGGAGGTGCGCGTCGACGCCGACCGCCGCCAGCTCGTCGTGCCGGTGGTCAACGGTGCGCGGCTGCTGGCCGACGTGGTGCGCGACCTCGATAAAGCCGGCGTGGGGCTCGACGACCTTGCCCTGCGCCGTCCGACCCTGGACGACGTGTTCCTGACCCTCACCGGTCACGCCGTCGACGACACGACGAGCCCTGATACGGCGACGGCCGCTACCGGTCGGCGCGGCCGTCGTGGCCGCGCAAAGGAGTCCGTATGAGCGTCACGACGCGTCAGACCGTCGAGCGCGAGGCCGCTGCCGTGCAGCCGCTCCGCCACGGTCCGCTCTATTGGGCGGTGGCCGACGCGCTCGTGCTGGCCAAGCGCAATCTGATCCAGATCCCGCGCAACCCTGAGCTGGTCGTCTTTGCCACGATCCAGCCGGTCATGTTCGTGCTCTTGTTCCGCTACGTCTTCGGCGGCGCCATCAACGTGGGCGCCACGTCGTACGTCAACTACCTCATGGCCGGCATCTTCGTGCAAACGGTGGCCTTTGGCTCGGTGACCACAGGGATCGGTCTGGCCGAGGACCTGCACCGCGGGCTGATTGACCGCTTCCGCTCGCTGCCCATGTCCCGCTCGGCCGTGCTGACCGGCCGCACCCTCGCCGACCTGGTGCGCAACCTCTTCGTCGTTCTGGTAATGCTCGCCGTGGGCCTGCTGGTCGGCTTCCGGCCGCAGGGCAGCGTCGTCGGCTGGATGGCGGGGTTCGGGTTGCTGTTGCTGTTCAGCTTCGCGATCTCCTGGATCGCGGCGACCATCGGGCTGCTGGTGCGCAGCGTGGAGGCCGCGCAGTCGGCCGGTTTTATCTGGTTGTTCCCGCTGACCTTCGCCAGCAGCGCCTTTGTGCAGACCCGTACCATGCCCGGCTGGCTGCGGGCCTTCGCCGACAATCAGCCGGTGACCGTGATCGTCGACGCGGTGCGCGGCTTCCTGCTGGGAACCGACGCCGGCGCGCATAGCTGGCTGGCATTCGTGTGGTGCGCGGGCATCCTGGTCGTTTTCGTCCCGCTCTCCGTCTCCTTATATCGTCGTACGACCACGCGCTAACCGCGAACATGTGAGTTTTACATCATGCGGCCCCGGCAGGAGTGATGCTACGATACAACCAGATGAGGGCAGTCGAGCCGTTTTGGGGACGCCGGTTCGACCAGCCCTCTTCTTTTTTGTCTCCTGGACGAGTATGCCATCTTTGCTCCTCCAGCGCCCCTTGTTCCCCCTCCAGCGCCCCTTGTTCCTAGAACGCCCGCGAATCTCTTGAACGTGCCTCGGACAGGTAGTCTGTGGTCGACCCATCCACGCACCTGTTGACGATCTATAACTCGAGGGTTATAGTAGAGCCATGTGGGAGATCGAAGGGACCGACGAGTTTGCGGAGTGGTATCGCGCCCGCTCCAACGAGGAGCAGGAGGCGATCAACGAGGCCGTTGCGAAGCTGGAGGAGCATGGTCCGTCGCTGGGCCGTCCCTTGGTGGATACGCTGTCGCACACGCGCCTGCCGAACCTGAAGGAGTTGCGCCCGTCGGGCACTTTCATCCGCATCCTTTTCGCCTTTGATCCCCGACGCGTGGCCATCTTACTGATTGGTGGTGATAAACAGGGTCGGTGGAGCGCGTGGTATCGTGCATACATTCCGCTTGCGGAGCGGCTGTACGAGGACTATCTGGACCAATTGAGGCGGGAGGGACGGTTACCGTGAGCGGACACAGGAAGTGGAGCGAGATTCGTACCGGGGCGCCAGGGGAGAACCGCGAGCCGTTGCGAACGCTGAGCGAGCTACGCCATGAGAGCGGCCTCAGCCAGCAAGACATGGCGGAGGAGTTAGGCGTGTCGCAGGTGAGTGTGTCAAAGATCGAGCGCCAGGACGACCTGCGGGTATCCACGCTGATGCGCTACCTCGACGCGCTCGGGGCGAACCTGGAGTTGCGAGTGGTCTTCCCCGACCGGTCGGCGCGCTTATACTTGCTTACGGATGAGGCGTCCACCGTCGAGGGGCCTGGTGACGGCCGCGAACAGGCGAGTATCACTACAGCGGCTGAGCCGGCCAGTATCTACAACGCCACGCGGAGCGAGTGACCGGCTGGCCAGCCGTGAATAGATGCGATTCCCTGATCGAGGGCGACACGTATGCGCGGCGCGGATGGCGCTGTCGAAGCCGCACGAACAACGCCATCCTATCATTCTCTTTGGTCGTCCAGCGCCTCGCGCTCCTCCTCCAGGGCCTCGCGGTTTTCTTGCCGCTCCTCCCGTTCGTCCCTGTCCCGGATGTTCCTGTCGGGCGGGGTGGCGCCGCGCAGGTCGTGCTCACGCCGGTGCTCCTTGCCAGATTCGCGTCCCACTCCAGGTACGGGCGTCGAGGGCGCCTGATGCGCCCGGTCCGGTTCACCTGGCGCCTCCAGGTTCTCGATGCCATACTCCTCTGGCCGGGTAAAGACCGGGTCATTTTGGTTTTGTTGCGCCATCTCGTTCTCCTTTGCTTTCTCCATTGCATCGAGTTCCGAAGCGCACAGGTCGTCGAAGGAGCGTAGGAACTCTTCGTCACCCTCGAATCGAGTGATACGGCCTTCCTTGCCCAGGTCCGCTTCGCGTTCTTTGGCCTGCCAAGCGCGTGTCCAGAACCATGCTTGATCGGGATGCTCGGCCCGCAACCGGGCTAGCTCGTCGTCGGACAGTGGCTGCCGCTCTAGCCAGGCACGGCGTTCCTCGGCGACGCGATGGACATAGGCGTCATCCAGGGTGAGGGTGTCGCCCGTGAATTCGTTGTAGATCGTGGGTGGTTTGGCCCGTACCTCGTGTTGTTCGTGCGCATCCTGCTCGGATCGAGGGGAACGTTCGATTGCCACTTGTGCCCTCCACATGCTACCCGCCACCAATCAGTTGGACCATGGACTATTGTAACGACCTCATCTATCCTGCGTTATTATTGCACAAACATGTTACGGCAAGTCACGACATTAGGGGCAACGATACAGACACCCTTGTCCAAAGGGACGACGTTGGCAAGGGGCCAGGCGCGGTGAGTTGCAACCTCACCGTGCCCGGCCTTTTGTGATGTATGCCCGGAGTTACTGCTGCTGGTCGAGGGCCGCGAACTCCTCGTCGGTCAGTTTGATGGCCGCCGCGGCCACGTTCTCTTCGAGATGCGCCACGCTGGACGTGCCGGGGATGGGCAGCATCACCGGCGAGCGGTGCAGCAGCCAGGCCAGCGCGATCTGGCTCTGCGTGACGCCGTGGCGCGAGGCGGCCTGGTCGAGCGGCCCGCCCGGTCGGGCCAGGTTGCCCGAGGCCACCGGCGCCCAGGGCAAGAAGGCCAGCCCGTCGCGCGTGCAGGTCTCCAGCACGTCCTCATCCTGGCGGTCGGACGCGTTGTAGCGATTCTGCACCGAGACGATCGTGGCAATCTTGTGCGCTTGCGCCAGCTGCTCGCTGTTAAAGTTGGACACTCCGATGTGCCGGATCTTGCCCTGTTGCTGCAATTCGACCAGCGTGCCGATGGCATCCTCGATCGGCACCTTCGGATCGGGCCGGTGGTACTGGTAGAGGTCGATGCGGTCGAGCTTGAGGCGCTGTAGGCTGCCCTCCAGGGCCTCGCGCAGGTGCTCCGGCCGGCCGTCCTGTGGCCATTGGCCGGGACCGGTGCGGATCAGGCCGCCCTTGGTGGCGATCACGAGGCCGGCGGGATAGGGGTGCAGCGCCTCCGCGATCAGGTCTTCAGACACGTTGGGGCCGTAGGCGTCGGCCGTGTCGATGAAGTTGACTCCAAGCTCGAGGGCGCGCCGCAGCACGCGGATGGCCTCGTCGTGATCCTTGGGCGGTCCCCAGATGCCCTCGCCCGTGATGCGCATGGCGCCGAAGCCCATGCGGTTGACGGTCAGGTCACCACCAATAGTGATCGTCCCGGCGGCGGAAGCCTGGATAGGGGTCTGGCTCGTGGTCATCGTGTTACTCCTCCATACGATAGTGTCGCCTGCTCCCGATTCGCTATCATGATCGAGCAGGCCCTCCTCAGTATGCTCTCCTATGGATCGGGCGGTGTCAGGACAGCTGCCCTATGACATAAACGTATGCGCGAACGACGCTGGCGATGCGCTATAATAACAGCTGCCCTATCATAGTGCTCGAGGAGGAGCTCATGCGCCGTCGATCCCTGCCACCACGTCACGCGTCGGTCTTTTCTTCCCTGCCGCTGGGCATTGCCCTGGTCATCGCCGGCGCCGTCCAACTGGCTGGCCTCGGGACCGTCTCCGTCCGCCCCCTGGCTCGTCCCCTTGCCGCGGCCCCCGCAGTTCATACGACCATGCCCACCCTGCTCTCGTCCGCGCCTTCTCACGCGCCGCGAAGCGCGAGGGCGGTAGGGCGCCCCGCCGCAGTGGGCGGCGCGGCGCTCACGGCCGGCGCGGCAGTGACGCACACCGTCAGCTGGGACCGCTACTCGCTGATGATCGACGGCCAGCGCGTCTACATCCGCTCGGGCGACTTCCACTACTGGCGCCTGCCCAGCCCCGACCTCTGGCGCGACATCCTGGAGAAAATGAAGGCCACCGGCTATAACACGGTGCAGATCTACTTTGACTGGGCCTTCCACTCGCCCAAACAGGGCGTCTACGATTTCACCGGCGTGCGCGACGTGGAGCGGCTGCTCCAGATGACCGAACAGGTGGGCCTCTACGTCATCGCGCGGCCCGGCCCGTACATCAACGCCGAGACCGACTCGGGCGGCTTCCCTGGCTGGATCGAGACGCAAGCGGGCCAGGCGCGCACCAGCGCCGCCGACTACACCGCCGCCTACATGGAATGGCTCAGCCAGATCGATCCTATCCTGGCGCGGCATCAGATCACGCGCATCGATCCGGCCACCGGCCTGGCCGGCAGCGTCATCATCTACCAGGTTGAGAACGAATATTCGGTCGGCAAGCTCGACCCCATCTACATGCAGGACATCGAGAACAAAGCGCACGCCGACGGCATCAATGTTCCCACGGACCACAACGACTTCAGCCCCTCCGAGGGCGTGTGGGGCGAGGGTCCCGGCGCGGTCGACCTCTACGCCTTCGACAGCTATCCGTTGCTCTTCGACTGCTCGCATCCCCAAGACTGGATGGGCAGCGTGCTGTACGAGGAGCCCGAAGCGTTCGAGGCTGGCAGCCGCAAGGCCAACCCGCTGGATCCCATCTTTATCGCCGAGTACCAGGCCGGCTCGTTCGACCCCTGGGGCGGACCCGGCTATGCGGCCTGCCGCCAGCTGACCGATACCTCGTTCCTGAAGGTCTACTATAAGTCGGCCCTGGCGCAGGGCGTGACGCTGCTCAACTCCTATATGGGCTACGGCGGCACGACCTGGGGCTGGCTGCCCTTCCCCGGCGTCTACACCTCCTACGACTACGGCGTGGCCATCGACGAGGCCCGCCAGCTCAACGTCAAGTCCGACGAGATCAAGCGGCTCAACTACTTGCTGCAGTCGGTCGCGCCGCTGCGCCACACCGATCCGCTGCCCATGGCCGCCGGCAGTAACCCACAGATCGACTACCGTGAGCGCGTCGACACGGGGAGCGGCACGCAATTCTACTTCCTGCGCCAGACGCCCATCGACTCCGAGTCCGACATGTCCACCACCATCGTGGTCACGGGCACCGGCGGCGTCCCCGTGACCGTGCCGCAGCAGCCCGGCACGGCCATCCGCCTGCAGGGCCGCGACAGCAAGATCATCATCGCCGGCTACGACATGGACGCGCAGCGCCTGGTCTACTCCACGTCCGAGCTAATGACGCACGGAACGGTCGCCGGGCGCGACGTGGCGCTGTTCTACGGCCGGCCGGGCGAGGCCGGCGAGACGGTGCTCAACTACGCGCCCGCCCCGGCGCCGACGCCCACGGTAACGGTCCTGGCGGGCGCGGTCACGTCGACCTTTAACAGCGTCACCGGCGACCTGCGCCTGAACTACACGTACACTGGCCTGGCGCGCGTGTTGATCCACCAGGGCGCCCGCACGCTGCTGTTGCTGCTGGGGACCGACGACGAGGCGGCGCGCTTCTGGCGGCAGGACACCGCGGCCGGTCCGATCCTGGAGCGCGGCCCCTATCTCGTCCGCTCGGCAGAGGTCGACGGCAACGTGCTGGCCTTGCGCGGTGACACCAACGGCCCCAGCGACCTGGAGGTGTTCGCTCCCACCGGCGTCACGTCCGTGACCTGGAACGGCGTCCCGGTCAGTATGGCCCCCACGTCCTCGGGCAGCCTCCTCGGTTCGCTGGGCGGGCCGCCGGCGGTCACGCTGCCCGCCCTCAGCGGCTGGCGCTTCCACGCCGAGTCGCCCGAGGCGCAGCCCGGCTTCGACGATTCCGGCTGGACGCCGGCCGACCATACGACGACCAACAATCCCAACGCGCCGACCACGCTGCCCGTCCTGTACGTCGACGACTACAAGTACCACTACGGCGACGTGTGGTTCCGCGGCCACTTCACGGCCACGGGCGGCGAGACGGGTATCGCCCTCGACGGTGAGGGTGGCGCTAACAGCGTCTACTCGGTCTGGCTCAACGGAACGTTTATCGAGAGCATCACCGGTACCGCGACCATTCCCTTCCCGGCAGGCGCGCTCCGCACCGGCGCCGACAACGTGGTGTCGGTGCTGCTGGAGAACATGGGGCACGAGGAGGATGGTACCGTCAACGATGGCCACAAGGCGGTGCGCGGCCTGCGCCAGGCGCAACTGCAGGGCTCCTCGGCCGCGCTGACCTGGCGCATCCAGGGCGCCCTGGGCGGCGAGGACCCGCAGGACCCCGTGCGCGGCCCCTTCAACAATGGGGGCCTCTACGGTGAGCGCAACGGCTGGCATCTGCCGGGCTATCCTGACGCGGACTGGACGCCGGTCACGCTGCCCGACCATTGGGCGGCCGACGGCGTGCCGCCGGGCGTGGGCTGGTACCGCACCGGCTTCGACCTCAACTTGCCGCCCGGCACGGACGTGCCGCTCGGCCTGCGCATCGCCGACGACAAGGCGCGCCACTACCGTGCCCTGATCTATCTCAACGGCTGGCTGCTGGGCCGCTACATCAACGACCTGGGACCGCAGACGCTGTTCTCTCTGCCCGCGGGCATCCTCAATCCGAACGGCCACAACCAACTGGCTATCGCCTCCTGGGGCCTTGACCGGACCACCGGCGGCCTGGGTCAGGTCAGCCTCGAGGCCTACGGTGTCTACGCCAGCCCGCTGACCGTCGGCCTTGTCAACAGCCCCGGCTATGTCGCGGGCGCCACGTCGAGTCCGACCGCGTCCGCGGCTCCGACCGGGACGCCCTTGTCCCAGGCCACACCGACCGCCACCATGATGACGCCGAGCACGCCGAGCACGCCGAGCACGCCGAGCACGCCGAGCACGCCGACCACCGCGCCGCCTCTCGCCCCGGCGAACACGCCGACCACCGCGCCGACGAATATGCCAACCATCGCGCCGACGAACATGCCGACCACCGCATCGGCGACCACGCCGACCACGCCGACCACGCCGGGCACTCGCACGGCTAGCACGACCGCGATCGCCACGGTGGCGCCTGTCGGCACGGCGGTCCCGGCGGCCAGTGCCGCCGCTGCCGCGACCGGTACGGGTATGAGGACGGCAACCGCCGGCGCCACGGTCATCCCGACCATGGTCACCCCGGCCTCGGCCAGCACGACGGCGCCCGCGCTGCTGCCCTCGCCGTCGCCAACGGCGCAAGCGGCCTTGCCGCTGCCGCCTATCCGCACGGTGCTGTCCGGTGGGCGGACCGCGCCGCGCATCATGGTCAGCCCGGCCACCGTGCGTCCGGGCGTCACCGTCCGCGTCAGCGGCGCCGGCTTCGGCGCCAGGGAGACCGTGACGCTGGCGCTCAATGGCGCCGCGCTGCCGACGACGCCAGTGGTGGTGACCACGGACGGCGACGGCGCGTTCAGCGCGTCCATTGTCGCGCCGGACACCCTGCTGAACGGCGCCAACATGCTGACGGCTATTGGAACGGCAAGTCGTCTCGTGGCACAGAGCGCGTTGTCCGGCCTGCGCGACGTGGCCACGCGCTACTACTTTGCCGGCGGCGTTTCTCTGCCCGGTGAGCGGTCCGCGCTGGCGCTGCTCGATCCGGGGCGCCGCGCCGCCCACGTGCGCCTGACGGCCTACTTCACCGATGGCACGACCCTGACGCGCGCCGTGACGGCGCCGGCCATGGCGGGACAAACCGTGCCCATCGAGCGCCTGCTTGGTCGCGCCGGCCGCTTTGGCCTGGCCCTGACGGCCGACCAACCGCTCGGCGCGCAACTGCGGCTGGAGCGGTCGGGTCGGGCCGGCGACGCGATAGCGGGCGCCAGCGGCCTGGACACGCGCTGGTACCTGGCCGAAGGCTACACCGGCCTCACCTTCCACGAAGACGTGGCCATCCTCAACCCGGACCCGCGTCGAGCCGCCCATGTGACCCTGCGCTTGCTGGCGGCGTCCGGCCGGGGTGGACGCACGGTCGCGGTGACGGTCCCGGCGCACAGCGAGCGGGTCGTGGACGCCAACATCCTTGTGCCCGGCCGCGCGCTGAGCGTCGTCGCCACGTCGGACCGCGGCGTGGTCGTCGAGCGCAGCCTGACCTTCAGTCGCGACCGGGCCGGCCGTGGCTACGGCTTGACCGCGCGCGCCGGCATCAACACCGCCGCGACCGGTTGGCTGTTTGCCGAGGGCACGACGGCGGACGGCTTTGAGACGTTCCTCACCATCTTGAACCCCAATGGCCGCGCCGCGCGGGTGACGGTGCGGCTGTATGGGAGCGCGGGGCGCACGCTGGCCACGCGCGGCCTGGTGGTCGGAGCGGGCAGCCGGAGCACCGTCCGTCTCAACGATATTGTCCATAGCAGCGGGGTCGCCAGCTTCGTGACCAGCGACGCGCCGGTGGTGGTGGAGCGGCCGGAGTACGTTGGCTCGCCCAACGGCCGCCGCGTGGCCGGCAGCGATGTGTTCGGGCGTAACGGCACGGCTTCGCGTTGGAGCTTCCCGGGCGGCCTGAGCGGTTCGGGCGGTTCGGGCGGTTCGGGCGGTTCGGGCGGTTCGGGCGGTCCGGGACGCAGCCTGTTCCTGCTGCTCTTCACCCCCTCGTCGTCCGCCGTGCTGGTCGAGGTCACGGGCTACGAGGCGACGGGACGGGTTGTAACCGCGCGCGTGCTCGTGGCCGCGGGGGCGCGCGCCACGCTCGACGTGCGGCGGCTCTTCCGCGGTGCGACCGGTCTCGATGGGGTCGTCGCGCGGTCGGTCGACGGCCGTGGCTTCGTCGCCGAGCAAACCGTGTTCGCGGCGGACCACTCATCGTTGGAGAGCACGCAGGGGCTAGTGATCGGTGTGTGACACGTCTGTGATATATGGCGCTGCACAAACGGAAAGGCGACCCGCGCGGGCCGCCTTTCAGGCGTAGAAAGGGGGTGGACCTGAGGGGATTCGAACCCCTGACCTTCTGAATGCCATTCAGACGCGCTCCCAGCTGCGCCACAGGCCCAGGCGTGCCGTCCTACACAGGGATAGGACGGACTGCGGGACATTGTCTTTATACTATAGCAGGTTGCGCGGTCTCCATGGGAGGCGTGGCCACCACAGCCTCGGCTTGCGCCTCGATAGGGTAGACGCTAACGCGCTGGCGCTTGTTGGGCAGCGGCTTCTCGAACTTGACGTGCCCGTCGACCAGCGCAAACAGTGTGTAGTCGCGGCCCATGCCCACGTTCAGGCCGGGCACCCACTGGGTGCCGCGCTGGCGCAGGATAATCCCGCCCGTGCGCAGGTATTCGCCGCCAAACTTCTTGACGCCAAGCCGTTGGGACTGGCTGTCGCGGCCGTTGCGCGAACTGCCCATCCCTTTCTTGTGTGCCATGTGTATTGTATTCCTCTCTGACTAGGCCAAGGCTATCTTTGCTTTGGCCGCCGCTTACCTGGAGCGATGCCGCTATCTTCCCATGCTTGGGAGACCGCGGTCAGACCGTCGTTCCGTCACTCCGCGGGCAACTCCGGCGCGCCGGTGGATGTCTCCGGCGCGATGACCTCGGGCTCGTCGATGGCGTGGTCGGCCGCGTCGAGTTGCGCTTCCGGGCCGCCAATGGAGAGCACGTCGCCTGCTGGCGCTGCCGAGCCCGACGAGTTCGCTGAGAATCGTACCGCACTGACCGGCGTTCCTGGAACCGTCGTCGGAGCGTCCGCCGGCGTCTCGTCGATCGTCGGAACGTCGACATGGGTCGGCACGGCGCTGACGTCCTGCACACCGACCGGCTCGGTCACGTCGGCGACGGCCGGCTGCTCCCAGATCGGCTCCTCGACAAGAGGGGCCGTCTCGATAACGGGGGCTGTCGCCGTGTCGAAGCCCGGGACCTCGATGCTCTGGATAGACAACTGGGTGAGCAACTGGCGGTGCCCCGTGCGCCTGCGGTAGCGCGACTTGCTCTTGTACTTAAAGACAACAAGTTTGGGACCCTTATGCTGGCTCACCACGCGGGCTGTCACCGCCGCGCCATCGATCATAGGACGGCCGTAGGAGACGTTCCCATCGTTGGCCGCGAGCAGAACCTGGTCGATGCGAATCTCGCCGCCCTCGTCGACGTCGAGCTTCTCTACGTCGATAATCTGGCCGGCCTGCACCTTATACTGCTTGCCGCCGGTCTTAATTACTGCAAACACAAGACGACAGTCCTTAAAAAGACAATACCTGATGTACGCGCAAGGCGCGCGCCAAAAAGGCGCTCGGGTCGCGAACGCACCATGGAAGAATAGCAAGCCAGCCCTACCTTGTCAAGTTGCGAGTGAACCGGTGAACCGGTGAACCGCTGAACCAGGGCCTGTGAATTGGCGGACTGGGAGCGTGGGCAGCCCGCCCGCTTCGGTCGCGGCCACGCGGAATCGGTGCGCCAACCGTCGTGGACGCCAGCCGCGCTCCCAGTAGGGACGAGGCGGGCGGGCCGGACGACGGGTACTGGTACGGGTATCTGGAGCGTCGCGCGGAGGTCCGCGGAGGTCCGCGGAGGCCGGGGACGAGGATGCCGTTGCCCAACCACATAGCGGTCGCCCACCGATGGCCGGATGGCGTCGAGACGGGCGAACTGGCCAGCGGTCAAATCGCTCACATCCGCGTCGGTGGTCCCTTCACCGCCGTACGCTCAGCTTTACCCACCGATCTCGGCGGCAGCCACGATCATGCGCGCCACCTCGGCCAGGCGCGAGACCGGCGAGGCATGGCTGGCTCCCCGCGCAGTGGGAACGCGGGTCCAGGTCAGGGCGCCGTCGGCGTCGGACCCCGGGGGGAGATAGACGAGCCGCCGGGGCAGGGTCGAGCCGTTGCCCCGGCGCGGGTGGGTGAGCAGCCTCCCCTTCTTTGAGAAAACACGGTTGCATCGCGTGGCCGTCGTCGTCGATGCGGACAAGGTGTTACTCTTTATCGGCCAGCAGGACGTTTAGAAGGGGATAGCCCACCGACCCCGTTATGGCTTGTCTGCTGGCGCTGCTATAGCGCCAAGCTGTTGCCTCAGGCCCAGATCATCCCGCACCGCCAGGTGTCCGACCATCTGGCCGTTCTTAAAGTGCATGAAGTGCATCTGCTTCTGCCGCACCGTTCGACCGGTCGGGGCTATCCCCAGAAAGCTCCCGCGATGCGTTCCGGTCCAGGTGACACGGGCGGCGACGGTCTCGCCTTCGGCGATCACTTCCTCGACGAGGAAAAACACATCGGGAAAGGCGGTATGGAACATCGTGACCAGTTGCCGCGTTGATTCTGGCCCACGATTGGACAGACCGGGAGGAGCCTCCTGATCGATATAGTCAGCAGCGAATAGCTCCTCCGCGAGGGAGAGCTTTTCCTGATTGAACAGTTCCGCATACATCCGCTGGACGATGACCTTGTTTCTTTCTTCTTCCGATGATGACATGGATATCTCCTTTGCTGCGGTGTGATAGGCTTTTTTGATGGGCTTTCGGTTCATGACGCGGACCAGGCTGAGGGAGGACTAGGGCGCCAATCTCTCCATTGAATCTATCCTCCGCGGGGAGGGGCCGCCCCACGGCGACCCTGCCGAGACGCTCTGCCGCGCGGGCCGGCTATCAGCCCTGCTCTCATCCGGCGCTGCTGGGACGCTATGCATCGTGTCGCGGCGTCACGGGCGCGCTCAGGCCGAGATCGCCGCGAGCGGCGCCTTGTCGGCGGCAAGCCGCTCCAGCAAGGCGACGCCCTCCTCCGGTCCTGGCAAGGCGGCGAGCGCCCCCTGTTGCCGCGCCGCCGCTGCCCGGTAGCGCGGGTCCGCCAGCATCGCGTGGATCGCCGCGCGGATGGTCTCCGCCGCCAAGTCCGGGGGCTGGATCACCCGCGCGACCCCCACCCGCTCCAGCAGGCGCGCGTTCTTGGGCTGGTCCGACCCCAGCGGCATCGCCACCATGGGCAGCCCCGCGTCAAGCGCGCCCATCGCCGCGTTGAAGCCCGCGTGGGTGACGGCGAGGGCGCAGCGC
>JAABUQ010002617.1_pt1 | contig 35142 bp, 36 predicted proteins | sample 5560001 | NCBI WGS metagenome assembly JAABUQ01 (sample SAMN10711888, study PRJNA513371) | rock metagenome | isolation source: Antarctica rocks | place: Antarctica: Victoria Land, Finger Mt nord | collected 2015-12-18
ACGCAATGTCACACTTGTATCCAGGGTGGCTTCGTAGTCCACCATCTTAAAGATTCGAGGCATAGCTGCTCATTGTCACTTGCCTCACTCTGACACATCGGTGTTTCTCCGACAACCTGCTAGTACCGTCTCCCGCTCTGGTGTGTTACCCGGTACGAGATGAAAATCCGCGATTGGAATACTGCGCGTTCCCTTCTGTCCACGGGTTTGCACCACGGCATCCAGTGCCATCATTGCCACTGCCATATCAGACGGATGGGTAGCAATGCAGTGGTCACTGCCACCGAGAATCGCATGGATGCGGTTGTAGCCTTTGAGCGCTGGACAACCCGAACCCGGAACCCGCTTATTACAAGGGAATGCCGGATCGCGGAAGTAGTAACAGCGAGTGCGTTGCATCAAGTTGCCACCCACCGTTGCCATGTTCCTGAGCTGTGGCGATGCCCCAGACAGTAGCGCCTCTGACAGCACTGGATAACGCTCACGAATCATCGCGTTGTAGGCAACATCACTGTTGCGTGCCATTGCGCCAATCCGCACGCCGTTGCCCTGACTTTCCACCTGAGTCAACGGCAGAGGATTGATGTCAACTAATTGCTTGTATGTCTGGACATTCAGCTTCATCAGATCGATCAGGCTGGTTCCCCCTGCCAGGTACGCCGATTGTGTTTCTGGACTCACTAACGCTACCGCCTTGTCTGCTTGCTCAACCAACTTGTAGCTAAACGGCTGCATCTTTCTTTCCTTCTAAGACATCGCGCACAGCAGACACAATATTGGGATAAGCCCCGCAACGGCAGATATTGCCGCTCATCAGTTCACGAATGTCAGCATCGGATTTGGCGTGCCCTTCGTTCACTAAACCCACTGCCGAACAAATCTGTCCAGGAGTACAGTAGCCACACTGAAATGCATCGTGCTCAACAAATGCAGCTTGCATTGGGTGCAGAGTTTCTCCTTGTGCTAAGCCTTCAATGGTGGTAATTTCAGCACCGCTGTGCATGATGGCAAATGTCAAACACGAATTAATTCGCCGTCCATTCACCAACACGGTACAGGCACCGCATTGACCATGATCGCAGCCCTTTTTAGTCCCCGTCAAATCAAGCCGCTCGCGCAGTAAATCGAGCAGCGTTACACGCGGTTCAATCTTCAAGGTATGATCCTTGCCGTTGAGCCGCAACTTGACATCAACATAACCGTCAGGATCAGAAGCGGATGCTTGCATGGAAGCGATCTGAGGCTTTGACTGGGCTAGAGCCTTCTTTGCCATACTCTCTAGCACTGCCCCAACTGTGCCTGCAATCGCCAACTGACCCAACCGTCGCCGTCTGAACCTCAGCCTCATAAGTAAATGTTTAAGTTTATTTCCCCGGCGACAAGGAGATGATTCGCCATCTCGATGCCCATCTTGCCCAGCCCTATTAAAGCCACTTTCATTATAAAACTCCTTCGCCCCGTCAGGCCAATAGGCCCAACTCATGCCCATGCAGCCGAAGCCGAGCGCCGATACCTTCAGGCCACTTTTTCCTAACGTGCGTGTCTCCATGCTTATTTTTTCTCTTAGGTGTTTTGGGACTCAAACTTACTCTTTAACCCTGCCACCGCAGACTTCAATTCTCTGTACATTTACCCATCTGTTTTCTTCGGAGAGCAGAGCTTGGGCAGGCGCTTTTCCAAGACCACGGGAAACACCGGTGAGCAACTAGACTTTTTGTTCTTTCATGACTGCCTTATTACTATTTCATTCGTATGCGTTCATAATATGAGTGAAAGCGAGGGTTTTGAATGCACAAATCTCGCAGATCATTGCCTAATCCTCCAAGTCCAGGGTTTATGAACGGATAAGGGGGGGGTTATAATGCTCAAAACTGGAGTTTTGAATAACTGGCTCAGGAAATCCGGATGATGGACATGTCAAATTGACTCAGCAGTCCGAACATGCTAAGAGAGGAGTAGATGTCAGGTGATCTTAGGTTTTAAGTAGGCTTTTGACTCTGGTGAAGCACACCCAGTTTTCAGTCGCGTGCTCAGCATCACTTGATGATGGCGACAGGATAATCTGGATTAGCAGGGTTTGGAATTAAGCGCTGATTTTTGCAGTCTGCCAAAAAATCGAGTGATTCTAAGACAATTTGACCAACTAGGACTTCATTACCTACTACAAGCGCTTCAACTAATGCTTGCCGTCCGAGACAATCGACTATCACGCCGCCCGTGACACCGACAGGCTCTTCAAAGCCATTGGCATATTGAGCAATTTGTTGCCGCCGAATTCGTAGTCCTAAATGCTCTGTAACCACTTGCGGAATAACCAAAGTTATTGCTCCAGTATCAACTAAAGCAAGGACTTCTAATGACCGTAATAGGTTTGGCGCAAGTACTCCACGACTCACAAGCTCTTCATCAACAGCATTCGTTAGTTTGATTTCGACTCGTATTGCGCCCATCTGCTTTTGCTTCATAACTCTGAATCCTGCCACTCCAACCTAAAATCCGCTCCCTGCCTACATCCTAGCCAGTAACCCACACTATGACCCCAAACAATCTAATAACGCCGTGCTGCCCCGTTAAGGTGCCTCTAGTCGCAGCGGCGTAGGGATATTCAACGGGTTTGTCGGCTACTACCGCTTTGCGGCGGCGGATGTAGCAACCGAAGCGTTCCGCTCTCGCGCCATTTCCTTTGTGATCGCCGGCGGCATTCTCGCCGCACTAATCGGACCCGAACTGGCAATGTGGACGAAAGACTGGTTGCCTGCCACCTTTGCAGGCGGGTTGGTGACGATCGCCCTGGTGCAAATCGTGACGCTGCTGCTCCTCAGCTTGGTTGATCTTCCACCGTTGCCGCAGCAAAAACACCAAGAGCCTGGACGCGGATTAGGCGTGATCGCGCAACAGCCTGTGTTCATTGTAGCAGTGCTGGGCAGCATGATTGGCTATGGTGTCATGGCGCTGTTGATGACGGCGACACCCTTGGCTATGGTTGCAGTTCACCATCCATTTCACACTGCTGCTTCGGTGATCCAGTGGCATGTGCTGGGCATGTTTACTCCGTCGCTATTTACAGGCTATTTGATTGGTCGATTTGGGGTGCTGACGATTATCCTGACAGGTATCTTCCTTAACGGGCTGTGTGTTGCGATCAATTTGGCGGGAACGAATGCGCCGCACTTTTTTGGGGCGCTGTTGTTGCTGGGTATTGGCTGGAACTTTCTCTTTCTAGATGCCAACCAGTCTTTCAGCTCACGCCAGGAAAAATTGTAGACATTACGACAGGTTTCCAACCACTCTTGGAGGAACGATTCTTTGACAGGGTTAGGATAGAGTCGGTAGGGATAATACAGTCTCAGCATAGTTCTACCATAGCATAATCTGACGCTAAATGTCAACAGCTCTCTAGGCAACCTTATCGTCCAGTAGATCCGGTTCGCCATTCATGAGCGAAAATGCGGTTCGCTAAAGCCTCCCGCATTATTCGCGTCCCCGTCGCTAAATGCCTCACTTCGGAATTGATTACGGCTACGCCTTATCAATACAAGAGCGCTCGTCAATATAGCGCGGGACTTCTGGCGATTGAGGGTTAAATCTCAGAAAATACTCGTAGTAGTAGGGTGGGCAGCGAATGCCCACCCGACTGAGATTGGCTCTTAGCCTGGCGGTGTACCTGCTGGAGGGACGGGTGGAGGGCCACCAGTTGGCGGTGTACCTCCTTGAGGGCCGTGTGGCGGACGACCTAGTCGAGGAGCGGGCCGACGACCACGAGGGCCACCAGTTGGCGGTGTACCTCCTTGAGGGCCCCCGGCTGATCCAATTCCTAACAAAGAGCCTGGTCGATGCCCTAACTTATGCCCTAGTCGATGTTTTGGTCGATGCCCTGGTCGAGGACTGTAGGAATGATTGTAGGGAGGCTCGTTGAAGATACTAGGGTGGGGATTCATCTGTGCCAATACCGGGAGACTAATTGAGCCACTGACACCAGTAACTGCTACAAGAACAGCAAGTTTTTTGATCAAACTTGTGTGATTTAGTGGGTTCATGCACATCTCGATTCAGGTCACTATTAGAAGAGTGCAAAAACCATGCCAAGTGGATTCACCCGTTGCCTTTTGCCTTTTTAAGCCAAGCGGCGACAAAAAAGAGAGCCCTAGAGGGGCGGGGGTACTTTCAGTTAAAAGGTTGCAGCTGATCCACACGCAACCAGATGTTGGGGGTAGGTACTTGACCGAACACGACAAGCGCGTAGTCACCTTTTATGTCTAAAACTTCCCCCTTGGTTTCAAACAAATAGGGTGGGAAGCGAGGGTCACTGGCTTTTGCTTCTAAACTGTTTTCCAACTTTTCGCGGACAGCGCGAACCATATCACCTTTTTTGACAGCCATGAGTTGCTCTAGGAGGTCTGTTAGATTGCTTTATTGAGCATTATGAACTATAGTTACGAGAAATTGTGGCAACACATGTTTAGCTTTATCAACTAAGTGAACACTCCCCACTTAACCGCTACCACGGCGTAAGTGGGGAGTGTTCACTTATACAAATAGCGAGATCGCGCTTAACTTACTGGCATTCCCATCTGAGACAAAAATCTGCCTGCTCTGGCCATATCCTCTGGCTTGTACTCCTGGAAAAGGATGCTGAGCTTGTAAAGCTGATGTGGCCCCAAGTTTAAAAGGTCAGCCATTAGGGGGGTCAACTCGCGTACCAGAGTTTCTTTCTTTTCTCGGGTCAAACCACTGTCGAGAATTTCTAGGTAATAAAAGGGATTTTCGGCATCTACATTCATCAAGCTGCCGCCAATCGCACAATTCTCTAATTTGAAAGGCATAAACTGAACGATAGTCCAGTTGCGCCCTTCCTCTAGAAGGTTGAGACAGCGCACGACTGCGTCTGTCAACTCTTTGGCCATGATCCTTTTGAGCTCTACAGGGAGCTCTGGGGAATAAAAGCGCAACCCAGGCATAGAAAAACCTCAATATGTAGAACTCTGATCGATTCCGGTGGTGCCGAAATGATTAAGCAACTGTAGTCGGCCACCAGTGGTAGCAGGGTAAAAGCGGCCTGGGTAGGGGGTCAGGGGCTTTTAAAAAATAGGGGTCAGGGAATTTGTCTTAATTTCCCTGACCCAGAGACCCTCCAGACCCCTGATTTGTAAATCACTTGGGGTTGCCGCCTAATAGCCCATGCTTGTTTACACCCTCCCCACTGCTAGGGAAGGGGGATGCAATTGGATTGTACTAAACCCGTATGCTCTCAATCACGCTCACGCCTGCCTTTGAAGGGACGACTCTGGTTACCTCGAAGCCCGCAGCCTCAATGATCTGGCGATATTCAGCTTCCGTGCGTTCGCAGCCGCCCTTCACCAGCAGCATCATATTGACGTCAAGGAACTTGGCCAAGAAGGAGTCTGGACCAGACCCAACTATCCGCTCGACTATCAACAGCTTTCCATTCTCGGTCATGGCGCGATGACAGTTCTTCAGGACAGTGATCGACTGTTCATCACTACAACCGTGGAGGACGTGCTTGAGACTGTAGGCGTCGCCACCGCTGGGCACGTTCTCATAGAAGTTTCCAGCAACGAGTTCGCAGCGGTCTTCAAGTCCCTGCTCCTTGATGATATTCGCACCTTCGATCACATACGGTTGATCGAAGAGAATACCTTGCATGGTTGGGTTTGCTTTTAGGATCGAGGAAATGAAACTTCCGTGTCCGCCGCCGACTTCAACCAACTTTTTGATATATGAAAAGTCGTAGCTCTTAAGGATCTCGGCCTTTTCAGCTGCCGAAACACTCGTCATTGCCTCTTCATAAATCTCTCCCGGTTCCGAGTTGTCGACAAAGTACTTGAACATTGGTACACCGTACATATGTTCAAAAGAACTCTCTCCGGTCTGCAAGCTGTAAAGAATGTTTCCCCAAGCTTTATATTGCTCCTCACCAAACATAACTGCCATGGCGCGCATTGAGCCGGGAACTCCACTCTGGAGCGAGGCCGCAAGCGGTGTTAGGGTGAAATGACCATGCTCTGTCTCAGCAAAGACCCCGGCACCCGCAAGCGTACGCAGGACTCGATAAAGAGATTTTGCATTCGTTCCAGTAACGTTAGCAATCTCCTCGCAACTCTTCGGGCCGTCTTTCAACAAATCAGCGATCTTAAGCTTGGCAGCAGCGTAGATCAACTGGGTGATCCAATAGCCACTCGCCATTTGCATCACCACCGCCTCGGGCGGCAGACCACGCAGATGGGGGGGCATATTTTCTGAGGCTGGGTTCTTCTCTTCTAATAACATTGTGTCGCTCCTATTGATGATAATTTTCTGGTAACACGGACTATACCCGTACAGCCTCAATCACACTTACCATTGCCCGTGTGGGGATGATTTTGGTGAGCTGGAAGCCAGCAGCCTCAAACAGCGCTCGATATTCTGCTTCCGTGCGTTCACAGCCGCCGGGATGCATCATCATCATATTCACGTCCATGAACTTAGCTAAGGCGGGTTCATTACCTGGGGGAACTACCTGCTCGACTACCAAAACCTTGCCATTCTCCTGGATCGCCTTGTGACAGTTCTTGAGGATAGTCACCGAAGTTTCATCATCCCAATCGTGGAGGACGTGCTTGAGAATGTAGGCGTCGGCAGCGGGCACTGACTCATAGAAACTTCCACCAACGATTTCACAGCGCTCGGCAACTCCCTCGGCTGAGATTACATCCTGAGCACCTTCGACCACGGACGGTAGATCGAATAGAACACCTTGGAGCTTTGGGTTGGCCTTAAGGATAGAGGAAATGAAACTTCCCTGTCCACCGCCGATGTCAACCAACTTGTGGATAGTCGAGAAGTCGTAGGTCTGCACAACCGCAGCCTTTTCTGCATCCGAACCACTCGTCATCGCCGCGTTAAAAGTCTTTCCTGCTTCCGGGTTTTGAGCATAGTAATCGAAGACTGGCATCCCGAACAAATGCTCGAAAGAACTTTCTCCCGTCTGCACGCTGTAAAGAATATCTCCCCAAGCTTTATATGGCTCCTCGCCGAACATAATAGCGAAAGCACGCACGGAGCCGGGAACATCACTCTGGAGACAGGCAGAAAGTGGTGTCAGGCTAAAAGAGCCTTCCTGTTTCTCAGCGAAAACCCCTACCTGCGCCAGCGCCCGCAGTACACGATAAAGAGGCCGCGCCTGCGTTTGGGTCGCAGAAGCAAGCTCTTCATAACTCTTCGGACCGTCTTTCAACAAATCAGGTATACCAAGCTTGGCGGCGGCATAGATCGACTGTGAGATCCAATAGCCACTCGTCATTTGGAGCATTGCCATCTCTGGCGGCGTATTATTTTCTAAATTTTGGGGCTTTTCTTGCTGTAATGTCAAAGCTATTGCTCCTGTTAATGAAAATTTTCTCGTAACGTAAGCATCTTGACTAAGTTCAAGGCTCCCAGTCACGTCACTAAAGTCAATTTGTACCAATACATCTTTACCTTTACGGTATACCTGGGCACATGAACTTTTAGGTGCTGTTGCTTGCTCGAAATATCGATTATCAACTGCATTCATGGGAGCAGGGAGCGGCTAACTTTAGTAGTGAGTTGGTTTATAGTTTTGCATGCCTATGCTTCAACCAGGTTTAGGTAACGCTTTAAGACTGTATATCTTATGTTTGTTTTATGTATTATTTTGAATCGGGAGCTAAAATAGGTAAAAATTGCAATAATTAATCAGGATTTCCGCCTTTTAAAAGTGATTCATAAACTGAATATTAAGAACGCCCCTTGCTGACTCAACAACAGAGGCGTTTTCGCAATGTGGTTTCCCCTACACCCCACACCCTACCCCCGCGCTTGATCGCATTGACATTGCGGACAGAAGTGAGCAGATCGCCCTGCTAATCTGAGCCGTTGAATTGGTGTGCCACAGATACGACAGGGTTCCCCGGCGCGATTGTAAACCCATGCTACACCGCCATAATTACCGTTGATGCCCTGCACATTGAGAAAGTTACTAAAGGTCGTTCCACCAGCGGCAATACTGGCCTCTAAAACCTGAATAATGGCAGTTCGCAAGCGTTCTATCTGCCCCAGTTGTAAATCCTCCGAGACCGTTTCTGGTCGCACTCCACTGAGAAACAAAGCTTCATCGGCATAAATGTTGCCTAATCCCGCTACCACTGTCTGATCCAGCAGGGCATTTTTAATCGGGCGGCGGCGATGAAGCAGTTTTCCAGCCAAATACTCGACGGAAAACTCAGCTGAAAACGGGTCTAGTCCCAGTTTCCCTAACCCGGTAATGACGCATTCGATCGCAACTCCCGGTGGTACCCACCACATCTGACCGAAGGTGCGCTGGTCAACAAAGCGCAACTCGCGTTCCCCAGCAAAGAATAGTCGCACTCGCGTGTGTTTCTGTAATGGCTGATCGCAATGCAGCCACAGCAACTGACCGGTCATTCGCAGGTGGACTCCCAACCAGCCAGCTGGCTGCGTCGGTGACTTAGAGAGTTCTGCTAGCAAATATTTGCCGCGCCGGTGCCACTGGGCGATCGCTACCCCCTTCACCCCAGCTAAAAAATCTACCACAGGAAGTGGGTGGGCAATGGTGCGAGCAAGCAACACATCCCCACCCCTAATTTCCTGGCTTAGGGTCACTTGATTCAGACCCCGCCGGACTGTTTCAACTTCAGGCAGTTCGGGCACAACAAATCTGCAGTTGAGTTGACCCCTAACGCTTTTCAGTTCCTTGATTGCCACCGCCTTCTACAAGAGGGTCGCTATCTCCAGATTCTTGCTGAGCAGAAGGCTTCGCAGCAGTTTTGACACCACTACCCGTTGTGCGGGTGCGTTCGTCGATGGTGGTTTGCTTGCCACCGGAAGCGGCGGTAGTGGCCTTTTTCGCCTTCGGCGTCGGTTTTTCAACCTCTAGCACTTCCTCAAAGGAAAAGTTGTTGGTATTAACGCCAGCGTAGTTCACGTTATTGAAGCGGACAATCACTGGGTAGCGAATGCCACTTTGGTCAATAGAAGCAACGAGTCCTGTATCTTGAAACCAGTAGGATTCTTCGCGGAGAATCCGCACTCTCGAACCACGTTCAACCATGAGTATCTTCCCTTTTAGTTATCAATCGCCAACTGATGAGGCAGCGCGGTGGGCGGGTCCCCCGACTTGAGGAGCGATCGCCGCGTGCGGGGGTTCCCCCCCGAGCCAGTGGACTGGCGTGCGACTGCCATACGGCTACTTGATTTCAGCGTACTACCCGATTGCAACCTGCTGTGTACTCTAGGCTTTAAGTTTTGTTGCTACTCCAACAGCGCACTCTTGTTCGAAATCACCCGACCGCCCCCAGATTAGGAAACGGTCTTATCGCCAGGAGCGGGCAAGGTGCAGCAATTGACATCATTCAGGCAAACTTTACCCCACAACAAAGCCCACCGGACAAGGGCCACCCGGTTATCCGTTGCCGTCTTGGTCAGAATGTTACTAATGTGGTTATCGACGGTACGCTTGCTAATTTCCAGCTGGTCAGCAATTTCCTGGTTAGTTAAGCCAGTGGCCACTAGGTCGATAATTTGCAGCTCCCGCTCTGAGAGGGTCACAGGGCTCTGAGACTCGCCACCAGCCATAACGTAATTTTTCCTTGAGTATATCTACTTACTTACTTGCTTTAATTCTAGAGGATTCTTTTGTGCTCCCCCTCTTGTTTGTATAACTGTCTGCAAATTGGTATTATCTGTGTTAAGAAAGCTGTTGCAAACACCTAAGAAAAAAATGCTGTGATGAGCTATCCCCGTGTTCTGTGCCTGGGTGAAATTTTGTTTGATTGTCTAGCTGATCAAGTTGGGCGATCGCTTGAACAAGTCGAATCCTGGACACCATATCCAGGGGGCGCACCGGCAAATGTGGCTTGTTCCTTAGTGAAGCTAGGCACCGAAGCCGCGTTCGTCGGCTGTGTGGGGCAGGATGAACCTGGGGATGCACTGGTGCAGCTGTTGCAAGAAGTGGGTGTGAATGTAACTGGGGTGCAGCACCATCCCACAGCACCGACGCGGCAAGTTTATGTTGTGCGTTCTGAATCGGGCGATCGCATTTTTGCTGGGTTTGGCAATCGTGATCCGACAGAGTTTGCCGATACACACCTTCAAGCAGGGCAGTTGCCGATTCAGCTGTTTGAAGCCGCAGATTTTATGATTTTAGGCACACTGGAGCTGGCCTATCCCAAAAGCAGGGAAGCGATCAAAAGCGCCCTCCAGTTGGCAGAGCAGTACGATGTCCAGATTGTACTGGATGTGAACTGGCGACCGGTATTCTGGCCTAACCCTGACACCGCTCGTCAAACTATTCAGCAAATATTTAACCGCATCGATTTTCTTAAACTCTCTGAAGAAGAAGCACAATGGCTATTTGACACCACTGATCCGGGGGCGATTACCTATCGCCTGGGTTCCGTAGAGGGGGTGGTGGTAACAGCTGGGGAGCAAGGCTGTGCCTACTGCCTGTCTGAGAACGAAGGCAGGGTGCCTGCTTTCTCAGTTCCAGTCGTAGACACAACCGGGGCGGGGGATAGCTTCGTGGCTGGGTTCATTCATCAGTTGTCCCAGATGGGTATTCATAGCCTTGCTGATCCAGAAACGGCTAAAAAAATAGTGATCTATGCCAGTGCGGTAGGGGCGTTGACCACGATCAAGCCAGGTGCGATCGCGTCCCAACCTACCGCCGCCCAAGTCAAAGCTTTTCTAGACTTGCACCCCTAAAGACCCGCTCAAAACTATCTGTTAACGTCGAGCATGTGCAGACTGCATGCGGCGACGCCAGCGATAGCTGACCATGCCAAGGATGGATACACCCAACAAGGGGAGCGTGCTAGTAGGCTCGGGGACAGATGTCGTGTTGACAAGGAAGATTTGTTCAGTACCACTTGCAAGCGTGGCTTCAAAAGTCAGCTGACCGTTACTATTTAGCCCATCATGGGAAATAAACAGAGCTGTCACCTTGGAACCTGCGAGGGTATCGCCGACAGAGATGACCTTTTCGAGCCCTGAATTCGACACGGTGTAGATAGCGGTGCTCCCATCAGTTAAATCAGCCAAAAAGGCCAAATCTCCTTTCTGGTTGAGGGATACGTCCGACTTAAAGTCTTTAAATAGTCCGGTACTAGTGTCAGCAATGGTGGTTAAAACGCCGTCGTTACTCTCTAGAATGGCAGCGCCACCCGTCTTGAAACCAGCATTGAAGGCCACCTGGCCGCTGTTGTTGAGGGAGGGTACACTGAAGTAGCTATAGGGACCGTTGTCACTTTCGGCAATAATAGGAGTTACCTTCGTGCCGCTACTAATAAATAGACCCTTGCCCCCAGCCTTCAAGTCAGCATTGAAGGCAACGTCTCCCTTGTCGTTGATGGAGGGTATAGTGAAGTTGGCAAAGGGGCCCGCGCCTCTACCCACATCCAAGCCACCAAGATAGAAGTCCTTGAAGTTGCTGTTGGCACTGTTGTCGGCGATGGTGCTGACCTTCCCGTCGCTAGTTTTGGTGTTAAGGCTAAGTACCCCGTCGTGACCATTTAAATAAGTTACTGTTCCTGGGTTATTTATACCGGCTACATTGGTGAATTCGCCAGTAGCGGCTAGATTACTAGTTGAAAAATATGTCTGATTAGGATTAACTAAAGTAACAGTAAAGGGGGTATTGCTGTAGGCAACGTTACTAATCGGTCCACCGTTGGTACGGCTGATGACGGCAGTTGGCCCCGTGGATGCCAATTGTCCATCGTTATACCCGGAAGACGACAAGACCGTCGTTCCTGCGTTGTTGGTAGAGGCGCTAAAGAAGACGCCACTGTCATAGCCAGTGAAACCGTCATAGTTACTTCGGTTTACTACAAGGGTGGGCGAACCAGAGCCGTTGCTTGTGAAAATAGCAGCGGCGGGGGTATTCGTCCCAGTCTGCAGGCAGTCGCCCTCAACGGCTGTGCAGAAACCCCTGAAACCCTCGTATGTCACAGTCCCCGTATCGTTGATTGAGGGGTTTGCGAAGCGGGAATAAAGATCGCTGCTCGTGCTGATCTGCTGAAAGTCAAAGCTAGCCATCCTACTTTTATCCTTAGCTGTTGATCAATGAAAGGCAAGAACCAATGTTGAGCTGATGGAAAGCTCCGTTTTTAGTGAACACGCCTTCATTATATAGGGAGTTGGTTCTTATTTTCACATCAGCATAGCTCAAAAGAGTCTAAATCAAGCGCTAGCATTGTATAATTTATGTCTGACTCATGTGTAATTTTACTCAAAATATTCCCCTGGGCAGTAGGAAGCTCGGAACCATTAATTCTGAGCCGAGAGCTTGTAGATAGTGCCTTTGTAGTCATCGGAGATGAATAAATTCCCCTTTTGGTCCACGACCAGATCCACCGGTCGCCCCCACACCTCCTGAGTCGCCTCATTCAACCACCCAGTCACCAGGTCGACCCGAACCCCAGGCACTTGGTTAGTTGTGTCCCAGGGTAAGTAGGCCAGTTTGTACCCCGTCTTATTCGTCCGGTTCCATGAGCCATGTAGCGCCATCACCACGCCGTTCCGGTACAGACTGGGGAAGTTCGTTCCCTGCAAGAAGATCAAGCCCAACGGGGCCGAGTGCGCCTGGACGCCTTTGATGATCCGATCCATTGTGGTGCAGTTATAGCGGTTTGCATTTGAGTGCGATACACCGCAAGTCAAGCCCTATATGACATTGTCCTGCTGATGCTGTACTTCATCCGAACGCAAACCGCTATAACGTGTCCATCGGCATTCAACTCATAGTCGGCGTCAAACGGCATGTTGTTGTTGCCATTTGACGTATCGGGGTTGGGGTTGCAAAACGGCCAGCCTTCATTGCTGCCATCGCGCACTCGTGTGAACTCGTCCGGCGGATGGTTGTTCACGTAGGCGGGGATGACTTGGCCATAGTTGCCGCTCCCGTCATTGTAGGGGTAGGCGATGTTGTCCCGATTGTTGACACCCACCCACAGGTTGTTAGTGCCGGGGACGAAAGCCAGCCCTTCGGCGTTGCGCAAGCCCTGAGCAAAGAGCCGCCCCGACGTGCCGTCAGCGTTATACTGATAGATCGCACCGCGCCGTGGGTTACTAGTGGTGTCTTCCGTGCAGGCGTTGCAGGACGAGCCAATCGACACGTACAGACGATGATTAGCATCGATCGCAATGTTCTTGAGTGGATGGGCATAGTTGCCCTGGAGTCCCGGTGTGCTGTTGTCGGGTAAGCCAGACACGACGATCTCACGGTTATGGGCGGTCAGATCGCCAGGTTTATAGATGAAGCGGTTGATCTGATTGCTCTCACTGATGTAGAGATAGGTTGTGTCACCGATGGTGTCAAAGACCAAATCCTGCGGCTGGCGCAGGCGGGTGATAAACTCACTGACTACGGGGTCGCCGCTGCCGTTAGACCGTACCAAGAGTACTCTACCGGTGCTGGGCTGCGACACAAGCAGGTCTCCATTGGGAGTGATCTCCATAAACCGGGCATCGTCGATGTGGGTATAGACAGAGATCGAGAAGTTAGGCGGCACGTTGAGGTAGCGATCAATATTGAAGGGGTCGGTGTGCATAGTCCTGGGAACCTGGACTTTGGTTAAGAGCGACGCGACTGGGGGACTAGTGACGGCTGCGGCAGGCACCATGAAGTGGATGAAGGTGGCGAGCAGAATGCCGAGACCAATCAGGCAGATCGTCGCTGGCATCCGCAGAACCGGCTGCGCTGAGTGTTGAGCAAACAGAACTAACATGGCGAACCTCCTTACTGGTGGTTTGAACTCGCTATCGGGTACAAACTTCCTTGGTTTGAGAAAATTGAGCCAAGTGAGCGCTCAAAACCCCATAACTCCAGCATAGTTTAGGATATGCCGAGATGTGTTTTAGCAGGAGGGAGCTAATTTGTTATTCCATCAGGTCTTCCGTCGCAGGTTCACCCGGATAGAAGCGATCGCTCAAAATGTCCTCTAACGTGTAAGGGCAATTTTCTTGTGGAAATGTTTTAGCAGGTAGATTTGTTGCTCCAGCAGCCAGTGCAATTCCTTTGATATAGGTTTTCTGGAGAACCTCTTGCAGGTAGGGCTTGAGACTCGGATTTTCTTCCAGTAGTTCCAACGTATCTATCCGCTGAATGCGAATCGTATTCAACCAACTACGACTTCGTCGCTCAGGCTGATATTCCCATTTCAACAAATGTCCAATTAATACACTCAAGCGATTTCGCAGTTCAGCACGTTGCTGTTTTCCCAAGGATTCAATTTCCTCGATTAAATTACTCAGGTCAAGGTGGCTCCATTCATGATGAAGCAGGAGGTTAGCCTGTTCCTGAGTCCAAGCGTAGAAATCGGTTTCATAGAGGCTTTGCATCAGGCTTACCACTGTTTGTCTACCTTTTTATTATGCTCCCTTTGAGCAATGGCTTTTAATTTGGTAATTGAAGTAGGCTGAAGTCCCTAGTCCGGCTGATGGGAAAGTTTATAGATTAATTTTACCACAGGGCGATCGCGGTCTGGTCTAAGCGCATGACAGGTCAACTGGGTTACAACGTTAGTCACACTGTTGTTGAGAGGATTCTGATTGATTGAATTATCAGTTATTTGCTATCAGTAAATTCTCTACTCGAGACGGGTTCGGTTTACAAAAAAATCCGTGGTTCCTCGGATTACAGAAATAATTTAATTTAATTAAGATTGAGCTGAACAGGATGAGGTTTTAATCAAATTCTGGATTTAATCTTTGGAATTAATTCTATGGATAAATTTAGAATTTTTAAATAATGGCATTTAAATTACGCCTTAGTAACCTCAATAAATGCTGCGGTTAATTTGAGAACCATAATCTATTATTATTGCTTTTTTTAAGAGAAAGCTAACAGTATTGGTCTAATTTTTAGTCAGGTTTGATATTGTGAAGAATAAATTTATGTCTGTGAATATTCAGCTTTTGGTGTTGCCTTTGCTAACTTTGCTTATCAGCTCAGGCCGGGCTTTGGCGCTTTTTCCGACTTCAAATCCGTCCTCTGTACCCATTACTCCTGTAAATGTGTCACACCCTACCACTGTTGTTGGTAATGGAACACCGTCAAGCTGCACTGAGGCCGCTTTCACAAATGCTATAGCTCAGGGCGGAACTATCACCTTTAAGTGTGGTTCTTCCCCCTACACTTTGGTCTTGACTTCAGAGAAGACAATTTCGAGTGACACTGTCATTGATGGAAAAAAACTTGTGACTTTAAGTGGAGGTAATAACGTTCGAATTTTGAGCATAAAAAGTTATTACAATCTATCTACACCAAGCTTAACAGTACAGAATTTAACCTTGGCAAACGGCCATACAACTGATGTCCCTAATACAACGAGCACAACTCAAGGTGGTGCTGCGATTTACCGGATTGGGGGAACCCTGAATGTCATTAACAGTACTTTTACAAATAATGTGGGTCCAGTAACGGGTCAGGACGTGGCTGGCGGCGCAATTTATTCTGTCGGCGGAGGCACAACAACTATTGTTGGCAGCGTTTTTAAAGGCAATCAAGCTAGTAATGGCGGAGCTATAGGAAGCCTGGGAAGCGCGCTCAACCTCGTTAACAGCGAAGTATCGGGCAACACGGCAACAGGTAATGGTGGTAACCCCGGCAACGGCGGTAACGGCGGCGGTATTTATCTAGATGGCGAGAATGGCTATTTCGGTGTGGCTGTTAATTTATCGGGTGTAAAAGTTACCAATAACAAAGGGAATGCCTATGGCGGCGGATTGATGCGTGTTGCCTATCATAACGAGACAACGACGATTGACAAATCCTCATTCGATAACAACACCATTCCGAATCAGTCTGTAAGTTTTGCCGGTGGGGTTTATTTACAAGGCACAAATATCACCATGACGAATTCGAGCGTGTCAAAGAATACGGCTAATGGTCCGGGTGGGATGTATGTTGGTCCGGGCTCTGTACTGAATATGACAAATGACACCGTTGCCAAAAACACCGCAGTCACCGGCTTAGGCGGCGGGCTTTTCATTGACAACAATGTCAGCGGTACAATCTTGAACTCAACAATTGCTGGGAATCAAACGCCCGGTCCTTATTCTTTCGGTGCCGCGATCGCTGGTGGCAGTGCCAATTTGTTGCTAGGAAACACAATCATTGCTAACAATATTGTAGGTAATGCCTACAATCCAATCAGTTGCACTCAGAAGCTCGGCAATCTGGGAGGCAATCTTCAGTATCCTGTTATCCGGCAGGGGGGTGGCTCCGATGACCCCAGCGCTCTGTGTTCGGATGGAGTTATAGAAGCAAATCCGCTGCTCGGATCCCTTCAAAATAATGGCGGCCCAACTCTCACCACAGCTCCTGCATCGAACAGCCCTGCGGCCAACCAAGGGCAAAATAATTGTCCGACAACTGACCAGCGGGGGCAGACTCGCAAAAATCCTTGCACCCTAGGTGCCTACGAGCTGCCTTAGAGTGTTACCTAACCTTTAACAGCCCCAGCTGTTAGACCTTGGACAATCCGGCGTTGGAACAACAGCACCAGCAACACTAGGGGCAATGTCCCTAGCACTGTGGCGGCGGCGATCGCACCATAGGGGATTTCAAACACCGATGCACCACCTAGCTGGGCAGCTGCAACTGGAATAGTCTTGAGGGATTCACGGGTGATAAAGGTGAGGGCAAAGATAAATTCATTCCAGGCAAAGATAAAGGTAAGAATTCCCGTTGTCACCAGCGCTGGTACGGTCATCGGCAGGACGATTTGTAGCAACATCTGTAGGGTGTTGTAGCCGTCTACCTTGGCGGCATCTTCCAAATCATTTGGCAGTTGTTGGAAGAAACTGCGTAGAACCAAAATCGTCAGGGGCAAGTTGATGGCGGTGTAGGGAATAATCAGCGCTAAGTAGTTATTGCCCAGTCGCAGTGCCTGGACAATTTCTAACAGTCCCAAAAACAGCAGAATGTAGGGGAACAGCGTCACAATCAGCACAAGAGCGAGGATGACTTGTTCCCCCCAAATCCGCAACCGCGCTAGAGCGTAGGCAGCTGGCGCACCTAGTCCTAAACACAGCACAGTGGAGGTGATGGAAACAAAAGCGCTATTGAATATGTAGAGATGAAAGGGACGGCGGCGGAACAGATCGATGTAGTGGTCTAGGGTGTAGCGACTGGGAATGTAGACATTAGGAACGGCAGAAATATCTGCATTCACTTTGATTGATGTCAGCAGCTGCCATAGCACTGGTGCCAAGCAAAATACCACGATTAGCAGGACAGCTATCGGTAGGAGAATTTGCCGCAGGGAAACCCTAGCAAATCCACCCGGTTGGTTGGTTGAGGACAATTCAGTCATCTTCTAGTTCGCTCCTGCCGAATAAGCGCGTGCAATCGATAGTAAGAACCACGCGATCGCAACCGCTGCCACCAGCAACAAAAACGTCACCACCACCAGCGCTGCCCCGTAGCCAAAATCCAGATATCGCATCACTGTAGCGTAAACATACAGTGAAACCGTCTCCGTTGCACCAGCTGGCCCACCGCCGGTCATTACTGCTACCAGATCAAACACACCGAAAGCCTGAGCAAGCCGGAACAACAGAGCAATCAAAATTTGTGGCATCAGCAAAGGCAGTGTGATTCTTAAAAAACTTTGCCAGGGACTGGCTCCGTCAATTGCATGGGCTTCGTACAGGTCAGATGGAATCGATTGTAAACCAGCCAATAGCAGGATGCTGATAAACGGCGTCGTTTTCCAAACCTCCGCTGCAATCACTGCCATCATCGCCAGCGTTGGCTCTCCTAGCCAGTTAATGCCGGAGTGAATCAGTCCCAAGCGCCGCAGAATATCGTTCCAAACGCCGTACTGGTCATTAAAAATCCAAGCCCAAGCCAGAGCGATCAGGGCTGTTGGCAAAGCCCAAGGGAGGATGGCAATGGTTCGCACCGCACCCCGTCCTCGAAACGATTGATTCAGCACTAGGGCAATGCCTATCCCCAACACCAATTCTAGGAAGACTGACACCGCTGTAAACAGCGTGGTGTTCTCTAGGCAATGCCAGAAGCGCCCATCGAACGCCATCCGCCCATAATTATCCAGCCCGGAATAGACCTGCTGCAAGTGGGTTCCCAAATTTTTTGTGAACAGACTCAACCAGAAAGCGCGTCCAATTGGGTAGGCAAATACCAGCACCAGTAGCAGTAATGCCGGTAGGATCAATATCCAGCCTGTCAGTTGTTCCCTGCCTCGGATTGTGTCTAGTTTCATTAGAGTTTTTTTGATTTTAACCGTAATTAATCTAGACATTTGCCCTGGCTGGGACAGTTGAGACACCTCTGTTCTGTGGGGCCAGGGAGGGATTAAGCTGAGCTTATAGGCCTTTATCTAGCAGGTAATCTAACAAAAAATCCTTGACCAGCCACAGTCAAGGATTTGACCAACTTTTCTGTTTAAGGAATAGCAGTAACGTAGCTTTTATAAAGCTTATCTATCCAGAACAACTTTGACAATCTGAAAAAATCAGCAAAAAATCAGCAAAAAGTCTTATAAAAGTCACACTAAAAATAGTTAACACTTAAATATATTTCCTCGGTAGGTCTGCCTCTTGCCTACCGAGCAAGCGCTCAACGCGAAGCTACTCGCGGTCAATGGCTAGTGCCTGATACAGACTTTTCTAATATGCCATCTAAGCCTTTGTTATATATAATAAAAGCAACTTATATAGGAGAGGTATTGTTATTTGCCCGGTTTATCACTACAGTAGGTAACAGAAACAAAAAGCAGAAGTTAAATCTATAAAAAGTCATGAAAATCAATCATAAATTTAAGCAAATTACGCCTTATCTGACTCAGATCTTATATGGATATGAGTTAATTTCCACCAACTGGGGTTGGCATATTCATAAAGGAAACATCTACTGCGGAATGCTGCAGTACCAAGGAAAAACAGGATGGCAAGGCAGAGCTTTACATTATCTCCCGCAAGAGGTAGTTGCCAAACTACCAAAGTTGATATAATAATAGGGGTATATTTTTCTTAATACTCTAAATCAGCGACTCCAAGCCATATTAAGTCAAACTTTAAAATTAATAAAATTTAGATGATGCCGGTGTTCTAGATGTGTTGATAAGGATGCCAAAACTTTTTTTTACAGCAAGCATTGGCAGCATTGAATCAAAGCTTTTAGAACCCCACCTGAGGTAACCGTTCAGGGGGGGATCAAAAAAACGTCCAATATGAAATCACACGTAATCAGTACGAAAACCAGTCTAGATTGGATTTATACCGGATAATTGTGAGTAGTCAAAAGTGCTATACTGGTCTGCAAATTGTCTTTTAGACATTTTAGGTACGATATTTTGATGCGCATAAAACCCAAAGCTTTTGCTTAGCAAGGCTTTGACGTTTATGCGCATGATGTACCCCCCCGTGAACGGTTACCACCTGAGAATGTGGTGAAAACCTTGACCAGACCACCCACAAGAATAAAGGTTAACTGAATCATAACACCAAAGAGTGCGTGCCAGCTGGTGGGAAGACCAGCCAGGACATGTTAGGAAAAATTAACAATCAACCTACCTAAAGGCAATAATCCGAGATTTTGGAAACTTCTACAAAACCGGAGCAGCTAAAGAGGTGCTAGGCTATTTTCCCACCAGGGCAATTTGCAATCACATTACTCAGACCCATACTTTTTTTGCCGCCAAATGTTAGTATGGTTGCAAAACATGGCGACACTCTCGTATAGAATGCTCGAAGCAGAGTATCTGTAGACTTGACCACGCTTAGTTTTGGCAACACCACCCTCAGTTCTGACACTTTCGTTCATCTTGCTACTCATGCAAAGTGTTTTTGTTATGCAATCTCAAATGCTAGGGGTGTGGAGTGACACCCAAACAGATGACTCAGATGTATCGTGCATCCATACTATGTTTGAGGCTCAGGTAGAGCGGACGCCTGACGCCGTTGCTGTGGTGTTTGAAAACAAGCAACTCACCTATCGGCAGTTGAACCAGAGGGCAAATCAGCTGGCGCACCACCTGCGTGATCTGGGGGTTGGTCCTGAGTTACTCGTTGGCATTTGTCTGGAGCGATCGCTGTGGATGGTGGTGGGGCTGCTGGGAATTCTCAAGGCCGGAGGAGCTTATGTACCCCTTGATCCAGCATATCCAAAAGAGCGGTTAGCCTTCATCTTGTCGGATACCCAGGCGAGCGTAATGCTGACCCAAGAGCAATTGTTAGAGAGCCTACCAGCCCATGGGGCGCAAGTGGTTTGTCTGGACTCAGATTGGGAAGTCATTGCCCAGAATAGCCTTGAGAATCCGGTCTGTGGGGTGAGTGCCAGCAACCTGGTTTACGCAATTTACACCTCCGGTTCTACAGGGCAGCCCAAGGGGGTGATGATTTCCCACCGTGGCATCTGCAATCAACTGTGCTGGAGGCAAGCTACCTTTCCACTAAGCGAGGTGGACCGAGTTTTACAGACAATTTCTTTTAGCTTCGACCCCTCGGTCTGGCAGATATTCTGGCCGTTGTCGTTCGGAGCGCAGTTATTCATGGCTCGCCCAGGTGGACATAAGGATAGTACTTACCTTGTCAACCTGATAGACACCCAGCAGATCACCGTAATTGCCCTAGTGCCTTCTATGCTCCGCTTGTTGCTGGAGGAAAAGGGACTCGATGCCTGTAGGTCCCTAAGGCACGTCACCTGCGGCGGCGAAGCTCTGCCTGTCGAACTTCTTGAAAGCTTCTTTGCCCGTCTGAACTTGGACAATGTCTTGTACAATGCCTACGGTCCGACTGAAGCTTCCATTGATGCTACCTTCTGGACCTGTAAGCGCGGAACTGATCACCTTTTTGCTCCCATTGGTCGCCCCATTGCCAACACGCAAATCCATATACTGGACTCCGAGAACCAGCCTGTTGTTGTCGGTGTGCCAGGCGAACTGCACATTGGCGGTATTGGTCTTGCCCGAGGGTATCTCAACCGTCCCGATGTGACCGCCGAGAAGTTCATTCCCAACCCCAACAGCAGCGAGCCGGGTGCGCGCCTCTATAAGACCGGGGACCTAGCCCGTTATTTGCCGGACGGGAACATCGAGTTCCTTGGTCGCATCGACCACCAAGTGAAACTCCGAGGCTTCCGGATTGAGTTGGAGGAAATTGAGGTAGCGCTCTCGTCAACACCCGGCGTACGGCAGAGTGTAGTTATGGCCCGAGAGGATATACCCGGTGACAAGCGCCTAGTGGCATATGTCGTGCTCAAGCAGGAGCAGGCACCCACAATAGATGAACTGCGCCGTTTGCTTCTGAAGACGCTGCCCGACTATATGGTGCCTTCCGCCTTCATAGTGCTTGACGCCCTACCGCTGACACCCAACGGCAAGGTAGACCGTCTGACACTCCCGCCACCCGACCAGAAATGCACCGCTCCGGAAAAAGCGGTAGTACCCCCCCAAGATCCGCTGGAACTCGAGTTGACGAAGATTTGGTCGAAGGTTTTGGGCATTCAACCCATTGGAGTCAGGGACAATTTCTTTGAACTGGGAGGGCACTCGCTGCTAGCCGGGCGCTTGTTCGCCCAAATTGGGGAGGTATTTGGCAAAAATCTGCCTATTGCTACCCTCTTCGAGGCACCCACAGTTGAGCAACAGGCTAGCCTGCTCCAGCAGTCAGAATGGTCAACGCCTTGGTCCTCGCTGGTGGCAATTCAACCCAACGGTTCTAAACCGCCTTTGTTCTGTGTACATGCACTTTGGGGCGATGTCTGGTATTACTATAATTTGGCATGTTATCTGGGTCCGGAGCAACCATTTTATGGGCTACAAGGACAGGGTCTGGATGGAAAACAGGCTCCCCACACTCGTATTGAAGACATGGCGGCTCACTATATCAGGGAAATACGTACTGTCCAGCCTCAGGGGCCTTATTTTATCGGAGGTTGGTGTGTTGGAGGTCAGGTGGCCTTCGAGATCGCTCAACAGCTTCACGCGCAAGGTGAGAAAGTGGCTATGTTGGCCTTGTTTGATGCCTGGGGACCGGAGTATTTCAAACCATTACCATTCCATATTGTGGCCTCTAGGCATCTGAGGAAATTATTACCACTTGAACTGAAACAGAAATTAAGCTCATTTAAGGAGTGGTTGGACTACAAGTTTTACTCGCATAATAGGCCCAAATCACCTTTACAAGCAGCTCACGAACAGCCTGTAAAACAGGCTGTACACGCAGCTCACGAGCAGGCTGTAAAACAGGCTATAAAAGATTATGTACCTCAAGTCTACTCCGGTCAGGCAATCCTCTTCCGTACCACTTATCAACCTGATGATGCACAATTGAGGGGAATAGATCCGCAATTTGGCTGGGGTAGTCTGCTTGCTGGAGGATTAGAGATCCACGAGGTTCCTGGTAATCACGATAGTATGTGGAGCCACCCTCACGTACAAGTCTTAGCTGAAAAATTAAGCGCCTGCTTAGATAAAAGTAAAATTCAGTTCAACATGAGTTCGAAGTCATTGCTATTTCTTTAACTAATCAGCGTTTGCTAAACAAAAGCCTAGAGCATCTACCAGATGGGAGCGAAGCTTTTGTGGACTTGAAATGATTAGCCTCATGGTGCATCGATTAGACTTCTCCTTAAATAAGACTTGATACATACCCTCTAAAAATTCGAGAGCAATGCAACTATATACACCTGTTGAGCTTGTCCAGATGCAACAAGACCTTCCCTACTTAATTGAGACCATGGAGTGGGTCAGAAATTTTTTGGGAAAACCTCATCCTGATTTAGGTAGATCTGGTCCTGTTTGCCCTTTTGTGCCAAGCGCCCTACACCTAAACGCTATCCGAATGAGAGTTATTCGGGCTTCAAATTTGGAGCAGAAACAAGTTGAAGAGATTGTTAGATCCTACCGAGACATCTTCCTTGAAATAGAACCCCGCTCCGGAGAAGTCGCCCTTAACAAAGCAATCTTGCTAATCTTTCCTGATGTCCATACAGAGGAGGCTTTCAAACTTATTGATGGTGTCCAACAAGAACTTAAGCCTTTCTTTGTTGAGGCGGGACTCATGCTAGGTGAATTTCATAAGCGTAATGAAAGCCCAGGGCTGCGCAACCCCAATTTCCGTCCACTTCGCAGCCCCATTCCGATGCTAGCCATCCGCTTTATGGTTGAAGTCGATCTTCCTTTTCTCCAGCGTGCAAGCGATCAGCCACACTTACGTATTAAGTATCTCGAAGCTTATTTACAACGTCTGAGCAAGGTGATTAAAGATGAAAGAAATTTAAATAATGCCCTTGAAGCATTGGCGTTGGCACGAGCTCAACTTGAAAAAGAAAGTTTAGTAAATTGCGGAACTGTCGCTGAGTCCGATATTTCGGCTATTAGTTGTACGCTTGCAGCAAAATGAAACTTCTCCTGATTGAGAGTGCTGGCAAAATACGTAAGTTAAAGTCAATCTTAGGTAATGAGTGGAACATCAAAGCGACGATGGGACATTTAGTCGAATTGGCAAATGATGGTGAGGATTCGCTAGGATTCACCTTAGATGCTGAACGTAACCACATCGACTGCCGCTACGTTCCCAGAGGTACGCGAGGAAAGCAAATCCTCAAGGAACTCCGAGAGGCAGTAAAACTTGCTTCAGTTGTGCTACTCGCCACTGACGCTGATCGAGAAGGTGAATGTATAAGTTGGCACTTAGTGCAACAGCTAAACCTTAAGAATCCCCGACGCATTACCTATACTGAAATTACAGAGAAAGCGGTCCGCTATGCTCTAGCACACCCTCGCCCTCTCGACTTAAACCTGGTGGCCGCCGGAAGATGCCGCGACACGCTCGATAAGCTGGTCGGGTATAAGGGGTCGCCGTTACTATGGAAACTTGGCAATGGGGCTAAGTCAATGGGCCGGGTGCAAAGTGCCGCCTTGCATATCCTTGCAGTGCGAGAGCGCGAGATTAGAGCTTTTGTTTCACAGGATTATTGGAGCGTTTTTGTGGATTATGCTGAGGGGTTCCGCGCTTACTACGCAGGTACTGGAGCAAGCCCGGATGCAGATACGGATCAGGACACCAGCGACGATGCTGCCGTATCCTTGGATAAGCTTGTTGAATCAGTGCGAGTGCTATCTCAGCAACAAGCTGACCAGCTGGTGGCCCAAGCGCGCTCAAATGCCCATCACGTTGTCCGAGTCGATGCCACTACGACTACTCGCAAGCCTCCAGCCCCTTTTACCACATCAAGTCTGCAACAAGCTGCTGGTCGCTTAAGGTATGGGTCAGAGAAAACGATGAAGCTGGCACAATCCCTGTACGAGCAAGGGCATATTACCTATATGCGGACAGATTCAGTGGCGCTCTCGGATGACTACTGTCACGAGGCGCGGCAATGGTTACTTTCTCATGACCCGCAAAATGTACCAGAGCGGGTGGTCACACATAAAAGTAAAGCAGGGGCACAGGAAGCACATGAAGCGATTCGACCAACCCATGTAGAAAATACCCCTGACAGCCTGGGCGCAAAATTGAGTCAGGAGGAGGCTAAGCTTTACTCCCTGATTTGGGATCGAGCGATCGCATCCCAGTGCAAAGAAGCCCATTTGCAAAAAAGTCGGATTGTGACGCAGTCGGGGACGGTCTTTTGGCAAGCAAAAGGTCAGATTGTAACTTTTCGGGGGTACACCGTTTATTGGAACGATATCTCTAGCGACTCCCAGCTTCCCGCTGTGCAGAAACAGCAGCATTTGACCATCGAACGCGCCAGTTCTGAGAAAAAGCAAACTCAGCCTCCCCCACGGTACACAGAACCAAAGCTGGTGCAGACGATGGAGAGGAGAGGAGTCGGCAGGCCCTCGACCTACGCCCCCACTGTGAAAGTCCTGCGGGAGCGCAACTATGCTTGTTTGCTCAAGGGGCATCTTCAACCCACCGATCTGGGAATGGAAGTTGATGAGTTTTTGGGGCGGGTATTACCGGATTTACTGGAATCTGAGTTTACCGCAGCCATGGAAGGAGCACTTGATGATGTTGCTGCTGGGAAACAGAAGTGGGAAAGCTACTTGCTTAACTGGTATCAGACTTACTTTGCACCGGCGCTAGAGGCGGCTTATCGATCTTTAGGAACTAGTCAAAGCGTCAGATCACCAATTCCTTCCCCAACAAAGGGAGGCCAGGGGTCGCCTGAGTCATGTGTAGGATACGAACCCTCCTCGTCTTACAAGAAAAATCGGTCACGCGGTAGCATCCAGGCACAACTGACGGAAATCCACTGCCCCAAGTGCGAGTGGCTGATGCAGAAAATTCTGTGTAGTTCCAAAAAGCTCTTGGCCGATCATTTCCTCAAATGTTCCAACCAGGCTTGTGGCGTTGCTATGTTCTGGTCAGACAAGCAGCAGACATACGAACTCCCCTACTCCGAGCGCCAGAAATCTCCCCTACTCAGCAAGAGTGAGGCTCCCAAAGCCGCAGAATCCCCATGCCCTGTGTGCGGAAATCCGCTGGAATTATATGAATACACCAAGGCTAACGAGCAAAAACAAATGCTTCGCTGCTCCGATCCTTTAAAGAGACGACAAGATGACCACAAAGACGTAGCTTATTTCGCTTCTAAGGGAGTATTTTGGTCACCTACCTACGGCGAAATTGGTAAGGTATCCTCGACTAAAACAAGCTCTAAATCCAGCGGTAGGGATCAATCACAGTAGCCAATTTACTTATAAAAGCTTATAGTAAATTACTTTTCTTCATTTTCTTTGACAAAGTACGGATGTACTCCCGAATGACATCTGTTTTTGTTCTCCCATACAGCTCACAGTAAGCTTCTAAAAGGGCATCTTCTTTTTCTTCAATTCTCACATTAATAAGTATCTTAGCCATTGACTTGTAAAGGTAAGTGCTTTACAATAATAGCAAGATTCACGCAACCAGTTGCTTCCTTTGATGCTACTAGGATTTAAAACCCAGCTAAAAATCAACAAGGCGATGCGTGTGCGACTTGCCCAACATGCAGGTACAGCGCGCCATGCATACAACTGGGGGCTGGCGCTGTGCCAACAAATCTTAGTTCACAATCAAGTCAATCCAGAAGAGAAAATAAAGTTTCCTACAGCCATTGATTTGCATAAATGGTTGGTGGCGTTGGTCAAACCAGAAAATGCTTGGTACTACGAGGTGTCTAAGTGCGCACCACAATATGCATTGAGACATTTAAGAGAGGCATGGGATAGATGTTTCAGCAAGACCGCTGGTCAACCTAATTTTAAGAAAAAAGGTCGCGATGACAGTTTCACTTTAGATGGAACTATCAAGATTATTGACCATCGAAAAATTCAAATTCCTGTAATTGGTGCTCTCAAGACCTATGAACGCTTACCGTATGGTTATAAGCCAAAGTCAGTCACAATCTCCCGTCAAGCCGATAGATGGTTCATTTCATTCAAGATTGAAGTCGAACCAAAGCCTACTGATGCGACTGAGATCGCAGTTGGAATTGACTTAGGCTTGCTGCGCTTTGCTACACTATCTAATGGTGAAGAGATTGAGTCTCCCCGTCCCTATAAACAGCTAGAGCGCCAGTTAGCAAAATTACAGTGGCGGAATCGTCAAAAAGAACTGCACTCGAAAAACTGGAAGTCTTCACAGGTCAAGATAGCTAGACTCCATGCTCGAATAGCTAACATTCGCAACGATTTCATTCATAAGTTGACGACGCGATTAGCCAAGAACCACAGCAAAATCGTGATTGAAAATTTGAATGTCAAAGGAATGATCGCTTTTGGGCATTTAGCTAAAGCTGTGTCTGACTCCGGCTTTTACGAGTTTAGGCGACAGCTAGAATATAAGTGTAAGTTATACGGAAGTGAGTTAACTTTAGCTTCTAGATGGTTTGCTAGCTCTAAAACGTGCTTTAGTTGTGGGTTAGAGAAAGACAAGTTACCATTGTCAGTCAGAGTCTTTGAATGTAGTTGTGGTTGGACAGCTGACCGGGACTACAACGCCAGTTTAAATTTGGTAAGGCTAGTCTGGCCTGAAGTTACGCCTGTGGACACGAAGACTCCGAGGTCCGTGGTTGAAGCAGGAAATAAATGTTTATAAGTGATTATAAGCATTTATGAGACGGCGCAAGCTTATGTTGACGCTGCCGCTCGCGCAGCGACTGGAAACGCATACTCAGTTGTAAGGTGAGCCGGGTGTCCGTAGCCGTCTGATCCAAAGCATCAAGGAGCGAGGTTCTACTTTCAGCACTGCTTAGGCTGAGTTCATTGACGATCGCTGCTAGGAAGTCGTCCTCCACCGGCAGGTCACGCCACTGCCCAACCACCTCCGCTGCCAGCCAGTAGCTCCAGTTCTCCAGCCTATCGTCCGGTAGGGTGACGTTCATAAAACGCAATTGCAACAACTGCGGGTAGGTAGCACTAGCTTCGGAAACGAGGCGACGCACTAACGAGAAGCTTTCCTCCCCCTTACCGTCCAAGCTGATGAGTGCAATAGCCTCCGAAGATTGCTCCCAGTCGAATTGCAATTTTCCTGAATACATACGCTCTATGAAAAATTTACAGCTTGATATTTTTCAGCTCAAAATTGAAAATTAGGCTATTGAAGAGGCACAAAGCCTGCTTTTTCAATTAGTTTTTGCCCTTCGTTACTCAATAGCATATTACTATATGCGACACCCGCTTGTTCATCAAGTCTGCCATCCCGTTTAATCACAACAAAGAGCCTTCTAGTAAGAGGGTAAGAACCATCTGCAAAAGCACTCTTGTTCAAAGCGGCGACACTACCTCCGCCAAAAGGAGAAATAAAGCCTTGAGTAGTATCTTTGGCAAGCGCGAGAGGATGGATCGTTTTTTGGCCAATTACTTCGGCAGCTGTAGCATAGCCAATTCCCCCAGGAGTCAAAGCAACTTCTCGGATACTCTGTGTGGTATCTTGGACTTCTTGGACTGCTGCGCCGAAAGCTTGTTCCAATACGTCTTCAATCAAAAAATCTACGGTTCCGCTAGCATTAGCATTGCGGCTGAACGGAGTAATCTCAAGGTTGGGACCGCCAATTTCCTGCCAGTTTTTGATTTTCCCGGTAAAGATATCTCGCACTTGGGATAAGGTTAAACCAGGCATGGACAGCTCGGGATTGACGTAGAAGACAATACCGTCAATTGCCACAGGGACTTGCTCCAGTTTGAACCCACGCTGGTTAGCCTGAGCAAACTCAGTATCTTTTACAGGTCGAGAAGACTGAGAAAAGCTAAGTTGCCCATCGAGTAGCATCTTGATTCCTGAACCAGAGCCAGGTTTTTTCCAAACTGGTTCAGTGTAACGCAACTTGAACTCGGGATGGGCTTGATTCAAGCTTGAGATGACATTGTCAGAACGCAGAGGCGCGAAGGTGGTTGACCCCCCATAGTTAAATGTGCCCTGAGGGACATTGGGGATTTGAGCTAAGGTCTTGTAAAGCTCAGGGTTCGCTTCGGAGATGAGGTAAAACTTACCTGGAGCAGGCGCACTTGTTTGTGAAGCTGAAGACGGAGTAATAGAGGATGAGGTTGTAACAGCAGAATTCAGCTTACTTGCTGTTGGATCTAGCCTGGATCTCAACAAAAAATAGCTTGCACCTAGGGTAGTCAGGAGGAATATTCCAATCCCGATTAAAGGTGATAGTGAGAGTCCCTTGCCCAATTTATGTCGGCAAATTTCGCACTCTTTTAGGTTCGAAGCGTTACAATCGTAACCACACTTAGAGCATCTGACGTAATTATATTGGTTTACCATATTCTGATATCGATTCAATTCATCTTATTTCCTTACCTAAATTCGTAGCGATTAATGATAAACTATTAATCAATCAACAGAGTAGCGACATCTCCACATTGTCTTCGGGTGTGTGCTGCTTCAACAAAGGCTCGGAAAATTCGCTGCGATGCTGTGTCGTTGATAGCGAGTTCTGGATGCCATTGGAGTGCGATCGCCCAGGGATGATGTTCATGCTCCAGCGCTTCAATTACGCCATCGGGTGCTTGTGCTGTGACACGCCACCCCAGCGGTACTGTGCTAGCCGCTTGATGATGCCAAGAAACAATCGTTGCCTCTGTTGTCCCCATGAGCGTGGCAAGCCTACTACTACAGGCAATATGAACGCTATGCTCAGATGGAAGCGACTGATGGGTTCGGTGCTTTGTTGCTTCACCAAATTCATCTGGCACATGGGATACAAGAGAGCCGCCACTCGCCACCACCAGTATTTCTAAGCCGCGACAGATCCCCAATATTGGTATATTTGTACCAAGAGCCAGCTTCGCCAGGGCTAGCTCATAGCGATCGCGCTTTGCATCTAAGTTGTAAATCGTTGGATGCGGGGCACCGTTATAGACAGACGGGTGGATATCACCCCCGCCAGAGAACAACAGACCATCCACCCGTTCTATGATCAAAGCACTCTCTTCAGTTTCTCCCGGCGGCAGCAGGATGGGCACTCCACCCGCTAACCTTACCGCTTCTACATATTCGCTCCGCAGACAAAACAGGCGTGTCTCACCCTGACCGGGGGTGGTAATTCCAATGAATGGGGTATTATAATTCATCCTAGCATACGAGCAAGAATTTTAATTATAGTTCTTTGGATAACAGAGCGTTTTGCCTTTTCTCAGGGTTATAGTCACTGCCGTCGTCCCCATATCTTTATCATCCGATTGGATAGATTTGTTGCATAAATTCTGTATCAAAGAATACTAAAGTTTATTTGGTAGCGCTTTCTTAGAGGAAACATGAGCATCAATATAATTGGAAAAGATGAATATCCAGAGCATCTAGAGCAATTCAAAAAAACAGTCAACGAGATATTTCCAATACTTGGCTTCACTCCTGAGCAAATTGAGGCATTCATCAAGGAATTTGAATTACCCTACGATGATACAGTTTATTCGATTGAAAACGCGCTGGGTAAAACTGTTTTTATTCGTACTTTAATTAATGCTTATGGAATCAGGAGTATTCAATATGTGATTCCCTCTACTTGGTCGGATAGATACAAACTTGTCAAGTCAGCAATCGAGCAGCTCAAATCCGATTTTATCAAAGCTAATACTGAGAAGAAACTTTTCATTAGAATAACTGAAGAATTTCCGTCGCATAATGCGTACTATGCAGGGTTATTACCTGAACTTGGGTTCGATATGGAACCCAGAGTGATAATGACTGCCAACCAAGAGCTGGTGACTCAACTCGACCTGACTGAGCTACCGAATAACATCAATGAAATCTCGTTTAGCGAAAATAGGCTACCAGAGTTTATTGACTTATACCACAAAGCTTACGCCGTGCATCAAAATAGTTTATTGCCCGAAAGGCTAGCGCATGAAAGAGAATTTCGCAAGTGGCAGTTAACTGACGCTCAACAACAGAAGGATGCTGTAAAAACTTGGGTCGGAGTTGAGTTGAACGGGGAAATAGTCGGCTCTTGCTATGGACGCATTTGGGGCAACGAAATGTCTGTTGAAGAGTTGGCAATATTGCCTGAATTCTATGGAAAGGGTCTTGGCAGATTCTTGACTATTCGCTGCATGCAGAAGCTTAAGGAACACTTTGGGGAGCCAAGCAGGTACTTTTTTATCGGGACAAATCGAACCTTTACACGCGCTTTGAAGCTTTATCACAGGTTGGGCTTCAAAATAAACTCAGTCGAAACGTATGCTACTTTAGTCAACTATGATGCATCAGATCAGCCTTTCGGAAAGGTTCCGCTATAGGAGCGCTCACCAATTCGCGTCATCTCGTAGGACTTGCCAGGAGTATCAGGTATGTGTCGGACAGCGTAACCCACCCAGGGGGATATGTAAACCTGGAGGGGCATAGTTTAAAAACCTGTCCCCTCGAAATCAGCAGCTAGAGCACTAATGACAATTTCGTAGTCACCCAACTGAATCGGTACGTTGAACTATGGCGGTTGTTAAATGGTCTCTAGGGTAGCGATCGCTGTGTGAGATTAGACTACAGCTCGGAATCTAGATTTAAAGCAAGGAGAATACAAGTGCAAATTACTAAACGAAATGTCGAGTTGAGAGTAGACGACAGTTTAATGCGGGTGTATGTAGCAGCCCCTAAACCAGACGGACTTTATCCAGGCATTCTGTTCTACAGTGATATTTACCAGTTAGGTGGGGCGATAACCCGTTTGGTTGACCACCTGGCAGGATATGGCTACATTGTAGCTGCCCCAGAAATTTTTCATCGGATTGAGCCAGTTGGTTTGATAATTGAGCCAGACGATCTTGGCCGGATGCGGGGCAATGATGATGCTCGTCGCACCGCGATCGCTGATTATGATACCGATGCCCGCGCTATGATTGAATTTCTCAAGGGTGAGAGTTCGGTTGCTCCCGGCAAAATCGGCACCATTGGCTTTTGTATTGGTGGTCACCTGGCTTTTCGTGCCGCCATAAACAGCGAAATTCAGGCAGCCGCTTGTTGCTACCCCACGGGCCTACCTAGCGGCAAACTAGGTCAAGGGGTAGCCAATACACTACAGCGGGTGGGTGACATCAAGGGTGAAGTGCTGATTGTCTTCGGTACAATTGACCCTCACGTACTGGAGAATGACCGCAAAACCATAATCCAATCCTTGGATGATGCTGGCGTACCTCACAATATTCTACAGTATGAGGCAGACCATACCTTTATGCGCGATGACGGTCACCGCTACGATCCTGCTGCCACTGACTCGGCCTGGGCAGAAATCACAGCTTTCTTCGGACGCGCTTTCGGATGAACATCAATAGAGAATTGGGAGGAAGGTTGAGTCGGCTGTGTGACAGCCTCTAACCTTCTCGTACCATCCAGACTAACATGCTCAGAAGTGGCTCGACAGGTGGAACTGGATAGTCATTCAGGTCAATTGTGAGCGTCTGCCCCTCTAGCTTCAAGAACCTCCAAGCGGTGCCACTACTCACACTGCCATAGATTGTAGAGATGGGAATTTCGTTCGCTGCGTTAAACTTCTGAGCAGCAACCATTTCAGCCGCACATTGTCCCAACCCCATCTTCAAATCTGCTTTTTTCGCTTCCACTATGACAACCGCAGGCGCTTCAATGATCACCTGCTCTGGAGAGCGGCTAATTAAGAAATCACAGACTCCACTCAATCCCAGATCTGGCTCAACTGTGAAATCCTCTCCAGAGAATAGGCTCACTTGCCGTTGCAGCGTCTTTCGCACCTCAACCAGAATCGGACTAATGATCAGTTCTGATCGCGCTTTCTCTGACCCCGTTGCAATAGCTAGTGATAACCCCTCACTCAAAGATTGAGTCAGGTATGAACTAGGCGTAATTGGCTCTAGATCTGGCAAAAATCGTCCATCCTCAACAGTGGTCAGTCCGAAATCACGCTTAGCTTTTCTTAATGTGAACTCACTGTAGGGCATTCAAGATCTCGTTTGTTAAAGGATGCCTAGAAGTGGCTCAACGGGTGGAACTGGATAGTCATTCAGGTCACTTGTGGTGCCAACTTAAAACTGCAAAATGGTGACTGTGCAATGAAAGCAATGCATTCAGTCACCATAATTGTAACTAAAGATAGTTAATTATGCTCCTAAAATACCAGGGCTATTTCATTCTAAAAGGTACAATTTTATGGTAATTAGCAAGGTCAGCGCCATCCTCAAGGTTACAAAAAATCCAGACATTATGAGTCCAGCCGTCAACCAGGCTATTTATGGTGCGCCGAGAGATATTCAACACTTAGGCGTGACTCATAATGTCTCCGAAAAAATCTCGGGCCACTTTCCGCAAGGTGTGACCCTCGCAAGAAGCAGCCTACCGGCTCATCCTTGGATTTGGTGCCTTAACTCCGCTAGAGATTGACCAAGCCTTTGATAGGCTTTCCGGTTTATGACGATGGCGCAGCGATCGCCTTGCAGTTGGCTATTCAGACTGGTAGAATCCTTTTGCTAGAAGGGATGGGGATGAACCGCGACTCGCGTATACCATGAGTGTGATCGTCTTTGGCAGTATCAATATGGATTTGGTTGCCAGGGCATCTCGGTTGCCAGTACCTGGTGAAACCCTGTTGGGGCGTGAATTTTTTACCGCGCCGGGTGGAAAAGGGGCGAATCAGGCTGTAGCGATCGCTCGACTCGGAGTTCCTACCCAAATGGTGGGGCGTGTGGGTGGAGACAGTTTTGGCGGTGAACTACTCAATAGTCTTCAAACAGCCGGGGTGGAGACTGACCATGTTTTAGTGGATGAGGCAACTAATTCTGGCGTGGCGGTGGTTACGGTGGACGATGCTGGTGAGAATCAGATTATTATCGTCCCTGGTGCGAATGGGCACATCAACGAGGCGGATGTAGAGCGGCTGACGAGTTTATTACCTGGTGCGATCGCCCTGCTGTTGCAATTTGAAATCCCCATACCAGTTGTTCTATTAGCTGCCCAGGCGGCTCGACGGGCTGGAGTACCAGTGATTCTTGATCCCGCACCCGCCCAGATAGACGTTCCAGAGCAGCTTTATCCGTTAGTTGACATCATTACGCCGAATGAAGTTGAGGCGGGGCAACTGGTTGGCTTTCCCATAGATGGGCTAGACTCAGCTGCCCAAGCAGCTGCTGTTTTACGGCAACGGGGCGTGGGAAGTGCGATCGTGAAAATGGGTGCGCAGGGTGCTTTGTGTGCCACATCTGACGAAATCTTCCTGATACCGGCTTTCCCAGTGCCAACTGTTGACACGGTGGCAGCTGGGGATGCGTTTAATGGGGGGCTGGCAGTGGCTCTGGCTGCAGGGCTTTCCTTGCGGCAGGCAGTTGTGTGGGGAGCGGCTGCGGGTGCGATCGCATCTACCACACCAGGGGCACAATCTTCTATGTGCGATCGCAACACATTCAACAAGTTTCTCAGCCAGAAAGGTATTTTTTGAACACGGTGCGATCGCGCCAAGCCACAAATTTATTTTCCTGTTATGTCTAAACAACTCGTACTAATGGATCACGATGGCGGTGTGGATGATTATCTAGCAACCATGCTGCTGATGACGATGGATCATATCCAGCCACTGGGCGTTGTTGTTACCCCAGCTGATTGCTATGTCAAGCCAGCTGTTGGCGCGACGCTTAAAATCCTGGATTTAATGGGTTGCGCTGATGTCCCGGTTGCCGAAAGCACTGTGCGCGGTATTAACCCCTTCCCGCGCCTCTACCGCCGCGATTCATTTATCGTTGATCATCTCCCGATTCTGAATCAGAGTGAAACGATTCGCACGACGATGGTTCCAGAAACGGGTCAAGACTTCATGGTGCGGGTGTTGCGTGAGGCTTCTGAGCCGGTGACGTTGATGGTGACTGGCCCCTTAACAACAGTAGCAGTTGCCTTGGACATGGCACCGGAGATTGAAGCGAAGATTAAACAGATTGTTTGGATGGGGGGTGCGCTCAATGTCCCTGGCAACGTGGAAAAGAGCATTGAGGCGGGACAGGACGGCTCCGCAGAATGGAACGCTTATTGGGATCCAGTTTCAGCCCAGCGGGTGTGGCAGACACAGATTCCAATACTACTTTGCCCATTGGATCTCACTAACAATGTGCCAGTAACATCCGAGTTGGTGCTACAGCTAGGGCGACAGCGTCGTTATCCCCTCTCGGATCTGGCGGGACAATGTTATGCGCTGGTCATCCCGCAAGATTATTATTTCTGGGATGTACTGGCAACAGCTTATCTCGCCCACCCGGAGTTCTATGAGCTACGCGAGTGGGAAACGGTGATTGTGACGACTGGTCCTAGTCAGGGGCGTACTAAGCTGGAGCCGGGTGGTCGCAAAATTTGGGCGATGGATCAGGTGGACAAGTCACGCTTTTACGCTTATATTTTGCAGCAATGGGCGCGTTAGAGCGTCCAGCTGGTTCATCGCCTATTACTTAAGAAGTTTAAGCCTAAAACCATGCCTGCTACGGTTCCGGCAACACAAATTTCTCCGATGGCAATCTTTTCCATGACTGCTTCTATAGGAATTAATACTACGTCAATCTCTTCTGTAACGTCTAGCAGGTTGTCGGAGAAACACCGATGTGTCAGAGTGAGGCAAGTGACAATGAGCAGCTATGCCTCGAATCTTTAAGATGGTGGACTACGAAGCCACCCTGGATACAAGTGTGACATTGCGTG
>JAABUQ010002619.1_pt1 | contig 35129 bp, 18 predicted proteins | sample 5560001 | NCBI WGS metagenome assembly JAABUQ01 (sample SAMN10711888, study PRJNA513371) | rock metagenome | isolation source: Antarctica rocks | place: Antarctica: Victoria Land, Finger Mt nord | collected 2015-12-18
TATAATAAATAAAATATATAATATTTTATTATATTTATTTTATTTATTTAATATTAAATTTATATTTAAAATTAATAAAACTAATTTCTTAAAGAATAAAACCTAAAATATTTAAATATTAAATAATATATAGCTTATAGAGAAAGTTAAATATTTTAAAATTAAATAATAATAAGCAATATTTAAGAAGTTAAAAGTAAAATATATTAAAAAAAAAATATTATTAAAGCTAAGAAAAAAGAGAAGGAAATAAATAAAGAAATAAAGAAAAAGGCAAGTAAAAAAAAAGAAAAGGAAATATATAAAGAAAATAAGAAAAAAGCGGATAAAGGAAAAGAAAAGGAGGTAAATAAAAGAAAAGAGAAAAAAGCGAATAAAGAAAAGAAAAAAAAGAATAAATTTTTAAAAAAAGATAAAAGATAAATTAAAGAAAAAGAACTTAATAATAATAAAAAGGAAGAAAATAAAAATATTAAAAGTAAATTAAATAAAAAAAAGGAAAAACCTTATTATAATAATAAGATTAAAGGGAAGATAAAATTATATATTATTAAAAATATTATATATTTTCTGAAGAATATAATATATATAATATTCTTTTATACCCGATTCGATTTTATTTAATATTTTGATTTAAAACTAATTATTAAAAACAAATATAAAAATATTATTAAAATTTTTAATAATTATTTATTATTTATAAAAATAAATTAATTCGATTATTCGCTTTTATTAAATAGAGTTTTTTTAAATAATTTTATTTTTACTTAATTTCTAATAAGTAATATTAATATAAATAAAATAAGTTAATAATTTTTAAAAAATATTAATTCGAAAAGTATATTATATATTATATATTTACAATTTCTATATTATTATTAATAATATTAATAAAAATAATAAAAAAGTTAAAGTAATTTAATAAGATTATTAATATAAATAATAATATAATTTTTATATATTAATTAATAAAGAAAGAATAGATTTCGATATTTATATAATATATTTTTTATTCGAATTATCAAAATATTTTAATATAATATAATTTTTTTTTTCGAAATATATTATTTAATTCCTTTTAAATTATTATTAAAATCTAATATTCTTTAAAAATATAATTAATAAAAACTTAAAATAATTAATAATTAATAATATAATTAAGGGCTTAAATATTATATTAACTTTAATTATTAAAGAATATTTTATATTTATTTTTGCTAATTTAAGAACGAAGTTAATAATATCTATTCCTTATAAACAAAAGCAAATAATAATAAAGGAAGCAAAAATAATAAAAAGAGAAATAATAAAAGGAGAAAAGCTAAAAAAGAAAAAATTAATAAAAAAAAAAAAGGAAAAAAAAAAAAAAATATAATAAAAATATAAAAAGTTAATAAAATTACTTAAGCTATTTTATTAATAAAATAAATAATTATATAAGAAATTATTATATAAATTGTAAAATATAATAAATAAGAAAAGCTATTAATAATTATTAATAAAAAATAATATAATAATAATTATAATTATTATAAAATATATTATATATAATTAAATAATATTTATAATATTATTTAATACTTAAGGATTAATATAATTTATATTTTTTTATATTTATATAATTTATTTAATAAATAATATATAATAAAGCTTTATTATAACTTTAAAAGAATATAAATATTACGATTATATATTATATATTTTTAATATATATTTATTAATAAAAATATTTTATATTAAATAATATATATTAATATTATTAATCTTGTTAATTATTTCTTATTATTAAGGTTTATTTGCTGATAATCTCCGTTCTTAAGCTTAAACTCTATAACTATTACGTACGTAGTTAGCAGCGGCTAACCCCGAAGGGTGTTAGTATATAGAGTCTGAATAACTGAGGCAAATGGTAATGAGCTTGTTCAGCAAGATAAGTCAGATCGTGCTAAGCCTGAACCTACTCCCCTTAATCCTGCTCCCCTAATTCTACTCCCTTAATCCTACTCCCTTAATCCTACTCCCCCTAATCCTACTCCCCCTAATCCCACGTCGACCCGAGCCGGCTTCGCTAGCCTTGCATTAGGTCCTACTACGTCGTTTTAAGTGTACCCTCGGTAGCGGAACGTCGAATTAAGTGAACCTTGTCTACACACGACCACGACTATTGAGGGTTGATGATACAAAGCGCCATCACATGGGCGCGTCAGGATGGTGCCGTTTTAAAAGCCTCAAAACACCATCACGATGGATTCTGGGACTTTCCCGCTCTATTCCGCCCAATGGATTTGCTCGCGCTATCCAGACCACCTTCTCTATTAATATTCCCTTTCCCTTCATTTCCTTTCCAGTTGACAGAAGCTTCGTGGTCTGAGTATGGCGACCGCGTTGGGGTTTCAACCTCACATATCAGTTGATACAACCCTTGGTGATCGAGTCTCGTATCTCGCTATTACTGTTATGGTCTTGCCTTCTTTCCTGTCCTGCCCGGATAGAGGTTTCGACATCCTTTACAAGCAGCCTATCTCCGCCACTTTGCAGGACATTCAACATCCAGACCCAATTGGAACTATTGTGCTTGAACATCCCGACGATGGTACTCTGGGATGGAAAGGCTTTCGGATGATTGAGATCTCCTCCAGTCCATGCCCCCGGAAGCTTACCCTGGACTTCTGGAGTCATTCGAGCATGGAGGAATCGGAAAAGGTCATGATTGGTAGCAAGGATTTGACATTCTTCGGTCCACTAAAGGTCAGTTGGTGGCCTTTCTTGGCAGGAGTCATCGTTGATCAATTCCCAGCTGCCGCGTTCTGCTCTTACGATTCGAACAAGCCAAAACGATTGGCCCCGGCGCAGCACAAGCTCCCAGGACCAAGGGTCCCCCAATACGAGAAACAGTGATGTGACGCTACTCGGAGACGGCGGTGGGGCAATATCTCGGCCTCAAGCCTGGTATTTTGAGAGTCATCATAGCAGCTAGCATTTATCATAAGTCGTTGAGTATACACCTTATGGTAGGAGGAGTATCCATCAGAAGGCTCACGGTTGAACATGCGCTACACTGTGCATGTTTAGTGGTGATTCCTACTGTCTTCTCCCTGCATACGCCCCTAGTTTCTTTAATGCTAGAACCAGACTTAGACCCGATTACATTAGAAATTCAATGCGGTAATGTACTCTTCTTATGCAGGGAGGAAAATGATCAACAATACCGCATTAGTGTCAAGTTTGGGACCCACAATAAATACGTCCGTGCCAGCTCCCCGGTTCACACGGAACGTGTTGTGGTCCATGGAGCTGCACCCACGCTCGTGTCTTGTCTCGCTTTCGATATTGGCCTACTACTCTCGACGGCACTGGCTTCTAGCGCTCCCCATCCCTTCGTCTGTATGAGACTTGGGCCTTCGTTGTTTCTTTTGGTTGTCAATATACGGTCCTCTCTCCGTGGTTGTCGTTGGGACGCAGCAAACAGTACTCTTTGACCCCAATTCTCCGTTGCCTAGCCCTTGTGCCTAGATGAGAAGTCAATCTACTCGAAATCATTCAGAAAATGAGCGGCGATTATGAGCCTCCTCTTGTACGTCTTCAGGTTCTTCTGAGCTGTCTTCTACCTTGTAAAGATCGATACTTATATTTCTAGATACCCTCGCACCAACTTGATTATAGGAGTCCGGATCCTCTGTACAAAGCTACCTTTAAAGTTAAGAGCTGGTTACCTTTTACGTCCTCTTAAACTTAATACTTTGAGAAAGATTATATATTTTACAAATAACCCGATTTAGGTCAACGTATAAAGCTGGTAAGGGAGATTGGCTTAACTCCTAGGCAAATAGATATCTAGTTTCAGAATAAGTATAATATATATTTAAAGCTTTAATAAGTTACGTTAACAGGTTCCTGCAAACGAAGTAGTAGGAGGAAGTTAAAGCGTTAGGAGAGTCGGAAACGGCTTCTATACGAGCAAGAATATACCGAGCTTTCTGCAAATTACCTTTAAAACTTTAGATTTTGTCTATTATACCAACCGTTATAAATATCTAATCTGAGTCAAGTTATAAGTCCAATATAATTTAATACTTTAGTACAATAGTTAGATAAGTTAACTTTATATATACCCCGGCTAAGTTTAATATAATTTATATCTTCTCCGGTATATCGCTGGTCTCCTCTCGATATCTCGTATCCTATAAAGATCTAATATATATACCTAGATACCCTTATATTTAAACGATTCCGGGAATCCGGTTTCAGTAATATAAATATTATTACTTATATAGATTTCTCCGTCTCTAGAGGATATAGTTCCTATTATAATGCTAAATACTCCGGGTACTTATCTATTAAACGCGAGGGATTTAAATATCCGAAAGAACGGAATCGAGGATTATAACCAAATAATATTCTCGGCGTCAATTATACTTATACTATTTATATAAGCAGTAAAGCTATTTTATTACTCAGGAAGTATTATTATTTTTAATTCGATACTGCTATTTACTACTACAAACCTAAACGAATTATAAAAAATTAATACTAAGTAATATATATTTAATAGCTAAGCCTAGTTAAGCCAGGTATTGAATCCGGAGCAATTAATATATAACTTAAAATATTTCTCTAGGGAGAAGTATCAAGGTTCTTTAACTAGCCTCGCTTTGTATTCTTTTTATCCTTCGGTTGGATCAAGTCCCTTTTCTAATTCGGATAATCAAGGGACTCCTCCTGAGATCTTGGGACCCTATTAACGGAATATTACGCTTCTACGCGGCGAAGGCTAGCGTTGTATATATCTAGACGGTACCTTGCCTCCGCGGAAGCTAGACTAAAGAATTTATCTCTGTACTATTACAGGTTATCCTAAAGGGAAAGGAAACGGCTTGTCGAATAAATATCGCCTTCGAGATTATATAAAACGCCATTCTTGTTCTCACTCAGGGTGTGGAAAGGTTTTCAGGGATTTTCAGAGTAGACGCGATCATATGAGAAGCTGTGCAGGGAGGTCAGCAGGCTTTCAGTTGCGATCGAAGATTAAGGATGAAAGTTCAATACCTAGCAAGAGGAACGAAGAGGTTACAAACTCTATTCTCTTCAACACCTAGGGGGCGCACAAGCTTATACATGATCAGGCGTTTTCCTTGGGGCTATTTTCGCGATGAAGAGCCGTCCAGGATAGGGACGTCGTACCTCCTTACCTCCTACTTGCGTGTCCTCTCCCTATATGCTACCGCGGGCCAACTCGCTTCGCCTGCCTAGTCAAATCGCCTCCTCTCCCTACTTGCTACCGTCTGTCTACTCTCACCACCTGCCTAAGCCTACTGGCTACCCGCCTCCTACCGCCTCCCTACCTCCCGCCTCCGCCCGCCTCCCTACCTCCCGCCTCCGCCTCCTATCCTCTACCACCTTATCCCAGTCCTCGACTACCTCCTACCCCTTCTAGGAAGAGCGCCAATCCAGAAACCCGAAGACAGACGCAACTGGCAGTATAAACAAAAATATGTTACCTCGGTATCTCAATAGGTATAAGATAAGTTTAGAAGGTTATTAAAGCTCAGTTCAATTGGTATACTGTATCGCTAAAGCTCTTAAAAATATTTATTAGCGCTACTTAGTCAAATAGAATAAGAATCGGCAGGATAAAGATTATAGCTGTCTTGGTATTTTTTGTCTATATAAAACTTTATATATACGCTATAACTCGCTTTTCACTCCAATTCTCGGCGGTATACGACGCGTAGCGCTCTATCGGCGCCGAGGAGCTTTCCCCAGTTCGTCCTTATAATTCATCTACCTCTTCTCTTGCTATCTGTTGCGCTATGAACCTCCCGCAAGGCTCTTTGATAGCGAGCAGGTCTGGATAGGCTTCCTAATTGCGGAAAGGATTTCACTCGAGTGAATGAATATTAAACCATTGCGACAGAGTCAAATCCCTCGCAGTGGCATGATGGGCGATTTCATGAGAAGTGCTCCACCGCTGGGTTACGACTCTGTGCAGCTCTCAGCAGTCCATAGAACCAATAGTCGCTTTGATGAAAGTTGTGTTGGAGAATGGCTGGGGCAGTCTCTCCAGCAGCACTAAGCCAAATCAGGTCTAGCGTATCGCAATCCTGGATCACTGTCAGCCAGGCTGTATGCCAAACAACAAGGGCTATGCTCAGGGCATATCAGCTCCACTAAATGCCTCATTATCTATAGGGCCTAGATTGATCAGCCGAGTATATAGATAAGCCTGTATTCCTAGGTAGATAGGGCAATTGAAATCTCCTAAGCCAACAAGTTGTTAACGGCTAGGCTAAGCCGCTTTAGGTCTAATGTCCAGGTCCTGATATGGCGTCCCCAAATTTTTGCTTTCAAAAGAGCTTTTATAGAGCTATCTAGATTAGCAACATACTCTTGAAGATTCCTGCTATAGAAAATGAACGTATAAATAGTAGGGCCAATACCGGCGAGCCTTTACTCCCCTATCCTGGTAACGGTATATATCCCCTAATCTCTCAATTCTTTGGAATCAAGAGGAAAAGCTATAATCTTTGGACGTTATTGATATTGGATACGAAGGGTAGTCGCAGCTTTCTATTTATAATAGACTATCTTGTACAACTTTTGATACAGATCTCTACCTTTTGCGTTAGATAAGCAGAATCTTTTCTAATTTACGATAAATTAGTTTCTTATATTCAGTATACTTTGGAATAAATAATAATAACGAATCCGGTTTGTAAATACCCGAGTAAATTGAATTATTATTACCTAGTCCTTAGGATCTAGAAATCTATAATATATAAGTTCTTAAGCGCTTTAGAGCCCTATTAATATTAGCCTAGGATCGAAGGTAATAGAGCGAAATATATCTCTTCCTTTATATTCGCTTGGGCTTATATATTATTCTTTCGATAGATCGAAACCCTTAGAGATTCAGGGGAAGAAGTAATTCTCTAGCAAAGTAAAAATATTAACAATAATAATTTCTGGGAAATAATAATTAGCTAATTATAGTAAGCAAAAATTGTTCGGGATAATAATTCTTTTCTTATACCCTAGTCTTTGGTATAGGATAGTACGGATCCGTAATATATTTAATAATTATATTGAGAAAAGCCAGATATTAATATATCCTATTAATATACTACTCCGAGAAGTTTAGCCTGACTCCTTTTCTGCTTTCAATATATTTATAAACTTCTGTAATATAGAAAATTTGGCCAAGGAATATACTGCCGTATTTGCTATTATCCTGGTACTCCCAACGCGTCTATATCGTCTGGCAAAACTTCTATATTTGGTAATACCCCAAACGATAGGATTAATACGAATCTAATAGGATATTTATTACAAAAAGCTTTTCTATTATATAGATAAATATATTATACTTAGCTATACCGAGGAAGGGATTGAATTTCTCTTATACAGTATTTTCTATAAGCCTAAAGTACCTTATAACCTTATCGGAGCGTATCTATTAAATATTAAGAATATTATTTAATTAATCAATAATAATTTACGAATTACCGTACTCTTGATAGTTAGACGAAGCCCCAAAATATATCCGTTATAAATAATAATAACCTGAATTAACGGAATAAGTAAAGTCTTTACAAATACGATTAAAAGCTTATTATCTATTAATATTCCTGTAATATATTGGATAGGTATTTTATAATTATTCGTTTAAGCGGTATATTATTTAATTATTAGCCGACCAGAAGTCATATTATATATACGCGAATATAATATATTATATCTTATTAACCCAGGATTTATTATACCTTGTATTTTATTATTACTATTTAGTAAGATATTAAATTCCAATATAAACTTTGAAGTTAGAGCGTATTTGGAGTACGATTACCGACTTATCCTATATAATATATTCTGGATAATAAAAGAAGAAAAGACGGTAATAACTATACCTGATCGAATTATACTTGAATTTAAGTACTGCTTACCGCTAACAGATTAGATTATAAATACCGAGGAAAATGTATTCAGGTAAGTAACAGACTATTATATCAAGAACAATTGTTAAATAAGATAAGTAAGGAATACGGTTTAGCCGATAACTTCTTATATAATTTTACTTTGAACCTAATCAACTAGTATAAGAGGAACGAAGGAGGGCTATAGCTTATAAAGAATAAAAACAATAAAGAGATAATATAGAGATTACAATCCTATCCTTGGATTGAAATTATCGATTCGGATAAAGATATTAATTTAACTAATAAAGAGTCTGAAAAGGGTAAGGTAAATATAAAGGATATTATCAAGGAATAGCAAAATAGCCTAATCGACGTTTCTATTTAAGGTATATTAGCAAAGGAGCTATTAATAAGGGATAAGATTAGATTAATTATTCTCTCTTTACCAGCTTTTTCCTTTAGCTATATTCTGATATATTAAAGCAATTTGTATTATAAATAGTAATTGATAATTAATAGTCAGTTATTATATAATATTTGTAGCTAAGTAGCTAGGGCAGCTTTTGCAAATCCTATAATATATATTATTATATATCCTAATAACTTAATACTGTTTTTACTGTATTTTGTATTCTAATATAGGGTACTTTGCGTATTTATATTTATTATTAATATATTAATATTCTTTGACTGTACAGAATCCGGTCTTCCCCGAGCTTGTTGATATTTATTAAGCTATTACCTTATTAATAGACTCGAGAGGAATTATATAGGTCTATTTCTTATTAACTTATTTACTTAAGATTAAAAATATTTCAAGTAAATACGATCGAAGCTTATAGACGAAACACTGATTAAGTTAGTTATAAATTTATAAATATATAAATATCGTATATACTTACTAGATATATATAAAGGTAGGCTTGTCTGAAAGCTAGGATATTAATATTTAAAGTAAATTATAAATTATAAAATTAAAGGTTAGCTTTGCTAAATAAATATTCTTATAAAATTAATTCTTAATATATATAGTCTGTAGGGGATATCTAATAAGTATTCAACCTCTTATTATTGATATTGTAGCTAACCCAAAAGGGTATTATACTCGGTCCTTTATAGCTCTTTTCGCTCCGTATAGTATAATATTTCTGTCTGCTTTGATTAGCCGAGTTACTTGCAAGGGCCCTATTATCGGTAAGCGTATTCCGTTAGCTTGAATATAATACTAACAAACTACTTTTCTATTCTATAACTTTTCTATATTTCGAAGTACTAGCTTAGCGGAGCTCCGATAATTAATAGCTATTTAGGTATTAGTTAGGGAAGGAACGTAATCTCTATATAAAGTCTGCTCTCCTTATTTATAATTTTGTTTTTATTCGGCTTTGCAAATTCGTCTTCCGTATACTTTAATTAACCTTTTTCTTAAGACCCAAAATCTGCCTCTTCCTTTATCAATTCGCTATTATATCTGTAAGTAGTTCTATATATATTAAGGTTTAAAAATCTAACAAAATAGTAAATATTATTATACTCGGTAGATTTATAATATATCAACTATAATTAATAACCTAATTTTTAATAAAGGAAGAGATATCGGCTTTTTCAAGATAATAGAGGACTTCAAGAAAAGGGTCGATTTCAAGAAATAAATTTATATTAGGAAAGTATATAAATATTATATTGCTATTAAGTTATACGTAGATAAAAGCGAATCTCAAATATTGCTCTTCTACTTCGATCGGTAAGGCGTATTGGATTGCAAGGATCTACTTTTGTAGCTAGAGAAGGATATAGAAACGAAGCTTTAGGTAGAAAGGGTAAAAAACAATAAAAATAAATAAAAAGAAAGAATTGCAAAGCTTACGGAGGAATTCGATAAATAACTCGAGATTAAGTATAATTGATCAGAGTTCAATAGTCTCTCGGTTGTTATTACGACGGCGGCAACGCTGACTTATCAGGAATTAGCGATATCAAACGAGAAACCGATATTTATACTAAGTTATTATACAGCTTGAATATAAAAGTTCAAAGGTAAAGATATTTTGTTTCTGTAGCCTCTTAATATAGAATATCCTAAGCGTCGTATCCGCCTAGTAGGATAACGTACTATTTCAAGTCGTTTATTAATTATTTTCGTTCTTGACGAAGATACTATAATTAGACTTTCGAGAAACCGATATATCGATAAGGAATTAATATCTTTAAATATCTAATACAGCGTATATATTAGAAAGTATTAGAATCGGCTAGCTTCCTGCGTATCTCTAATAAAATCGAGATCTTTGTAACCGCTAGCCTTTACCCGTTCTTAGACCCTGTCTAACAAAGCTATAGTCTTTTTATTTTTATACCAATCTGAATATTTATATAAGCGTTCTTTAACCGATAATATCATATCGGCTTTCTTTAATATTTATTAGTTAGGCTCTCTCAAATAATTCCGTATATATTCCTGCCTAATATCAGCTCAACTGCTTGTCCCGTAAAGAACTTTACTAGCCTTAAAGATATATAAAGTCTTTTTCCTATATTATAGTTCAATACTACTAATTTGGCGTAGTCTCTAAAATACCTTATCCTCTAATAAATATATTTTTGCCGATATTTCCTCGTTAAAACGTAAGCTGTTTTCTCGCCTTAGGTAAATTAATAGCCAGGCTAGCTTCTACGCTTTCTGGCTTACAACTATAGATTATATTTGACAAATTAGTTAGTAATAATATAAGAAGATATCTTACTTAAGGTTTTTCCTTTTATACTAAATAACTATTAATATTAACTCCTAGGCTAACTAGTCTATATAATAAGGACGAGATTTGTATTAGTATTCTATTTTGAAAAGTTATCCGTCTCTTTTATAAGTATTTTTGAATACCTTCCTATAACGCCCCTAGTCCGTATTAACTAATCGCCTAATATTTATAAGAATATAGGGAGAATCTTACTATCTACTTCTCAAAATCAGGTATAAATATACGGCAATCTTACTAGGTTATATTATACCAGAACTTAAATTTGCTTATAATAATAAGTTTTCGTTCCGCTAAAGTTTAATTATATCTGAATATTTTAATTTCTTTATCCAAGCTCTTTACCCCTTCCAAGCTCTCTATAGCTCTAATAGGGATAAGGGCAATATATATTACTATTTATTCGTTAAATTACTAAAAGAACGTTATAGCTCGGCAGCCCGAGTATATATATTATAGGATAAATACTAAAACCTATTCTCGGGGGATCAAAAACACTCCGGGCGGGGAAGGGTATAAAGGAGCCTATACGCTCTATAGCGCAGAATAGCCCTGCAAGGTTATATATTAAGGGCAGCAATAAAGGCGGAAATATAGGTTATATTGCAAAGCGACCGTTAACTTGTTTACAGAACCCCATACTATGGCAGTCTAAAGCATAACAGAAAAGGCATAAGATCAGAGCTAATTCATAGGGAACGTTACGATTGATATTGATGATATCTCGGTCATACAAATACGATAAAACCGTAGCGAGCCCGAAAAGCCTCCAAAATATATAGTATCAAATAATAATACTTCTCTTAATATAGGTATATACGCAGCCTATCAGGCCAAAATCCTTGAAGGTGCTCCTCTCGCCTATCGATTTGGAAGCTTACTCCCCCAATTACGCGCCCTGAAGCTTCGCCTAACACCGTTTTCGCCTCTGCTATCGACTCTTCCTCGTCTGAGGACCTTTTACATCTGGATATTGATATGCAACTGTCATCCAAATCCCCCCACTTCTCTTGAAACCCCTGGACGCAGCTCTTCAGCATTGGCGGCGCCCTTGCCCAAAACGAGAAGCACAAGAAGCTCGCTCTTAGTGAAGATGTACAAAGGAACTGATACGAGCCCATATTGTTGTCAAGCGTAGAACAAAGCAAAATAGCAATAGACCCGGCTGAAAGGTTCGCTGCGTATTGGAGTATTACCTCGTTGGTAATAAATAGTTTAAGGCTCTTACTATAGCTTTTAATTGAATAATAGATTTATTTACAATAATCCTGTATAACAATTGGTCTTACGAGCGGCTTTTTACCTCCGACTCTAGAGACAAAGCCTATACTACGGACGCCGAGAGCTATCGTTAAGATATCCTAAAGTAACTTAAATAGGGTACGACTAATAAAATAATAGTAGTATATTAGGAAATTTCTCCCTTTCTTAATTCTGCCGGCTTTTTTGACTCTGCTATCTTATATAAGCTTCTAAGTAACTCTTTACGCCGTCGCTCTTTGAAACTATATAGCGCCCTGAATAGGACGCCTCTTAGGTCTCTTTCCTATTATACTCTATAATTAGCCTAGTTCCTGTCCGATTGGATTAATAGAGAGAACAGCCAAGTTTCGGTAATATAGACTTTCGCGTAATTAAGCCCAACGAGTATTGCTATAGCAGAATAATAGTTTTTAATTGAAAACAATTCCTATAAGACCAATAAGCTCTATATTAGACTAATATTTAAGGGGAAACAAACCTTTATGACTTTATCGATATATTCGTCTATATCTCTATCGACGGTTATATATACTAAAGTAATATTATATAGCGTTTGCTATATTATACCTATATTGCTGTATATAGAGAATATTATAATATCGTACTGCTTTATTTCAATAGCTAGGCTTTTCAGATCTTTGTTGTTGATCTAATAAAGGAGAATTGAACCAGAAGAGTAATCTTTATTCTAATCGATATTTATACTATTAATATTATAGTAGAGTAGCTAAGCTATAATAGCGATTTCTTTAATTTAATATATAAAGTTATCCCTCTTTTGAGCGGAGAAGGTCTAAAAAGAGTAAAAGAAAAAGCAAAGTATCTTTTCTAAGCAAGTAAATATATTCGAAGCAATTTAGTTCGCGAGCGGATTCAGCCCGGACAATTCCTTATATTATCGTTAATATTCAAGGTAATAAAGATAGTAATAGGGAAACTCACTTTTATAATATATTATTATATTAATATCTTGCTATCTGCCTGCTCTTGCTTCTGAAACTAAGTTTAAAGAATTAAGCAAATATCTAAACTCCTCTTCAGGAGTCGGATAATAGAAGAGGTCGGGTAGCCTAGCGCCGCCTTTACCCAATTCTTTTGGGATATTTTAAGGAATACGTCGTAAAAGTAACGATCGAGACTCGAGGCGACTTCTACTACTTCGGTCTTTAATAACGAATCCTCTGTTAGTAGATACTATTTCTCTATATTAAGTATAATAGGGCTTTATTCGAAAGAGTCTATAATATCTTTTGCTATCTCTTCTAGGCTCCGATCCTAGCAGATAATATCCTTATTATATATTTATATTTATAATATATTGAGTTATAGCCTTTTTTGTCTTAATAATATAAAAGAAAAAGTCTTAATATTTCCGAACGGTATAAATTGGTAAATTAATAAGAGGTCCGTAGGAGAACTAGTAGACTAGACCTCTTTCTAAGCTTCTGATTCTTACTATTTAATCTTTATAAAGGATTCGACTATAATAGTAAACTATTCTTCCTACTATCTTTTATTCTTTATTAATAGAATATCTCTTTTGCTATTTAACAGAGGGTTCTAATAAATCGATAAGAGGTCTTTGAAAGAATTGCTAGATTAGACCCTTTTCTAGGATTTTGAATATTATTAATTAGTAACTATAATAACAGACCTAGCCCGTCTGTTCGCTTCTTTAATAAATATACTATTTGGAGTATTATCAATAGGCGTTGCTAGCCTTTTAGTACCCGGAGTATCTCCAATACCTAAGGGTAGCCTTTCAGCTCCTAGACTATCTTCAATAACTGGGGCTATCCTCGGGGAATATATATTTTATAATAAATATATTACCTGCTGAACCAATCTATAATTAGGAAGAAATCCTATAGGAGAGAGGACAGGTAAAAATAAGAAAGTTATTCGCTAGCAAACTTCCTATTAACAGGAAATATTATATAGGCTATTAAATACGGTACTATTACCGGAATAGGTATTAAATTTTATTACGAAAATTATAAGAGGTAAGTAATATAATAATCTTATTTTCAAAATAGATTTATAAACGAAGCTATTAGTTTTGTCAATAGAAGCTTACCCTAAATAGGAAAGCTAATCAATTTTTGAAAAGGTCGGATTTAAGTTAATAATATATACTTTGCCTCAAACGGAAAGCGATTTGAAATTTCGAGGGGTCAGATTCTGCTTTTCATCTTCTAATCTTATATTATAATCTTATAGCAATATATTAGTATACGGTTGACAGCAGACTTGATCCCTGGAGACGTTTTGCGTTTTACTCAAAAAGGAAAGTAGGTCAACTTTTGAAGGGGTCGTATTCAAGGTTGTATACAAGGACAGCTGTAGCGTTGCCAAATATAGAGCTCTCGGCACTATTATATTGAGATACTCGGCGTTAGGTATAGAGGCAAAACTTTTAATAAAACTCTTAACGTCGTTATCGCCGATCGATTGAAAATAAAGGATTCTTTATATTATTTCAGTTAGGTAACGAAAGTATTTACCAATTTATTTTTTATATAAGTTGCTAAATTATATCTATTGGAATATTCAAATAGACTAAGACCTGCTCTTTAATCTTTATACTTAAAGGCTTTGCCTAAGTATTAGAAAATATCGGTCTTCGATAATATATTTGATAAGAAATATAATATTCTTTGGCCGAAGTATCTTAAATTGCTAATTCGGAGAATTTTAAATAATACTTTAAAAGCTCTCCCGGACCAGACGATTCTAATACCCGTCCTATTATTTTTAAGAGCCTACTTCTACGACAATAGACCTCCTTATATCAATATATCTGCTAGGAATATCTTTTGTATAATTTCTATTTAGGGGAGCCCTTTTACTTCAACTATAAGAGTTAGCTATATATCGTTAGAGTTAGTAATCCTCAAAATTAGAGCTTTTATATTTCGCTAAAACGTATTCTCCGGATCTTAATAACGAAATATCCTATTAATATTCGTTTACTAAATACGATATTATAGTTGTATTATAGACCCCTTTTATATAATTCGTATATACCTGAAAAATACCGCCCGGAAAAACGATTACTTTTCTATAATATTATTTAATTTATTCTTTCTTAATATAATACTCCGATCAATCTTCCGGAGAGAATAAAATAGTATATAATTACGATAATTTACCTTAACTATAATAAACTAGTAATCAATTTTATAATTCAGCCTCTTAGCGGAAGCTTCTGGTTAACGAAACAGGATATTATAACGAGGGCTTACGATTTTGACGACCTCCCTTTTTCGGGTAAGTTTTGGTATATTATTGTTAATTAAGCGTAAACAAATCAAGACAAAGGAGGATTTCTATAGTATATATATAATATATTATAGTATATTATTAAGCCTATTTTAGTTCGCCTTATTCTAACGAGCCTATATTAGATAATAATAATAGTTTTGCCGGAATTTTAATAAAATATAATTTGGGTTTCAATATATTACTATTAGGAGTATCTATCTTATTATGTATTTCTTGTAAATAAATAATCGTTAATAGCTCCTGCCTCATTTAACTTCTATATTATAATTTTGAATCTTCTTATTTAGTCTTAATATTATAGATAGCTTACTGTAATATAAAAGCTAGTCTGATTGCTCCGAGGCGTATATAATAACTTTCGAAGAAATATTTAAGACCGATTTATTATATCTGATCTGCTCTGAAGCTAGAGTATTATAATTTATTATAAAAGCTTTAAAAATATTGTATTTTATTAATAATATTATAAACGTCTAATTTATTAGTAACCTTAGATTCCTCCCTAAAAAGACCTTAATATAGGTATTATTAAACTTTGCAAATTCCAAATTATATTCTATTTTAGAGGATTATAATAAAATCGAGAAGGTCTCTATATTAGAAGGAGACGAACGGAGCTTCGCGATTCTTAGGCTCTTTAATATTTAAATACCTGCTGCAACCTTAAAGCTCTCCTAGTAGCTGCTTTTGCTGCCTTCTGAAATACAAGTATACAAGATTGCTACCAGAGTTGAGCGAAAGATCCGCCGCGTTATTATTACTGTTCTATAAGGGAATTAGGTCAAATATACCTTTGCTTTGGATATATATACTCTTAATAGATTATTCGGTTTCGTATAATAATAATATAATTATCTTCTCTCGGAGTCTTAATCCCCGGAAATAAGAGCAAAGCTCGTATTAACGTCTAAGGTAAATATAGTTAGCGTATTGTTATACGATCTATATACTAATAATATAGACAATACCTATATAACCTTCTCGCGAAATAAGTATTCGAGAGTCTCTTTAATCTTAATAGCCCAAATCCTCCAAATAGCAAACTCGATCTATTACTCAGCGAGCTCCGCGCTTTTTTAAACGAATCAAGCAATAACTTCGCGGTATAATTTTATCGTCTAAGTATTAAGAAGGAAAATTTGATAGCGAATATCTATAACCTATAAAATACTTAAGATAGAGTCGACTTACGGATCAATTATAGTTTTATAAACCCCAATAGATTCGCAAATATATATATACAAAAAGAGATTCAAGAGCTTGGAGGTATAGATCTCAGTATATTCCCCTAATAAAAACTTCTAGAGGATATATAATACTAATCGGATACGTTGACCTTAAAAGCCGAGAAATATAATAATAACAACTAATCAACCTTGTTTATACGAGAAGTTACCGAGGCAAGCTCCTCCCAAACCTCCCGTTATAACTGAGCTGATATCTCCAAAGGAACTATATAACTATACGAATTATTACGATATAATAATAATAATAGACGGACTTAATAAGTCTAATACTCGTACGGACAGAGTTCTTAACCTATAAGTATTGCTCGATCCCGAAGACGATTATAAGGAGTTTTAAATATAGTAGTTACAGAAGCCCGGTATCCCAATCCTTCTTATCTTAAAAGAGCTAGGGCAGAAATCTGGAGAAGAGGTTAAACCGCCCGGCTAGAAGTTATACCGGACCCAAGACCTATTAATATCTCCCGACCTAGTAATATCGTATAAAAATATTGGGACTCTATTCTTCCCGCAGTAAGTAGAGAGGTACTTATATACCTACCGCTGATTATTGAATTTCGCTGATATTTTCTATAATCTGGAATAGAGTCTACCCTTCAAGAAGAAATTGAAAGCAATATTATATCCTCGGAAAGCAATAAGATAGTTCTCGATATTAGCTTCGAGATAAAAAGAATTATTATAAAAGTAAGTTTGACTCCGTTTCCTAAACTTAACTAATATCTTCTTCAGGACGATTTGGATATTATAAAATTTAAATTGAAATAGGATATAATTAGATTAAGGCTTAGTCCGCTAGACAACGGAGTTATATATCGTAATTTCAAAGTACGTTTTGATTCGGCCTGCGAGGAGGGATAGCCGCAGAAGTATATCAGGCGCCTCTCAAGAATATTGATATAGCTTGGTATTAACGTTTCAACAATAGGTAGATCAGCTTCGATACGATCGAGAAGCAAGCAGGTAATAAAATACTAATAAGAAGTAGGGAGTAGTTGTATTATACCCTTGTATACTCCGCTAGTAGCTACCGCTTCTGGTTAAACCCTATCCTGTACCTGCAAACTATATTGCAGATAAATTCGAATATAGAGAATACTTTCCTAGATAATTGATATTAACTATTGATTATACTGTCTTTTAGGTACGTAGGTAAAATACTTCTGTACTCTTTATAATATATATTATATAAGCTATATCGACTATTACTAGCCCTTGTCGGTTCTGAAGTAAGGCCTTTTTAATAATAGTTTAAATTTCCTATTAATACCAAGACCAGATATCCCGAAGATAGGTTCGATCTAATTTATATTCGCCGTATTAACGACCTTCTCTCTGTCTAGTCTTACGGTTTCCAAGAACTCTTTACGTATACCGAATTATTTATTATATTATACAATATAGCTGATAAGCTTTAGATCCTGCAAACCTAACAGATTCTTAGAAGTTAAACTTATAAGACTCGACCCTTAAGGGTTTTTGACCGGATATAGCTCCTTTAAGGAATAGGTCTAACTCTATTATAGATATTTATCTGGGAGATTCAATATCTCGACAAAGACTATAGTCTCTTTTACAGAATCCGAGGGTTTTATTAATATCGAAATACAACTAGTCAGACTAACTATCAGTATAGATAAGGAAGACTAGTATCTGAAGATATTGAGGTCTATATACCGTCTGAAAATACTTGAAGAACTTAAGGAAAGAGAGAATAAGAATTAGTTAGCAGAAGCGGATATCAGTTAAAAGGGTCTCAAGAAAATAAAGATATTAGCCAAATAAGAGCTCTAGGGTTATATAAACCGTAAGGTTTGGTTGCTAATATATATTCGCGTTCTTTAGCTTAATAATTTACTAATACCTATTTTAGAGATATTATTTATAGGCAAAAGTTAAAGATAGCCTGAATAAGGGCTCCGGGCGCTTAAAGAAGTATAAAAATTATTCAGTTAGCAGAGAAGGGAGAGTATATAGACTATAATACCTCAAGAGGAATAGGAATATATATAATACAATAATATAACTTATTATATATATTATTGTCCCCTTGCGTTTCTTTCAAGGTTCCTCCCTTTGTCCCAGGCTTCGTACCGATTCCTTACGAGCCTCCTATACCTGCAAATAGCTTTATTTTATTACTCTCTTTTCAGCTGTAAAAATATAAAATAAATATATTTCTCGGGTAGAGGCGGGGGAAGATACCGGGGGCTTAAAGTAATATCGAAATTAATATTTTGCGGGGGAGAACGTGAAGCGGTAACGACAAAGAGGAGGAAGGTACGGTCGATCTACTTGAGTTCCCTACAATAGTTGGTATATCGACCCTAATCCTCGCCTGCAATTGTTCACCGAAGGGTGACAATGAAGATCGCAATCGCAATATAGACCATTCTGTTGGCTTCCGCAAGATGCCTATTATTTGCGGTACATCCCAGAACGCTTGGCATTGTTACTAGTCGCCGACCAACTTCCGCTTACATTGTTCTTTCCACTTTCTTAAACAACCAGATTCGTCTTTCCAATATGCTACATAGTGCTAAACGTGTACGTATCGAAAATACCGACGGGACCGATAAGATTCAATTATAGTAGAAATACGTTCAAGCACTTGATTTATGTATCAAAAATTTGGAATCTATTCTTAATAATAAGATAGGAAATTATCAAAATTCGGGCTTTATCTGTATACCTGGGGATACCGCAAATACGCTCGAAAGGCGTATTTCAAATATTGAGAAAAGCTTGGGTATAGTATATAATTATCCCTAAACTTTGGAGTATTCTAGCTAAATGATCGTCTGTCCTATAGACAGCTATAATCGTCTATATAAGAGCGTAGAGAAGCTCTATAGTTATATCAAGGAATCTCCAGGGATTGGATACAAAATACTTATACCTTTTATTAGCCAATTATTCTGTAATATATATCGGAGAGGCTTTGCAAAAGTTCAAGAACTATTCGATTATAAAAGACGTATTTACAACAAGAAATATAGATCAAGAATTGAGGCGTTTGTTCCGTATTTATAGCAATCTGAAAGTAAGCAGATCTATATATACCTTAATATTATTGATATCAATTGAGGTTTAGCACGGTCTTTCCTGCCAAATTTCGGAACTTCCAATCCCGAACGCAGTAATATAACTTCGGCATTCTCCGAGCAAGTTACAGACCAACCAGGTATATGGTTGAATGCTTTCTTTGCATCATTGCAGAAGTGATCAAGCAGACCTCTACGAGACTCGCGACTTGTGTATTCCGAGTATCATTGACTTGTACAGGTCTTGAACGAGCCTCTGAAAAGCGCAAGCGTAGTGAAAGTGACGATGCGGGTCGATCCATCGCGTCGACCAATTCAGTATCGGTCTCTTTCAACAAAAGCAGTCTATCCAACAACTGTGACACATCTCGACAGGTACAGCCAAAAGTCAAACTAGGAGCGACCCTGCTCAACTCTTACAACTCAGGGGAAGTCAACGGGTTGATCCCGCCTGAGACAGGCTCTAACAGCGGTACTCTTACGTCAAATTCAAATTCCACCAACAATAACGAGACAAACGCCGACTGGACGGTACCAGGCAACGATATCGACTGCGGTAATGTTGTTCCGAACCAAGTTGCAGCTTTCAAACAGCCATCGCCGGACGATCAATTGCAGGATACCAACTGGTCTCAAGCAAACGAAGCCATCTTGAAGGCTGCTGGATCACGCCCGCTCATCTGTATGGATGCAACGCATACCTTTGATGGCACGAATCTCATTACAAAACCCGCCGTCAATCCAATTATATCAAGCACCCAGCTGAGGACCCTCCCGGACACCGAGACACTTCCTATCATACGAAACTGTGGCACGAGCGACGTAGTACCCCGTGAGTCGTGAAGACGAATACCCTAGAACAAACTCAAAGCTAAATCCATGGCAGAGGGGGGCGAGGTCAAGGATAGTAATGGCCAGATCGAATCGGCAATTAATCCACAACACCAAGATATCTTTGCGGACAATCCTCGACCAAACGGTGCTGTTCGCTTTGACCAGCAACTGGCCCAACCAGTCGTAAATCCTGTGGTTGCGCCAGATCTCGTGGTTTCTGGGCCGGAGGAACGCAGTATGGAAGCGAGTAGCATCTCCGCTATCAGAATGTGCAACTGGACTTACATGAATCCGCAACCAGCCTTGAGATTCGCCCAAGACGGCCTCATTAAGATACAATCGAGCTCGTTGTCTGGCGACCCTGGGACCCTGATTGATTTTTGTAAGTTTCACGTTTGTATCCCGCCGCAGGGATTAACAATACTTCAGATGTGCACTCAATTTGTGCCGGTCGAACACTTCTCCAAGATAATGCTTACCTCCAGGAGGTCCTGCCAATCGCAAATTCCGACCCAGCGACAAGATCCGCCATGATTGCTCTAGCTTCGTCTTACTACAAGGAGTACTTGCCAGATGGCAGTGCCCAAAAAGAGCAGATGAAAAAAGTGGAGGTCGAAGCCATCGCGCGAGCGACAGTAGCTTTGAAATGGAATGTGATAGAGGGCAACGTCGGTCCTGGAGACACTGCCAAAATGCTTCTGATTCACCACGCAATTCTAAACCAGAAATCACATTCCATACACTGGACTAATTACTTGTACCAATTACAGGATTCCCCTGGTCAGCAGTCAAACTTGATCATGGCGAGGCATTCAATATGGTTAATGACTGTTCTGCCAACTCAATGAGAAATACCGATTCCAGACTTTCAACTTCGACTGGGTTGGACGTGGCGAGCAGAACAACTTAACGAAGGTAAACGGTATTCTGGGCACGTCACGGAAGATGTTGTATTATGAATACTTAATTACAATAGCCGCCAAGGTAAGTAGCAGAGGATGGGCAAGATCGTAACTGACAACCGCAGTTCCCCAGTACAGTAGATCACGGAAAGCTTTTGCGTGATATTGAAGAATCCTCCCAGTGGGTGGCCGTGACGGAATCGGAGATGGCGACGCGGATCGCCTTGAAGACGGCGGAAACGTACAAGCTGGCAACCAAACTGTACGCGTTAGCGCGGCTGTGCAGGTAATACGCCTGCTCCGCTTGTCGAACCGCTCTCTGATTGCTCTAGGTTTACCCCGAGTCATTTTGTCATAAGAGAAATTTGCAATAGGCTGACACGGGCGCTTTACGAATTACCAGCAAGCGGAGAGGAATATACAGGTCTTCATCCTGCGTGGTGCTTCCCAATAGCTTGCGCTTGCACCGAGGATCCGGAGGAGTTCGCGAAAATGGACCGGATATTAGAAAACATTGGCAACGTAAATAAGTCGGTAAGATTTCCATCCTCGCTTCATGTTCTAATCTTACTGTTATGGGTAGAACGTGTCAGATCTTTCTAGGCTTGTCAGATGGATATGGAAATGGAAGAATGGACAGCAACTGGGCGCGGAATGGTGGGAAGATATGACAAAACATCTCGACTCGATGATGAGTGGGAATTTAATTTGTGTCAGCTAATTGCTGTGATATCGAGCCATGCTGAGCCTGAATCGGATGTGTACCCAAAATTCTAAGCAGTCTAGGGAGACTTTGGTATCACGCTCTTGTGCACTGCTGTGTTTTCCTTCGATCTTTCCCAACCCCATCTCTTCAAAAGTCGATCCTCTAGGGTATCAGAGCCGTTTTGTCCGCGCAGGCGTCGAACTACCATAACGCCAAAATTAGGCAGAAATTTGAATGAATGATAAGAGCCGCCTGTTGCTAGGTAGAGTTGTCGAGTGTCGGGTGCCTGGTCTACGAGAGGATGTTGGTAAGGAGTCATAAGGTCCCTATTGAGTGGTTAGAGCTGCTCTGCTCATTTAACGGGTATTGCGGCTACTTACGGGCAGATCCAAGAGTCTAGCTGTCTTCCAGCGAATTGGGGTAGCATTTTGTCTGACACTGCACGGTTCAACTCAATGTTTGCGGGTCGGGTATTGACCTTCGACTTATCAGGGTTTTCAATCTGGAAAGTACCAGTAGTAGTTATTTTCAGGTTCTGATGCTTCTCTGATGGCATGACATCTCCTGTATATATAAGCCATGATAAGATCCCGAGACAAAATAGCACATACCAGTCTCTGTGACAAGAATCGGCATAGATTTTAATTCGCTGAATTCCGCGTCACGAAGAGGCAACGTAACCACTCCAACGCCGGCGACAGTAAAGAAATCGACGGGAAATTCAACCTTCGAGCTTTCGAGTAGTCCAGGAGTCCAGGGACCAGCGGCTATGATTGTCTTCCTAGCGATAACCTTCTGGTGATCTGCTTCAACCCCCATACAAACCCCTTCGTTAACAATAAGCCTCGTGACGTCTTCCGTTTTCCTTATCACACCCAGTCTTGATGCCTCTTCAGCTACTGCTCCAACAGCTGAGGCTGAATCGACGTAGCCAATGTCCTCATTAAGCCACAATTCCTCACCAGTATTGAGCTTTGGTTCATCATATGATCCTACCATCTGGAGCAGCTCTTGAGTTGATATCATCCTATCCTTAGGGCCCTTCATTGTGCTCCTATGACTGTTCTCACTGATGACTTGGACCCATGACGTGCGGTGATAGAAATTGCAATAAGGAGCTTCTTCCTGCCATTTTTTCATCGCTTGCTCAGCGAAGGCAACGTAATCTTTGTCCGGGTACGCGGTGCGTATAATCTTATTGATGTCTTTCGAGGCTGTATGTGTGGCGCTACCCTCGAACCAAACGATTCTTGCGTCCGGCCACTCACGTATCAATGCAAGCGCAGTTGAAGCCCCAAAACATCCTCCCCCAACAATCGCATAATCAAAGTGACTGTCGTCGTGATTGCAGCTTGAGGTTGTCATGGCTAGGTTGACGGAAACAAGATGAGAAGGATTTGGAAGATCCTCAAGATCTATATTCTAGCATTAGTTGATGACGTAGACTCAAGATCACGTGATGTGCATCTGCTCGTTTTCATTATCCAACGGTCGAGTCGGGCAGGATTATTGTTTATTATCTCTAGGTATGCTTGGATCAATCTGTCATATCTATATCGATACCGTAAATAAATCGCTGATGTATTTTTGGTGGAACAGAGAAGGTAAATACGTGCGTTGACTATGCCTGGGGGCAACTCGATCTAAAGGAGCCTGAGACTGACTTACCGCCTGTATTCCTGCCACCTCTCCTGTCCCCTCTACTTATACTGGTAAGTCTACGGTTATAGAATCTTCTGTCACTCTGTGCTGATATGGTAGTATTTAAGACGATAGGCAATCTTTTTCCAACGGTGTCTCAAAGCCTTAAAGAGAACCCTATCGGACAATCGTATTAGTAAATCGAGACACAACTTCTTTAGGCTCTTGAGCCCCGAAATCAGCTGATCGTAGCAAAGACCCCTTACTGTACAAGCGGGTACCTTCAAGCCTTGGCTGATCTGGAGAGGGCGGCGAATTGAACGAGTAGTACCGGTATCCTGAGGGGGTAAGAAGATATACGTATTTTGTATATCAGCGTGCTATCATTTAGGCTCGGCTGATAGTACTATTGAATGCTGGCAAGTTGGACGGTGGGACAATGCTGGTGCAAGGCTCGACGGTATAGGGACACTGTCGGGGCGTGTACCCGTTGTGCGCGATTGATAATGTGAAGCTTGTACGTAGACTTTGCTGGAAGTGCTGGCTGGATGAACCTATATTCAGCTAGAGAGGGTGAGGCCAACATAAGCGAAGTATAGCAGAAATCTTACTCAACGGGCTCTCGACGAACAGCTTTGATGGCGCTGTCCCTTGATCTGGTCTGTTTGTCGGATGTCGATAAGCGGGAGAGGAGTAAGATATGGGACAGGATCAATTGACCTCTCGCAGCGGACAGAATCTCTAGATTGCAGCCCTCTGTTAACAGTGAAATCAACAAGGGAAACTTTCCTAGGCATGCCCAGCTTCTGAGCCTAGCACAGGGAGTCGGTGGAGTACTGACAGAATGTTGTTGTCCGCCTTGCTTTTTCATCTGTAGTTCTTTTTGAGAGTCACGAGGGCCGGCTTGGAGCGATTGGGGCCTGGGGACTCGCCCGCACGTTGAGCCTTCTTGGATATATGCTCACCTTTGCCTTCCTCGTTCAATCCTGCCTCCTCTGCTGTATGCTTGGAGGACTTTCCACTGTATGAGATACCCGTAGCCGTCTTGTCCCCATCTCCTGTCTCCTGTGTCCTGGTCTCCTGTATCTGCCTTCTCTTTCCCTTTATTGCAGGAATTTGTTCGACATCTTCGAGGATGCTATCGCTTGATTCGGTCTGCATATTAATTGTCAACGACAGGACAATATTAGTAGGAGATCGGAGACAGGATTACTTGCCTTCTCGTAGGGGATAAAAGCTCTAGGTTCAGACCTCTATTAGCAGTAAAATTAACGTGCGAAAGTTTCAAGGGTTATACCTAGCTTCTGAAATTGAAACCGAGCTTGGTGGAGTACTGAGAGCCTGCTCCCCGTCTCGCTCTTTAAATGTCAGGCCAGAACAAGATCCACAATTTGGAGGCCCAGTGGCGCTGCATCCTTCCACATCCACGGCGAAAGATGAGATCGCCGTCTCGAGGCTATGTCGCCCAGAAAGAGGCCATCCAAGTATCCTTTTTTTCGGTATACCGAGGCAGACATGCACAACCACCGTCGACCACGCCGAAAGCCACACTCCTTTGCTTCCAATCTACTGCCAGTATTTAGCTTCACGCAGAGCTTCAATGTGATCAAGGTATTTCGAGCATAAGATTACTCCGGATCACCCAGGTCGCGCGACCGTCACCCGCGTCGCGCGACAACGAAGCGGCGCTCACCCTACGCTCGAGGCGGGGTGACGCCGGGGCAGATTTCTGCACTCTTGGCGATGGGCAAGAGCACACGTCTGAGTGTAGAATTTTCCATAAGATACATCATATTGCGCCGCTTCATTGACTTCGAGATAGGAAGAAGATGGACTGCCTCAAAACACTTCTCGACTGCCTTCCTGTGTGCTCCCAAGGTGAGGACGCAACTCACCTAATGAGCATATCGTCCAATAACATCGATAAAAGGCGAACCTCTCCTATACCATGACTTCCAAAGACTACAATCCTACCACCCTCAACCCAAGTGACCTGATCTTCCAATCTCTACCCAACCTGAACCAGAGCGCTATCGATACCGCAACGGCCATCTTCTTTACCCTCCAAAACGCCGAAAAGCCTAGCAAAGACTTCGAAGCAACTGTCCAGGACTACCTGAGCTACACCAACTCTTCTTGATTCGAGGGTATCGCCGAAACGGTCCTCAACGCCCTTACCAACGCCATTCAAAATGGAGGTCCTATGGGCGAGGCGATAAAAGAGGCATATAACAAAGCTAATGCCGCTGCTGCGAAGATTATCGGGTTGGCGCGTGAGTATCCTTATGCTACTGCCGCGATCTCCTTGGTGCTTGCGATAGGAATTCTGGTCATCCTCGCTCCAGCTACCGTTCATCTGCTAGGGTTCTCTGCGGTAGGTCCCGTCGAGGATAAGAGCTCTGGCTTCTAGGTTTTGGCATTCGGATACGATACTAACAAGTCCTAGGCTCTTTCGCTGCAGCTTGGCAGTCGACTTATAGAGGGTACTTGGAGGCTAGGAGTCTCTTCTTATACTTGCAGAGTTCAGGTATACTCTGGGTATAGCGGCTCTTTCCGACGGTATTTCAAAGCCCTGTATATAGCTGAATACAACTCCCTTATACTCTAGGAAGTACCAAGGTTATAGCAGACTGCTGCCGAGGCGGATATAGCTTCCTTGCTCAGCTCGCGTCTCGGTTTCTGGAGCTTATAGGGAGTATATCCTTACTAAGCACTCCCCTTATAGCCTTCAACTGGAAATCTATAGGAAGCACTCCTTAAGCGAGTACTCGTCCGGCGAGGGCTTCCCTGCAAAACGCTCCCCTTATAAGCCTCGGCTTTTAGAAACCTATAAGGAGTCTCTCCTCAAGATCTCCTAATGCTCTAAGACTTCCTCTTTTTATCCCCTTCTCGTTGCCTGCGATTACCGGAGTAGAAGGAATAATATCCTATATTTTAGAAATAAGGCTCGCGCTACAAGCGAAAACTATAAAGGGATATATCCAGCGGCAAAAGCCGGAAGACGGTATACTATTGCTTAATATTGTCTACCTTTACTCTTGTTAGGACCTTATAACTTTTTATCAATATTCTCTAATTATTCCCTCCTTTGCTGCCAATTCGCTTGGCCTTGAATTCCTAAATAGTAGCTAGATATAGCTTCTTCTAGCAAGGCTTCTACGTTATACAGGACCTTCTTTCTTATATAATTATTATATATTTAACCAGGTCCAGCCAAGCTAGCGTCTATTTGTCTTCGATAAATTTGCTCTTTAACTCTCTGTTTATGAGGATCTCAGTACAATAGGAGATCGTTGTATTAGGACTTCCTCGACTCCGTTCTTGTTACTCTTAATCTGTTTATTGTATACCGTATCACCAATCCTCGTCTTTCATCTGATTAGGAATCCTTCCAGGTAGACGATTGGTCCTAGGCATACCTGCTGACAAGCTACTCTAGCACAAGTTTGTCGAACGGTGTATCTCCTTCCTTATATTTATCGAACACCTCCTCTGCCAGCTACTCGAGTCGTAGGACCTGTCCGAAGACGGCGTAGAAGAAGTCAGGATGTCAAGTCGGAGGTCGGGGAGGAGTTCTTTTTTCAATACCCCGTCGATCTAATTCCTGCGCTCGGCTGTGTCTGCGAAGCTGCACTTGTTGAAGAGCCAAGGTCTATATATTCAATTTCACACCGCCTAGAGCTTAAATTACATCTGGGGTACGGAAACTGAGTTCTCAACTACTGAGATAATACAAAGTTTGTAATATCCAGGCCTCTATATAGTAAGGCAATCTTATAGCCCAGTAGATTGGATACCTATTGTGCGTCAACAAGACGCTGGTTGACTTTTCATTGATTACAGTATATAACGTATATATAGGATTCCTCCTCTTATATAGTAAAGAAGCGATCAAACTCCGTATAGCCCCTCAAAATCCTATATACTCCTATACCCAGGAAAAACTGATTTATGTTTGCCTCCGGCAAATAGTCCGCCTTAATTCTCGTCTTTTTCCAAGGTTTCGATCCCTATCGCTGCTGCGGCTGCGGGTATATTATTGATAGCCGCTGCCCCGGGGCAGCGTATACCCCAACGTAATTATTCTGCGCTGTTACCTCCTTATCCTCCTGTACCAGCGCGCAGTAATTATAGAGCCAGGACGCAAGGCAATCGCTACAGCTGTTGCTCTTGATATTGTAGTAACTGCGTATTTTACCCCGACTGATCGTTTAGCGGATACCTTGAAGACAACAGAGGGAAAGGGCGTAACAGAATATATACTAACGGCGAGAGGAGTTAGTATAAGTATGATTTATAGAGAAAGGGGAAAGAGATATATACTGCCGTTACAAGATAAAGTATCGGGGTTGCTATCCCTTTTAGCTTGTATTTTACTATAAAGAAAATATAGACAATACGTAGCCAAGCAGCCTAGTAATCATATCCAAGTCAGAATACTATTTTAGTGATGAACTTAATAACTTATATGTGCCGGTAGGATTGAAGTAGTCAAAAAGCCCGTAGCTCTATGGCCGCGATATCGCTGATACTTTTGATAGGTATCGTACCTAGAAATGAAAGGCTTCGACGTTTAAAGAGACAAAAGGGGAGAAATAAATATTACAGAAAAGTAGATATCTTCGAACAACGGGCGCAGTCCAGTATATATTTAGTATATATCTAGGTACTGTATCCCGAGGAGAGCTGCTTTTGGATTATCAAAGCCAAGTCTAGATGAGCCAGTCGATAGTATTGCATTGGAATTAGATACGAGGGTTGACGCTAAAACAGCGCTCTATAGGTGTCAAGGTCTTGGTACAGAATACATTAATCACAGTACGGTCATATGCGCGTAAACATCATACTGAAAGGAACAACCCCTTGGTTCAGTATGGGTGAGTCACTGCCCAGTCACGCGTGCATGAGACATCAAAAGAGAGCGTCCAACTGGCCGAGTGTTGAAAGGCCTGGTTTATGGTATGCTTCCCTTGCTGATAAAGCCTGTGGCTATGCCTGTGACTGTGCCTGTGACTGTGCCTGTGACTGTGCCTGTGACTGTGCTTTCGACTGGCTCTAAATATACCTATGGCGGTACCTGTGACTGCTGATTCATAAAGTACTTGAGATACTGGTATTGAGATTGGCCTGACGAACGGAAGTCAGGCCGTTGCTCGAACGTAGAGCCGATCCAGAAGTCTTGCTATATACTATGCAAAGACAGGTGTCCGCATACCGGGTTCGGTGTAAGGACGGGGACAGCTTTTGAATCTAGTCGCAACTATTCCTAGACGTAATGCAGATACCTAATGTCCGCTCTAGCGGTTGCAGGAGAGCTAGCTCGACAATCGGATCCGCGGATCCTGAATCGTATACTCCAAGAACAATACTACCTCGGCGATACGACTGAAAAGATGATCCGTATATATCCGAGAACAGGCTCTTCCTACAAGACTTTTCTATATTCTATTTATACAAGTACGTCGGATTTGCACCATAAATCGCAACTCTTCCAAAAGGTGTTGTATGATCAAGGATACAAGATTGGGTCTGGGAATAGAAAGTCTTTGTACGAGCTTATAAATTTACTGGTAATAACGCGGACATTAAGAAGGATAGCGCTTTGCTTTCTTAGTTGCGCGCCTACGCTTGAAAGCCTTGATGGAAATAAAAGCTTTAAAGGTAATAGATTATAGAATTTGGACCGCGCTGGGTTAGTAGTTAGCCAAACCTCCCTGCTAGAAGTTACTAAGGTATTGCGCGACTGAAGAATATAACAACTCAAAGGCGTACTACCGCCTTCCGCTTTCTATATCGGTCCCCCGCCTTTCCTAAATAATATTGCTGCAACGTCTTCTGCGCGTTGGCCAAATCGGCCTCCCCTACCTATATATCTGCCCAGGTAACTTTGTACTCCCGCCCGCTTATAGTCGATCTATAATCGACGATCCGAATAATCTCCTCCTCCGCTTTCTCGGAGTATGACAAAACAGATACTTTTACTGGCCTGCCTGTTTTTGAAGTACTTGAGAAGGCGGCAACGGCGTTTTGCAGCAGCTTCGACGACGATAGAACCGGTAGGGTTCGGGCGGCCTCTAGCGAATACTCAGACACGATTGAGGTCCTATATAGAAAAGGCCTGCTACGCAGGTTAGGTTTCGCTAAAGGACGACTGGGGAAGGGGTTTTATAACGCTAGTCCGAAGGTCTTTGATTGACAAGTCCGTTTCGGGGCAGCGCCTAGTTGCTTTCTCCCGCGCCTGCTACGACCTGCCCGTTTCACGGCGGGGTAGCTCGATTCTATGTTGGTATACGAGCGCCAATCCGGACCCCTGGTAGTAGGACTTTGCAGAGGAGGTCCCCAAACCTAGGGAGATACCCGCAATTTATTATATTCGGAGGGTATAGGAAGGTCCGAAGCCCCGGTTTTATTTATCTCGATCCGAGGCAGGGAAATAAGCGTCGAACGAAGGCCGGAGGAAGCAAAAAGGCTATCGCAGTTTGCTCTAGATAAAAAGCTATCTTCCCTGATCTCGTCTTTAACAAGTATAAGCCGGTCTAGATTCGGTTAGTATATAGCTATTATTATAGTACATACGCTTACTAGCTGTAATACCCCAGGTCGGATTCGAATACGCGAATTCCTCAGAGTCCCGTTGGAAGGTAGCGCGTCGTAAAGCTATCGAGGGCTCTATCGTCTTAATATAATCGTACAGGACCGAGCCGTCGAAATTACTATTCTGGCAAGCTGGTATATTATTAATCGATCCAGGTACTGGACGGGTAAACATTAATATATTTAAGGATTCAGAAAGGCGGCTGCCTAGTCCCAACTGCGGCAACGGAAGCTGACCTGCCGAAATACTTTACGTTTCTGCGCTATATTATAGATTGCGTTGTTAGGGGGATCCGGTAGTAGGCTCGATTTGGGTACCAGAAGTAGGCAAGACAGGGTTTACGGATAGGGCAAGGGTTTGGTAGAAGATAATCGAATCTATAAGGAGGGGGTATATAATATAGACGTAGGGATGCCGCTGGGGGAGAAGGGGTCAAGAGGCAGTATAAGAAAGCCGGGCAAAGAATATAGATTCAATGTTACTCTTTATATCTGTTGGTAACGCCGGGTCCTCCCCTCCTCCAGGCTCGGCAAAACGGACGCTAAATAGACATAGTACGGAGCCTGCGTCGCTATTGTATATAGGTTTCGCAATATACTAATCTCGGGGTAGTTCCGAAAAGCGTTATACCGGCCGTTTGGTTCAGCCTAGTATCTGGGAGCCTAGACTAGGTAAAACGACCGCCTGAATTGCTTTATCTTGTTGTACGGATCTTCAACGGTAAAAGTCCGCTTGTGTTTGTAACGCTAATATATATAAAACCTATATTAGTCGGCGCTTGAATACTGCGTCCGACCGCCTATCAGGCTGGCCGAATCCCAAGGTTTTGGGTTTTTGGATTAGCTTGGGATCTAGCGGCGGCGGTCTATGATTGGATCTCGGGCACAGGATACGAGTCCCTGTATTAGCCGCTACTTCTGAGCTTACAGAAGAAAAGGCCAGAACGCCCTAGACCCGCGTATTGTTTGGCTATACGCAACGCCTGAGATAACGAACGTTATAACGAGAACCGTCTCGAGGTATAGTATATAGCGGACTGAGGTACGGTTTGAGACAGCGGCGCCGTAACCGACTAGGCTTGTTAGCGAAGCTGTATTCGAGGGAGGTTCTAGTATAGAATATATTCAAAGGCCGACGGCCGAAAAGGTCGAGGCGAGGGAAGCTGGGCCGCGGACTGAAGTAATAAATTGGAAGCGTAATTTTGGATAAGTCGGAGGAACGAACATTGGATAGCGGCTACTGTTTGCAGAAATAGGCGTATAATAAGGGGGTCTGCAAAGGAAGATAGTCTGGGATTGTAAAGCTGTTGGCAGACCAAATATAGGGGTTCGCAGCGCTAGCCGGCCCATTCGTTCAAGCAACCGAGTCAAGCAGGGAAAGCGAAACCGGTAAGGATGCAAGGGGGGCGTGGGAGGAGAAAAATTGAAAAGGGGAACGGAGGATAGACAGAGCGGCGAGGAGAAAGGGCTATTTATGTATCCGCCCGTCCAGGCGGCGGGGGGTGCGCTAAACCCGAGGGGGGCGGACCCAACCTCCATACGGAAACCGCAGGGGCGGCGCCGACAGACGGTTAATAAAAATAATCTTTTTATTTTTAGCGATATTTATAAATTATTGCTCGCCTAGAAATATTATTTATTTATTCTTTATTAATTTATAATTGAAAATATAGGATTATTTTTTTATAATATAGGCTTTATATTATTATTCCGGTAATATTATATTTTTAAGTTTATCGTTCTATTTAATATTTATTTTGATAATTACTTTTGTTACGTTTTTTACAAAAGCTATTCTAATATACTTAAAGCGTATATACTAGAGCTTTTATAAGGTTAGAATATCTTTTATTCTAATATTCTTAATATATTTTTAATATTTTAAAGGAGATTAGGGAATAAAATAATTATTATTTATTTTTTAATTTAAAAATAATATTTATTTTATTTTATTTTTAATATTAAAAAATTTTCCTTTAAATAATATTATATATCCCTTTTTAGCCAGCTTTGCTATTGAGATAATATTATATTAATTATTTAAAATATAATATATATCTATTAGCTCGACTTCTTTATTATCGTTAATTATTACGATAATAGAACCTTTCCCTTTTATTATTATAGTAACATTATTAATCCTATTAACAGGGTAATTATATATATAATAGGAAATAAAACGCTAATATTTAGAGAAATATAAATTTTAGCTCCTAAATCCAAATAAATGCTTAATTTTCTAAACGCCTTATATACTGATCGTATTATTAATATTTTTTTAAAATTAATAACTATTTTAAAGTTATATATTTTTAAAATTTATTTTGTTTTTTCTTTATTATTTTTAAAGAGTTTTTTATTTTTTAGCTTCTAATTATTAAAATAAAAATTGTTATTTAAATATTAATATTTTTCCTTTATATAAGTTCCTTTGTAATAGGAGTATTTTAGTTTAATATTTTTATTATTTCCCTTTTTGTTATTATTATTATTATTATTATTTTTTGTTTTCCCCTGCTTTCTAAAGTTCCTTACTTTTAAGGCTTTCGAGGAGCTTTTTTAGCTTTATTATTTATTATAAATAAATATTACCTTAATAATCTCCTTAAAAGTAATATCCTTATTAATATTATTTATAGTTTGAATAATTTGGATTTAATATAATTTTATCTTATTTAAGAGACCTTTTAGGAATAAATAAACTAATATTATTTTATTTATAATTTATATTATTATTATTAAGCAACTATTCTAGTAATATAAATAGCTAATATATTTGCTAATACTCTTAAAAATAATAGAATCTATATTAATTAAATATTAAATAGTTATATATATAATATAATTATTCTTCTTTTGGAATTTATTCTTTAAAAGCCTTTATATTTTTATAATATCCTTTTCGTTATTAAAGAGGTCTTTAATATATAATTTATATATTAAAATAATAATAACTTAAGCTTTCCTGTTTATTAAAGGTAAATTATTGTTAATATTATTTTTATTTTTATTAATAATTGACTAGGATCCTTCTTTAATAAGGGTAATTTATATTTCGGAAGCTCAATTATAATAGTTGGAGATCTTTTTTAAAATAATTATCTTCTTGCGTATTACCTTTATAATTTAATATAAAAATAGATAAAATAATAATATTTATAAATTGAAAATTTGAACGTTTTTCTCCTTATATAAATATATAGACGCTGGCCGGGTTTATAACTTATTAACTTAAGAAATTTTAATTATTTTATCTACTTAGGAATATAGGCTTATTTATATACTCGGCTGATCAATCTAGACCCTATAAATAATAAGATATTTAGTAGAACTAATATACCTTAAATATAGCCCTTGTTGTTCGGCATACAGCCTGGCTGACAGTGATCCTAGGATTGCGATACGCTAGACCTGATTTGGCTTAATGCTGCTGGAGAGACTGCCCCAGCCATTCTCCAATATACTTGCAATGCCAAACCTCGGCCATACTATATTAGCACGTCAAAAGTCTAGGCTTAAACGCAAAAAACGTGAACAACGTATTTGTACTTTACCAACTCCACTACCCTTTACTATTTCTAGTACTATAATATGTATACCGTTAGGTCCAATTTCTGCTAATAAGACTCCTAAGAAGGAGCTTATTTAATTTAAAAGAGTAATTATTTATAAAATATCTTATTCAGGAGAAAAAACTGCCTTAATAACTTCCTACAAAAATCTCAAAAAATTTATTATTCGAGGTATTATCAAATATTACCCTATTTAGCCTCAGGGTATTTCAAAGTTATAATTGAGACGTCCCCCTAAGCTATCGGAATAAGACAAAAGATCCATTATATACGTTGCTATAGGGGAGCCTACTATCGAGTACAGAGAGTTAATATCGCGATATATAATAGGATATTCGAAATCTACTATATAGACATAATCCCTGCTCGGCGATACCCCTGGCCCAGCGATACTTTTTTGATAAAATTATTAAAATATTATATTTATTACCAATCAACAACCCTAACGATTGGTAAGTTTAGAATTAAATTTATAATAAATAGAAAGTATATATATAATAATTGAGCCTAGTATCCTTATATATTAAAATACCGTAGGCGTTAAACCTTTTTTTTATAAAATATAACTGAAATTATTTCCTTAACTTGTAATACGATAATAATATAATTAAACCCTTTTTTTTGCTTAAGAGTCTTTTAAGCTTTTTAAAGCTTTATAAATTACTTATTTAAATTTATTTGTCTTATATTATAATATTTTACTGCTTCTCTTTGTTCTTTTTGAGCTTGCTTATTTATAGCTTTCTAAGCTAATATTTCCGTAGTAAGTTGACGTCTTTTTGCTATAAATATTACAGTTGATTGTATTACGGTTGGCGGTTCCGCAATTTGGATTTCCCCTACTACCAATACCACGAAAAAGTTGATTACCCGATTAGGCTTAGCGTGAAAAATTTGAAAAATTTGAAAATATAGTAAATAAGGAAGTATTTAGGCTTAAGGGAGTATATAGGGGGGCTATAAGTATATAAGGGAAGTATTTAAGTCTAAGGGAATATACAAAAGAGTATATATATATAAAAGGAATATATATATATAAAGGGAATATATAGGCCCAAATCGAGGGAGTATATAAGGCCCAAATATATATATATATAGGCCTAAATAAGGGAGGTATACAGGCCCAAATAGAGGGAGTATACAAGGCCCAAATGCATATATAGATAGACCCAAATAGGGGGAGCATATAGGCCCCAAATGGGGGGAGCATACAGGGCCCAAATGCATATGCATATAGGCCCAAATGGGGGGAGCACATAGGCCCAAATGGGGGGAGCATGCAGGGCCTAAACGGGGGGAGCGTACAGGGTTATACAGGGCCTACGTATACGTGCGTTTGCCCTTTATGCTCCCCCATTTGGGCCCTGTTTGT
>JAABUQ010002620.1_pt1 | contig 35127 bp, 31 predicted proteins | sample 5560001 | NCBI WGS metagenome assembly JAABUQ01 (sample SAMN10711888, study PRJNA513371) | rock metagenome | isolation source: Antarctica rocks | place: Antarctica: Victoria Land, Finger Mt nord | collected 2015-12-18
CCTGGTGGGGGGGGGGGCCCGGGCCCCGGGCCGCCGCGCCAACGGTAGCGGCAGCGGCTGCAGCGGCGGCCAGCACGTCCTCGCGTGTGATACGCCCGCCGGGTCCGGTACCATGGACGGTCGAGAGATCGACTCCCTGCTCCCTGGCCAGGCGACGGGCCAGCGGCGACGCGCCCGCCGCGCCGCTCGGATCAGCGGGAGGCCGCGCGGCGGGAGGAATCGTTGGGTGGGATGGCGCGGGCGCGGTACTCTCTTGAGCGGATAGGCCGGCGGCCGCGGGGGAATCTAGCGGGTCCGACGCGGGCTCGGTTCCGTGGCCGTGACCGTCGGGCGGCTGCTCCGTGGCGATGACCTCTCCCGGCGCGGACAGGACGGCGATCGGTTGCCCGACCGGCGTCACCTCACCCTCCGGCACGATAATGCGGCTCAATACCCCGCTAGCGGCCGCCTCCATCTCGATCGTGACCTTGTCCGTCTCGATCTCGGCGATGGCCTCGCCGGCGCGCACGGTCTCGCCCTCGCGCTTGAGCCAGCGTGCGATCTTCCCTTCGGTCATATCGTAGCCCATCTTGGGCATCACGATGCTCGTCGCCACGCGCCCTCCCATTTGACCCTGACAATGCTTTCCGGTTACGATTCCATATATGATAGTAACGTACAGGGGGCGCCGCGGACAATAGCGCCTCGGGAGGTGTCGCGATGAAACTCGCCTGCGCCGACTTCACCTGGCCTCTGCTGCCCCACGACCGCGTCCTGGCGCACATCCGAGCGCTCGATATCGAGGGCCTCGACCTGGGCCTCTTCGGCAACCGCTCGCACATCAGGCCCGAGACCGTCCGGGCGGACATCCCCATGTGGGCGGGCATCCTGCAGGAGCGGATCGCCGGGGCCGGCCTGGAGTTGGCGGACCTCTTCTACCAGCCCTGGACGGACTTCGAGACGATGGCGCCCAACCACCCCGATAGCGCCCAGCGAGAGGAGGCCGCGGCGCTGTTCCGCGCCATGCTCGAGCTGGCGCGACGGCTGGGCGCGCCGGGCATGACGATGCTGCCGGGCCTGCGCTTCGGCGACGAGAGCGCGGAGGAATCGATCCGGCGCTCGGCGGAGGCGCTCAAATGGCGCGTCGACGAGGCCGCGCGCCAGGGTGTTGCGCTCTCGGTGGAAGGCCACCTCGGCTCGAACGTCGAGACGCCGGCCGCGTTGGCGCGTCTGGTCGAGCTCACCCCGGGGCTGACGCTGACCCTGGACTATACCCACTTCACCTACGCCGGCATCCCGGACGCGGAGATCGAGCCCCTGCTCGCGCACGCCCGTCACTTCCACTGTCGGGGCGCGGCCAGGGGCCGCCTGCAGACGACCTTCGGGGAAAACACGATCGACTACCGGCGCGTGCTGCGGCGCATGCGCGAGATCGGCTACGACGGCTATGTCGCCATCGAGTACGTGTGGCAGGACTGGCAGGGCTGCAACCGGACGGAAAATACGTGCGAGACGGTGCAGTTCCGCGATCTGGCGCGGGCGGAGTTGACGGCGATGGCGGAGCCGGCCTGACAGTTTGTGAAAGGGGAGAGGCCGATGATCAGACGGATTGCGCTGGTGCGGCGCAAGAATGGCATGACGTGTCAGCATGACGCTGCCGAACCAGCCCAATCTGCACCTCTTCGCCCTGAGCGTGGCTGAGGCGGCGACGACGGGTGGGGCTAGCGCCGTCAACTTGCAGCCCCTTTACAACAACGCGGGCACGACCAGCGATGGGACGGTGACCGCCGGTAACTTCGATGGAGGTGGCTACAGCTACTCGGCGCAGGCGTTGCGGAGGGCCGGCATCAGCCGGGGCGGCGTGGTGGTGGCCAATGGGGTGACGTTCCAGTGGCCGGGGACGTCGGCGGGGGCGGCCGACAACGTCGTGGCGCAGGGGCAAACGGTGGCGTTCTCGGCCACACAGGCCGGCACGTTCGACGGTGATATGTACCGGCAAACCTCGCCAGCCAGCCGCACGCTCTACTATGTCAGCGACCCCGGCGGCCGCTTGCTAGCTTTAACCGACGGGGCCACGGTGTACTACTATGGCCTGGATGGGCACAGCAGCGTCGCCAACCTGACCGACAGCAATGGCAACGTCGTGAACACGTACCGCTACGACCCCTATGGGAACAGCCTGGGCAAGACGGAGGGGGCAGCGTTACCGAACCCGTGGCAGTACGCGGGAGGGTATCTCGACGCGGAGAGCGGCCTGTACCTGCTCGGCGCGCGCTACTACGCGCCCACGCTGGGGCGTTTCTTACAGCCCGATCCGTTGGGTAGCACCGTGATAAGGCCATATAGCTATATCGACAGCGATCCTTGCAATAACGGTGACCTTACTGGCTTCACAACATGCTATCATTACGTTAGTGGTCCACAAGTCAGCGCGGCAATGACCAAAATTAACAATGATATGTTAGCGCTCGCAATCATTGGAGCAACTGAGACTGTAGGAATCGAGGTGTTTGGCGTCGTTACTGGCAATCCGGTAGCTGGGATTACGGGCCCAGTCGTAGACGCTGAGTATGCGATAGCTATAGCTGTTTTGAGCCATAAGTACAACATTCTGTCTCAAGGCAAGAACGGCACGTCATACGCGACAATCGGCGTCGAAGTAAGATATGATACGGATAAATCGTACAACCATGAGCCATGCCCTCAAGGCGATGGAAGGAACCCCGAATTTAGTGTAGGGGGGCTGATGCAAGAGGTGTTCCAGCTCTTGTTCCCCCTCATTAGTTGCGTATCTGTTGGAGGAAGTGCGCGTCCCGTCGCGCGCAGTTCCTAGTGGCGTTTCCTTGGCGCTGGTACGCCACGACAGAGGTTAGGGGGCATATATCGGGCGCATTGGTGACGGATAGAAATACTCCCAAAGCGTGTGATAGCGCGCCATCCATTGGCCTTTCACAGGCGACCTGATCGCTAATAGCATCGCTGGCGCGTATTTTCATTTGTCAAAACCCTGGTCGCCATATGCACTCTCCCTTGATGCAGTGTGGTCAGTGGCGACCACTATCTCCATGTGATAGCGATGCGATCAGCGAATAGATGGAGATGTGGAAAGGGACGTGCGTGATAACCCGAAGGAGACGTGCATGATAACCCGCCGGCACTGGGTCGCCATCCGCATCGCGATTGTCATCGTCGGGGCGGTGGCCGTCGTAGTATGGGTCTTCGTGTTCCCTCGGCAACAACGGAGCTATGCTTTCATTGCGTACGTAGCCCTGCTGACGCTAAGTGCGTGGCTCGATGTGTGGCAAGGCGGACCTCATGGGCGCTTAGCACGTTTCTGGGTCGCCGGTATCGGAACGCTAGTCACGCTGTTGGGTGCTGTTGCAGTGTATAGCCTCAGGTGACAGGTGTAATCGGTCCTGGGGTTGCGTCAGGACTCAGAATCACTGGTGACGGGGACCCAACGGGTCGGGTATCCTACTCCTATTTATAGAGGTGCGTTGAGGAGGGGACGACGCTTACCCGCGCGCTATCTGTGAGACGTTGGGTTCCAACGTGCAGCACCGGACCAGTCGCTACATGAACAATCGGATGGAGCAGGACCATCGCGGTATCAAGCATCGCTACTATCCGATGCATGGCTTCGGCTCCTTTGACGCGGCAGCCCGCTTCTGCACGGCCCACGACGAACTGCGCGACCATTTCCGCTCTCCCCAACACCTGAACGAGACGGTCTCCCTCGCTGACCAGCGACAGATCTTCGTAAAGCGGTGGGGCGAGGTGTGCGCGGTGTTGCAGGCCGCGTAGGCGAGATAAGGTGAGCCACATCGCAGCCCAACGCGCGCAACTGCCTGTTTGCGTTCCGAAAGCTGACGCATCCGCCTTCCAGGGCGGAGCCCAGGAGAAGGAACAGGTACCCGCCGTTCCAGGCATAGAGCACGTAGGCTCCGAGAGAGAGGAATGAACCAAGGACGATCGTCCGCTTGCGTCCGATCAGGTCAGAGAAGACGCCGGTTGGGATCTCGCACAGGGCCTGGGCTACCCAGACGACCGATATGATGGTCGATGCCGTGGCGTAAGAGCCCGTTAGCAGGTGGAAGTACACAACCTTGATCGGGACATAGAAGTCCAGTTGGTTGAAGAACGAGAAGAGGTTGAAGAGGACGACGGCGCGTCGTTGTTTCATCCCGTTATAGCGCCACCGGTCAATCGAGATGCCAGACTTCCTCGGCCTGGAAGAGCCGGCCCTGATCGTCCGTCAGCGTGACGATTGTATCCTCGAACCACTCCGACCAGCGTCGGTTGACCTCGGTGGCGCCGACCTTGTCGAAAGCCGTCTCCGCGTCGGGGTCGCACTCCGCGTAGGCCATGACCCGCGCTCCGCGTCGAAACAGCGTGTAGTTCTTGATCCCCGCTTCTTGCAGAGCCTGGACGAGCTCGGGCCAGATCTCGTCGTGGCGCCGCTTGTACTCAGCCTCGGTCCCCGGATAGATCTCAAATGTGAAGAGAATGCGCTGCATGCTGTCCCTCGCTTTCCGCCCCCCCTACCTCCATGATGCGCCGAGCCAGGCGCCGCGCCACATGACCGCGTGGGCGTAGCCACGACATCCGGGCCGCGCGGCGCTATCGTCCCCGCTATGGTACGTTGGCGCGCCGGCCACGTCAAGGACGGGGGAGCATGGGGGCATCCCGATAGTGCCGGTTCGCCGGACTCACGCATGGTAAGCCCGGCGCGGATGGTGTCGTCGCGGTCGTGCAACGTGACACGTGCGCCCACGTCGTCGATCCGCGCCTCGATGCGGTTGCCGTCCGTCGCATGCAGCAACTCAAGCACGGGAGCATCGCCCTCGAGAGAGAAACTAGCCCTCGCCTGTGCCCCCGCACCGTGTAGGAAGAGACTAGGGCTCCCGTCAGTATCGAGCAACAGAGTTACGCGATGCACCCCGACTGCATCGACGAAGCTCAGTAGCGGCAGGTCGTCCAGTGTCCCGAGCACGGCACGTGTCTGACCTTCCGTATTGACGAGTTCGAACGCCTGTGCGCGTATCACAGAGGACACGGCGTCGGGTGTATCCATCAATCTATGTCCTCTCAGGGAAACATGATCTGCAGTTGATCAACCTTCACGTCTGTCCTTCATCCTCCGTTTAGAATCAATCGTAAGAGATCTTCGTCATGGATCTTTCAATCGATCCAGTTTCTGTGACTCCATCTCCTGCTCACCCTTCAGGATTTGGCGGCGTACCGCGTCGATGACATCGTTACGACTTGGCCCAGTAATATCATCCCAAGCTGCGTCATTATTTGGCTTATGGGCCACTTGTCTCATCTGCGCCACGTCTGCCTTGAGTTCGTTCTTTAGCACTCCGATGGCAGCCGCGCGTTGTGCGTCAGGAACGTTAGGATGTGCCGCAACAGCCGCATCTACAGCTGCCCTATTAGGAGATCTACTGTACGTACGCCCTTCCTGGTGTCGGTTTTCATGCAAGTTGATGGCGAGTCCCCCGTCAACATGCTGGCCTGTGACCACTTGTTGAATAGCACGGCCAGCGAACAAGTGTACGCTATTCCCACGTATGTCGGGAACGCGTAAGTCAGCGACGTAGCGCAGCAATTCGGCTTGAGGTTGATGATCTGGGGTCATGTCATCATTATTTTGCTTCGCATCTTTGAGTACTCGGCAACATACCCCTCAAGCAAATACTTCTCATTTGTGCCAAACACTTGCAGGTCAACCCCACTCAATACCTTTTTGAGGTACGATGCAAGGAGGGCCTGTTGATTGATGTAGCGTTGATACACTGCTTGGGTGTCCTTGCCCTGTCGCCGCAGCAAGCGCAGTTCTGCAATAGTCACATTCATCTGTAAGACGAGCGCGTCAGCACGGGTGATGTTGAGAGTTTTCCCGCGTTGATTGACAAGCGCCGAGTTGCGCGCTCCTTGCAAGAAAGTTTGGATAGCCGTAGGGATACTGGCCATCATGATCTGAGGGTGAACGGAGCCGGGCTCAACCCACAGTCGATGGTGGTCGCCGTCTATCTCGAACGTGAGCGACGGATAGTCGCTCGCGCTCTCGCCTGGATGACCCTGAGACTGCCGCGGGGTTGGCTTGGCCCCGGCCACGCCGCGCATCGCGTCGGCCAGGGCGGCGATCAGCGGCGTCAGCGCGTGGTCGCCCTTGCTCCGCGCGGTATGCAGGGCCTTCTGCACCCCGTCGGCGATCTTGCCGAGCCTGAACAGCCCCGCGAGGAAGTCCAGCGCCGGGACAATCAGGCTGACGAGCTTCGGCCCGATCACCCCCTGCCCGATCCGGATGGCCGTCGCCGCGTCCTTGTGCTCCGCCAGGTCCGCGAACGTGCCCACGATCGTGCCGAAGACCTCCTTGAGCGTGCCTTCGTACTGCAGGAACGTCTGCACCGCCGCGTAGACCGCCTGGATGATGGCGATCACCTCGCCCACCAGCGGCGTGCTCAGCTCCACCAGGACCTTCAGCCTGCACCACGTGCGTCAGCTCGTGCGCGAGGAGGTGTTGCCCGGCCGCGCTATGCGGCTGGTACGCGCCCGCGCGGAAGAAGATGTCGGAGCCCACGGTAAAGGCGACGGCCGCCACGCCCCGGTTGAGCGCGTCCGCCTCGGGGTCGGCGTGGATACGCACGTGGCTAAAGCTGACCTGGAACACGCCTTCCATGCCCTGGCGGACCGTGGCCTCCAGCGGCTGCCCGCCCCCGCGCTTCGCCCCGATGCGCCCGGAGAGCGCCGGGCTCAGCGCGCCGCCCTCCCGGCCCACCTCCGCCTGCGCCTGGAGCACCCCAGCCGCACTTGTCGGCGCGGAGACGCCGGCCGCACCTTCCGACGGCGCGTCAGGACGCGGCGATGTAGCCGTCGGCATCGACGTGGTAGCGGCCGGCCAGCAGGTCGGCGCGGTATTCGCGCAGCCAGGCCGCGAACGAGCGGTGGCCCGTCGCGATGGGGCCGGTGTCGGGGTCCCAGGCGATCAGCTGGCCGACGACGCCCCCCAGCCCTGGGTCGAGGTCGAGGCACAGCAGCCTGCCGCCCTGGTCCTGCGCAAAGGGCACCCAGCCGCGATGCCACCACACGGGCTGGATGACGCCCCGCCCGGCCCCGATGACCGTCCGCCCCGTGAACGCCCCCGCTTCCGTCTGCTCACGCAGGGCCGATGCGACGCGCCAGACGCCGTCGGCGCTGAGGTAGTGCCAGGCGGAGAGGTCGGCGTCGCCGTTATGCGCCCGCAGGGAGGCGCGATAGTCGGCGGGCAGCAGGCAACTCAAAAGGGCTTCGAGACGCCGGACCTGCTCCTCCGCGGCGCCGGGCTGCACGCTCCTGCCCGTGCGCGGCGCGCGCACCCGGTACCACGCGGCAATGTCGCCCCATAGCCGCGCGATGAGCAGTTCCGCTCCTCCGGCCTCGTCCATGGAACCGTTCGTGCGGGCAACGGTCGCCGTCGCGCGCGCCGCCAGCGTCGCCTCCACCAGGCCAGTGGGGTACTCGTACAATGCGACTTCGGGCCGCGTCGGCTCCGCCCAGTCCTCGCCGGAGACCCCCCGGTCGCGCCCCCGCCGGTACATGTCCTCGACACCGACCTCTCGCACCACCGCCGCCTCGCGCGGGTACAACGGACAAAGCGCCAGCATCTCGATGGTGTGCCCAGGCGGGAGGAGCCGGTCGAGGTGCCGACCGTAGCGAGTGAGCAGCGCGTGTGTCCGTCCCGGATAGAGAGCAAACACCACGTCGTCCACCACGCCTCCAGGCTCCAGCCGCGCGCCGTCGGTGATCCCGCGCAAGCCCAGCGCAGCCAGGTCCAGGCCAACCGCGAGTAGGGTACTCCAGGGATACTCTCCCGGCAGGCCGAGCAGGAGTTCGACGTACATTGTTGTGCCCGCCACTCGCCGCGTGCTCAGGCCAGCCGTGGCGATGTAGGTGAACGGGCCGGCGGGATCGTCGCGCAGGGGGAAGTAAAGCACGTCCAGGCGGGGCGGGACATCCCCCGCAGAGGGGTCGGGTTCCGTCTGCACCACGGTCTCGGACGGGCCTAGCCATGCAGCGTAGGCTCGCTCGATCAGGTCGACGGTCAACCTAGGGATGCCCATATGCCCCCAATCCACCGCACACAAGCGGTACGGGCGGCTATATCAGCTAGTTCAAACGCCCGCCGCATAGGAGGGGGTAGGGAACGCCTCGGACCTACATTCGGACCTACATAAGGGGTGCGCGTCATCCCAGCGCCTCGACAATAGTAGGTGGGGGCCAGTCCTCGGGGTCGACCATGTCCATGGCGGACTTGGGGACCATCTTGAGCGTGTCGATGTGCGCGAACATGTCTGCGTACGATGCGAACAGGGGCCGGACTACCTCCTCGAGCGGATTCCCGTCGCTGGCCTCGTCCTGCAGAAACTCAGGACTATATTCGTAGATCCGTTCGTCGGTCAAGTCAGCCAAGTTAATCGCGAGGGTCGAGTTCCCAGCGATTTCGCTTCCCCCTATGGGATAAGGATGTATCCCTCGCATGCGATCCAGTAACTCTTGCTCCTCATCGCTCGGATTGCCGAGAGCATTGAGGCGATACCAATCGTCACGTAGTTCAGCCCTATCCAATCCGGGCGTCGAGAAATGATTAAATTGTGTCCACACGTAGTGGTCGGGCATCACGTATGTCAGCGTTCCAGTCATCTTGCGGAGCCAGCGCGGAAGTGTGACCTGTTGACGCTCCTCGATGAAATCTAATCGCTCCGGCCCATCATGGTAGAACGTCAAGGCAGGGAAGCGGTCGATGAAAAGTAGCAGCGCTCTCTTGTCTGTCTCTGACAAGGAGGATTTCTCCACCCATGACCGTGCTGCCGAGGCATCTCCGACTGTCGCGTTGCTAGATAGCATTAATTTTTGCCTCCATGCTCTTGAATCCATCCGGTCCGTTCTGCATGTCGTTGTAACGTTGTGTCTGTTTTGCCGAGACGACCTGGAGTTGTCGGGACAAAGGGATTCCCCCAGTTACCTGGGTGTACAGGTCCGGGTCTATCTGATGGGGCTGGAGGGCTGGACGCTGTCCGTCCCAAACCCAATCGGTAAACACGCTCTCTGCGGCGCTAAGGCAATCCTTCACGGTGTGATTGGAGCTGAATTGTGCGCAGCACTCATCATGGAATGGACCAGACCCGTAGGTCTGCGGTTTTCTTTCCCCACCATCGTGCATGTCTTTGTAGAGGGCTCCAGTATGTCCCTGAAGAGTAATGGTTCCATTGGGACCTTGCCGTATGCGCTGAGGGTTGAGCGAAGGGTCAGGCTTGAAGATGATCCATGAGGTATCGCTCCGCAGGTGGTGCTGCAGATAAACCCATCTCACACCCTCGTTGAAGGCGCTGAGGTCCGCAGCGCGGTTGATGACCTCCAGGATCAACTTGCATGGAATCCATTCGTGCTGTCCATCGTTCGCGCGACGCAAGATGTCGCCCAACTCTTTCTTCACAGGAGTGTGCGCCCATAGCGTCGTGAGGCGTGCTCGGTCGATGTCCCCCATTGGCGTCTTGATCGTGTGCCCTTGCGCCATTGCTTTCATGAAGGCAACGATAGCGATCGTCTCGCCGCGCATGGCCCCTTGCTGCCCCGCCACCTCGACCGCTTTGCGGATCAAGTCGACCTCCGTCCCGGTCGCGGGCGAGAGCCGCTTATCCGGGTCGAACGAGTAGAGGTCCCCGCTCGAGTTGCACTCGTACACCTTCCCGCCCTGTTTCAGGGTGTCGATCCGGCGCCGGGCGGCGCGCTCGATGGTCGGCTCATTGGCGCTGCCCGGATACAGCCCCTCCCTCTTGAACAGGGCGACCACGTCCCGTGTCGTGAAAGTCACGCCCTTCTTGTCGTAGTCGGCGGTGATGGCGGCGATCTGCTTGGCGATCTCTGCCTGCCTGTCACCCGTCACATTACCGGTCGAGGCGACGTAGTGGTAGTCCCAGGTGTCGCCGCCATCGACCACGGTGATCGCGGTGAAGACGGGGTGGGCCGCCTTGACCCGACTGGCGATCGCCTGGGCCTGCTGGTGCGTGATGCCGCCCGCCTCGTACGCCTTGTCGAGGTCCTTAAGCTCCTGCACCCCAGTGGCCACCTGCGCGTCGTGCGCGGGGTCGGTCCCATGCCCGGAGACGGGCGTGTGCCCCGGCGCGGCGCTGCCCTTGCCGTGCAGGGTGGCGGCGAGGGCCTTGCCCTTGCTGACGATGAGGGCCACCAGCTTGGCCTCGATGCGCCGCAGGGGCGCGGTCAGCGCCGCCAAGGCGGCGCGCACCGGTTTGCCCACGTCGCCCAGCCCCAGCAGGCTGGCGATGAACCCCAGCAGCAGCGGCACGCTCGCCACCACCGCGTTGTACACCTGCGCCCCCGCGTGCCACAGGTCGTCGTGTGTCCCCCGCGCCACGCTGGTCACCGCCGCCTTGAGCGTGGCCATGAACTGCCCCAACGCCCGCATCTTGTCCAGGAAGAACTGCACCGCCTTGTAGATCGTCATCAATAGTTCGACGATGTCGCCCACCGGCGTGCACAGCGCCACCAGCTGCGCGATCACCCCCTGCACCACGCGCTGCTCCACCCACTGCAGCACCGCCGCCTTCGCCCCGTCCAGCGCCGCGCCCAGGCTGTCCCCCACCTGCTGCGTGAGGGCGTCCCACGCTCCCGCCAGCCCCTTGGCGCGGATCGTTTGCAGCAAGGTGAACCCCGCCAGCGCCCCCGTCTCCAGCCGGCTCACCACCGTGGCCGCGTCCTTGACGTTCTGCTTGGTCAGTCCGGCGATGACCCCCGCCTTGAGCGCGTCGTAGCCCAGGTGCAGCACGTTGAGGCCCAGCGTGATGATCCCCGCCACGTCGAACTTGATGGCCCCGTCGGGGATGGTCACGCCCAGGCTGCCCGACAGCCCGCTCATCAGCCCGCCCTGCAGCACGCCCCACAGGTTCCGGCCCACCATCCCGAAGCCGGCCTTGAGCGCCAGGCCCAGGTTGTTCAGGAATTTGAGGGGGTCCTTGAGGATCAGCGCCAGGGTGCCGGCGGCGCCGCCCAGGATCGCGCGCACGTCCGGGCCGAGCACGCCCATCAGCACCTGCTGGGCCTTGGCCTGCAGCGCCTGCACGAAGGCGGCGGGCACGTCACGGGCTTTGTGCGCCAGGAACGTGGCCATGGTGGAGACGGCGGCCACGGCGGTGCCCGCGGCGGTCACGGCCTGCATCACGCCCCCGATGGCCTGCGCCGTGACCTGACTCACCAACCCGACCACTTTGCCGTTGACGGTGAGGGCGAACTGCGTGGCGTTGTGCGCAGCGTTAGCCACCACCGTGACGGCCTGGCCCGCCAGCTGTCCGGCGCCCGTCACCACCGCCTGCGCCCAGTGCAGCGTGCCGGTGACGGCGGTGTAGCCCGCCTGCGCGATGCCGCGCAACGCGCCGCTGAAGCCGCCCCAGGCGGCGGAGGCCGCGCCGGTGACGGCCTGCCACAGGTCCCCCAGGCCGAAGCGCCGCACCGTCAGATCAGGGACGCGCGCCACCCCGGGCGCGACCGGGGCAAGGGCCACGGCGGGGTCGTGGGCGCGGGAGAGGGCGGCGCTGGGGCTGGCGGCCGGCGCGCTCAGGGCCGGCCCCCGCGCCTGGAGGGCGGCCACGACGCGGTGGGCGGTCTGCTCGGCCTCCTGCTCGTGCCGGTCGTCCGCCGCGCCCATCGTCATCGTCCCCCCCGCGTTGCCACTGCCCGTACCCAGGGAGCCCGTGCGCTGCTGCACGACGTGCGTCAGCTCGTGCGCCAGGAGGTGCTGCCCCGCTGGGGTCCGCGGCTGATAGAACCCGGCGCGGAAGAAGATGTCGCTGCCCACGGTGAAGGCGATGGCGGCCACGCCCCGGTTGAGCGCGTCCGCCTCGGGGTCGGCGTGGATGCGCACATGGCCGAAGCTGACCTGGAATACGCCTTCCATGCCCTGGCGGACCGTGGCCTCCAGCGGCTGCCCGCCCCCGCGCTTCGATTGGATGCGCCCGGACAATTCAGGGCTCAGCGCCCCGCCCTCCCGGCCCACCTCGGCTCGTACGCATATGACCATCTGACCATCGCGCGGGTGCAATTGCCCTAGCTTGGTCCCAGTGAGGCGACGAAGTCTTGCAATGCCGCAATTAACCGAGTTACAGCCTCTCCTTGTGCCTGTATGCTTGGATTGTCGCGCCCTCTTTCCATGACTGCATCCACGGTTGTAGACCTGTCCCCTTCCGCATTGATCGTGAGGATGGCCGGTGTGCCATCAACCACTCCCATGGTGGCTCGGAGGGTGCCGGAAGGGTCATGCACGGAGACGGCAGGGCTGGCTGCAAGACCGGCAATGACTAATGAGGCTTTACCCTCATCATCGCGTAGAACAAGTGCTGGCGTTCCATCGGCGTTAACATCGACAGACAGGCGCAGCTGACCGAATTCGTCGTGAAGATGGAGCACTGGCGTCCCATCCGGGCGTAAGCTCAGCACGGCGCGCGGGTCACTCCCTGTGTCCTGGAGCGAGAGAGTTGGTGTTCCATCATCGTCGTCTAGTCCCGCGCGCAGACGGATGGCTCCGCCAGCATCTTGCAGTAGGAGCGCCGGTTGTCCCGTCGCTCCCATGGTGAGCGCGGCTCGGATCGTGTCGTTGCGGTCCTGCAACACGATGCGCGCCCCAGCATCATCGATGCACGCCTCTATGTGTCCACCGTCTTCTGCTTGTTGCAGGCCAAGCGTTGGGCTACCATCGTTGAGGTAAAGACTGGCGCGAACCTGGGCGTCCTGATCGCGCAGGAAGATACCGGGGCTTCCATCTGTGTCCAGAAGCAGCGCGGCACGATGCACTCCAGACGCGTCGACGAAGCCTAGCAGCGGGACGTCATCGAGTGTCCCGAGGACAGCGCGTGTCTCGCCCGTCGCGTTGACGAGTTCAAACGATTGCGCTCGTACCACGGGGGGTGCAGCATCGGCGGCGTCCATCATATTATGTCCTCCTTCCTTATTTCATGTTCATCCGTAGGTCCGACAAGAGAGCATGCAACTATTGCATCATTCTGGTCCGCCAAAGCGCGCCCGCTCCTCTTGTAACCAAGCATTGAAATCTGGATGTGTTTGTTGAGCCTGTGCAACAAGCGCACGACCATCGTTTGGGCGTGTGATACCGAGTTCATCCCGCAACCATGTCCGAAACGCGCCAATACCGTCGCATGGCCTTTTCTGCGCCGCCCAGTCGGCAACCGATCCTACCTCCCGGTACCCAAGGGTAAGCAACGCGAGGAATTCCTCCAGAGTGTTGGCCAGGACTGTGGTACCGACGCCCTCATGATGGAGATATACGATAGGAACTTGCTCAAGGGGACGTTCATCATACAACCAGTAGCCGTAGAGTGAGAGCATATTATCACGCCCAAAGAGCGCGACATGACGTCTACCGCCCTCTACGTCCCGGAATATCTGATCCGCAATATATGTATCAGTCATCAGCCTGAAATCGCAGCTGATGCGTCCTCCAGTCTGATCTGAATAGTCGCAGAGCTTAACCAGGGCATCGGGAAGCTGTACGTTAGCTGGGAACATCTCCTGTAAGGCATCTATTTTTGTCATACCTTGCCTCTCCTAACGGTTGATTGCTGAACTATGGATCCTTCAGCCTGTCAAGGTCTTGGCGTGACATCTCCTTCTCTCCGACAAGAATCTGGTCACGGACACTATTAATGACGGTGTCTCTGTTTTGTCCGGTAATATCACCCCAAACTGGATCACTGTTAGGCCGCTTTGCCACCCTTATCATCCATTGGACATCTTTCAAGAGTTCACTTTTAAGTACAGAGATTGCTGCCGAACGTTGATCATTGCGTAATTTGTCAAGGCGCTGTGCTTGAGGTAGAGACATGTCAGGAGTGACCTTGGCAATCGCATTATCGACCGAGCTTGTATTCGGAGAACGATTGATCGTCCTCCCCGCAGCGTGACGTCTGTCATGCAGATTGATCGCAAGTCCTCCGATTGCGTGGCCTTCGGCTACCCGGACGACTTTGCGTCCCATGAAAAGCTGCATTCCATTGACATGCAACCCAGCCACATATTGGAGCAGCGCGGCTTGTGGCTGGTGATCCGGTGTCATGGCGTCCCCATCCTGCCGCGGCATCTTTCCGTACTCTGCGACGAATCCTTCGAGCATGTATTTCTCATTTGCGCCGAAGACGTACAAGTCAACGCCAGTCAGGATTTTCTTCAAGTATGTGGCAAGGAGCGCCTGTTGGTTGACCAATTGCTGATACTTTGCTTTCGTATCCTTTCTCTCTCGCATGAGCATGCGCAACTCCGCAATAGTCACGGTCATCTCCACGACGACCGCATCGGCGCGAGTGATGTTGAGGGCTTTCCCGCGCCGATTGGTGAACGTCGAGTTGCGGGTCGCTTGCAAGAAAGTCTGGATAACGGTAGGGATACTGGCCATCATAATCTGCGGTGCAACGGGACCAGGCTCGACCCACAGCCGATGGTGGTCGCCGTCTACCTCGAACGTGAGCGACGGATAGTCGCTCGCGCTCGCGCCTGGATGACCCTGAGACTGCCGCGGGGTCGGCTTGGACCCAGCCACGCCGCGCACCGCGTCGGCCAGCGCGGCGATCAGCGGCGTCAGCGCGTGGTCGACCTTGCTCCGCGCGGCTTGCAGGACGTGCTGCACCCCGTCGGCGATCTTGCCGAGCCCGAACAGCCCCGCGAGGAAGTCCAGCGCCGGGACGATCAGGCTGACCAGCGTCGGCCCGATCACCCCCTGCCCGATCCGGATGGCCATCGCCGCGTCCTTGTGCTCCGCCAGGTCCGCGAACGTGCCCACGATCGTGCCGAAGACATCCTTGAGCGTGCCTTCGTACTGCAGGAACGTCTGCACCGCCGCGTAGACCGCCTGGATGAGGGCGATCACCTCGCCCACCAGCGGCGTGCTCAGCTCCACCAGGACCTTCAGCCCCAGCCGGATCAGCTGCCCCCACAGCCAGTCGCGCAGGCCGTCCCGCACGCCGTCGACCAGGCGCTGGATCAGGCGCGGGGCCTGCCCGCCGGCCGCCGCCCCCCAGGCCTCGTGGGCCAGGGAGTCCAGCCGCGCGGCGAGGTCTCCCGCCCTGTCCACGATCTGGCCCGCCTGCTGCGCGGAGACGCGTTGCGTGTGGACGATGCGCCGCACCACCAGGTCGCGCAGGTGCGTGCGAGTCAGCCCCAGCATGTCCTGCACCGTGGGCAGCAGGTCGGCGAGGGCCAGGCTGCGCGGGATGTGGATGCCCGCCCCCAACTTGCCGATCAGCCAGCCTAGCGCGTCCTCACCGAAATGATTCTTGACGTGGTCGATCAGGTGGCCCACGCCCGCGTTGAGCGCGGCGACCAGGTTGCCGATGAACGTGCCTGGATCGGTGAGGATGGCCTGCACCGCGCCGCCGAGGCGCGCCAACACCGGCGCGCCGAGCAGGCTGGCGAGCAACTCGTGCGCCTTGCGCTCCAGCAGCGCGAGCAGCGCGGCGGGCACGTCGGCCAGCTTCTTGGCGGCCAGGGCGCCCAGCGTGGCCATCAGCACCGCGGGGGCGACCGCCGCGCTGGCCAGGTCCTGGAGCACCGGCAGCACCGCCCGCGCCGTCTCCGCCGTCACCTCGCCCAGCAGCGTCCCGCTGACGACGATGGCGTGGCGCAACGCCCCCACCGCCCGGTCGCCCACCACCGCCACGTCCTGCGCGAACAGCGAGACCGCCTGCAGGATGTTCACCCCGCCCCAGCCCTGCGCCTGGAGTTGCTGGTGCACCGTCGCCCACGCCCCGCCCGTCAGCGAGGGGTTGGGCACCGCCCCCGCCACTTTCCCCGCCCAGGCGCGGCTGGGGACCCACATGGCGTACGTCGCGCGGACCTGCGCCCGCATCCAGGTCAGCGGGTCCCCGTCGTTCCCGTGCTCGATCCAGTACGAGCCGTGCTGGTTGACGCGCACCAGCACCTCGACGTAGCGGCGCAGGTCCGCGTTCGTCTCGGGGTGGTCGCTCCCCTGGAGGCCGTAGAAGCGGGCGGCGAGGCCCAGGGCCGTGTCCCCCGGCTGGATCACGTACATAGTGGCGTCGGGGTCGCCGGCGGGCCACTGGGCGTCGAGCCAGGAGTAGCGGACCCAGCCCACGCGGCCCACGAGGCCGGCGGCGGGGCCGGGGCCGGCCAGCACGCAGACGCGCGCCCAGTCGTGGGCGGGATCGGCCGTGAGCACCTCGACCTTGGTGGTGACGGGCAGCAGGCCGAGGGGCGACGCCAGGTCGTGCGCCGCCTGGGGCTCGGTGGGGTGGAGGTTGGCGCCGCCGGTATTAAGCACGAAGGCGAACGGCGGGCGGCGCGGGGGCAGGCAGCGGGCGCCGGGCGGGGTGGGGCCGAAGAGGGCGGGCGCGGCGACGCGGGCCACGGCGGGCGCGGCCGGGGCAAGGTCGACGGCGGGGTCGTGGACGCGGGAGAGGGCGGCGCCGGGGCTGGTGGCCGGCGCGCTCAGGGCCGGCCCCCGCGCCTGGAGGGCGGCGACGACGCGGTGGGCGGTCTGCTCGGCCTCCTGCTCGTGCCGGTCGTCCGCCGCGCCCACCGTCATCGTCCCGCCCGCGTTGCCCCCGCCGCTCGTGCCCAGGGAGCCGGTGCGCTGCTGCACCACGTGCGTCAACTCGTGCGCCAGCAGGTGCTGCCCCGCCGGGGTCCGCGGCTGATAGAACCCGGCGCGGAAGAAGATGTCGGAGCCGACGGTGAAGGCGATCGCCGCCACGCCCCGGTTGAGCGCATCGGCCTCGGGGTCGGCGTGGATGCGCACCGGGGAGAAGTCCACCCCAAACACGCCTTCCATGCCCCGGCGGACCGTGGCCTCCAGCGGCTGCCCGCCCCCACGCTTCGCCCCGATGCGCCCGGACAATTCAGGGCTCAGCGCGCCGCCCTCCCGGCCCACCTCGGCCTGCGCCTGGAGCACCCCAGCTGCCTCCGCCGCGCGCCGCCGGGCTAGCCACACCCGCGCGCGCGCCCGCTCCTCGGTCGCCCGCTGTACCGCCGCGGCCCACTCCTCCGGGCTCACCTGCCCCTGCAAGGAAGCGGGCAAGTCCGCCGCTCCGCTGTGGTCCTCCGTTGGCGCGGGCAGGCCTTGCCGCTCCCGCCGCCAGGCCGCGTCCGCCGCCGCGCGTTGCACCTCGGTGTGCAGCCGGGTCCGCGCCGCCGACGCGCGCAACGCGAACGTCAGCGCCGCGGGAGCCTCCGCCGACGGGGCGCGCCGCGCCGGCACGGACTCGGGCGTCAGGTCGAAGATCTTGCCGCTCATGCCCCTGGCCTCCTCTCCGGTGGCCGCGGTCCCCGCACGCCCTCGGTGGCGTAGGAGTTGCCCCGCCGAAAGCCGGGCGCCGGCGCGGGTGCGGGCGGCGCGGGTGGCGCGGGTGCGGGCGGCGCGGGCGGAGTCATCGCGCCGCGCCCGCCGCTGTCAGACCCCGAGCCGCCCTCGGGGACGCCGCCGGGTGATCGCTCACCGCCGCTGTCTCCCCCTCCGGTGCGCCCGGACTCCCGCACCCGCGCGGGGCGCGTCTCCGCGGCCTCCGCCAGCGTCTCCGCGGTCCCCTCCTCCCCCGCGGGCCGCTCGGCCTCCAGCCGCTCGGCCTCCGTGGAGGGCGCGGCCTGCCCCGACAGGGACAGGGGCGCCGGGGACGCGGCGGGCGGCGGCGGGGCGGACACGGGCGCCGCCAAGGCCAGCGGGGCGGGCGCGGCGGTCCGCCCCAGGTACGGCTCGACCAGCCGCCCCATCTTCCCCAACTCCCCGCGCAAGGCCTCAATCACCCGCGCCGCGTCGATGACGCCGCCCTCCGCCGCCGCCAGGTACGCCGCCCCCATGGCCACGTTCAGGATCTCCCCCCCGCTCAGCTCCAGCCGCTCCGCCAGCAGCGACAAGTTCAGGTCCGCCCCCGTCGGCGCCCGCCCCAGCGCCCGCATCCACAGCCGCAGCCGCTCCTCGGGTCCCGGCAGCGGGAAGTCCACCCCCATGCTGAGGCGCCGCGTGAACGCCTCGTCCAGGTTCGCCCCCAGGTTGCTGGTCAGGATCGCCAGCCCGCTGAACCGTTCCAGCCGCTGCAACAGATAGCTCGTTTCGAGGTTGGCGTAGCGGTCGTGGCTATCCTTCACGGCCGAGCGCTTGCCGAAGAGCGCGTCGGCCTCGTCGAAGACCAGCAGCACCCCGCCGCGCTCCGCCGCGTCGAACAGCCGCCCCAGCGTCTTCTCGGTCTCGCCGATGTACTTGCTCACGGTCTGCGAGAGGTCGATCTTACAGAGGTCGAGGCCCAGATCGGCGGCCACGACCTCGGCGGCCAGGCTCTTGCCGGTACCGGGCGCCCCGCTGAAGAGGGCGGTCACGCCCGGCAGGGTGGCCGCCCCGATGGTCCACTCCTCGCGCACCTGGGCGCGGTGGCGCACGCGGGCGCACAGCCGCCGCAGCAGGCGCAGCCGGTCCTCCGGCAGCACCAGGTCCGCCCAACTGGCGCGCGGCGCGACCAGCCGCAGGTCCGTGGCCCGCCCGCGCAGGGCCAGGCGCGCGGCGCGCTGCAGGTCCGTCCCGCGGGCCAGCCCCTGGCGCGCCTCCGCCTCGACCACCGTGGCCCGCGCCACCTCCGCGATGGCCGGGCCGGAGAGCCCCGAGGTCTCGGCCAGGGCGCGCAGCGTGTCGTCGTCGGCGGCGATGCCGCCCGCCTCCGCCGCCTTGCGCCACCGCTCGACGCGCTCCCGGACGCTCGGCGGGGTCACGACGACCCGCGCGATCCCCTCGCCCACCGGGATCGCGGCCTCGTCGTCCCCGCCGAGCAGCAGAATCGGTTCGGGGTAGGCTCTCAGCATCTCGTGGTGCGCGACGGCGTGGGGCAGGGCCGGGGCCGGGGCCAGCAGCGCCTCCGCTCCCTCGATGCAGGGCGCCAGGCCGCGCGCGACGGACAGGGCCAGCAGGCGGCGCGCCAGCACCGCGCCGTCGTCGCGCGCGGCCACGCGCTCCCCGTCGATCACCAGCAGCGGCCGGCCCAGCCGCGCGGCCACGCCCTCGGCGGCGGCGCGGTTGGCCGGCCGGTCCGTGCCCGCCAGGAGCAGCGCCCGCGGCGCGTCGTCGTCCCGCGCCGCCGCGTCCAGCAGCGCCGCCAGGGCCGGGGAGGGCGTGGCCACCGCCTCGTCGTCCCGGCGCGGGATCGCGCGTGGGGCGGACAACACGCGGGCGATGCCGGCAAGCGCCGGATGGAGCGGCCTATCGCCGTGCAGCGCCCAGAGGATGAGCGGGTCGAGCGCCAGAGCCTGACGACCCACGGCGCGCTGCCCGTGCGGTGTGGCCGGATCAGGGGGCTCCAGGCGGATCAGGCCCCAGGTCAGCAGCGGGCTGCCCGGCGCGACGGCGCCCAGGAAGGCAGGATCGGCGGGGTCGCCCGGCGCCAGCAGGGCCAGGGCCAACTCTACCGACGGCTGCTCCCGCTCCCGGTCGTCGAGCAGGAGCCCGACCAGGGAGCCGCAGACGCCGTCGATGGCGGCCGCCCAGGTCAGCGCGAGGATGCCCGTCTCCAGGGGGGTGAGAGCGAACCCCTCGGCCAGGCGAGCCAGGGGCGAGTCGGCCGCCTGAGCGGGGAGGCAGCAGAGCGGGCGCGGAAGCCGCGCCGCCAGCGTCGCGAGCATGCGGCCGCCAAGCGCGCTGGCCACGTCGCCCGGGTGGCAGGAGATGCCACGAAACGCCGCCGGGCCTGGCGGGTCGACGGCCAGACGTTCCCGCGCCAGCGCATCCAGCGCCGCGCGCACGGCGCCCACCGCGGCGAGGACATCGGGGTGCGGCCGGGGATACGGCCGCGGCCGGTTCCGCGTGCGCGGCAACTCAACGTCCACGGCGCCGTCCGTCTCGGGCATGGGTGACCGCGGTCGCGCACGTCGGCTCTCTTCCCTTAGCCACCGGCCACCTTCCCTGCTACCCACGTCACTCTGTCACGGCACAGTATACTACACAATGAACGGCTCATCCATGCCGCCGCACTAATGCACAGACCCCTCGGACGGCACGCGCCTTCGCGCGTGCTGGCGGACGCGGCGCCTACGGCCTGGGCGTATGCAAGACGCCCCTACGGCCTGGGCGTATGCAAGACGCCCCTACGGCCTACCGCCGCGTCCTCGCAGATGGCCTTGAAGGCGCAGGCGCGGCAGCGGGCCACGCCGGGGTTGCCCGGCGGGCCGACCTCGGCCTCGTCGTCCGACGCGGCGTCCCTGATAGCATCGTCGATGGCCTGTAGCTGGGCCAGGATATCCAGTACCTCCGCGCGTAGGTCGGGTGTGGCCACGACCTGGACGTCGGCGTTGCGGTAGTGCAGCAGCCCGTAGCGCGGCGCGGGATCATGGGGATACAGGTCGTCGAGGATCAACAGGTAGGCCGCGACCTGCAGCACATCTTCGTGGCGCGGCGCCTTGCCGATGCGGGCGGACTTGACCTCGACCGGCACATGCACGCCCGAGGGCGTGCGGACCACGTAGTCGGGTTTGCCGCGGAGGGGATACCTATGGGCCGCCAGGGGCTGGGCCGTACCATCGGCGTCCGTGTAGACGATGCGGCCGGGCGGCAATCCCAACTCCTGCTCGTCGCCATGGTCCGACGGCCTGCTCATCGCGGCGGTCGGCGTCCGCGCCACGTCGACCGCCGCGATGAGCAGGAGCACGCACACCAGTGCCAGGCAGACGAGCAGCGGTGTCACGTTGCCGTGCCCTCACCCTTCGACAAGGCAGGGACCCCTCATCGGCGCGTCTCCGCGTCCATGGCCATACGAGAAGGGAGTATAGCGCGTCGCCTGCTCCCGTTGGCGCGTCGATCCGTCGCCGGCACGGGTCGTCAAGCGCGCCTCCATCGACGTGCTCCCTTGCACTATTCGACGGCGCCCGCGGACGCCGCGAACGTGTAGGTCTCGCCGCGATTGAGGTAGTGGACCTGCTCCCGGAGCCCTGCCGACTCCACTTCCCGTTGGAAGTCGCTCAGCGGGGACTTGAATACGTCATAATCGTCGTAGTGGATCGGGATCGCGCGCTTTGGCCTGACGATGTGTAGCGCCTGGACGCCCTGCTTGGCGTCCATCGTGACCATGATGCCCAGGACTTCCGTTCCTCCAAGATGCACCAGGGCAAGGTCGATGTCCGGATAGCGCGCGGGGATCTTTGCCAGGTCATCGATGACGAGTGTGTCTCCGGTGATGTACAGCCGATAGAGGGGCGTCCCCGTCGGAGACAAGAACTCCAGCATGCTGCCGATGACGTCCGGGAGCGCGAAGTCCACCACGCTCGGCCCATGCCTGGCCGGCAGCGCGGTGATGCGCAGCCGGGCCTCTCCCTTCACGACCTCCAGCGACGACCAGGTGTCTAGCGGGTGCGTGGCGCCGAAGCCGCGCTCCGCGAGTTCCTTAGCCGCGTGGGAGGTCGTGACGATCGGGACCTCCTTGTCCAGGTCGCGCTCGGCGACCTGATCGAAATGGTCGCCGTGGAAGTGCGAGAGCACGATCAGGTCGAGCGGGGGAAGGCCGCCGATGTCGATCGCCGGGTCCGTCAACCGCGTGGTGTGCAACCCGTAGCCCAGCCACGTCTGCTCGTGCTTATGGATAAAGGTCGGGTCGGTCAGGATCGTGAACCCGGCGTAGCGGATGAGGACGGTCGCATTCCCGATGAAGAAAACCGAGCCCGTCTCCCGATCCGGCTCTGTGCTGCCTGCCGGCAGCGTGATCTCGTGTGCGGCGCTCATAGCCTCCTGCTCCTCCTTCTCTATACTATTACTACGTCTGGCTGCTGCATCTTAACGAGTACAGAACCAGAGGGCAACGTTAGATGTGTCGGGTGTATTCCTTAACCGACCGCAGTCGGCGTGGTTTGCCATGCGACACATGCGGACTGGCCCCCGACCAGCTTCGCTTTACGGACTGGACCCCGACTGGCCGCGGCCGGTCCCGGTCCAGCCGGCTGCGGCCGGTCCCGGTCCAGCCGGGCAGTCGCAGGCTCAACGTTCATCACACACACGCCTCTGAAACAGCACTATGGTCATGAGTGGGGTGTCTCACGGGACATGATGGTGTGCCGTCTCCATTCCCTGCATGTGGCAAGAGACGTACCGTTGAGGACGTTTGACGCGACGCAGGGGACCGTCCGAGGAGGCATACTGGAGTCTGAACCGATAACCGCACGGCGACGGTTGGCTACGTCGGCGGAATCCGGCGGGGCTAGCAGGGCGATCGCATCATGAGGATACTATCGGGTAGAGAGGTGAATCCGTGGCTGATGAGACAGGGGTCAGGCAGGACGAGGCGGAGTTGGTGTTGGATGCGCGGGCCGAGCACGGCGAAGGCCCGATGTGGCACGCGGCGGAGAACGTGTTGGTCTGGGTGGACATCGCGCGTCATCTCGTCCACCTGTACGATCCCGCCAGCGGCAACGACCGGGCGATCGACGTCGGGCAGCCGGTCAGCGCCGTGGCGCCGCGCGCCTCGGGCGGGCTGGTCATGGCGCTGCAGGAGGGCTACGCCGCGCTCGACACGGCGAGCGGGCAGGTCGAGCTTATCGCCGCCGTGGACAAGGGCACGACTCCAGGCCGCATGAACGACGGCAAGTGCGACAGCGAAGGACGTTTCTGGGCCGGAACGATGGCCTTCAGCCAGCAGCGCGGCTCCGCCACCCTCTATCGGTTGGAGCGCGACCACAGCGTCACCACGATGCTGCGCGACGTGACGATCCCCAACGGGCCGGCCTGGAGCCTCGACAGCCGCACCATCTATTTCAATCCGGGAGCGACCGGAGGCGTCGACGCCTACGACTTTGACCCCCTGACGGGCGCGCTGAGCAATCGGCGTCCGTTCATCTCCATTCCCTCCGACGTGGGTGCGCCGGACGGCCTGACCGTCGACGACGAGGACCACGTGTGGGTCGCCGTATGGGGCGGCTGGGCCGTGCATCGGTATACACCCGACGGACAGCTCGAGCGCGTGGTCCGGCTCCCGGCGGCTCACGTGAGCTGCCCCACCTTCGGGGGCGCCGACCTGACCGACCTCTACATCACGACCTCACCCGAAGGCCTTTCCGACGAGGAGCGTCACGCACAGCCTCACGCCGGCTCGCTCTTCCGCTATCGGCCCGGAGTTGCAGGGCCGGCGCCATTCGCTTACCAGGGGTAAAGGCACGTACCAGCAGCGTGGTTGTACGATCCAGACGAGGTTGCAGGACCGCCATTCGCCTCCCAGGAGTAAATGACAATCTCGTCTATTTGATGTCGAGCTTCTCGTGGTCGCCGGGATCGTACTGCTGGCCCGTGGCGACGGCCTTGATCAGGCCAATGGTGTGCGCGACCGCGCCCGATTGGGTATCCCAGTACTCCGCGTCGGTCACGTTGACCCGCAGCAGGGCCAACTCGGGGTCATCCTTGCCCTTGGGGAACCAGGCCTTGAGGAACGGCTTCCACAGCTCGTCGATCTTGGCGCGGTCGCGCACCAGTTGGGCCGTCCCCGAGACCGAGACCCAGCGGTTGTCGTCGGGCTTGGAGTAGCTGATATTGACGTGCCGGTCGTGCTCGACCTCGTCGACCTTGGGCGAACCGGCGCCGGTGAAGAACCACAGATCGCCGTCGAAGTCGGCTTCCTGGGTAGCCATGGGGCGGCTGCGCAGCATGCCGTCCTCCTCGACGGTCGTCATCATGGCGATCCTGATGCCCTTGATCTCCTCGCCCAGCTTCTTGATCGCGTCGGAGCTACCGCCCTGCTCGGCCTTGTTGCTCATCCCTATTCTCCCATCGAGTCGTTGTATGATCGGCCGTCGGCTCCTAGCCGGCGACTCAGCCCTATGTCATCAGTAGCAGGCAAGGCGCAAGTTGCATACCACTCTGCTGCTCCTCTCTCCCACGGGGGGAGAGCCAGTTAGACCGTCGGCGCAGCCGAAGGAGCCAATCCGTGGCGCCGCGTGGGTCGGGGGTGAGGGTTGCCGGGGGTGAGGGGCGCCTACGGATAAATGCCCCGCACGTCGAGCGCCTGCACGACCTTATCGACGGCCAGGATATAGGCGGCGACGCGCATGCTGACCTGGCGTCTCTCCGCGACCTGCAGGACTTCGCCGAACGAGCGCACCATGATATCGCGCAGCCGCTCATTGACCTCCGATTCGCGCCACAGGAAGCTCTGCAGCCCCTGCACCCACTCGAAGTAGCTGACGGTGACGCCGCCGGCGTTGGCCAGGATGTCGGGGATGACCAGGATGCCGCGGTCGTACAGGATGCGGTCGGCCTCGGGCGTGGTCGGCCCGTTGGCCCCCTCGACCACCAGGCGCGCTTTGACGTGCGGCGCGTTGAGCACGGTGATCTGGTTCTCCAGCGCCGCGGGCACTAAGACGGTGCAGGGGGTAGTCAGCAACTCGTCTTGACTGATGGGGTCGGCGTCGGGGAAGCCGACCACCGTGCGCGACTCGCGGACGTGCGCGTCGAGCGCGGCCAGATTGATGCCTTTGGGGTTGTGGATGGCGCCGTACTGGTCGCCGATGGCGACGACGGAGCAGCCCTGCTCGGCCAGCGAGCGCGCGGCGTTGGAGCCCACGTTGCCGTAGCCCTGCACCACTGCGGTGCTTCCGGCTGGCGCGATGTCCAGGTGGCGCAGCGCCTCCAGCGTCACCAGCATCACGCCGCGCCCGGTCGCCTCGTTGCGCCCCTCCGACCCGCCAATGGAGAGCGGCTTACCGGTCACCACCGGCGGCACCGAATAGCCCGCCTGCATGGAGTAGGTGTCCATCAGCCAGGCCATCACCTGGGCGTTGGTGTTGACGTCGGGCGCGGGGATGTCTTTCTGCGGGCCGATCAGGATGGAGATCTCGCTGGTGTAGCGGCGCGTGATGTGCTCGATCTCGTTGAGGCTCAAATCGCGTGGGTCGCAGATCACGCCCCCCTTGGCGCCGCCGAAGGGGATGCCGACCACGGCGCACTTCCAGGTCATCCACATGGCCAGCGCCTTGACCTCGTCGAGGGTCACGTCGGGGTGGTAGCGGATGCCGCCCTTGGAGGGGCCGCGCAGCAGCGAGTGTTGCACGCGATAGCCGGTGAAGGCGTGTACCTTACCGTCGTCCATGCGCACGGGGAAACGCACGGTCAGTTCGCGCACGCAATCGCCGAGCAGGGCGCGCGTCCCGTCGTCGAGGTGGAGGTAGTCCGCCGCCAGGTTAAACTGCTGCTGCGCCACCGCCAAGGGGTTCGGCTTGACCGGCCGCGCCAACGTTTCTGTCATCGTCATCATTTACGTCCTTGTTCTGGCACATCGTCGTGCCATCCATGAAGCCGCACGCCGCACAAGAAAAAAGCGTGCCACGGCGAGAGCCAGGCACGCATGCGGCGGCCAGAACCGCGTCCGCCACGCCGCGCCCGCTGACTGCACACCCATTATACCTGCGAAAACGGTATCGCGGTGGGCTGCAATGGGACTATACTTTCACTATGGATACGGAGCAGAAACTGGAGCAACTTGGCGCGGCGGCCGGCCACGACGTGGCTAGCACGAGTCCGACGAGCGCGGCCGGACGGCGTCGGCCGAGGGGCGCTCCTACCGCGCCGGCGCCCGTACCGGGTGTGTGCCACGTGGCCGGGGGCGGCGGGCCGCTGCTGCGGGTGCTGATGACCGACCGCTGCGAGCACGATTGCCATTTCTGTCCCCTGCGCGCCTCGGCTCCGCGTCGCCGCACCGGTTTCGAGCCCGAGGAGTTGGCGCGCGCTTTCGGACAGTTGCGCGACGCCGGCCGCGTCGACGGGCTCTACCTCAGTTCGGCCGTCGACGGTAGTCCCGACCGCACGATGGAGCGCATGCTTGACGCGGTGGAGTTGGCGCGCGCGCGGGAAGGCTTCGACGGCTACGTGCACCTCAAGCTGTTGCCCGGCGTCAGCGACGCCGTGGTCGAAGCGGCGGCGCGGCTAGCCAGCCGCGTCTCCATCAACGTCGAGGTTCCCAATGGCGCGTATCTGGAGCGGCTGGGCACCGGTAAGGATATGGCGCGCGACATCCTGCGGCCGATGCGTCTGCTGCACCGCATGGAGGGGGAAGGACACCTACCCAGCGGCATCTCCACGCAGTACGTGGTGGGCGCGGCCGGAGAGAGCGACCGCGAGATCGTGGGCAGCGTGCGCTACCTGGCCGAGGAGCTGGGCCTGCGCCGCGCCTACTTTGGCCTGTTCCGCCCCGTCGCGGGCACGCCGCTGGAGGACCTTGCCGCCACTCACCCCAACCGCCAGGCCCGCCTCTACCAGGCCGACTGGCTGACGCGCGTCTACGGCCTGGCGCACGACGAGGTCGCGGACGCCTTTGATGGGCGGGGCAACCTGCCGCTGGGCGTCGATCCCAAGGTTGCCGTGGCGCTGGCCCACCCCGAGCGTCCCCCGCTCGACATCAACACGGCCTCGCCCGAGGAGTTGCTGCGCGTCCCCGGCATCGGCCCTGTGTCGGTCAGGCGCATCGTCGCGCTACGTCGGGAGCACCGCTTTACCCGCCTGGATCAGCTCAAGGCGGCCGGCGTCGCCGTCACGCGCGCCGCGCCGTTTATCCTCGTCGGCGGCCGCGAACCCGAGGGCGCCGGTATCGACCGCGCTCGCCTGGCCCGCCAGCGCGCCGCCACCGCCTCCCAGTTCGGCGTCCAGCTCCCCCTGTTCGAGTGATTAGTGGCTAGTGGTTAGTGACGAGTGAGGTGGGCGACGAGTGGCGAGCATGATTGGCGCAAGGGCTTATCGACGCAGACGATCCATCCTGCCTCACTCGTCACTCGTCACTCCGTTCCTACCTCACTCGTCACTAGCCACTAGCCACTAGCCACTCGTCTGTGGTAACGTAATGCACGCAACCGCTAGCGGCTATGCCTGCTCCACGCAGGCGAGAGAGAGTCGAAGAGATGCGTGCCTTCCACACGCCCCGGCTAGTCGGCGCCTCGGTCCCCTCCCTGCTCATGGTCCTGGCGCTCACCTCCTCGGTCCTCCCGGCCCCGGTCCTCCCGGCCCCGGTCCTCCCGGCCCATCCAGACACTGTGCGCGGGGTAGCCTCGTGCTCGTCCGCGGGAGTCGTGGACAGTGGTCAGACGCAGCTCATCATCATTAGCGGCGCCAGCGGGGCGATTCCCCAGACGATCACCGTGACCGTGGGCATGGCTGTGCAATGGAAGAATAACGACGATATCGACCACACAGTGACCTCCGACGACGGATGTTTCACGGCGCCTGTGCCAGCGCAAGGCAAGAGCATGCAGCGGCTCCTCCTGCCGGCCGGCCGGTACCCCTATCACATCGACAAGTTGCCGCAGTACCCGACAGGGACTATCGTCGTGCTCGGCGATACCTCCTCGCCAACGTCGGCGCCGTCGTACACGGCCTCACCTAATGCTATCGCCACGAGCACGGCCGTGGCAACGACGAACCCAACGCCCGTTGCGACCGGCACAGGCACAACCCCGCCGACCATCCTCGCCACAAGCACGACAAGCCCCAGCGCGATGGCAAGCGCCACGCTAACCCCTACCGCGACGCCGACCACGAACAGCGCCGCGTCCGCGACGGCAAGCGTAACGGTGTCTCCCACGAGCACGAGCGGAGTGCCAGTGGACACGACGCTGATCACCATCACGAACACTGGTTTCCAACCGCCGCGCACGTCTATCTACGTCGGCGCCGCAGTCGCATGGACCAACCTGCAGACGATGCCAGTGACGGTTGCCTCGACCGACGGCGCTATCAGCTACACCGTGGGCCCCATTGCGCCGGGGACCACATCGGCGCCCCAGTCATTCGACCGGACCGGTCAATTCGGGTACACCTTGCAAAGCAATGGGAATTTCACGGGGGCTATCGTCGTGATAGCAGCCCCCACGCCGACGAGCGCGCCCAGCGTTAACCCGACTTCTACGATGGCTATCGCCACCACTACCCCGACGGCCTCGGCCACAGCCACCCCAGCAGCCTCGGACACCATCATCCCGGCAGCATCGAGTACCGCCTCCACCGTCGCCACCGCTCTGACGGCATCGGCCACGCCGACGATCACCCCTACAAGCACACCCACGGCCATCGCTCCGACCGCGGCTCCGACCGCGACTCCGACCGCGATACCCATGGCAACCGCCACGGCGACGGATAATCCCGTGAGCATGACCCCTACCACCGCTGCTACTACCCCGGCTGCTGCCACAGCCACGCCCTCGGCCGTCCCATCGTCCCCGACGCCCGCTCCCGCAGGCGCTACGCCGACGGTAACCGCAACCGCGATCGCGACTCCGACCGGCACAACCGTCGCAACCGCGACTCCGACCGGCACAACCGTCGCAACCGCGACTCCGACTGGCACAACCGTCGCAACCACCATGCCGACGGCGACGGTTGAGGCGCCCACCAATACTGTGGCTGTCACGATCGCCCCCGATGGGCGGTTCGATCCTCAAGGCGTGACCGTGACATCCGGAATGTACGTGCAATGGCTGAATCTCGCGTCCGTGCCCGTTACGGTCACCGACCCTGGCGTCTTCAGTATCGGCCCCATTGCTCCCGCCACGACCGGCCGTCAACTCTTTGTTGCGCCGGGCTCCTACCCCTATATGCTCGCGGGCACGGACGGCGTGACCGGCGTGGTGACCGTGGTGACGCCCGGCCCGGCCCTAACGTCGTCCCCCAGCGGCACACCCCTGCCCCTGCCGTCGGCGTCGCTCCCTGCCTCTACCGCCAGTGCGACCGCGACAGGTACCTCCGGCCCTGCTGGGCTCCCCTCACCCACCCCGATCCGCCCGTCGCCGTCGTCAAGCCCCACGTCGACGACGACGGAACCGGCGACCAACATAGATCCGACCGCGACCGCCTCGTCAACCGCGACCGCATCGCCGACCGCTACGGCCACGGCCACGGCCACGCCGTTATCCACGGTGACCCGCGTTCCGACAAGCACGAGCACGAGCACTCCAATCCCAACCGCGACCCCAACCAGCACGCCGACGCCCAGCCCGACGCCTACGGAGACGCCCACGTCCCAGCCTCCACCAGACACCGCTACCATACCGGCGCCATTAGTGGCGGCAGCGGCCGGGACCGCTGCGACCGTGCCACCGACCAGTTCTGGCGCTGCTCCGACGGAAGTGACGGCCACCAGTGCGACGACGACAGCGTCTTCACCGACGCCGTCAGGGTCCGCCACGCTGCCCACCACGACGGGCCGCCTGCCGCAAGCGTCCTCATCGCCCCCGTCGCGACGCGCGACCGTTGCCCCATCACAGCACGGGCGAGGCGCGACAAGCCATACGACGCCACGGCGAAGCTCACCTGCCGCACCCGTCAGCATCAACGTGCGCGGCAGTGGATATCTGCGGCGAGGCCGCGACCGCGTGGCCCTCTCATTCGTCATCTCGAGCGACCATGGCCGCGCGACCGATGCCCTCCATCTGAACGATCCAGCGCGGCGACTGATGCTTATCCTGCCGCTCCCGAGGCAGGCACGTTCGGTTGCCAACGGCGTGTCCATCGGCGGGACAGCGCGCGTGGGACGGCGCGCTGTCCCGTTCGTCCTCGTCGTCACGATGACCCGTCACGGCCGAACCCTGGTGTCCAGCATCGTTCTGGCCATCCCCGCACTGCGCTACCACGTCGCCAGCATCTTCCACGGCCGCCTCGACCTGCACACGCGCATACACATCGCGGCGCCCAGGCCCATTGCGCGGCCGCATCGCCAACCGCCTCCGGCACGCCGCTCCCATCTTCATGTGCGAGTCAAGCCATTGCACCCCCAGGGTCCGTGAATTGTCGGTCTGGGGGCGCTACGCGCCCCAGATTGCCCTAGCCCGGCCGTGCGCCAACGACAATTCACAGACCGTGACCCCCGTCAAAAATGGCACGGGCAGGCAGGGCTTTGTACACTAAGGGCTTTGTACACTAGAGGATGTGAGTAGGACGGGTACGAAAGGACAAACAGCATGTCGAACAGTCAGAGCAGCGAGCCGGGCGTCGATTACCAGGTGCAGAGCCGCAAGGGCGGCGCCCCCGGCGCGGGCGCGTTGGTGGGGGGCCGCGCCGTGCAACCTATCGGCTCCAAGGACGTGCTCAACGCGCGCGTCCCCGGCTTCGAGGACATCACCGACCAACCGGACTGGGGCGACAACGGCTTTGCCGGGCGCAAGTCCGATCTGCGCCTGGTCCGCTTCAACGACGAGTGATTAGTGGCTAGTGGCTAGTGACTAGCAGTTTTTCTAGTCACTAGCCACTAGCCACTCGCTAGTACCCGCGGTCGATCCACTCTTGCAGGTGGGGTTTTTCCGTGCCGATCGTGGTGTCATTGCCGTGTCCGGGGCGGACGGCAGTGTCGTCGGGCAGCACAAACAGCTGGTCGCGCACCGAGGCGATGATCCGCGCGAAGCGATCCTTATCGCCGTGTGTCGCGCCCGGACCGCCGGGGAAGAGCGTATCGCCCGCCAGCAGCGTCTCGCCGGATGTGATATGGAAGCACAGGCTGCCGGGGGTATGGCCTGGCGTGTGGATGGCGTGGAGCGTCACATCGCCGACGGTGATGTCCTGGCCGTCGGTAATAAAGAAGTCCGCCGGCGCCGGCAGTCGATTCGCGTCGGCCTCGTGGACGCCGACCGGCACGGCCAGACGGCCGCGCAGCTCCTGCAGCACGTCGATGTGATCGGCGTCGCCATGGGTGAGCAGGATATAGCGGGGGCTGGTTCCTTCCGTGGCGTCGACGATGCGCGCGGCATCGTGCGAGGCGTCGACGACGAGGCTCTCGTTGGTGCGCGGACAGACCACCACGTACACGTTGTTGTCCATCGGACCCAGGGTTAGCTTCGTGACCTGCATCAGCATCTCCTCCGATTAGTGGTTAGTGGCTAGTGGTTAGTGGTTAGTTTTTCTAGTCACTCGTCACTCGTCACTCGTCACTCGTCACTAACCACTCGTTTTGGCCTATCCTTAGTGTAGTCGTGTTGGGCCGTTGGCGTTGTGCGAACGGTGTGGATAGGCTTGAGAGGCAAGGGGAGGGGAGGACCGGCACGGGATGGCGACGACAGACACCGTAGAAACCGCGCAGGCCGCGGAGACCGTGGGCATAGGGATGATCGGCGCGGCGGGCGCCTTCGGGCTCTTTATCGCCGATGCAATTCGGGGCATAGACGGGGCGCGCCTGGTCGCCATCGCGGGGAGCGACGAGGAACGCACGGCGCGCGCGGCGCGACAGTTGGGCGTGGATCGCTCCTACCTCGACTACCGCGCGTTGATCGCCGACCCCGCAGTCGATCTCGTCGTGGTCAGCACCCCGCCGGCTCTGCATGCTCCGATGGGCATCGCGGTGGCGCAAGCGGGCAAGGCGCTCTTCCTGGAGAAACCAGTGGCTATCTCAATCGAGCAGAACCATGCCCTGCTCGACGCCGTGCGCGCGTCCGGCGTGGCGGCAACGGTCGACTTCGTGCTGCGCTACAACCCCCTCTTCGACATCGTCGAGGACTGGACGCGGCGTGGCCTGCTCGGCGGCCTGCGCCGGGTCGACTTCCAGAACTTCGCCGCCGACGAATGGCTGCCGCCCGACCACTGGTTCTGGGACCGCGCCCAGAGCGGCGGCATCCTCGTCGAGCACGGCGTCCACTTCTTCGACCTCTACGGCCGCCTCGTCGGCGCGCCGCCGGTGAGGGTACAGGGCGTGCTGACAACGCGGCCGGGGACCGACCAGCAGGACAAGGTGCTGGCCAACGTCACCTACGCCAACGGCGCCCTGGGCAGCTACTACCACGCCTTCGACAAGCCGTCGCGCCTGGAGCGCACCACCGGCAGACTCGGCTACGACCGCGGTTACATTGAGATAGAAGGATGGATCGCCACGTCGCTCACGCTGGACGCCATCGTCGACGACGCGCAACGCGACGCCCTCGCCGCCACGCCGGGCCTGCGCCTGGAGACCGTCGAACGCTACGAGGGCGCGGAGCGGGCCACGCGCGGCAACGGACAGGACTACGCCGTGACCTCGCGGGTGCGTGGCGCATTGCAACTGGCGCAGGGCAAGCAGGAGGTCTACCGCGACTCCGTCGCCGCGGCGTTGCGCGACCTTATCGCCCTGATGCGTGACCCCACGCACCGCCCCCGCGTCACCCTGACCGACGGCGCCCGCGCCGTCGCCATCGCCTGCGCCGCCGCGGACCCCCAGATAGTGATTAGTGACGAGTGAGGGAGGGGCCTGCGACTGCCCGGCTGGACCGGGACCGGCCGCGGCCGGTCCCGGTCCAGTCCGTAAAGCGAAGCTGGTCGGGGGCGGGTCAAGCATGTGTCGCATGGCAAACCACGAGCCGACTGCGGTCGGGTGTGGGACGACAAGCCAGGGGCGGCACAAGATCTTGCTTGGCCGCACGATGTCGCCGCGCCCGTCCCACCTCACTCGTCACTAACCACTAGCCACTAATCACTCGTCCCACCTCACTCGTCACTAACCACTAGCCACTAATCACTTAACCGTAGGTCCGGCACGTACTCGTGCTCGGGCGGACCCTCATCGGGGTCGAGGGGGCGGAGATAGGCGATGTAGTCGGGCAGGGCGTCGTCTATGTCCTCGTCGTCCTCTTCGGTCCAGCGCAAGCGGGTCACGGTGACGTGGTATGAGCCCGACTCGGCCCAGAAGGTGGCGGCGCCGGGCGTGTCCGGGAATGACAACTCTTCGCCGCTAACCACCGCCACTTCCCCGTCCGCGGGGACCTCCAGCCAGAAGTCGGCCGTCTGCGCGGCGACGCGGCGCTCGCGCTCGCTCAGCCCCTCGAACGTGACGCGGACGGCGAACCCGCCGCCTTCGCCCGCGTCGATGGGCACGATGTGGCCGGCGTTGGTCTCCGCCACCAGCTCATCCTCGTCCGTCCACCACGAATGGTCGCCCTGGCGTCGCGCCAGCTCCCCCACCGCCACCAGCGCCAGTAGCCCGCTGTCGCTGGCCAGGTGAACGGTCAGCTCCCGGGCCTCTCCCATGTCGTCCATGCATCATCCTCCGCGCCGACACGACGCGATGGCCCCATCGCGCCGTCCAGGTCGTTGTCGCTTGTCTATCCATCTTCACTATAGCGGTCATGGCCCTCGCCGCGCCGGCAGACATCATTGGGGAACGAACCACGGGGAACGAACCACGGGGAACGAACCACGAGTGCTTGCGGGTCGCCACCGTGCCGGTCATGAAGGTCTATGCATTGTCGGCCTGGGAGCGCGGGCGTCTCGCCCGTCCCAGGTCCAACGCGGGGACGGGCGAGTCGATTCTGTTGATTTAATCGCCTGAACCACTACATATTGTGTTCGGAGCGCATTTTTCAACAGAATCGAGACGCCCGCGCTCCCAGAGACGCCTCTCCCATCGCCGCAGCGGCGACTTTTCACAGACCCTAGCCGGTCATGGATAGCCGTTACAACCGGGACGCGTGTGCCTGTGTAGAATAAAGAACAACATGACGAGCGGCCGGGGAACGGAGGGGAAAGCCATGACCACGGTTGAGCGCGCGCGAATGGGCAGGATAGATCTGGATCTGCTGCGCGATGGCGTGGCCTACGCCGATCAGTGGGTGGAGTATCAGCAGGACCGGCGCGATATGCCCGGCGTCGCGGTGGCCATCTGGCATGGCGACGGGCTCCTCCTCTCCAGGGGCTACGGCTACGCCGACCTTGAGAGACAAATCCCCATGACCCCACGGCACATCTTCCGCGTCGCCTCCCATTCTAAAACGTTCACCGCCACGGCGGTCATGCAATTGATGGAGCAGGGGAAACTGCGCCTGGACGACCGGCTTGCCCTGTCTATCCCCTGGCTGGAGCAGCAGGGCGACCTGGCGCGGGTGACGATCCGCCAGGCGCTGAGCCACTCCACGGGACTCGTGCGCGACGGCAACGACGCGGACTACTGGCAGCTGGATGCGAAGTTCCCCGATGGCGATGGGCTGCGCCGGCTGGCGGAGGACGGGGGCGCGGCGCTGGCGGCCAACGAGGCCTTCAAGTATTCCAACATCGGCTACGGGCTGCTCGGCCTGGTGATCGAGGCGGCAGCCGGCATGCCGTACCATGAGTACGTCAGGCGCCACATCGTCGACCGCCTGGGCTTGCTCGATACTGGACCGGAGACCGACGCCCACGCGCGCGAGCGGCTGGTCACCGGCTACACCGCGCGACGGCTTGGCCTGTCGCGACGCCCCATCCCGGACGTTGCTACGGGCGCCCTGGCGCCGGCAACGGGGTTCTATTCCACGGCGGAGGATCTGTGCCGCTACGCGGCCGCGCACTTCTTCGGGGACGACACGCTGCTCGGCGACGCGGCCAAGCGGGAGATGCAGCAGCCGTCCTGGCGGATCGACGGATCGGACGAACGCTACGGCCTGGGATTCAGCATCTCCGAGCTGGGCGAGCGGCGGATGGTCGGCCACGGGGGCGCTTTCCCGGGGCATGCCACCAGGACGCTGTTCGACCCGCGCGATCGCCTGGCCGTCGCGGTGCTGACCAACGAGATAGGCGGGCCTGCCGCCCTCCTCGCGCGCACGGTCGTCAGGATCATCGACTTCGCCCTGGGGCAATCCCAGGCCGTCCAGGGGCGGCCGTCCGTGTCCTACGACCGCTTCACCGGGCGCTTTGTCAACATGTGGGGCGTCACCGACGTGGCCGCGTTCGGCGATGCGCTGGTCGCGCTGAATCCCGACGCCGATGATCCGCTGACCCCCGTAACGCGGCTGGCCGTGGAGGACGACGACACGCTGCGCATCACAGCGGCGAGCGGCTACGGCGCGCCGGGCGAGACGATGCGCTACCTGCGCGATGACCAGGGGCGCGTGACGCGGGTCATCGCGGGCGGCGTGAGCCTCTATCCGCTCGACATCTTTCGCGAGCGACAGCCGCAAGAGTAGCCGCACGAGACGCCGCGCTCATCATCACGATTGTGCGAGGCGCCGCGCTCATATCACGATCATGCGCCGTCGGTGCACGCGGCGTTGGCCCAGCCCTGAAACACGTGTGGTGATTTACAGGCTCCAGATTCCAGAAAACTTCTTGAGTCGCCATTTGTGGCGCAACCAGGGCCGCTCATGCTCTTGCACACGGCGCCTGAGCCCTCACAGCCCTCTTATTGGAGGGCTATCGACGGCAACATGCCC